>SXGT01553096.1_pt1 | contig 25315 bp, 22 predicted proteins | sample 3176221 | NCBI WGS metagenome assembly SXGT01 (sample SAMN11356862, study PRJNA531348) | freshwater metagenome | isolation source: freshwater sample F1-120 | place: China: Fuxian Lake, Yuxi | collected 2017-12-25
CACCACGGGCGCGGGCGATGTCTTCCACGGCGCCTTTTGCTACGCGGTTCTGCGCGGCCTCGACCTTCAGGAGGCGCTCGATTTCTCCAACGCCATGGCGGCGCTCAACTGCACCAAAATCGGCGCGCGCGGAGGCATTGCGCGGTATGAAGACGCGGCGGCGCTCATGGCGAAGGGCGAGCGCCGCGTGCATCGCGACTTCTCGCAGCGGGCCCGATGATCCCGCTACGCGATTCGCAGCCCAGCCGGTCTTTCCCGGTCATGACGCTGTTGATTATCGCGGTGAACGTGGCGGCGTTTCTGACCGAACTGTCGCTGGACGAGTTCTCGCGGAATCACTTCATCGAACGCTACGGCCTGGTGCCGGAGACTCTTCGTCCGGCGGCGCTGGTGACCTCGATGTTCCTGCACGGCGGTTGGCTGCACATCGTGGGGAACATGTGGTTCCTGTGGATCTTCGGCGACAACGTGGAGGACATCCTGGGCCGTTGGCGCTTTCTTCTGTTCTACCTGGGATCGGGAATCGCCGCCGGGTTGGCCCACTACGCGCTGAATCCGGACTCGCGCGTGCCGACGGTGGGTGCGAGCGGCGCCATCGCGGGCGTGATGGGCGCGTACATGCTGAAGTTTCCGCACTCGCGCATCAAGACCCTGGTGTTCCTGCTGATCTTCGTGGATGTCGCGGACATTCCGGCCGTATGGATGCTGGTCTACTGGTTCTTCATCCAGGTGGTGAGCGGCGTCGGCGAACTCGGCAAGCAGTCGGTGAACGAAGGCGGCGTGGCGTGGTTCGCGCACGTGGGCGGATTCCTCGCCGGTATGGCTCTGGTGTCGGTGTTGCGAACCCGCGATCGATACCGCAACTATCGCGAGTACTACTGGTAATTTCATGCGTAATCCTTATACCGATTCGCCGGACGACGGCGTTCCTCAGATCGACGCGCTGGCCATCGCCGCGCATCCCGACGACGTGGAGCAGACCTGCGGCGGAACGCTGCTGAAGCTGGCGCAGCAAGGCTATTCGACCGGCATTCTCGACTTCACCGACGGCGGCATGGGCACGCGCGGCACGCCGGAGATCCGGCTGAAGGAGGCCGGCGCGGCGGCGAAGATCCTGCGATGCAAGTTCCGCGGCAATCTCCACTTCCCCGACGCGCGGCTCGAGAATTCGCTCGCCGTGAAGATGACGGTCGCCACCGAGATCCGGCGGCTGCGGCCGCGGCTGGTGATTCTGCCCTATTGGGAAGCGCGCCATCCCGATCACTACCGCGCGGGCGAGATCGGCTATGAGGGGGCGTTCCTGGCGGGTCTGCGGAAGCTGGATCCTTACACGGAGCCGCACCGCCCGTCGAAGGTGATCTACTCTTCGCTCTACGCGAGCGTGGAGCCGAGCTTCGTCGTCGATATCAGCGCGCAGTTCGAGGCGCGCATGGAATCGCTGTTGACCTACGAGTCGCAATATGGGGATTCGGAAGTGGGATCGGACATTTTTCCCTCGCGCCGGGAAGTACGGGACCGTCTGGAGACGGTGGCCAAGTTCTACGGCCAGAAGATCGGCGTGAAGTATGGCGAGCCCTTCGTCGTCAAGGAGACGATGCGCGTCGACGATCCCATGACGCTCGGCGTGCGCAGCTTCTAACGCGATGCGAGTGGGGTTGATCGGACTGGGGCTGCTCGGCTCGGCGATCGGGGATCGTCTGCGCGGCGCGGGGTTCCAGACGTGGGGACACGACACCGGCCGCGCGCAGCGAGCCGAGTTCGCCGCCGCCGGTGGATCGCGAGAAGAGCCGGCGCGGATCTTCGCGGAGTGCTCGCGGATCGTATTGGCGCTGCCAACGTCGGAGATCGCGGCGGAAGTGTTGGGCGCGCACGGCGGGTCATTGCGATCGGGCGCGGTGGTGATCGACTGCACCACCGGCGTCCCGTCCGAGGGCGAGTCGATGGGGGCCGCGCTGGCCGCTCATGGCGCCGGATACCTGGATGCCACCGTCGGCGGGTCGAGTAAGGTGGTGCGTTCCGGCGAAGCGATCGCCATGGTGGGCGGCGCGCGGGAGCACTTCGACGCCTGCGCGCCGGTGTTCGACTCCTTCTGCCGGCGCGCCTTTCTGCTGGGACCTTGTGGAGCCGGGGCGCGGATGAAGCTGGTGTTCAACTTGGCGCTGGGGCTGCATCGCGCGGTGCTCGCCGAGGCCCTCGGGTTCGCGGCGGGCATGGGGCTCGACGAGGCGGTCGCGCTCGAGGTATTGCGTTCGGGCGTCGCGAAGTCGGCGGCGATGGACGTCAAGGGAGCGAAGATGCTCGCGCGCGACTTCGAGCCGGAGGCGCGCTTGGCGCAGCATCACAAGGACGTTCGCATCATGCTCGAGGAGGGACGGCGTACGGGCGCGTCTCTACCTCTGACGGAACTGCACGACCGGATTCTGTCCGAGTGCGAAGCCAACGGCTGGGGCGCGCTCGACAACAGCGCGGTGCGGCTGGCGTTCGATCCTCAGAAGAAGGCCGAGTAACGGTAGCCGCCCTCGAGCGCCTCCTCATCCTTGTCGACCCAAACCTCGCGCTTCGGGCCCGCCTCGATGCGGCCGCGCACCACGACGGTCAGGCTGGTGTTCGGTGGGATGGCGGCGGTGGCTGACGGTCCGCCGCCGATCGTGACGGCGACATTGGCGGTGTTATCGAGCGTATTGCGGACCACCACCTCCGCGCGCCCATCGAAGAACGCCGCCGCCGCCGCGTAGACGCGCGGAGTAAGCAGCAACTTTACGCGGCCAGGATCGGACGGACAGAACAGACGGTTCGACTTGCCGAGCGGGTCCATGACATCGAACTCGACGGTCTCGCCGCCCGCCAGAGTGGAGCCGTTCAACTCGGCGCGCGCGTGCCGTTCGAATCGCAGGCGGGCGTGCCTGGCGGCCAATCCGGGCGGGGCGGGGAAGCGGAGTTCGAAGCCGCCGCCAGCCGCTGGTGTGGGCGCGCCGAGTTCGATGACGGCGAGCTGGATCACGGCCAGTGCGATCACCGCAGGAACGGCTCCGTCTCCGCCCACATGAAGTCGAGCTGGTCGATCAATTCGTGATCGGAGTCCGGCAGATGCAGTTTCGTTTCCGGATGCCGCCGCGCGAACTCTTCCGACAACGACGAGGGAACGACGGCGTCGCGCGTGCCGTGAAAGATCAACGTGGGCCTCTGGACATCGGGGAACGGCGCATGGAGAAGGGAATCCTCGAACAGCCCCCAGCCGACGCGCGCCTGGCGCCGCCAGCCGTAGTGGAAAACCGCCATCGATCCATCGGCGCGCCAATTTTCCACCGTCTCGCCGCCGAGCGCGCCCGCCCAGCGGTTGGCGAAGTCGAACGCCGGGGCGAGCAGCACCACGCGCGCCACGCGATCGGGATGCGCGGCCGCGAACAGCGCGGCGAGATAACCGCCCATGCTCGAGCCCATCAGATCCACGGGTCCAGGTCCTGCCTCGCGTTCGATGACTTCCAACTGGCGCGTGAGCGTCATTCCGAAGAAGTCCTCTCCCACCAGATCGGGAATCGACAACCGGGCGGGTCCGAACTTGCCGAGAAAGAATTGGGCCTTTTTCGACGCGGGGCTGGAGGCGAATCCGTGCAAATACAGAATGCGATGGCTCAAGGAATCTCCTCGGCGGGCGTGAATTTGATGTCGGCCTCGACCTTGAACATCCGGTAGGCCGTGTACTTGGCGACGTTCTCGATCATCGTCTCACCGTCCATCTTGCGCGCATAGCGGACCTGGGTGGGCAGCAGGACTCCGTGGGCCTTGCTGCGCTCATAGCGGACCTCGGCTTCGTGGAGCACGGGTTTGTCGTACTCCTTGGCTTCGATCGCGAAGGTCACGCGCAGCGGCATGTAGTCGCGCCGCCGGACCCACAACTCGCCGGCGAGCTTGGGGCGCGAGAGGTTTTTGTCGTCGTAAAGACGCATGCCCTCGCCCTGTTTTTGCTTGTACCGGATCACCATCGCCGCGTCGAGCCCCACAAGCCGCGAGGAATCGTACTCGAAGTCGAAGTTGGCGAGGCCGGACTTGCGGAACATGAGGATCGCCTGGCCGAAGTCGGTGGCGGCGCCGATGAGCCCGTGCTTTTCGAACTCCTCGAGCATGCGTTTGCGCGCGCGGTCGTCCTCCGACTTCATGTTGGCCACCAGCGCGTGCCGGGCCTTGTCGGCCTTTGCCACTTCGCGGCCGTTCACCTTGACCACCTGCCGGAACTCGCGGATGTCGCCTGGCGCGTTCTTCATGGCGGCGAATCCGTACTCGGACGTCACCACGCGCTCGTTGTAGGAGATCTTGGGAGTCTGCGCGTCCGGGGCTCCGAATCGCTGCTTGAAGCGGCCCGGTATGCGGCGGCCCTTGTGTTCTAGCGTCTCCTGGCCCACCACCAGATGGGCGCTTCGGAAGAAGATCTCCGCTTCCTCCGCCACCTTTTCGAGCGCGGCGGGAAGCTCGGCTTGCGGTTCGCCGGTTGCGGCCTGAAAGGCTAGCACCCAAAGCATAAGACTGCCCATAAGCACTAGTGTAGTGTTCCTTGCCTAGGCGGCAGGCCGGCGAGTTTCCGGGCTCGTGGCTTGCGGCGGCGGGGCCGATGGTAGTTCATTGCCAGCCCGGCGGGTGAGCCAAACTGGTACATGGAGGAGAGATGGAACAATTCGCCTTGGCCGCGTGCGTCGCGGCGGGAATCCTTTTCGGCTTCGCCATCGCGTGGATGTTCATGCGCACCGAGCGCGCCAACATCGCCGCGCGGGCGACGGCCGAAGCTTCGCGCGAAAACGCGGGGCTGCAAGAACGTTTGAACGCGGCGGAGTCCCGGCTGAAAGAGACCGGCGCCGAGTTCGAAGCCAAGACGGTGGAACTGCGCCGCCATTCGGACGAACGGGCGGCGGCCTTGTCGGCATCGCACGAGCGGCTGTTGGCCGCGACCAAGGCGTCTCTCGACGAACAGCGCGCCAGGCTGGACAAGGCCGAGTCCGAAGCCGACCGCCTTCGCGAGGAGAACGCGACCTTGCGAGCGGGCCACGCCGAGGCCGATGCGCGCATGGCGTTGCTATCGGACGCGCAGACCAAGCTCTCCGATACGTTCAAGGCGCTGTCGGCCGAGGTGCTGCGGAACAACAATCAGGCCTTCCTCGATCTGGCCAAAACGACGCTCGAAAAGTACCAGGACGGCGCCAGGTCCGATCTGGGCTCGCGGCAACAGGCGATCGAGGAACTGGTCAAGCCTCTGCGCGAATCGTTGTCCCGCGTGGACTCGAGCATCGTCGACATGGAGAAGGCGCGCGCCGCCGCGTTCGCCGGTTTATCCGAACAGGTGAGCGGACTGCTCAGCGCGCAGCACCAGCTTCGCGGCGAAACGCAGACGCTGGCCAACGCGCTTCGCGCGCCCGCCGTTCGCGGACGTTGGGGCGAGATCCAGTTGCGGCGGGTGGCCGAACTCGCCGGCATGGTGGAGCACTGCGATTTCGAGCAGCAGCAGGCGGTGGAAGGCGAGGATGGCACGCTGCGGCCCGACCTCATCGTGCATCTGCCCAACCGCCGCCAGATCGTGGTGGACGCCAAGGTCTCGCTCAAGGCCTACCTCGAAGCGCTGGACGCGACCGACGAGACGGTGCGCGTGAAGAAGCTCGGCGAACACGCGCGACAGGTTCGCGACCATCTGACCAAGCTCGGCGGCAAGCGCTACTGGAACCAGTTCCCGAACGCGCCCGAGTTCGCGGTGGCGTTCCTGCCGGCGGAGACGATCTTCAGCGCGGCGCTCGAGCAGGATCCGGGACTGATCGAATTCGGCGCCGAACAACGCGTGATCCTGGCGACGCCAACCACGCTGATCGCGCTGCTGAAGGCGGTCGCCTACGGATGGCAGCAGCAGCGGGTCACCGAAAGCGCGCGGCAGATCAGCGCTCTGGGCCAGACGATGTACGAACGGCTCCGCAACTTCTCGGCCTATATGGAGGAGATCCGGCGCAATCTGGCGCGCACGGTGGAAAGCTACAATCGCGCGGCGGGATCGCTCGAGAGCCGCGTGATGGTGTCGGCGCGGCGTTTCCGCGAATTGGGCGTCGGCGGCGCGGCGGAGGAACTGCCGCGGGTGGAGCAGGTGGAAGTGCTTCCGCGCGTGCTCGATATCGGGGCGGATTCGGCTGGAATACCCGCCGAGCCGGAGGTCGATGTGGCGATCCCGCCCGAACTCGCCACCGCCGTGCTCGGCGCCGAAACGGCCGTGATGGCTGCTGGAGCGGTCCAGGGCGATCTGTTCTCCGATTTCGTCAAGGTCTGAGATCCGGCGGCGAACGCGCTTCGTATCGAACGGTGGAGACCGATAATGAATTCCAACGTGCAATTGATTCGAGACGTGTTCGCCGCCTTCGTGCGCGGAGACGTACCCTTCATTCTTTCCAGGATCGCGCCGGATTGCGTCTGGTGCGGATCGATGGCCCCCGAACTGCCCTATTCGGGCGTGATGACCGGACCCGGCGAGATCGGCCGGTTCTTCCTGGGGATCGGCGGTGCGCTCGAGGTGCGGAGCTTCAACCCGGCGCGTCTGGTGGCGCAGGACGATACCGTGGTCGCGATCGGCGACTGGAGCGGCATCGCGCGGGCCACCGGCAAGCCGTACCACGCCAACTTCGCGCTCACGTTCACGGTGCGCGATGGAATGATCGCGAGCTACCTCGGCGTCGAGGACACGGCTGTCACCGCCGCCGCGTTGCGCTGAGGGCGGATCGAATCTTGACAACCTCGCCGCGCATGTTCCAAACTGGAAGGCGAACAAACAGCGAAAATGTATGCCGAGCTCCATGCCCGCTCCGCGTTCTCTTTTCTGGAAGGAGCCTCGGTCCCCGAGGATCTGATCGAGGAGTGCGCCCGCCTGGAGATTCCCGCCATCGCGCTCCTCGATACGGATAATCTCTCCGGCGCGCCGCGCTTTTACATGGCGGCGAAAAAGGCCGGCGTTCGCGCGCACGCGGGAGCCGAGATCTCGCTGGAGTCCGGCGGCCGCGTGGCGCTGCTCGCCGAAAACCGCACCGGCTACCAGAACCTCTGCCGGTTGATCACGTCGATGAAACTGCGCGCGCCGAAAGGCGAGGGCGCCGCTTCGGAAGACGAACTGCGCTCGTTCCCGGCCGGGCTGGTCTGCCTGGATCGCGGAGATCACGATCCCGGTTGGCTCGCCGGGATCTACGGCCGCGGCAACGTCTATCTCGAACTCCAGCGCCACTTCCGGCGCGATCAGGAGGCTCGCAACCGGCGCGTCCTCGATCTCGCCTCCGCGTGGACGCTGCCCGTGGTGGCCACCAACGGCGTCCGCTACGCCCGCCGCGACCGGCGTGAACTGATGGATGTGCTTACCTGCGTCCGGAACAAAACCACGATCCACGACGCGGGACGGCTGCTCGAACGCAACGCCGAGCGCCACCTGAAACCGGAGCGGGTCATGCGCCGCGTGTTCGCCGACTTCCCGGCCGCCGTCGATGCCGCCGCCGAACTCTCCTCGCGCCTGGAATTCACTCTCGCCGGTCTGGGCTACAAATTCCCGCCGTATCCGGTTCCCGAGGGCGAGACGATGAACTCGTTTCTGCGCAAGCGCACCGAGGAAGGCGCGCGCCGGCGATACCGGCCGTATGGCGAAAAGCCGCGCCGCCAGATCGAACGCGAACTTGCCTTGATCCAGAAACTGGATCTGGCCGGTTACTTTCTCATCGTCTGGGATCTGACCCGGTTCTGCCGCGAGAACGGCATTCTGGCGCAAGGCAGGGGATCGGCGGCCAACAGCGCCGTGTGTTACTCGCTCGGGATCACGGCGGTCGACCCGGTCGGGATGGATCTGCTGTTCGAGCGCTTCCTGTCGGAGGAGCGCGGCGAGTGGCCCGACATCGACCTCGATCTCCCCAGCGGGGACAAGCGCGAAAGCGTCATCCAGTACGTGTACCGGCGGTACGGCGAGCGCGGCGCGGCCATGACGGCGAACGTGATCGCTTACCGCGGCCGGTCCGGCGTTCGCGACGTGGGCAAGGTTCTCGGATTCCCGGAGGGGGACCTGGGCCGCATCTCCGCGCTCGTCTCGCGATGGGGATTCAAGAATCCGGAAGACGGTCCGGACAAGCAGTTCGCCGAAGCGGGTTACCCGCCTTCCGATCCGCGCGTGGCGAAGTTTCTGTCCGTCTACAAGGATATCCTCGACTTGCCGCGCCATCTGGGGCAGCATTCCGGCGGCATGGTGGTGTGCCAGGGCTCGCTCGACACGGTGGTTCCACTCGAGCCCGCCACCATGCCGGGGCGCGTGGTCATCCAGTGGGACAAGGAGGATTGCGCCGATCTCGGGCTGATCAAGGTAGACCTGCTCGGACTGGGCATGCTCGCGGCGATCGAGGAAACCATCGACATCGCCGAACGCGAACTGGGCGAGCGGATCGACCTCTCGAATCTGCCCCAGGACGATCCGGCGGTTTACTCCGCGCTGCAACGAGCCGATACGATCGGGTTATTCCAGGTGGAAAGCCGCGCGCAGATGTCTGTCCTGCCGCGCATGCGCCCCGAGCGCTTTTACGACATCGTGGTGCAGGTGGCGATCATCCGCCCGGGTCCGATCGTCGGCGACATGCTGCATCCGTATCTTCGCCGGCGCGAGGGTTCGGAGCCGCCCGACAGCCTCCATCCACTGCTCGAGCCGGTGTTGGCGCGAACATTGGGAGTACCGCTGTTCCAGGAGCAGTTACTGCGGATCGCGATGACCGCCGCCGGATTCAGCGGCGGCGAGGCGGAGGAGTTGCGGCGCGCGATGGGCTTCAAGAGGTCGGAGGCGCGCATGGCCGCGATCGAGAAGCGGCTGCGGTCCGGCATGGCGGAGCGCGGCATCGTGGGCGAGGCGCAGGACCGCATCGTGAAGTCGATCACCGCGTTCGCGTTGTACGGCTTCCCGGAATCGCACGCCGCCAGCTTCGCGCTGATCGCCTACGCGAGCGCATACCTGAAGTGCCACTATCTGGCGGCGTTTACAGCCGCGCTGCTCAATAACCAGCCGATGGGCTTTTATCATCCGGCCACGATCGTCAAGGACGCGCAACGCCACGGACTCCGGGTTCTGCCGGTGGACGCGACACGCTCGGCGTGGCGATGCGGGCTGGAGGGCGGCGCGCTACGGCTCGGATTCAACTACGTGCGCGGACTGCGGCGGCCATCCGCCGAGTCGATCGTGGCCGAGCGTGAACGGGGGCCGTTCCGCGACATCCAGGATCTGACCCGGCGGGTCCCGGGGCTGCGCAAGGACGAAGTCCGCATGCTGGCGGAGACCGGCGCTCTGAACTTCGTGCGCGAGGAGAAGATCCACCGCCGCGAGGCGTTGTGGCAATCCGAACTCGCGCTGCAACCGGCGGGTCCGCTGCTCGAGCGGCTGCCTCCCGCCGGCGAACAGTCGCCCTTGCGCGCGATGACGGATCGCGAGCGGATTCACGCCGATTTCCACGGAACCGGAGTTACCGTGGGCCGGCATCCCTTGAACTTATACCGCCAGTATCTCGAATCCCGCAAGGTGACGGCTGCCGCCGCGTTGCCCCATACCCGCAACGGATCGGTGATTCGCGTGGCCGGCTGCGTGATCTGCCGCCAGCGGCCGGAGACGGCCAAGGGATTCGCGTTCTTCAGCCTCGAGGACGAGACCGGGATCGCCAACACGATCGTGAGCCCGGCGTTGTTCGAAGCCAACCGCCTGGTGCTCACCAACGCGCCCTATCTGCTCATGGAGGGAGTGTTGCAGAACCTGCAAGGAGCGGCGTCGCTGAAGGCGGGGCGCGTGGAGGCGCTCGACTTCGGCGATCCCACGGTGGCCTCCCACGACTTCCACTGAACCGGCCGCTCGCGCGTCCCCGGCATGCCGGCGCTCTCCCGCCGCCTGATGCAACAATAAATAGACTTTACTTATTTAACATACACACGCCGTAACAACGGCGCCGGAACGGCGTTTGCAAATACGCAGGGGGCCTGGAGAATCCGGTCCGCCGCAAGGAGATCAGCAAAATGAATGTATCGACGACAGGCCGTCTGGCCTCGGCCGGCGTCCTATGTTTCGCCGCCGCGTTCGCGCAAACGCCGGGCGCGATCAGTGGCCAATTCGTTGTCGCGGAAGAGGGCTTCACCGTTTCCGGCCAAGCCGTCGCGGCGCTTTCGCTTTTGACGTTTTCCGGCTCCGGATCCGTCTCCGGCCGTCAATACTCGCAGGGCGCGATCAGAGACGTGCAAGGCGTCTACACCTCCGGCGTGGCCGGTTTCGGATCGCTCGTACTGAACGTCACCGGCCCCGGCGGAGAAGGGGACTCGGCGACGTCCGCCGCCGCTTACCGCGTCATCGTCGCGCCGGGCGGAGACATAGCGGCCGTTCGCGTCGATCCGGGCTCTTCATCCACGGCGAGGATCGTGGCGGCCGGCCCGCTTACCGCGCGTGGAGCCTATCTGCTCAACCAAAGGCCGTCCAGCCGTAAGTTCGTGCGAGTCGCGCTATTGACTTTCGACGGGACCGGCTCCGTCTCCGGCATCCAGGTCATCGACACCCAGAGTGGGGCGGCCGAGTCCAACATCGCCGGATCGGTGGCGGCGATGAGCGACGGATTTCAGACTCTGTCGCTCGCCAGTTCGATCACCAGCGAGAACGGGGATGCGGAGACGGCGCGCGAGGAGTACGTCGTCCTCAACACCTCGAACGAGTTGTTCGCCATCGCCTCCGCCCCCGGACCCGCGCAACTACTCGTCCTCGAGCGCTGACCCGGGGCTGAGCCGGTCCGCCGGCTGGTTACGCTCCGGCGGCCGGTTTGCACATCGGCAGGGCCTCGGTTATCCGGAACGTGCGCACCGATTCGGCGAGAACCTTGCCGGTTCCCGGATCCCTGAGAATCTCCCAGGGGATCGCCAGGCGCGTCGTCGAGACGATCTCCACCTCGGTACGGTAGAGTTCGTCCTTCACCTCGTTCCACACGGCCAGCGACGACGGCGACGTGTAGAAGAGGTTGCGGAACAGTTCGACGCCGGCGACGAGAAGTTGCCGTCCCACTTTCAAGCTGATCTGCGGTCCCGGGTTGCCGGGAAACACCTGGATGTCCGGTAACATGTCGGGCAGCACGTCGCGCAACCAGGCGAGTTTCTCCGAGTGCTGGCTCGTCCACGGGCTGGAGAATACGGAAACCGAGCGAAAGCTGACCGAGTCGTCCGCGGTGGCGGTCACGACGGAACGCAGGCTGCCGTGGTGCGCGTCACCGATCTCGATCAGAAGTTTGGGCACGATTCAACGGGACGCCCGCTTGGCGTCTTTCAGGGTGGTCAGATACTCCAGCAGATCCACCAGTTGCTGCTCGGTCATTTTGGTCACCAAGTCCTCCGGCATCATCGACAGGCTGCTCTTACGGCGCGCGGCGATATCGGCGGGCTTCAGCCGGATGGTCTCGCCCAGGTCCGTCCTGGCGACGACGCGCTGAGGCGTATCTTCGGCCAATATCCCGATCACCTGGCCCTGCGTCTTGGTGTCGAGGATCCATGTGACATACTCGTGGGCGATTCCCGCGCTCGGGTTCAGGATGGAGTCGAGCAGCGCCTCCTTGCCGAGCTTGGTTCCGATGGCCGACAAATCCGGGCCCACTGGCTGCTGGCCGGCGGGGGCGGTGTGGCACGACGCGCAGTCCGGTCCGTTCTTCGACGTGAATACGCTCTTGCCGGCCGCCGCGTCGCCCTGCCGCGAGGCGAGCATTCTGGGGGATGGTAGCTTGGTTCGGCCGCGGAGCACGGGCAGCGGAAGGAGCTTGGCGGCGCGAGCCTGGATCGCCGGCGTCCTGTTGGCCGCGACCAGATTGGTGGCAAGGTTCTTCATCTCCGCGGGAAGCAGTTGCTTCTCCTCGAGATCCAGAATCCGGCCGGCGCCTTTGTCGCCTCGCGCCAGGATGCGGAGAGCCTCGCTGCGAAGCTCGTTAGGTTCCTTGCCGAGCACGATGCGTTCCAGGTTGGCGTCGATGCCGGCCGGCCGGGCGGCGCCCAATCCACGCAACGCGGCCACGCGCACCGGCAGGGATCCGCGGCGGAGTAGGCCGTCGAGCACCGCGACATATTCCGGCGCCTTCATCTTGCCGATGGCTTGAATCGCCGGCAGACGGATGTCTTCGGGGGCTTTGTCGTCCTTGGCGATCGCCGCCAGGGCAGGTCCGAAGCGCGGGTCTTCCAGGTCGTCGGCGAGTGCGATGGCGGATCCGCGGAGTTGGGGAGTGGACAGCGCCGCCGAGATGGCCGCTGCCACCTCCGGTCCGCCGCGGTAGTCCGTCCATTCGGAGAAGATGCGCTTGCCGGTGCGCGTCAGCGCCGTGTGGCGCAGCGCGACGGGGGCGGCATCGGAGGCAGCCAGGGCGGTAACCGCCTTCATCGCTACATCCGAAGGTTGCGCCGCGACGGCCTCCATCGCCTCGATGCGGCGGGTTTCCGGCAGTGCGGCGTCGTTCATGGCGGATATCAGAGAGGGCAGGTCCGCCGGACGCCGCAGACGCCAGCGACTGGCGAGTGAGCGCGAATCGGACGAATTGGGAAAAGCCTCGGCCAACCGCGCCGCCACGGCGTCATCCTTATGAGCGATGCCGATGCCGAGAGCCTCGAGCATGGCGCGGTCCTTGCCATCGTATTGCTTGGCCGCTTCCAGCCACGGATCGACGGCCGCGGACTCCCGGTAATGTTGGAGCAGCACCGCCACCTCGCGCCGGACTCCGGCGTTCCGGTCCCGCGCCAGCGGCTTGGCGGCTGCCAGGAACCGGTCCCGTTGTTGCAGATGCGCCACACGGAGCGCCGCCATCCGCATTCGGGGATCGGGTGAGGCCAGCGCCTCGTCCACGGCGGCGCGTCCCTCCTGGCCAAGCCCTCCCAGCAGCCATAAGGCGCGGGCGCGAAGCACCGGATCGTCCTGCCGGAAAGCCGCTTGCAGCGCGGGAAGAGCGGCGCGGCCCTGCTCGCGGAGTTTGGTGTAGGCCAAGTACCGGATCGACTGCGTAGGGCTGGCGAACGCCTGGGTCAGGCCGGCGGGAGTCGACAGGTCCACCGGGACCTTCGCGGGCCGGTTGCCCTTTGGCGCCAGACGGTAGATGCGGCCGCGAGCGGTGTCGCCCATGTTGTGGCCGCCGACGCCAGGGTCGTACCAGTCGGCGATGAAGACGGCTCCGTCGGGCGCCACGGCAACGTCGGACGGCCGGAACCAGGCATCGGCGCCGCCGATGGTGATTTCGGGTGAAAGCGTATAGCCGGCGCCTGTCTGCTCGATCATGTACGTTCGTATTTCCCGTTTGCCTGCTTCGGCGTGAATCGGCATGTGGCGATAGCGCGGTGGCAGTAGTTTTCCCTCGTAGACGAGCAGCCCGCAGGGCGACCCGGCGCCCAGGCGTTCGATGTTGGGAACGACGCCCGGATTCTCCTGGTGAAAGTGAGTGCCGCGATCCTCGCGCCAGCTTCTGCCGCCCGGTCCCCAGTAACCGTAGTTACCGCCCTCCATGACATGATTGAAGCGGGTCCAGGCGTTGCCGTCGTCGTCGTTGTCGGACTGCCAGATGGATCCGAACGAATCCATGGCCAATTCGTAGGGATTGCGGAAGTTGTGGCCGAGGACGGTGAAGTTCGACCCGTCCGGATCGACGCGCAGAGCCGTCCCGGCGTAGTAGGGGCCCTTGCGCGAACTGACGGTCCGGCGGCCGGATTTGTCTGTAACGTCGAAGCCCTGGTCGCCCGAGTTGAAGTAGTAGCGGCCGTCGTGGCCGAACGTCACGGCGTGTAGGCCGTGATCGTGGTCGATGCCACGCTGGTATTGCATCAACTCTATTGACGCTGTCGGCGGTCACGGCGTGTAGGCCGTGATCGTGGTCGATGCCACCCCAGCCGGTGAGCAGGATCTCGCGGCTCACGATCCTGTCGTTGGCGTCCTTGGTATAGACGATGAGATCCGGCGATTGCGAGACGATCACCTTGTCGCCGAGGACGGCGATGCCGAGCGGCGAGCGGAGAGCGGGGTCCTGGTGAAAGATCTTCTTGGAGTCGGCCACGCCGTCGCCATTGGTGTCCTCGAGGATGACGATGCGGTCGCCTTCCTTGCGCAAGTCGGGCTGGTTCGTCAGTTTGCGGCGGTAGTTCACCGCCTCGAGATACCAGACGCGGCCGCGTTCGTCGATATCGATGTTCGTTGGATTCACGACGTTGGGTTCGGCCGCCCAGAGCGTCGCTTCGAGGCCAGGCGCCGTCTTCAAGCCACGTACGGTTTGGGGAGCGGCCCATTGGGCCATCGCCGGCGAGGCGCACCCAAGGGCTGCGAAAGCAACGAGATAACGCATTCAATACATTGGTAACACAGAACGGCCGGACCTAAAGCATTCCGCCGCGCCCGACGATGGAATGGATGCAAGAACTCTTCGCCCGTCCGGCGAGGGGCAGTCCGCCAGAGAGGAAGCATGAAGAAGCAGCTTGGGCCGTTGGTTTTGATCGCTTTGGTCGTCGCCGTGATCTCCACGGGCGTGTTCTATTTCCTGGTTTCCGGGCGCGTGGAGGGCAAGGCGCAGGCGTCCGCCGCGAAGAAGGTCGTGGTGGCGGCGCGGGCCATTCCGGCGGGATCGAAGCTCGAGGTGGGGGATCTCAAGGCGATCGATTGGACCGATGGCGAACCTCCCGCGGAGACTTACCGCGACGCGGGACAGGTATCGGGCAAGGTCACGACGACGGCGGTGGATGCCGGCGAACCGGTGGTTGCGGCGAAGATCGCCAGCCCAGGCGGTGGGGGCGGCGCGGGCGTACCATCGGGCATGCGCGCGATCTCGGTGCAGGTGGGCGATTCGAGCGGGATCGTCGCGATATTGAAGCCCGGTTTCCGGGTGGACGTGCAGGCGGTGCTGGTGCGCGAACAGACGGAGATGGACGTTCGCACCGTCGCGGAGGATCTGGAGGTGTTGCGAGTGACTCCTCCGGCCGAAACCGGATCGAAGAATTCGAATCCAGTGGTGACTCTGCTGGTAACTCCGGCGGAGGCGAACGCGCTCGCGCTGGCCGACACCGGAACGCGTGTGCGCGTCACGTTGCGGAATCCGCTCGATCACGACAAGTCCGCGCTGCCCGCGCAGAGCTTGCATTCCGTCATGACCGGCGTCGAGCCATGGAAGGCGCGAGCGGCGGCAGCGGCGCCGGCGGCGAAGAAGTAGGATCGCCCTCCCATGACACTGCTCGTGATCGGCGCGGTGTTCCTCGCCACCTTCGCGCTTGCGGCGGTGGCTGTAATCGGCGGCCGCAAGATGATGGAGCAAAGCGCCGAGCCTTTGGAACGGCAGGCCGGGACGGATCCGCTCGCCGAGGAGGGCGCGGTCATCGACTGGGATGCACCGGTCAACGCGCCGACCCTGCTTCGCGAGGACTCGCTGAGCACGATCTCGTTCTGGGACCGCATCCTAGCCAAGGTCGACGGCGTGCACATCCTGCGAATCCAGTTGGCCGAGGCGGGACTGCGATGGTCGGTGGGACGGCTCACGTCGTTGATGCTGCTCTCGGCGGCGGCGACTTTCGCGATCCTGTGGAAAATGAGCTGGCTTCCCGGTTTGGCGGCGGCCGGCATTGCGACACTGGCGGGATTCGCGCCGTACACGGTGGTTCACCGGCGGCGGAAACAGCGTCTGTTCCTGCTCGAGGACCAGTTCCCGGACGCGCTCGATACTCTGGCGCGTGCGTTACGGGCCGGTAATCCGCTGTCGGCGGGAATGGAGTTGCTCACCCGTGAAGTTCCGCAACCGCTGGCCGGGGAGTTCCGCAAGACGCTCGACGAACGGAACCTGGGAGTCAACTGGGAACGGGCGCTCGAGCATCTGGCCGAGCGGATTCCGGTAACCGAGGTCAGCGTTTTCGTCGCTGCCGTGCAGATTCAGAGCCGCACCGGCGGCAAACTGCATGAGGTTCTGACAAAGCTCGCCGAGAACATGCGCGAGTCGGCCGCGTTGAAGGGTGAGATTCGCGCCATTGCCTCGCACGGCCAGCTCACGGGCACGATTCTGACCCTGCTACCGGTGGGAATCGCGGCCATGATGGCGATCGTCAACCCGGCTCACATCCTGGTCCTGTGGACCAATGAAGTGGGCAGGATGATGGTAGCGGCGGCCATCGCGTGTCTGGTGCTGGCGCACTTCGTAATCCGCAAGCTGATGGAGATCGAGGTATGAACCTGATCCTCACCGGCGCGTTCTTCCTGGTGGTGATGGCGACGATCCTGATCGCCGGGCAGGTCTACCTGCGCGCGCGCGCCCATGCGGGCGAGATTCATGGCCACCACGCTCCCCCGAATCCGTTCGGCGGCTTCCTGGCCCGGCTGGGGCGGCTGGTCCACCGTCCGGGCACTCGCTCGGACGACCTGAGGAAGCAATTGTTCCGCGCCGGGTATCGCGCACCGTCCGATCTGAGCGCTTTCCACGGCGTGCAACTGGTGACCGCCGCGGCGCTAGCTCTCCTCCTGGTGGCGTTGTCACCCGGTGCGGCGCAAGACTCGCTGCTGCTTGTGGCGGCGGGCGCCGGATTCGGGTTCCTCGTGCCGCAACGAGTGCTCCGTTATCAAGTGAAGTCGCGGACCGCGCGTATCCGGTCGGCCGTGCCCGCGGCGCTCGATCTGCTGGTGCTCGCTCTCGAGGCCGGACAGACGATGGATCAGGCGCTCTACGACACCGCGACGGCGCTTCATCGCGTCTATCCCGATCTCTCGTCCGAACTGGTTTTCTGCAACCTGGAAATGCGGGCCGGAACCAGCCGCACCGACTCTTTGCGACGTCTGGCCGAACGATGCGGCGAGGAGGAAGTCAAGAAGTTCTCGGGCGTGCTCATCGATGGCGAGCGCTTCGGAACTTCACTCGGACCCGCGCTCCGCACGCACACTCGCTTCCTGCGAACGCGCACGCGGCAGAGCGCCCAGGGCGCGGCTCGCAAGCTCTCGGTGAAGCTGGTGATCCCCGTCTTCTTCCTGATTTTCCCGTCGGTGATGCTGGTCACGCTCGGCCCCGCGTACTTGCAACTACAGCGGTTCCTCGGCGACTTTCTCGGAAAGTAGCTACTCGGGAACGCCGAGATCGGCCGCGCCTAGCGGAGACATGACCGCCTCCGGGCAATGCCGCGCGATCGCCTCCATCGCGATTCGCGCGCGCTGGACGCGCTCGCGGGACAGCGCCAGCGCGGTGTTCTCGATGTGCGTCCCGCACGGATAGATGTCGGGCGAGTTTCGCAAGCCGAACTTCAAGTAAACGGGCGAGGCCACGCGGATCAAATCCGGGATCTCGAAGTACCGGATAAAGCCGCCGATGTTATCGGGCGCCTCCACGTAGAAGTCGATCGGCGTGGTCACCGCCGCTCGAATCCCGGCGATCTGCGCGATGGTCAGGTCGGACGGGATATTGATCGTATCGGCCCCGAGATCCTCGAGAATCTTCGCGCCGGCCGGGTTGCACGGCGCCATCATGACGCTGGTCTTGATCACCAGATTCCGCGGCAATTCTCCGGTCTCGCGCATCTTGGACACCACTTGCAACGTACCGGTGTCCGACACGAGCACGCTTCGCATTCCCAGTTCACAGCCGCGGGCGATATCGGCCAGCGCGAATCGCAACTGATCGGCGCCGCGCGGGCTGAGCCCGAGCGCCTTGCCGGCGGGAGAAAACACCTGCGCGCCAGTATCGAAAGTGGACCGGGGCCCGACGAACAGATTCACCTCGATCCGCCGTTCGCGGCCGATCTCCATCATTTCGACGATCTCGGAATCGGTCATGAGCATGATTCCGCTGCCCTGCGACACGCGATGGACGGGCACCTCGCGGCGTTCGGCCTCCTCGATCACCGCGGTCAAAGCGCGCGGCCCCTCGGTGGATGGAATCTCGATGCGGTACTGGCCGCCGTCGGGAAATCGAAGGCTCGACGCGGGACAGTCCTTCGGGTCCGATCCCGGCAATCCCAACGCGGCCAGCGCCTTGCTTCCTATGTCCATGGTTGGTGGTCCTCTTCGATCGAGTATCCGTCGCGCGCAACGCCCGGGTGAAAGGCTTCCGATTCGTGCCCGTGCATCGCGAAGATCTGGCGCACCAGTTCGCAGACTTCGCGGTGTCCGATTTCATGAAACACGAGCACGGAAGGACCGGCGCCGCTCAACGTGCATCCTAGCAGTCCGGGCGCCCGCAGCCGCAGGATCTCGTCGAGCCCCGGGACCAGCCGCGCGCGAAACGGCTGGTGCATCGCGTCCTCGAGAGCGGTGGGAAACGCGGACGTGTTACCGGAGGCGAGAGCCGCCATCAGAAGCGCGGCGCGCTGCACGTTGAACACCGCGTCGCGCTTGGAATAAGCTTCCGGCAGCGCGGCGCGAGCCTCCACGGTGGGCAGCATGAAATCGGGTGTGACCACGGCAGCCTCGAAGCGCTCGGGCATTTCGAGCCGCACCGCGCGCGCGGCTCCACCGGCGTCGATGGCGCTGGCCACCACCGATCCGAGCACGCACGCGGCGACGTTGTCGGGATGGCCCTCGATGTGGGCCGCTTCGTTCAACACGCGGGGTTTCTTCCAGTTCAACCCCAACAGCCGGTCGGCGATCACGACGCCGGCGGTCAGCGCGGCCGCGCTCGAACCCAGCCCCTTACCCAATGGAATTTGATTGTCGATTTCGAGTTCGATGAAAGGCAGCCGGGACGCGCAATCGGCTCCGACGCGCAGCGCGGTTTGCCAGATGAGATTGGCTTCGCTTTCGGGAATGAGCGCGGCGTCGCGGCCATGTACGCGGACCCGCAACTCCGGCGCGCGCCGGAACCGGCACGTCAGCCAGATTCCGAGCCCCAACCCCAACGCGTCGAATCCGGGTCCCAGATTCGCGCTGGACGCGGGAACCCGGAGTAGCCACGCGGAGTTATCCGCCGATGACAACCTTCTGTCCTTCCCGGCAAGATCGATACACGGACAGCACGAACTCGAGCGCGCGGTAGCCCTCTTCGCCGGTGATCAACGGCGGCTTGCCCGACGAGATGGCGTTGCCGAAATCGAGGAACTGGCGTTCGAGCGGCAGCGTGGGAATCGCCATGGGATCGGAGGCTCCCGACTTCACCTCGGATTCCACCGGCGCGGGCTCGCCGGAATCGTCCTGGACGTCCCACTTGGTCAGCTTGTCGCCGGTGAGGACGGCCGTGCCCTTGGTCCCATGGATCTCGATGCGTTCCGAGTAACCGGGCCAGAACGCGGTGGACGACTGAATCACGCCCTGCGCGCCGTTGGCGTAACGGAAGATGGCGGTGACCACGTCCTCCGACTGGATATTGTGCAGCGAGCCCAACTGCCAATATCCGAAGACTTCCTTCACCGGGCCGATCAGCCAAAGCAGCACGTCCACCTGATGGACCGCCTGATTGATGAGCGCGCCGCCGCCCTCCACCTCCCAGCTACCCTTGATCGGACGCGAGTAGTAAGCGGGCGTGCGATACCACTTGACATAGGCATCGGCCTGCAGGATCTTACCGAGCCGCCCATCCGCCAGCGCCTGAATCAGAAACCGGCTCGAGTCGTCGAAGCGGTGCTGGCTGACCACGCCCAGCGTGATGCCGGCCTTCTTCGCGACATCGATCATCCTGGCCGCGGTTTCGAGATTCGTCGACAACGGCTTTTGCAATTGGATGTGCTTCTTCGATTCGGCGCAGATCTCGACGGGCTGGAGGCGGAAGTCGGGGAACGTGCAGACGTCGACGTAATCGATGGAGGGATGGCGGCACACCTCCTGGTACGTCTTGACGAACTCGCACCCGTTGGCATCGGCGAACTTGCGGCCGGCCTCCTCGGAGATGTCCGTGCAGCAGACGATCTCGTATCCGATCCTCTTGTACGCGAGGGCGTGCAGATTGGAAATCGCGCCCGTTCCGATGATTCCGACTCGCAAAGCGGCCTTCTCCCTTGTGGTGGTATCGATCTGACAGTTTACCGTACCGCGGCCAGGGCCATCAGCGGAAAATAGTGCCGGTAGAGATGGTAGTTGAGATAAAAGACGTTCGGGAATCCGGTGCCGGTGGCGAGGGATTCGTTCCACGCGCCTTCGCCGGTCTGCTGGGACAGCAGAAAGTCGACGCCGCGGCGGGCCGCCGGAGAACCGCCATCGCCCGCGGCGGTCAATCCGAGCAGGGCCCACGCGGTCTGCGAGGGAGTGCTCGCGGCGGGCACGAACTGTCCCTTCGCGTAGCTGGCGCAGCTTTCGCCCCAACCGCCGTCGCGATTCTGCGTGTCGCGCAACCAGGCCGCGCCCTTGGCGATGGAAGGCCGCGCGTTCACGTCGCGGGAAGCGGCGAGTCCGCGCAGGGCGAGGAACGTGCCGTATACGTAGTTGACGCCCCACCGCCCGTACCAGCTTCCGTCGCGCTCCTGGCATCCCATGAGGTAGCGGGCGGCGTTGCGGATGGCGTCATGACCGGCGCCCAACCCCTGCCTTACCAGCGCCTCGAGCACGCGACCGGTGATGTCGGGGCAGGTGGGATCGAGCATCGCGTTGTGATCGGCGAACGGCAGCCGGTTGAGGATCTGCCAGTCGTTGTCGACGTCGAACGCGGCCCAGCCGCCGTCCTTCGACTGCATGCCGAGCAGCCAGTTGGCGGCCCGCCGCACCACGCGATCCTGGCGCGCCGGATCGGACGCCTTGGCGTGGCAAAAGGCGAGCAGCACCATGGCGGTGTCGTCGATGTCGGGGTAGAACTCGTTGGCGAACTCGAACGCCCAACCGGAAGGCTCGAGCAACGGGCGCTTCACCGACCAGTCGCCGCGATGCCGCACTTCCTTGGAGATCAGCCAGTCGGCCGCGCGGCGCATCTCCTCCGCGTTCCCGCGGCCTGCCTCGCCGAGCGCGTACGCGGCGATCGCCGTGTCCCATACCGGCGACACGCAGGGCTGGAAAAAGAACTTGCCGTCGCGCTCGACGATCAGGTTGTCGAGATGACGGATGGCTTCGGCGAGATCGGGATGATCGGCCGGATAGCCGAGCGAATCGAGCGCCATGATGAAGTACATCATCGACGGATAGATGGCTCCCAGCCCGTCGGAATAGCGGGTGTGGTCGAGCATCCACTTTTCCGCCTCGCGCAGGGCGGTGGCGCGGAGATTCTTGAAGCCTCGCTTGTCCCAGATCTTCACCAGGCGGTCGACGTAATGGACGAGGAAAGCCAACCCCTCCCGGCTGGCGAGCGAGAGCTTCTTTCCCGGGAGGAACAACTCGTCGAGCGTGAAACCCTCGGGAGCGCGCCGTTTTCGCCCGGCGGCCTGCACAACCGAGAGCGGCACCACGATGGCGCGGGTCCACGACGACATTTCGTAGAGCACGTTGCCGGGAAGAACCACGATTTCGGGTGGCACCGTGGGGACGTACTTATCGGGAAACAGGCCGAAAAGACTGAGGTTGATGCGGGTGTAGCTGTTGCACTCCTGCACGCCTCCCAGCCGCCAGGCCGCGGCGCGCGCCCGCAACATCGGCTCGGAGTCCGGGCTGACGCCGGCAAGCTTCAGAGCCGTGTAGGCTTTCACCGTGAGGTTGATGTCGGCTCCGGCGCCTGGATAGAGCGCCCATCCACCGTCGGGGAGTTGGCGGTCGAGGATGGCGCGCGCGCACTTCAGAATCCGGCCGCGCTCCGGCGGATCCCAACCCGGCCCGTCCGGCTGATGCAGCCAGAGTTGCAGCAGCACGTAGTCGGCCTCGAGCGACACGTCGGCGGTCAGGTCGCCGATCCAGTACCCTTGCTCGCGCTGCTTGGCGAGTAGCGAATCCGCCGCCCTGAGCTTGCCACTCTCGACCCGGTCCATCCAGGCCCAGGCTTCGGCCTTGATGTCCACCGGAATGCGCCGGCGGCCCGGCTGAACGATTTCAAAACCGCCCAAATTCTACTTTCCTCCGGCCGAGTATTTGTCGAACAACGTCTTGGCGAAATAATTGGACACGTTCGACTCGTTGCGCGCGACCTCGTAGTAGACGGCCTTGAGCAACTGGTCCTTGCGATTGAGAAGCGTCTCCCGGATGGTCTGCTGCACGCGCGGATCGTTCAACTGGCGCTGGCCCGCCGGCTCCTTGGACACCAGCTTCATGATGCGGTAGCCCTCCTGCGTTCTCACGACCGGAGAGAGCTGGCCGGGCTGCATGGAGGTGACCATTTTGCGCAGTTCGACATGCGCCTGCTCGAGCGACGATTCGCCGATGAAGCCGAGGTCGCCGCCGTTGGGCGCGGTGTTGGAATCCTCGGAGAAGTTCTGGGCGATCATGGCGAAGTCCTCGCCCTGCTTGAGCCGGGCCTCGATCATCTGGATCTTCTGCCGGGCCTGCTCCTCGTTTTGCGCCTTGTCGGACCGGAGGTTGCGAACATTGGAGTCGGGCCGGTTGGTGACCAGGATCTGCGCCAGATGCACCTGCGGTTCGGGCAGGTTGAAGCTGGCCTTGTTGGAGGCGTAGAACTCGGCGACGTCCTTGTCGGTGATATTGATGTGGGACGTGATTTCCTTGTTGAACAGCTTCTGAATGCTGAGGTCGCGCTTCAATTGCGCCTTGAACTCGTCGGCGCTGATCTTGCGCGCGTCGAGCTGCTTCTGGAATTCTTCCTGCGTGTAGGGCGACTTCAGGTCGTTGAACTTGGCCTGCACATCGGCGTCCGGCGCAACCAAGCCGAGCTTTTCGGCGCGCTGCATCATGATCTCGTTGTCGACCATGCTGCGCAGCACCTCGAGCTTCTGGATCGCCGACTGGTCGGCGCTGGCCTCGCTGCCCGGGTTGGGGAACTGAAGCTTGTATTGCTTCTCGAGGTCGTCGAAGGTGATCGTGCGGCCGCTCACTTCGGCCGCCACGTTGGGCGGCGCCCCCCTTTTACAAGCGGCCAGCACCATTAGAGCGGCGAGGACCGCCGGGACTCGGTTCCGGTACATAAAGATTCCCCATTGTAGCGTGACCGGCCAGAGGCACACGTTCCGGGCAGCCGCGCGGCGGGGCCGGGACCGCTTTGGTAACCTGAAAGAATCCATGCAGCTTTCCGACGTGATCGCCGGCCAAGGTCAAGACCGGCTTCAGCAAGCTCTTCGTTCGATTTCACCGGGCAAACTTCGCACCTATCAGATGTTCGACCGCATCCGGATTCGTCTCCACTGCGCCAAGCTCAACCAGGAGACGTTGCGCAAGATCGGACCGCGCGTTTGGGAACGCGTTCTCGCCAAGGACGAGGATCTGGCGGTCGAGTTGAGCCAGGCGATCCTGGTCTCCCACATGGACATGATCGTCGCGGCGCTCGATCACCTGGGCGTTCCTCATAGCGAAGGGTTCTTCGACAAGGACGCCAACGTGGGATCGTATCTGCCGGAGGGCTGGCAGCAGCGTCTGGTCGATCATCTGTCGCCGAAATTTCCAGAGGCGCTGATCGTGTTCTACGTGAACCACCTCGCGCACGAAGTGAATCCGGAAGCGCCGGTCTTCGTTCCGGCCGGAGCCCAGTAGTGGAGTCCGGGCTCGAACTGCTGCGCGAACAGGCCCTGGAGCGCATTCGCGGCGCGGCGGGCCTGGAGGATCTCGAGGCGGTTCGCGTCGAAGTGCTGGGCCGCAAGGGCGTGCTGAACAGCATCAGCCGGGATTTCGGCAAGTTCGGCCCCGAGGATCGAGCGCGCGCGGGCAAGTTGCTCAACACGGCCAAGCAAGCGGTGGAATCGGCGCTCGACGCCCGCAAGGCGGAGTTCGAAAGCGCGGCGCTCGCGGCCCGGCTCGAATCGGAGTGGGTGGACCTGACGCTTCCCGCTCCCGGCGTCCGGCCGGGGAGTCCGCATCCGGTGACCATCATTCAAGCCGAGATCGAGGACTTGTTCACGTCGATGGGCTTCACCGTGTTGAGCGGCCCCGAGGTGGAGACCGAGTACAACAACTTCGACGCGCTGAACATCCCGCCGGACCATCCGGCGCGCGACATGCAGGACACGTTCTGGCTCGAGGACGGCCACCTGTTGCGGACGCATACGTCTCCGGTCCAGGTGCGCGGAATGAAGCGCCTGGGCCCGCCGCTGCGAATGATCGCGCCCGGACGCGTGTTTCGCAACGAAGAAGTGGACCCCAGCCACGAGCACACGTTCTACCAGTTGGAAGGCATGATGGTGGACCGCGAGGTTTCGGTCGCCAACCTGATCTACTACATGAAGACTCTGCTCGCGGGGATCTTCCGGCGCGACGTCACCGTGCGGCTGCGGCCCGGATATTTCCCGTTCGTCGAACCCGGCTTCGAGCTCGACGTGCAGTGCCTGCTGTGCGGCGGAGGCGGTTGTCCGGTTTGCAAACAGAGCGGCTGGCTGGAACTGCTGCCCTGCGGGCTGGTGCATCCCAACGTGCTGCGGATGGGAGGCATCGATCCCGAGCGGTGGATGGGATTCGCGTTCGGCCTCGGGCTCACGCGGCTGGCGATGATGCGTTATCAAATCGACGATATCCGCCTGCTTCAGGGCGGCGACCTCCGGTTTCTGGGTCAGTTCTAATCGCATGAAATTCTCCGTCAATTGGATCTCCGAGTTCACCGGACCGCTGGACCTGCCGGCTCGCGAACTCGCGAACCGCATCACGATCAAGACCGCCGAGCAAGGGGGCGTCGAGGAAATCGGAGCGCATCTGGAAGCGGTGTGCGCGGCGCGTGTGCTGGGGACACAGCCCATCGAAGGCAGCAGCAACGTGACGGCGACGGCCGACACCGGACGTTACGGAGTACGCACGGTGGTCTGCGGCGCGCCGAATTGCATGCCGGGGCTGGTAACGGCGTACGTGCCCGCGGGAACGCGGCTCGGTGGAAGGCTCATTGAGCGGGCGTCGGTCTCCGGGGTCGAAAGCGACGGAATGCTGGCGAGTGGCGCCGAACTGGGACTGAATCGCGACACGGCTGGAGTCATCGAACTCGACGCCCAGCCCGGCGACCCGATCCCTGGATGCGGCGCGGACTCGATCATCGAGATCGACAACAAGTCGCTCACGCACCGGCCCGATCTGTGGGGTCACTTCGGAATGGCGCGCGAAGTAGCCGCTATCGTGAGCGGCCGAGTCGAGGATCCGGTGAAGATGAATCTGCTGCCGCACGGTCCGGCGGCGGTCCGCGTGAACGTGGAGGACACGCGGCTTTGTCCGCGCTACAGCGCGCTGGTGTTGGAGAACGTGAAGGTCGCGCCATCGCCGCCGTGGCTGCAGTACCGGCTGCAATCGGTGGGTTTGAACCCGATCAACAACATCGTCGACGTGACAAACTACATCATGGCCGAGCTGGGCCAGCCGATGCAC
>SXGT01194052.1_pt1 | contig 25310 bp, 21 predicted proteins | sample 3176221 | NCBI WGS metagenome assembly SXGT01 (sample SAMN11356862, study PRJNA531348) | freshwater metagenome | isolation source: freshwater sample F1-120 | place: China: Fuxian Lake, Yuxi | collected 2017-12-25
GCTACCAGACTGCGCTATACCTCGGAGTTCCTCTGCACATCAGCAAATGAAGAGCGCGGAGTTTAGTCAGTTTGAGGTTTTTAGTCAAGCACAAGTGCCGTCGTCCCTGCCATTACGGGGGTTGATCGCGGCCAATCGCAGATGGCATGAATCGCTTCATCCCGCCTGACACCCGCTACGCACTTGCCGAAAGCCCGTCAATCCGGACGGGCTCTGGCTCTCCCTGTCGGCGTCCCTGCAGGGATGTCATCTGGTGGGCGGTCTGATGGCCCAACCGCCTGGCAAACCCGTACTTGCCATTGACCGACCGATGGAGAAGCCGAGCACTTCAGCGTATCTTGCCGGTCATACCCGATTGAATTCCGGCTTACTCCCAATGCCGGAAATTCTAAGCGCAGAGGTCAGGATGTACCCTGTTTTTCAAGGTGCATTCTGACATAAATCTTACATTCTCTTACAAAACCACAAAATCGCATCATTCTGATTTAGACTCTCGCCCCATACCGTGGCGGGCAAGATCGTAAGGATGTCTGGATGAGGCTATCCACTGCTTTTTCGCAAGACAGTCGGCCCGGTACAGACGTACTGCTGGGTATAGCCTACATATAATGCCTTCTCCCTGGCTCTTGATGCAGGAGAATGACGCTTCAGAATCAATCCCTGCCAACAAGGTTGCCGCTCGTTACGGAGCTGTATAACAGGAAATGTCTTCATGGCGAAATGCAGGCAGTACACTGCCGAGGCAATCGGCTTTAAGTATTACGTTAATGATTACCAACCAACCGCCGTCAGACTATGAACTACCACGAATACATCATCCTTGGTGCTGGCCCGGCCGGCGTACAAATGGGCTATTTCATGGAGAAGGCAGGAAGGGATTACCTTATACTGGAACGTAACGCGATTGCCGGGTCTTTCTTTGAGCAATATCCACGACATGGCACCCTGATTTCACTCAACAAGGTGTACAACTTTTTTCCTGAGAAGGAATTTAATCTGAGGCACGACTGGAACTCCCTGCTGACGGATGATTTCTCGCACCAGTTTACTGATTATACCCAGGATTTGTACCCAAGCAATACAATACTGGTGCAATACCTCAATGACTATGTGAAGAAGTTTGGAATAAAAATTCAGTATAATACGCAGGTTAAATTAATCTCCCGTCAGGTGGAGGGTGACAAGTTGTTCCGGTTGGCAGACGACTTGGACAACGAGTATTACTGCAAGCGGTTGCTGCTGGCAACCGGGCCACTGAAGCCCAATATTCCTGATGTCGAAGGCATCGAACTGGCAGAAGGATTTGAGGATTACCAACCCAATACGGGTCGTTACACCAGAAAGCGCGTTGTAATACTGGGCCGGGGGAATTCAGCCTTTGAAGTGGCCACCGAACTGCAAGGCAAGGCAGCCGTGATTTTCATCATGATTGGCAATCGCTTCATTCGGCACGCCTGGAACAGCCATTTTGTCGGGGACCTGAGGTCATTTAACAATATGATACTGGACATGTTCCAGCTAAAAGCCATGCATACGGTGACCGGAACCACCTTGACAAAACTGGTCAGACAGGAAGACGGCAGCCTTCAGGTACACTATACCGAAGAATTGCCCCACTGGAAAACGCCGGGCACCAGTTATGGCTGGTTTGAAGTGGATCACGTTATTCGGGCTACCGGTTTCAAATACGCAGATCCCGGAATGTTTGCGGAGGACATTGCTCCCCGGATGGATGCGGCCATGAAATATCCGGTACTTGATTCCATTTGGGAAACCACTACGCCAGGCATGTACTGCATCGGCACCAACATGGCAGCCCGTGACAAAAAGTCGGCTTCAGGGTTTATCCATGGCTTCCGCTACAATACCAGAACCCTGTTCAGAATACTGGATCAAAAATATCACCAGGTTCCGCTTCCCGCTGACAGGTTTGAACTTAAAACCGAAGATGACCTGCAGAAACTGGGTGATCACCTGATTACCAGAATCAGCAACACGTCTGCCCTGTATCAGCTTTACGGTACGCTGTGTGACGTTCTGGTTCTGAATGATGACGGTACCGCAGAACTGGTCTACGAACTCCCGGTCACCTACACCATCAGGGATTCCGAATTCGCCCGCAAGAAAATCATCGTGTTTACGCTGGAACTGGGCTTTGACACCTTTGAAAACGGCTTTGAGGACTCCCTCAATTTCGTGCGCCGCAACGACCCCCAAACGCCCGCCAACGTCGCGTTCGTGCATCCGGCCTTCCGGCTGTACGATCAGGGAAAGTATATTCGCGGCAGCAATACCCGCAGTTCGGTTGTTACCCGCTTCGACAAGGCCTCGGAAATAATTGACGGTGATCTGTCCAACATCAAGCCACGCCATACCCTGTTGAATTTCCTCAACAGCATAGTCAAGGTGACCGATACCGTGTATCCGCTGGATCATTTCACAACGGACGAATCCCGTGGCGGCTTCCGCCCCTGGGCCGCAGATGATCCCCGGATCAAGAATCACAATCTGCAAAGACCCCGACTCAAGGCGGATGGTTCTGCCATTGAACTGGGTCCGCTGGAATGCCAATAACTCATTTTTTTAAACTGTCAATCGTATTACGCACATGCTGTATCATGAATACCTCATCATCGGTGCAGGCCCGGGTGGCCTGCAAATGGGTTACTTCATGGAAGAGGCTGGACATGATTATCTGATCCTGGAGCGGACGGATGGCGTCGCCTCTTTTTATAAGCACTATCCCCGCCATAATACCCTGCTTTCCCTCAACAAAAACCACAACCTCTACCCTGAGCCGGAATATAATCTGCGTCACGACTGGAATTCCCTGCTTACGTACGATTATTCGCATCGCTTTGGCGGGTACAGCAACGAGCTGTATCCGGATCGGCGAGACCTGGTTCGATACCTGGAAGATTTTGCCCGAAAATTCGAGTTGAAAATCCGGTACAACACCAGCGTCGCAAGAATCATTCGTGAAACCGGTGGCGACCGGAATTTCATCCTGACTACTGCCGATGGCACTGAATACCAGTGCCGCCGCCTGATCATGGCTACCGGTGCAGTCAAACCGGTTATACCCGATATCGAAGGGATTGAGCTGGCTGAAAACTACGCGGATTATGACACCAATCCTGAACGCTTCAAAAACAGGCGGGTCGTCATTCTGGGCTGTGGCAACTCAGCCTTTGAGGCTGCCAACGATATTGCCGGACATGCGGCCATCGTATTCATCATGATTGGCAATAATCTGGTACATCACGCATGGAACAGCCATTGCGGTGGCGATTTGCGTGCCTACAACAACACTATACTGGATATGGTGCAGTTGAAGGCGTTGCACACCGTTACCGGCAGTACCATGACCAAACTGGTGAAACAGGATGACGGTAGCTATCAGGTTCATTTCGAGGAAGAATTACCGCACTGGAAAACGCCTGGCACGGCATTTGGCTGGTTTGAGGTTGATCATGTCATTTATGCTACCGGGTTCCGCTACGCTGATCCCCTGCTGTTTGCCGATGATATTGCTCCACGCATGTGTGCCAAGAGCAAATATCCTGAACTGAATTCATCCTGGGAAAGTTCGCCCGACCTGTTTTACATCGGTGCCCCCATGGCCGCCCGGGACAAGAAAACCACGTCAGGTCTCATCCATGGTTTCCGTTACTGCGTGCGTTCGGCCTTTAATATTATCCAAAACCGTTATCACGGAGTTCATTTCCCCAGCGAATGCTTTGAACTGAATAACGAGGACGATCTGGAGGGATTGGGTACTCATCTGATCAACCGGTTCAGTACTACGTCTGCCTTGTATCAGTTATTCGGACTGATGTCAGATGTGCTGGTGCTTGAAGACGGAATGGCGGAGTTATTTTATGAGCTTCCGGTTGAGTATGTCCTTAAGGATTCGGCGTTTGCCAGCAAGAAAATTATCGTACTGACTCTGGAACTCGGTTTTGAAAAGTTTGAAAACGGTTTCAAGGATACGCTCAACTTCATACGCCTGAATGACTCCCAGGAACGCACCGGGTGTGTATCCTATCTACATCCGGTATTTCGTCTGTATCAAAACGGTCGGTTTGTCCGGGGAAGCAATACTCGCAGCAGCACGGTTGTCCGGTTCGATCCGGCCTGCGATCTCATCGACGGGGATCTCGCCAACATCAAACCACGTAATATGTTGCTGAATTTCCTCAACAGTGTTGTGAATGTGTGTGATACCCACTTCCCTGAAGATCATTTCTGTGTCGATCCGGAAAGACATGGATTCATCCTTTGGGAAAAGGACGATCCGCGTACCGTCAACCACGGTTTGCAGCGATGCTCCCTGAAACCGGAAGATCCGCAAGTCACCGCGATTGATCTTGAGTCCTTTTTGAGCAAAAACCGTTGCCACTCTTTCAAAATGTAATCTGAGTCCTTAGCTCATGTGTTCCGGATCGGCCAATCGTACTGGTATCCAGTAACTACCCGCTGTCGACTGAAGCAGGAAATGACGAGTGGTTTTGTGAAACCAATCCGTAGAGACTGAAACGCGGTTGGGCGGGGGCGTGCGATAATCAGCCAATCACCGTGCTGCGTCAAATGCCACAGTCGCAGGGCAAATGCCACTGCCGACATTGGCCATCAATCCCGTCAAACCCTTGATTTTACCGGTTTTCAGGGGTGGCCCACTGTTTGCTGAAACCACACTGAGTCTGTACCTTCCGGCTCGGTATCCCCCTGTTGAGCCGGGGCGAGTGATCCGGACAGCGTGCAGATGCGTCAAACAATCAGAGACTTTCCGCATTTTTATCAGGAGCATTCATGAAAACCAACCTTAGCGCACTGGTGTCCACGCTGGCACTGCTGGGCGGACTGGGCATCGCCCCGGCGCATGCCGTCACCTCACCTGCCACCGTTGCCGAGTTTCTGGACACAACCCCGCAGACCCTGACCATTCATGCACTGGGCTGGAGTGACCCTGCTTTCGGTGACATGGGCTGGACCCATCGTTCAGCCTGGGGCAAGTTCACGGCTGAAAAAGGTCAGACGGTGGAGATCATGGTGGACAGCGGCAATGTCAGCGTACACCCGGGGGTTTCGGTGTGGTACCGCGATTCGGTCAAGGACACCATCGAAGACAAATATGTGTTCGATCATTTCTACGCCCAGATGGCCAATCAGTACAAGAGCAAGGCGGTCGATGAAACAACCGGTGCCGCTCTCGGCAATCTGGTCATGAAAAACGTGGCCTATGGCTATGACCTGGACGGCAAAAAAAATCCGCGTGTCGCCGAACTGCGCGGCATTCGTGACAAGGTGGCTGGCAAACTGACCCTGCGCTTCAAGGCTGCCAAATCCGGTACCTACGTCTTTGTGGTGGGTGGCATCAATGCAGGAGACAACCTGTACGATGTAGCAGCCGATGGCAGCAAAACCCTGAAGGTTGATGAAGCGACCACCAACTACACCAAAATCCCGGTGGAAACTACCGTAACCGTGACCACCCCGTAACTACCGGGTGGATGCCTGCTTTCAGGCCAGCGGGCAGGGAGGCCCGCTTTTTTTTTTGAATTTTCTGGCACAATGAGTATCAGGAAGGCACATCAACCACTCTGGTTTGCCTGTAATCCGTCACGACAAATTACGCACATGAACCACTCATTATTGCATCGCCTTACCCCCTTGTTCGCAAGTCTGGCCGCATTGCTGGCGGCTCCTGCCCTGTTGGCCCACGGCAAACCGCCGGCTTCGCTCAAGGGCGTCGCAATCCCTGCGGTTCCCGGTTTGCTGGACGGCGACAGTCCCATCGTGGTCAACCGGCAGGCCGCCATTCAACTCGGCAAGGCCCTGTTCTGGGACAGCACGGTTGGCAGTGATGGCATTGCCTGTGCCAGTTGCCATTTTCACGCAGGGGCAGATGGACGTACCCGCAACCAGTTGGCACCCGGTGGGGTAGGAGACCAGGCTCCGACCGCCCAAACCTTTGAACCCACGGCCAGCGGCGCGGCGGGTGGGGGTGATTATGTAGCCAAAGCCGGAGATTTTCCGTTTTACCGGCATGCCAACAACAGCAACATCGCGTCTGCGGTGACATTCAAAACCGATGATGTATTCGGGTCATCCGGGGCGGGGCTCATGCGATTCAGCGGTGTTTCCGGCAAGGGTCGGGAAACCTGCATACCCGAGCAGGACGCGCTGTTCCATCGGGGCAGCCTCAACACCCGCCGGGTCGAACCCCGCAATACTCCGACAGTCATCAACGCGGCGTTTAACTTCCGTAATTTCTGGGATGGACGGGCCAACAACATTTTCAATGGCGAGACCCTGCACGGGGCGCGTGATGTCGATGCCGGCATTTGGGTGGTCAACGCCAGTGGCCAACTGGAACGGCAAACCCTGCGCCTGGAAAATGCCTCGCTGGCCTCCCAGGCAATGGCACCGGCATTGAGTGACGTGGAAATGTCCTGCCGGGAGCGGACATTGCCTGAACTGGGACGCAAGTTGCTGGGACGTCGCGCCCTTGAAAGCCAGAAAATTCACCCACAGGACAGTGTACTGGCAGACGTGCGTCATGCCTCCGGCAAGGGATTGACCAAAACCTACCAGACCCTGATACAAACCGCCTTCGCACCGCGTTACTGGGCCGGCAAAACCCTGCCGGAAGCCACTGCGGCCAGTGGCACTGCCGCGTACAGTCAGATCGAAGCCAATTTTTCAATGTTTTTCGGGCTGGCCCTGCAACTGTATCAGGATACCCTGATTTCGGATGATTCCCCCTTCGACACCCCTCGCGATGAAAACGGCTTCCCCACCGGCCTGAATGCCCAGCAGGCACGCGGGCTGACCGTGTTCATGGAGGCCCATTGTGATCTGTGCCACAAGGGGCCGGTTCTGAGTGCGGCAACCCATCCGCTGGTCAATGGCCCGGCCGATCCGGCCGGTCTGGTGCTGGTCAACCGCAAAACCCTGAATGGCTCCTTTTCAGGCAAGGGCATTGCCTTCGCCCTGCTGGATGAGGGGTTTACCAACACCAGTGTCACCCCGACCGATTTCGATGTCGGCCTGGGTGGAACCGACCCCTACGGCAACCCGCTGTCTTTCAGCGAACAGTACCGCAACGTGCTGCTGGGTCAGGCTACGGGTCTGCTGGATCCGGTTACGGTCAAGGCTTGCCAGTTTGAAACGCCGTTCACGGAGAACTTCCGCAAACGGGATTTGCGATCTGATCCGTTCGGTAAGGACAATTGCGGTGACGGAGCCATTTATTCCCGGGTGCCCAAACCGGAGGTTCTGGCGGCTGAACTGAAAGACAAACCCGGACAGGGTTATGGTCTGTCGGCTGTCATGGGGGCGTTCAAGATACCCACCCTGCGTAATGTGGAACTGACCGGGCCCTATATGCACAACGGCGGCATGAGAACCCTGGATGAGGTAGTTGAGTTCTACAATCGGGGCGGCAACCTGACCAATTCACATCACTTTGCCACACTGGTTTTCCCGCAGGGATTGACCGAAACCCAACGCAAGGATCTGGTGGTGTTTTTGAAATCACTCACCGATGAGCGGGTTCGCTGGGAAAGGGCACCGTTCGATCACCCCGAGTTACGGGTGCCTCACGGGCACAAGGCCAATGCTTCAGCGGCCAATCCGATGATGGCGGCTGACCGGGTCATGGTGATACCGGCAGTGGGCAGGGAGGGTCGTGATGCGGCACTGGGTCCAATCCAGCCATTCGACGAACTGGTTCAGTAAGGTAGCGTCAGTTCCGGTTAAGGACGGAATGGTATCCCGGGAGTGCGGCCATACTCACACTGGCGGCGGCCCGGGGTCAGTGGCAGGCATGTGGTACCTGCCACTCGCCACTCGCCACTCGCGCACGCACCACGCGGCCAGGATGGCCGCGCCACTGACCATTAAAGTAGCAAACCCTCACGCCAGATCAGGCTGGCCATGCGCCCGGTTACGCTGCCGTCGCGCCGGTAAGAGAAAAACCGTTCCGGTTCGGAAGCCGTACAGTGATGACCGCCATGGATGGCGGTAATGCCCTGGGCCTGCAGAATCTGCCGGGCCAATCCATATAAATCAGCCTGCCATTTGCCGCTGATCCGACCGGGGCGAAACCCGGCAGCGTGCGCCGGGCTGCGGGCCAGAAAGGCATCACGTACCTCGTCCCCCACTTCAAATGCTTGCGTGCCCAGGGCGGGTCCCAGCCAGGCCAGGGCGGGAGCCGCGTCCATCCCTGCCACGGTCGTTTCAATGATTCCGCCGACCAGTCCACGCCAGCCAGCGTGAAGGGCGGCCACGCTATGGCCTTGAGCCGAACACAGCAGTACCGGCAGGCAGTCAGCCGTCATCACCACACACACCACACCCGATTCGCTGGTATGGGCGGCATCAGCCACGAGAGGATCGTCGCTTACACCGCCGGCCCGCACTACCGCCGTACCGTGTACCTGTTGCAACCAGCAGGGCTCTGAGGGCAGTTGCAGCCTGGCAGCCAGGTTTTGCCGGTTCCGCAGCACCGATGCCAGCCGGTCACCCACGTGGGTTGCCAGATTGAGACTGGCGTAATGGCCCGTGCTGACGCCGCAGTGCCGCAGGGTGGTTCCTGCCCGGATGCCGGGCGGGGCGGGCCAGTCGGCCTCAAGCCAGCCGGGGATCACGGGTTTTCTCCCAGCGCGGCCAGCAAACGGGCAAAATCGTCTGGCAAGGGCTCTTGCCAGACGACCCACTCGCCGGAATCAGGGTGAATGAATCCCAGCGATTCAGCATGCAGGGCCTGACGCCTGAATGCTTGCAATGCCTGGATCAGTGCCTCGCTGGCTCCCCGGGGCAGGCGCAAGCGTCCACCATAGACCGGATCACCCACCAGCGGGTAGTGAATGTGTGACAGGTGCACCCGAATCTGATGGGTGCGTCCGGTTTCCAGTTTGACCCGCAACAGGGTGTGGTCGGTGTAGCGGGTCTCGATGCGGTAGTGGGTCACTGCCGGTTTTCCGTCCCGACGCACTGCAAAACGTTTGCGATCGGTGGGATGCCGACCCAGCGGGTCAGTCAGGGTACCGCCGCCGGTCATGGCACCCTGTACCAGGGCCAGGTATTCACGGTGTACGCTGCGAGCCTGGAGTTGGTCAACCAGTGCTTTGTGGGCTTTGAGGGTTTTGGCCACCATCAACAGCCCTGACGTATCCTTGTCCAGCCGATGCACAATCCCGCAACGGGGAATGGCAGCCAGTTCCGGTGCGTGATGCAGCAAGGCATTCTGCAGGGTACCACCGGCGTGTCCCGCCGCCGGATGAACCACCAGTCCGGCCGGTTTGGCCAGAATCAACAGGCTGTCGTCCTCATGCAACAGGCGAAGGGGAATATTCTCGCCCACAACGGTTGTGGCCGGTTCGGCTTCGGTCATGAGTTCGACCCGCTCGCCGCCCCATACCGTGTGGCGTGGAACCACCGTTCGGCCATCCAGACGGGCCGCGCCGTTTTTGATCCAGAGTTGAAGACGGCTTCTGGAATAGTCCGGCAACAGTTCAACCAGTGCCTGATCCAGCCGGAAACCGGCCAGTCGGGACGGAATTTCAAGGCTTAGAGCGGACTTCGGGGCCATTTTGGAGACGGAGTCCTTCAGGGTATACTGGGTCGGTGGCGGCAAAACCGAAGCCTCTGTCTTCGGGGATTGCCCTGCTGCATCACCAGCCCCAACTCCCATATTTTGATTTATGCGGTTCACAAGCAAAATTTTCCGGGTTTTGATCCTGGGTTTGATCCTGTCGGCCTGTGCCGATACCGGCAAGGACAAGGATGAATATGCCGACTGGACAGCCGAGCAGTTTTATACTGAAGCCAAAAAGGCTCTGACCAGCAAGTATTATGAAAAGGCTGTCAAGCTGTATGAAAAACTGGAAGCACGGTTTCCGTTCGGCACTTATGCCACCCAGGCCCAGCTCGACGTTGCCTACGCCTATTACAAGAATGATGAACCGGAATCCGCCCTGGCGGCAGCCGATCGCTTCATCAAGCAAAATCCCACCCATCCCAACGTTGATTATGCCTATTACATCAAGGGACTGGTGAATTATAACCGGGGAATCGGCTTTCTTGACCGTTTTCTGCCTACCGATTCATCCCAGCGCGATTCGGGATCGGCTCTGGACTCCTACCAGGAATTTGAATCCCTCACCCAGCGTTATCCCCACAGTACCTACGTGGCCGATGCCCGCCAGCGCATGATTGCCCTCCGCGACAACCTGGCCCTGCATGAGATCCATGTGGCCGATTATTATCTGCGACGCAAGGCCTATCTGGCTGCCGCCCAGCGGGCCGCCACTGTTGTAAGGGAATACCAGCGCACCCCCGCCGTTCCCAAAGCCCTGCAGATCATGGAAGAAGCCTACCGCAAACTGGACATGAACGATCTGGCCGAGGATATCCGCAAGGTTTACCAGCTCAATTACGCCCAGGGCGTTCCGGGGCAAGCCGGTGATCTGGTGGGGCATTCGCTGCTCGAGCGGGTCTGGAATTTTCTTGGCTTTGACAAACAGTGAGTCCGCCCCATGTCGACCGATTGCGATACCGCCCTGGACGTACTGTGCGTGGGGCATGCCTCGCACGATCTCATCATGACCGTTCCCCACCATCCGGCGGCGGATGAAAAAATGGTCGCCACTGCCCTGCTGGGCTGTGGCGGTGGCCCGGCTGCCAATGCTGCGGTGGCAGTGGCCCGACTCGGCCTCAGGGCGGGGTGGGCCGGTTATCTGAGCCGGGATATTTACGGTGAGGCCCATTGGGCCGAGTTCAGGGCCGAAGGGGTCGACACCCGCTGGATCGTTCGGGGCGATGCCCCCACGCCGCTTTCGGTGGTGCTGGTCAAGCCGGACGGTGAGCGGGCACTCATCAACTACAAGGGCAACCTGTCTCCGGTTCCGGCCAGTGCGCTTGATTTTTCCACCCTCACCTGCAAAACCCTGTTGTTCGATGGCCATGAACCCGAACTCTCTGCCCCCCTGCTGACACAGGCCCGGCGGCAACGGATCGCAACTGTGGTCGATGCGGGTTCGCTGCACCGGGGCACCGAGTTTTTGATGTTCAGGGTGGATTATCTGGTCTGTTCGGAGAAATTTGCCCGTCAATGGCTGGGGGAGGATGACCCTCCCCGTGCCCTTCAGGCCCTGTCCGGGCAGGCGGCAGCAGTAGTCATTACCCTGGGGGAGCGGGGGCTGCTATGGAAAAGGGGCAGTGAAAGCGGCAGCCTGGCGGCGTTTCCGGTCGAGGCCGTTGATACCACCGGTGCGGGGGATGCCTTTCACGCCGCATTTGCGGCAGCAGTGGCCCGCAATTACGACTGGCAAACCCTGCTGCACTACGCCAGCGCAGCCGGTGCCTGGTGCTGTACCCGCCTGGGAGCCAGGCCCGGCATGCCGTATGCCGAAGCACTGACCCAATCCGGTAAAAATTTCACGCAAGACTTTCACCCTGTCGACGATACGTTGATTGCAGGGTAAAAACCGCAGCCATCAGTTCTTGATCTCGTGCCATTCGTTGAGCGGCTGATGGATTTACCGAATGAATGGCACATGTAAAGCCATGTTGCAAAGGTGTCTTTGAGATGAATATCTATGTCGGTAATCTGTCCTATCAGGTCAATAATGATGATTTACGCCAGGCCTTTGAGCGGTTTGGCGAGGTTTCGCTGGCCAATGTAGTGATGGATAAAATTACGGGGCGTTCCAAGGGGTTTGGTTTTGTCGAGATGCCGGACAAGACCGCCGCCGAGGAGGCCATCAAACAACTGGACGGGGCTGAACTCAAGGGACGCACCGTCCGGGTGAACGAGGCCCGTCCCCGTATGGATCAGGGCGGCGGTGGCTTTCAGGGCCGCCGTCCTCCCCGCAACGGCTGACTGTCAGCCTGACTGAAACCGCACGGGCGGATTCCCCGGGCCTGATGCAAGGCTCGGGGTAATCCGCCCGTTTTCATGGTGCGTCCCCATGCTGTTTGCTTCGATTCCTTCCCGGATTTTGCCGCTGCTCCTGTTGCTGAGTGGCTGCTCCGGTCGTTCCCCCCATCCGGTTGGACCCCTTGTTGCGGGGGTTCCCCATCCTGAACCGGTCAGCCGTCCCGCCCACCACCCACCGGACTATCCCCGACTGCAAGGCGGGTATCATGCCGACCGGTTAAGCGGCGACTATGCCGGTTATCCGGCCCTTGAGGCCTTCATACAACAGATGGAACTGCGGCACGGCTTTCCCCGGGCGTATCTGCTGGGGCTTTTTTCCGGCGCACGACGCAAGCAGTGGACGCTTGATTACATGGCACGTGACACCCCCTCACCGGTACCCAACCGCATCCAGTCGCCACGGGCAGGCGGATGGAGCCGTTACCGCAGCCAGTTTCTGGGGGATTATCACATCAACCGGGGCGTTGAGTTCTGGCGGCGCAATGCCGCCGCCCTGAGTGCCGCCCGTCGGCACTATGGCGTACCGGAGGCCATCATCCTGGGCATACTCGGCGTGGAGACCGCCTATGGGGCCAATCTGGGCAAGGACAGGATACTGGATGCCCTGACTACACTGGCGTTTGATTATCCGCGCCGGGCCGGGTATTTCACCGATGAACTGGAAAATTTCCTGCTGATGACCCGCAGTGAAGGGCTGGATCCGGCCCAACCCAGAGGCTCATTCGCCGGAGCCATGGGGTTGAGCCAGTTCATGCCGGGCAGTTTTCTCAAATGGGCAGAAGATCTGGACGGCGATGGCCGTCGGGATTTGTGGAATCCGGCTGACGCCATTGGCAGCGTCGCCCGCTATTTTGCAGTGCATGGCTGGAAGCCGGGTGAACCCGTCGTGACCCGGGCCAGAGCCAGCGGATTACAGTACCGCGAACTGGAATACGGTTATGACAAACCCTATAGCCTGTCCCGCCTGGCAGCCTACGGGATTGAACCGGCGGAGGAGATTGGGCCGGGACGCGCTGCCGGTCAGGCGGAACCGGTGTTTCGTTTTTTACGTCTGGGCGTGGAGAAGGGAGAAGAACACTGGCTCGGCCACGAAAACTTTTACGTGATCACCCGCTACAACCACAGCACCTACTACGCCTTGGCGGTGTATCAGTTGGCAGAGGCGATCAGACGGCGTCATGAACGACAGCCCTCCTGAGCCACAGCCTCAGTCCGGTTGCTCAAAATGGCAGACATAGTGGTAGGGCTCGTCCGAGACCTCAATCTCAAAGCGCGAATGGGCAGGGATGCTGAAGTGCTGCCCGGCACTGGCGGTCTGCCAGTCCTGGCCCTCCAGCCGGTAACGGCAACAGCCACTCAGGGTTTCCATGACTTCTGCCGCCGCCGTGTTGAAGGTCAGCGTGGCCGGAAAAATCACGCCAACCGTCTTTCTGGAGCCATCGGCGCACATCACCGTGTGGCTGACACAGCGGTCGCCGTAAACATTGGCTTGCTTGATGACGGATACGTTATCGAAACGGGTGTTATCGTGTGACATGGGTGGTACTCATTTTTCGGTAGTCAATGGATATTTTAAGGCCGGCAAAACGACTGGACATTTTTACCAGGCGGCGGCTGGCGGGATCCATGTACAGTTTAGCCTCAGCCAGGCGTCTGGCCTCGTAATCGTTGTCTGTCGCGCTGGAATCCGCCCTGAAGCGGTAGACATAGACATCCAGCGCATCCTTCCGCTGGATTTCGCCCGGTTGTCCCAGGGCTTTGACCACCTCGTCCAGTCCGGGCGGGGCGGCTTCAATCCGTGGCAAATCGTGGTAATCGACCTTGAGTTGTCGATGGCTCTGCAAAATGGTGCCCTTGCCGAGAGAGCGGATGGAGGCCTCCAGAAAAGCGGGCGGGGCCATTTCCAGGAACAGCGGAGAAAACCCCCAGCTTCGCAGTTTGTGATCTGCGCCGAAGGTCATGGTGAAGGTGATTTTCTGCGGCGGCCGTTCCGGGTTGGCCGCAGCGGATTCGGGGCTGAAATCCAGAAACCACTGGTAGCCTTGCGGCAGGGGGGCGACACGGGCCGGATTCAGGTGGGTCAGGGTGACGAAGTCCTCGTCGTATAATACCGGATGTCTGAAATCCAGGATGAACTGGCCACCGGTGACGCGAACCCCAAAATTTTTGTCAAAATCCGACAACTGGTTTTTGACCGACAGCAGGCGGGTGTACACACAGGCAGTCAGCCCCATTACCAGCAGCAAAACCGGCACAAGCCGCATGAATCCGCTGCAATTCCACCGTTTCATCCGTTACTCCGCAACAAGCCCCGCTCGTCAGGACGGGGTAGTTGACAACTGCAGGGCGGCGACGATCTGGCGGTGGGTGAGTTCACTGAGAGCCTTGCGGTCGGTCTGTCCGGTTGTCATGGGTTCACAGAAGAAAACGTCGACCGTAATGTGGGGTAACGCCATCACCTGCCACAAATGAGGCAGGAATTCGTCATCCCCCACGAACGGCACCACGGTATGGGCGGCGTCCCGGTAGGCAATACCTGCCGCCTGCACGGCAACGGCGGCATTGAGGGCCGGTTGAAACAGGCTGGCGTGAAAACGCAGCACGTCCGCGCCAGAGGTGCTGGTGCCCTCCGGAAAAAACACCAGATAATCCCCGCTCCTGAGCCGGGATGTCATGTCAGACGCGATCAGGCGGGTACTGTCGCGATCGCCCCGCCGTAAAAACAGGGTGCCCGTCTGGCTGGCCAGATAGCCCACCACCGGCCACTCTACCACTTCGTACTTGGATACGAACCCGAACGGACCCAGGGCACCCAGCACAATGATGTCGAGCCAGGAAATATGATTGCTTACAATCAGTCCGGACGTCGGGAGGAGAGTCCCGTGTTGCCGGATACGTACACCCAACACATTGCAGATATAGGTACACCAGCGTTGTTTGGCAGATTTGAGAAGCCTGTCTGCCCGATTGGGAGCCAGGGGTTTCACCATAAGGGAAATGGAACTGGTAATCAGCAGGCCTGTAAGAAAGGCTATGGCGACACCCGCTGCCCTAGGCAACCGTCGCAGGGTGGGAATCAGAGTCACGGGATCCTATGAAATGCTTTTCGTAACGGGTTTGCAAACGCTCCAGATCGAGCAATATGAATACATCCATGCAGTTGAAGTCCTCATCCCAGCAAGGTTCACCGCACACCCAGGCACCCAGTCGCAGATAAGCCTGCAACAGGGGTGGAATGCCACTCTCATCCCGCTCGCAACGCTTCCAGGCCGGTACCGGATGTCTTGGAATCACCTGTAGCGACTGGGGACCGCGCTGATGTGTTTCGATCTGGCGATAAACCGCGTCGACCGCAAATCCGCTGGGGCCGGGCGGGATGCTGGCACAACCCATGAGGTAGTCAAAACGACCCGTCCGGGCGTAGTCAGCCAGGCCACTCCACAAACTGGCGATGACGGCACCGCCCCGGTAGCTGGAATCGACACAGGTTCTGCCCACTTCCAGGAAGCGTCCCGGCAACGACAAAACGCCATCCAGGTTAAATTCACTTTCCGAATAAAAATGCCCCAGCCGACTTGCCTGATCACTGCTCAGCAAACGGGTATACCCGATGACCTTGTTGAGTCGGGTATCCATGACAACCAGGTGATTACAAAAGGCATCCAGTTCATCCACATCCAGACCTGGTTCAGTGGTATGCAGACATGCCCCCATTTCTTCGGCAAAAACATGGTAGCGTAGAGCCTGGGCGGCCCGAACCAGTGCGGGTTCATGGGCTATCAACGTGGTGAAGCGGCGTGAATGGGCCTTGATATCGCTGGAGGGGGAGATTTGCATGTAAAAAATCCTGGATGTTAAGGGCAAATAGCCGGACACGGTAAGTCAGACAAATGACGTTTGAACGACAGCACCGTAACCATTCAGTGAATGCCCTGCAGGGAGGCGTAAGGGTAACAAAGTTTATAACCGGCTACCACCCCCGCTACCGTCCGGTACGCCGGGTTGTGGTGGCCAGCATCACGATGAGATTTAAGGTGAGATGATGAAAACCCCGTACCGGGCCGTCAAGGCGGTGACCGTATCCCTGCTCTATTTGTTGCTGTGCGCCCTGTTGGCAACCGGGCTGGCCTATCCGCTCCACCATGTATCCGGGGGAGGCATTGATTTTCGGGTGGCAGTGACCCGGGGCAGCCTGATCACGGCCATTCTGGGAACGGGCTTCTGGATCAGGCGACTCCAGCTTGATTACGGCAGCCTGGGACTGGCGGGAAACCGCAAAGGCCGCTTGACTGCGGTTGGACAGGGATTGGCCAGCGGTATCGTGATGCTGGGTTTGCACTGCCTGATTCTGGTCAGCCTGGGTGTCAGGGAACTGGACATGCAGGCACTGGAGAGCGTTCGTCGGGTGATGACGGGATTGATGCAGGCAGCCGGGATTGGACTGGTGGTGGCCACCATTGAGGAATGCCTGTTCCGTGGGGTGTTGCTGGCCGCCCTGAGACGCTCGGCGGGCACGTGGGTGGCGGTTTTGTTTAGTGCCCTGTACTATGCCATACTTCACTTCTTCAGGGTCAACCGCAGTCTTGACCTGCCTGACCCCTCGGTTTACGGCAGTTTCGTTGTGTTGACCGAGGCACTGAAGCCGGTATTCATGCCGCCCGTCGGCCCGTCACTGGCCCTGTTTTTTGCCGGGCTGTTTCTGGCACTCGTGCGCCTGTACCGTCCGCACGGGCTGGCGTGTTGCATCGGCATTCATGCAGGCTGGATATTCGTCATCAAGTCCTGCAAAACCTTTACCGACGCACGCCCGCTCAACGAATGGGCTTTCCTGGCAGGTTCCTACGATGGCTTCACCGGCTTTCTGGCAGCCGGGTGGATGGCTGCCTTGACCCTGGCTCTGGCGGGGTGGCTATATCGACAGCGGCGGGTTATCTCATGACCCTGAACGCCGCGCCAGTGTAGTCACGCATTGTTTCAACCTGTAGACATTCACTTCAATGCAAAAAGACCACTTGTTCAGGGAAAAACGCGAAAAAATAGACGACTTCCATTTTGGAGAAGACACGGCCCGGGTATTCGACGACATGCTGGATCGCTCGGTACCGTTCTACGGCGAAATCCAGCGCATGATGGCCGAATTGTGTTCCGATTTTGCCGTGCCGGGCAGCCGTCTTTACGATCTGGGTTGCTCGACCGGGAATACCCTCCTGTGCCTGGATCGGCTGTTGCCGCAGGAGGTACGGTTCGTCGGGGTGGATGCCTCACCGGAAATGCTGAACCAGGCCCGCAACAAGCTGGAAGCATCCGGTAGCCAGCGATCCTTCGAACTGGTTCAGCAAAATCTGGAACAGGGTCTGGTTGTTGAGGATGCTTCCGTGGTAATCCTCAACCTGACCCTGCAATTCGTCAGACCCCTCTACCGCGACCGCCTGATTGCCGATCTGGCCCGGGGGTTGCGGAATGAGGGCTGTCTGATCCTGGTGGAAAAACTGGTAAGCCACAATCCGGCCCTCAACCGCCTGTTCATCCGCAATTACTATCAGTTCAAACAGCGTAACGGCTACTCCGAACTGGAAATTGCCCAGAAGCGTGAGGCACTGGAAAACGTCCTGATTCCCTACCAGCTGGAAGAAAACCGTGAGCTGTTGCTGCGTAATGGTTTCAGCGACGTGGAGGTATTTTTTCGCTGGTACAATTTCTGCGGAATGCTGGCGGTGATGCAGTCAACTACTCCGCCCTGATCGGCGGATTTTCCCTCGGAGCAACAAATGAATCTGACAGATTGCGGGCGTTTTCTGTTCAAGGTACGCAACGGGCTATTCCCGCTTATTTTGGTCGGTGTACTGCTGGCCATGCCACCGGTCTGGTTTTTGGGCAATCCGGTGATGGATGGCTGGCTCATGGGACTGGGGCTGGTGACGGCACTCAGTGGCCAGGCATTCCGCCTGGCGGTCATTGGCTATGCCTATGTGAAACGGGGTGGCAAAAACCGTGAGGTATACGCCAATCATCTGGTGACCCGGGGATTCTATGCCCACACCCGTAACCCCATGTACGTCGGTAACTTCCTGATTGTGCTGGGATTTGGCCTGCTGCACGGTTCGGTCTGGGTTTATGGCCTGGTGAGTGCCTGCTTTGCCTGGATTTATCTGGCCATCGTCAGTGCCGAGGAGAGCTATCTGCGGGAAAAATTCGGGGCTGAATTTCAGCACTACAGCGAAACCGTCAACCGTTTCGTGCCGGATTTTCGCGGTTTGCGCGGCTCCCTCGCGGCGTTTGAATACGACTGGCGTCGCGCCTTGCTCAAGGAGTACAACACGGTTTTTCTGGTGCTGGCGGTTTGCCTGGGGTTGATCCTCTGGAAGTTGATTAACCTCCACGATGGCCTGGCCCTGTTCAGGGCGGGCGTGATCGGGTTGGGCCTGCTTTATGTGCCGCTGATCGGTGGCTACGCTGCGGTGCGTTACCTGAAAAAAACCCGTCGCCTGCGACCGGTTCGTGATACTGAAACCGAGCAGGCATTCTGAACCACCGTCGCAGGTTTATCCAGTCCAGCCCTGTGGGAGTTAATCCGTGTTTCTACTGCGTCTGTTGCTGATTTCACTGGTTCTGGTGCCACCTGCCCGGTGGGCGGCTGACACCGTACCGGGGTACGCGGTGGCCAGTGCCCATCCGCTCGCCACCCGGGCCGGTCTCGATCTGCTGGCACAGGGCGGCAATGCGTTTGATGCGGCCATTGCCGTGGCCACCACCCTGGCGGTGGTCGAGCCGCAAGGCTCTGGCCTGGGAGGCGGGGGCTTCTGGTTGCTGCACCGACAGTCCGATGGCCGGGACATCATGCTGGACGGGCGTGAGCGGGCTCCGCTGGCGGCCCGGCGTAATCTGTATGCAACAGCGGCCCAGTCCATCGACGGGGCTCTGGCGGCGGCCATCCCGGGGCTACCGGCTGCGCTGGTGCAACTCGCCCGCGACTATGGCAAGTTACCGCTGGCTGCCAGTCTGGCACCGGCCATCCACCATGCCCGCGCCGGATTTCCGGTCGGGGCACGCTATGTCAAGGCACTGACTGACAGACTCACCGCCCTGGACGCAAGCCCTGCGGCCCGGGCCATTTTTCACCCGAAAACAACGCTCCCGTTGCCTGGCGATGTTTTAATCCAGACCGACCTGGCCCAAACCCTGGAACGACTGGCGGCGGAGGGCTTTGCCGGATTTTATGGTGGCGAAACGGCCCGCAAGCTGGTGCGGGGCGTGCGGGCAGCGGGCGGGATCTGGCAGATGGAAGACCTGACAGCCTACCGGGTGGTGGAGCGGCAGCCACTGAGGGGCCATTACCGGGGGCTTGCGATCACCACGGTCGCGCCGCCCTCCGCTGGTGGGGTTGGCCTGATCGAGATGCTCAACATTCTGTCAGCCTACGATCTGGCCGGCGTCCCGATACCGGTTCGTCGCCATCTGATGGTGGAGGCCATGCGCCGGGCTTACCACGACCGCGAACAATACCTGGGCGATCCCGATTTTGTCGGCATCCCCCTGCTGCGTTTGCTGAGTCCCAATTATGCCGCCGGTCTCCGTAGTACCCTGCGTCTGGACAGGGCCACACCCAGTGACGGCTTCAGTCAGACTACAGGCCCGGAGCCGGACGGTGCCAATACCAGCCATTATTCAATCCTGGACAGCGCGGGTAACCGGGTTGCGGCAACCCTCAGCATCAACTACGGCTTTGGCTCGGGCTTCGTGGCTCCGGGTACCGGCGTCCTGCTCAATGATGAAGTGGATGACTTTACCACCCGGCCCGGCACGCCCAATGTCTATGGCCTGATCGGCGGCGAGCCCAACGCCATTGCCGCCGGCAAGCGCATGCTGTCCAGCATGACACCCACCTTTGTGCAATCAGCCGACGCCACCGCCATCATGGGAACCCCCGGCGGCAGTCGCATCGTCACCATGCTGCTACTGGCCGTACTGGATTTTGCCGACGGTCACGGGCCAGCGTCCTGGGTCGGTTTGCCGCGTTTTCATCATCAGTACCTGCCCGATGTCATTGAATATGAACCCGGCAGTCTGAGCGATCCTGACCTCCGTGACTTGCAGCAGCGCGGACACCGCCTCAAACCGCTGGCCGCTGCCTACGGTGATTTTCACGCCATCCTCTGGAACCACAAAAGCCGAACCCTCGAAGCCGCCAGTGACCCCCGGGGGGAAGGCCTGGCCCTGGTTCAAATCAAGCCACCGGCCCAATAATCCTCCCGATGCCATGAGCGTGTGCCCTGTCGGCAGCCATGCAAATTCCACTCAAACCGGAACTGGAATATCGGCTATGATATGGGGCGAACCGGGCACCCGCCGGGACGCTCCGGTGTAAACCATTACCCTCATACCCACAGAACCACGAGGAGCCAATTCCCATGGAAAAACCCTTTATCCTGCACATGTTCACCCCTGAAAAGAATCTCAGCCCGTTTGATGTCAACATGGCTCTTGACGCCGGCTGGATTTCCACCATTCCCTATCTCAACATTGAGCTGGGCGAAGTAAGTGGCATGGTGCAGGATGCCATTTTTTCCCGCAGCCTGAGCGGACTGAAACGCACCGGCATCTTCATCGGTGGACGCGATGCCAAACTGGCCATGGACATGCTCAAAACCGCCCGCAAGTCCATGATTCCGCCGTTTGAAGTGCCAGCCTTCGCCGATCCCAGTGGCGCGTTCACCACCGCTGCCGCCATGGTTGCCATCGTCGAACAAGCCCTGGCAACACAGTTCCAGACCAGCTTCCAGGACAAAAGCGTACTGGTGCTGGGCGGAACCGGCCCGGTTGGCCAGATTGCGGCCGTGCTGGCGGCCAAGGCCGGTGCCCATGTCCGAATCATCGGCCGCCAACTGGAAAAGGCCCAGCGGGTGGCAGAAATGTGCAACCTCGAGTTTGGTGACGGGCAGACCTCGGTTCAGGGCGATGCCGATGCCAACAAGGCCACCCTGATGCAGACGGCCGATGTCGTGCTGGCCACTGCCGCAGCCGGTATCGAAGTACTCAGTGCCGAAGGCATCGCTGCCGCCCCCCGGCTCAAGGTGGCGGCGGATGTCAACGCCGTACCGCCGTCCGGCATTGCCGGGCTGGATCCCATGGACAAGGGCAGCGTGATTGTCGGCAGTCAGTCCGGGGCCATTGGCTTCGGTGCCCTGGCCATCGGTAACGTCAAATACCAGACCCAGCACCGCCTGCTTAATCGCATGCACCAGCAAACCGATACCGGCAGCAAACCCGAGTATCTGGATTACAACGATGCCTTTGCCGTGGCCCGCCAGTATCTTGGCAGCAGCCACTGATTTTTCAGGCAGGGGCAACCGGGCCGCAATCACTGGCCTTCAGGCGCATCCCGGTTCCCCGCTCCACCCTTCATCCATGAATTTTACGAGTACCGACAACCTATGGAAAAACGTACCATACTGCACATGTTCGATCCCATGCCGCACACCAGCCCGTTTGACATCAATATGGCGGTCGATGCGGGCTTTGACGTGGTGATTCCCCACAACAATGTCCATCTTGAGGAAATAAGCGGACTGGTACAGGATGCCATTTTTTCCAGGGGAGCGGCGGGTGTAAAACGTACCGGTCTGTTCATCGGCGGACGCGATCTGGGGTTATCCCTCAATATGCTCGAATCTACCCGCAAGGCGATGGTGCCGCCCTTTCAGGTGTCAGTACTGGCCGATCCCAGCGGTGCCTTCACCACTGCCGCCGCCCTGGTTGCCTGTGTAGAGAAGGTACTGCGCGAAAAACACCAGCGGGAACTCACCGGGTGCCGTGCCATCGTGTTTGGTGGAACCGGCCCGGTCGGCATTGCCACCGGGGTCATTGCCTCCCTGGCCGGAGCCGAGGTAACCCTGGTCGATCCCTTCAACATCGACACGGCCCTGAACAAGGCCAACGAATACAACCAGCGGTGCGGCACCACCCTGAAGGGAACCTATGCCAGCTCGGATGCCGACAAGGCCCGTTTGCTGGCGACAGCCGACATCGCTTTTTGTACCGCCAAGGCCGGTATCCAGGTGCTGAATGCCTCCGTATTGGGCGATGCCCGCCAGCTCCTGGTAGCCGGTGATGTCAATGCCGTTCCGCCATTGGGCATCGAAGGCGTCAAGCTCAAACATTTTGGTGACCCCCTGGTACACGCCGTCAATGCACCGGGTGCAGCGGGGATCGGAGCCCTGGCGGTAGGCAACATAAAATACAAGTTGCAAAACGCCTTGCTGGGTCATCTGCTGACGATTGAACAACCGGTATTTCTCGACTTCACTGAAGCCTTCAAACAGGCCCGGCATCTGGTATGAAACTCTATAACCTGTTCCCGCGACTGGCGGGCCGCTTCAACGACTGGCCGCCGCATTTGCAGCGGGCAGCCGACATGGGCTTTGACTGGATTTTCGTCAATCCGCTACAACTGCCCGGTCGCTCGGGCAGCCTGTATTCGATCAGGGATTTTTTCCGCATCAATCCGGACTTTGTCGATCCGGCTTCGAGCCTTCCGGCTGAACAGCAGGTGCGGGCGGTCATGGCGCAGGGCGAGGCTCTGGGTTTGCGCTTCATGGCTGATCTGGTCATCAATCATTGCGCCTACGACTCACCGCTACTGCAGGAACATCCCGAATGGTTTGTGCGCGAGGGCGGGCGTGTCGTGCATCCCGGCTGTGAGCATGACGGGCAATGGGTGGAATGGACTGATCTGGCCCGGTTCGATCACAAAAACAGCACCGACGCCGTCGGCCTGCATGCGTACTGCCTTCGCATCATTCGTTATCTGCTGTCGCTGGGATTTCGCGGCTTGCGCTGTGACGCGGCCTACCAGATACCGGGAACGGTCTGGAAACGGCTGATGGCCGATATCCGCAAGGACTACCCCGACACCGTCTTCGTGGCGGAAACACTGGGATGCAGCCCTGAGCAAACCTGTGAAACGGCCCAGGCCGGTTTCGATTTCATCTTCAACAGTTCCAAGTGGTGGGATTTTTCCGGTTCCTGGCTGATTGAGCAGCATCAGGCAACCTGTGGGACCGTGTCGTCCCTGAGTTTCCCGGAAAGCCACGATACGCCGAGGCTTTATTCCGAAACCGCCGGTAATGTGGATGCCCTGCGTCAGCGTTACCTGTTTGCCGGCCTGTTTTCGGCGGGCGTCATGATGCCGATGGGCTATGAGTTCGGCTTTTCCCGGCCACTGCATGTGGTCGATACCCGACCGGATCACTGGGAACAGACCACGGTGGATATCACCGGCTTCATTCGTCACATCAACGAGGTAAAGTCAGACCATCCGGTGTTTAGCGAGGAAACCTGCGCCGAGGTGGTCAATCACCCCAATCCGGCGGTACTCGTGCTGTCCAAAAAATCCCCCACCAATCAGGGCGAGGCCTTGCTGATCCTGAACAAGGATCCGTGGAACTGGCAGCGTTTCCACAGTAACAACCTGTACGACTACCTGAAAACCCGGACATCGCTGGTGGATGTCTCGCCGGACTGGCCCCAGGATTATCTGCCCACCCCGTTTGAATTTGATCTGATGCCGGGTATGGGCCGTATTCTGGTATCGTCCCCACACTGAAAATGAAGGAGATTTACCATGGTCAAAAAAACCACATCATCAAAAACAGGTGCAGGAACCCGGTCGAAATCCGAACCGGTTGTCGTGATGCCATCGTCAAGCAGTCCGGCCAAATCTGCTGCCAGCGGCCCACTACCGGTGACCGGTGCGGTTTCCGGCGCGTTGGCCAGTCTGGTTGAGGAGGTCAAGCAATCGGCCAAAACCGCACCCACAAAGCCTGAAGCGGTTGCAGGTTCGGTCGCTGCCGTCAGTGCCGGAACAGCGGCGGTTGTCACCCGCCACGTCATCGCGCCGGTACCTGAAGCTCCGACGCAACCGAACACCCCGATTGAGGCACCGGCCACACCCGCCGAACGGCCTGTGGTGGTCCCGGTCGAGGTATCTGCCACACCCGCCGAACGGCCTGTGGTGGTCCCGGTCGAGGTATCTGCCACACCCGCCGAACGGCCTGTGGTGGCCCCCCCGGTCGAGGTATCTGCCACACCCGCCGAACTGCCTGCGGTGGCCCCGGTCGAGGCATCTGCCGAAACTACCGGGCTGCCACCGGAACCGGAATCTCAACACGTCCACGCCGAACCGGTTTACACCGCCCCGCCCCTGTACATTGTCCACATCACCCCGGAACTGGCTCCGGTCGCCAAGGTGGGCGGACTGGCGGATGTGGTATTCGGGTTGGCCAATGAAATGGAAATCCGGGGTAATTCAGTTGAAGTGATATTACCCAAATACGATTGCCTGCGTTATGACCACATCTGGGGATTGTGCGAAACCTATTCCGACCTGTGGGTACCCTGGTACGGCGGTGCCGTGCATTGCACGGTTTTCTTCGGATTCGTTCATGGCCGCAAGTGCTTTTTCATCGAACCGCACTCGGGCGACAATTTCTTCAACCGGGGCTGTATCTATGGCTTCCGTGATGACGTCATGCGCTTTGCCTTTTTCTCGCGTGCCGCGATGGAGTTTCTGCTCAAATCCGGCAAAAACCCGGCAATCATTCATTGCCATGACTGGCAAACCGCCTTGGTGCCGGTTTTCCTGTTTGAAATTTACAAATATCTGGGCATGACTCACCCCCGGGTCTGTTTCACCATCCACAACTTCAAGCACCAGGGTGTGACCGGCGGTCAGGTATTGCAGGCGACCGGTCTCAATCGCCCGGATTACTATGCCCATTACGACCGGTTGCGCGATAACCATAACCCCCATGCCATCAACCTGATGAAGGGCGGGGTGGTCTATTCCAATTTTGTGACTACGGTGTCGCCCCGCCATGCCCATGAAGCCAAGGATCAGGATCAGGGCTTCGGACTGGAACCCACCCTGCACATTCACCACGTCAAGTTTGGCGGGGTGGTTAATGGCATCGACTACAACGTCTGGAATCCTGAAATCGACGGCCATATTCCGGTTCACTACACAGTAGAGAGCCTGGATGGCAAATACGCCAACAAGCGGGCTCTACGCGAACGCCTGATGATCGCCGACAACGAAAAGCCCATCGTGGCGTTTGTAGGCCGACTGGATCCGCAAAAGGGGCTGGAACTGTTACGTCACGCCATTTACTACACCCTGCAGCAGCGTGGTCAGTTTATTCTGCTGGGTTCCAGCCCCGACGGCCAGATCAACAATTTCTTCTGGGGTTTGAAACACCAGCTTAACGATAACCCGGACGTACATATCGAGATTGGCTTCAACGAGGAATTGTCTCACCTCATTTATGCCGGTGCTGACATCATGCTGGTACCGAGCCGGTTTGAACCC
>SXGT01413436.1_pt1 | contig 25307 bp, 6 predicted proteins | sample 3176221 | NCBI WGS metagenome assembly SXGT01 (sample SAMN11356862, study PRJNA531348) | freshwater metagenome | isolation source: freshwater sample F1-120 | place: China: Fuxian Lake, Yuxi | collected 2017-12-25
GATGCGCGAACCGAACGGCGCGTGCACCACCAGCTGGGTGCCGCCGGACTCGTCGAAGAAGCGCTCGAGCACCACCCGGCGTTGCGTGGGCACGGTCCCCAGCGCCGCCCGCCCCGCGAGCACGTACTCCGCCAGCTGTTGGGCGCCGCCCACGCAGAGCCCGTCGCCAGCGAGGTCGATCGCGCGGCGGGTGGCGAGCTCGCCCACGGGGCCGGGTGGCAGGTCGCGGGTGAGCTCTTCCCGGAAGCTGGCCAGGGCTTCGGAAAGCTCGCGCGAGCGCCCAGGCGCCTCGCCCAGCCAGAACGGCAGGCTCGGGGGCTGCCCGTGCGCGTCGGTGACCCGGACCACCCCCTGCGACACCCGCGCGATCCGCCAGGACGTGTTGCCGAGCTGGAAGATGTCGCCCGCGGACGACTCGATGGCCCAGTCTTCGTTGACCGAGCCCACCGGCGTGCCCTCGGGCTCCAGCACCACCTGGTAGTCGGCCGTGTCCGGGATCGCGCCGCCCGAGCGCAGGGCCGTGAGCCGCGCGCGCGGCGTGGCCCGCACCCGCCCGTAGACGCCGTCCCGGTGGAGCAGGGCGCGGCGCCCGCCGTCGCCGTGAAGCCGGAGCAGCTCGTCGAACGTGGCGCGCGTGAGCGCCCGATAGGGGTGCGCCACACGCAGCCGCTCGTACAGCTCGCCTTCGTCCTGGGTGCCCGTGACGCACTCGGCGACCAGCTGCTGGGCGAGGATGTCGAGCGCGCCTTCAGGGATCACGGCCTTGTCGAGCTGGCCCTCCCGCACGCAGCGCAGCAATGCGGCGGCCTCGGCGAGCTCGTCGAGCGTGAGCGGGAAGACCCGGCCTCGCGGCAGGCGGGAGAGCGAGTGCCCCGCGCGGCCCACGCGTTGGAGCAGCGTGGCGACGGACCGCACCGAGCCGACCTGCACGACCAGGTCGACGTCCCCGATGTCGATCCCCAGCTCTAGCGACGCGGTGGCGACCAGGGCCCGCAGCGCCCCCGACTTCAGGCGCTGCTCGGCGTTGAGGCGCCGGTCCCGCGACAGGCTGCCGTGGTGGCTGGTGACCTGCTCCTCGCCGAGGACGCGCGAGAGCTGCGCCGACACCCGCTCGGCCAGCTTGCGCGTGTTGACGAAGATGAGGGTGGTCCTGTGGGCCTCTACGAGCTGGGCGATCCGCGCGATGAGCTCGGCCCACTGCTCGTGGCTGCAGACGGTGGACAGGGGCGACGGCGGCACCTCCACCTCGAGGTCCAGCGCGCGGAACGCGCCCGCGTCGACCACGGCGCAGGTGCGCCCCACGCCCACGAGGAACTCGCCGATTGTTTCGACGGGCCGCTGCGTGGCGGACAGCCCGATGCGCTGGACAGGGCGCCCGGTGAGCGCCTCGAGCCGCTCCAGCGACAGGGCGAGGTGTGCGCCCCGCTTGTCTCGGACCAGGGCGTGGATCTCGTCGACGATCACGCAGCGGACCGTGCGCAGCATCTCGCGCCCGCCGGCCGACGTGAGCATCAGGTAGAGCGACTCGGGCGTGGTGACGAGCAGATGCGGCGGCTTGCGCGACATGGCGCTGCGCCGCGCCGCAGGGGTGTCGCCGGTGCGGACCTCGACCCGGATGGCCGGCAGCCCGGGCGCCTCCTGTTGGAGCTCGGCGAGCGGGCCCTGGAGGTTCTTCTGGACGTCGTTGGAGAGCGCGCGGAGCGGCGACACATAAACCACGCGGGTCTCGTCGGCGAGCGCCTCACCCTCGCGCAGCAGCGAGTCTATCGCGGCGAGGAAACCCGCCAGGGTCTTGCCGGAGCCAGTGGGCGCCGCGACGAGCGTGTGAAGACCGGCGCGGATCAGCGGCCAGGCGCGCGCCTGGGGCTCCGTGGGCGTCCCCACGCGCCGGCTGAACCACGCAGCGACGGCAGGCGTGAAGCCCTCGAGGGGCGCGGTGGTGGCCGGATGGGGATACACGCGTTCAGGCTACACGCTGGCGGACGCGGAGGCCAGGGTCGCTGGGCGGGCTGGGCGGGCGACGGCGGGCGTGGGGTGCGGGCCGCCGGGCAGCTCCTAGAAGGTGCACTTGTCCTTCACACACGCGGTGAACGTGTTTCCCGACTCCGTCAGGACCACCGCGACTGGGCTGTCGAGGCCGCAAGCCAGGGCGTTGAACGTGGAGTCCGTGACCGCCAGAGGGAGCGTGGTCCTCACCCCCTTGGCCTTGGCGTTGGGAGCACCGTCGAAGGTGCAGCCCGAGATCACTACGGCTCCCGAGGACGAGGAATTCACGAGGTTCACTGCCGTGGTGCCCGTGTGGTCGAGCTCGCTCCCGGTCAGCGTGACCGCGGCGGTGTTCTGGAACGTGAGCGGCAGGTCGACCAGGTGGCTGTCTGTGACCGTGAGCTTCGCTGCGTCTTTTACTGTGAGCCCGAACCCACCCCCGACCAACGTGGCCGCGGCGAGCGTGAGGGTGGCGCTGCTGGAGATCGTGACCGCGGACTCGAGCGAGTAGCTCGGGGCGCCTGGGAAGAGCGTTGCGATCGTCGCTGTGCCGGTGGACATCGCGCCGTAGATCCGGAGCCCCTTGCCGGTCTCCGCGCCTACGATCGGCCCGGTGACGCTCAGGGTGTTGCCGGCAAGGAACGCCTCGACCTCGAGGCGGATGCTCACATCGGTGGTGCCCAGCGCAAAGGACGCGCCGTTTACCGTGAGCGACGCGCCCCCGTCCGTGGCGAGGCTGCTGGTCTCGATCGCCTCGAAGGCGCGGGTGGCGCCTGTGTCGACGAAGGCCACGGACTCGAGCAGCGCCGTACCCTTGCCGGACAGCCTCACGCCCGTGAGGGACTCTTCGATCGCGAGGTTGCGGAGCGTCAGCGACTCGTTCGTGCCGACGAGCGCCGCGACCGAGAGGCCCGTCAGGTCGCCGCCGTCCACCACGACCACCCCGCCGGACGCGAGGTCGATGCCGTTCTGCGCGTCGCCGGTGCCGTCCAGGGTGAGGTCCGTCGCCGTGACCGTGCCCTCCGCGTAGAGGCACGTGCGGCCGACCGCGGTGTTGTACCGGATGGTGGTGCCGGTAAGCGTGGCGGAGCAGCCCGCGTTCACCGACACCCGCGCGTCCTCCAGCGTCACGCCGTCCTCGAGCAGGAGCGAGCCGCCCACGTTGGCCCAGAGGTACGAGTCTGCGGTGGTGGAGCCGTGGAGCGTGGTGCCCGCGGCGATCTCGAGGACACCGGCGCGCACCTCCACGGCGCCCAGGTTGTAGGTGCCGGCGGGCAGGCGACGGGCGCCCGACTCGGAGTAGCCATCCACGCGGGGGCGGAGCGGCGTCCCGGAGCCGTTGACGAGGTTCGTGAGGACGAGCGGGACGTTCTTGGCTAGCACGTCTGGGTCCAGAACGACCGAGCGATCCTCGGTGCCTTGCGTGGCGGTGAGGCCGTTGACGGACAGCCGTCCCCCCGGCCCGCTGTCGGTGTAGACCGCAAAGCTCACGAGCGTGGCCGAGTCCTCGACGAAGGTCATGCCGCTGACCGAGAGCGTGGCTTTCTCGGAGCCCCACGCGCCGACCCGGCAGCCGGTGATGCTGGCGCTATTCAGCGTGAGCACCGCGCTGTCGATCGCTTGAGCGGCGACGTCGAGGCTGGCGAAGGCCATGCCCGTCGAGGTGATCTGCGAGGTCTCCTGCGCGTAGAGGCCCCTACCGGCTGGGGCGACGCCCGGCGTGGGGGGCCGTGTGATCGCCCCGCCGGTGAGGGTGATCGTGGAGCTGTCGTAGGCGACGATCGCCGTGCCGAGCGTGGAGAAGGTGCAGGCGTCGAACGTGAGGGTCGAGGTGCCGTAGGCCTCCACGCCGCTCACGACCTTGCCGGCGCCCTCGAGGGTGACTCCGGTGGCCTGGAGGGTGCCGGACACGGCGAGGTAGATGCGGCTGGCCGCGCTGGAGGACTCGAACCGGCTCCCGGCGAGCGTGGCGCTGGCGCCGGCGCTGACGGTGAGCCGCAGGTCGCGGAGGGTCTCATCCCCGATCGTCAGGGTGCCTTGCGACCCATCCGAGTGGTTCTGGAGCTGGACGCGGAGGTCCGTCCCCGAGACGCCGGCGAGAGTGGCGACGTCTATCGCGGCAGTGACGCCTACCAGCGTGACGTCGGCCGGCCCGACGGCGAGCGCGTCGACGCCGTTCATGCCGGCGAGCGTGAGGGCGCCCTTCTCGGCCGTGCCGCTCACGTGGGCGGGCACCAGCGCGAGCGAGGGGCTCGTGACGTTCGTAATCACCGTGGGCGTGGCCGCCCGGAAGGCGTCCGGGTCGAGCACCATGGCGCGGTCCTCGGGGCCGAAGTCCACGATCAGGTCCGTGAGCGTGGCGCGTCCCCCGGAGGTGATGTCGAGCCACACGCCCCGCGAGACGAGCGCCGTCTCGCCCTCCGACAGGTGGCTCCCCGAGAGAGACAGCTCCGCGGTCTTAACGACGTAGGCGCCGTAAGCGCACCGGGTGATCGCGCTGTCGTTGATCGCCACGGAGGCCGTGTCGGTGAGCGACACGCCGACGCGGAGCGCGTCGAACGTGGCGCCTTCGATCGTCACATCGGCGCTCCCGGTGGCGACAACGCCCTCGCCGGCGCGGGCCCCCGTGTCGGGTGTGCCCTCGAAGGCCACACCGACGAGCTCGCCGTCTCCGGCGATCTCCAGCAGGGTCAACGTGGAGTCCGAGAGGAGGTGGGTCGTATCGATGAGGCTCACCGCGGAGAGAGAGCCCACCAAGATCAGCACGTTGTCAAAGGTGGACGCCTCGGCGCCGAAGGTGCTGGTCCCAGAGAGCGTGATTGTGCGCGGCGTGCCCGGTCGCGACAGCAGCGGGGTCCCTGGGGCTAGGGTCGCGGTGGTGGTGCTGAGGCTGGTGGCACCGGAGAGGATGAGGTCGTCGCCGGGCGCGATGGGGCCGAGCGCGATGGCCGGCGCCGAGCCCGAGCCCGCGATGCCCACGTGCAGCGAGGGGCCGTCGAGCGGGAAGCTGAGCCCGGCAAACGTGGAAGGCGTCGTGGTGCCCCAAACGTCCGGGTCGAGCACCAGCGCCATATCCTCCGGGCCAACCCGGAGCTCCGCCCCGGCGATGTCCACGCCGCCTGCGGGATAGACTGGCTCCACGCGGAGCCCGGTCATGGCGGAGCCCGGGGAGGACCCGTCGATGATGAGGTCCTCGAGGATCGGGCGCGCGCTGTACCGCACCTCGATCCCGAGCTCGCAGTCCGCCACCCGCAGCCGGCGGAGGGCCACCGGGTCGTCAGCGTCGACGCGGACGCCCGTCACGGCGTCGGCGATCTCGCCGTCCTCGAGCACGGCCGGTCCGTTGATCACCCAGCCCGATTGCTTTCGGGGCGTGACGTTCGCCGGCGCGATGACGAGGTGCTTGGCGAGGACCGAGCCCCAGGTCACGAGGTGCTCGCGGGCCGTGAGATCGCTGGAGGCGAGGAGCACGTGCTCCAGGGTGGCGGTGGTGGCGACCCCGAGGGTCAGCTCCACGTTCGTGAAGCTCGACAGGCCGAGCCAGAAGCTCTGCGCTTCGCTGCCCGAGGTGGTGAAGCGCCCGGCCTTCCCAGCGACTCCGGTGACCGTGACCCCCGAGAGGCGGATCTTGGCCCCTCGGGACACGAGGAACTCCACGCCCGCGAACTGCGCGTCGGTGGCTCGCAGGTCGAGCCCCAGTGCCGGCGTGGTCCACGCAGTGAGGGCGCTTGCAGTGACCGCCGCGCCTCCCTCGAAGACAACCAGCCCCCCGAGCGTGGCCGTCTCGGCCAGGTAGGGCCCGGTGGGGAGCAGCACATTGGACAGGCTCCCGGCCAAGACCACGGGGGGGCCCTCGGGCGGCGCGGCCGTGGCCCGACAGACCTCCCGACCGTAAGCGCACACGCGCTGTCCGGTGGCCTTGGAGCCAACCGCGCACGTGGTCCCCGCGCCAGGGAAGCTGTCGTCGACCTTGCCGTTGCAGTCGTCATCCACGCCGTTGCAGAGCTCAGCCACTGGAGTCTCTGGCTGGCACCCGGGTGGCGCCGTGACGCACGACCGGAGGTCCAGATCGCAGATCTGGCCTGCCGCGCAGCCGGCGCTCCGGCAGCCCGTGAGGCACTTGCCCGTGGCGCCGCAGTACTCCCCGCTGGGACACGCGTCATCGCCGAAGCACTCGGGCAGCTCAGGGGCGCACTGCCGCGAGGCGACGTCGCACCCGAAGCCCGCCGGGCAGGACCCGTAGGCCGCGCTTCCGCCAGGTCCGAGGCGGCACCCGGGGTCGCAGTATCCGTCGGCGGTACAGTACCGGCCCGTCACACACTCGGCGTCGGTGGTGCACTCGCGGCTGCGGGGGAGGCAGTAACGCTGCTCCGGATGGCAGCTCGAACCCGCGCCGCAGTTATCGGGCGACGTGCGGCAGCCGAAACGGCAGATCCCGAGCCCGTCGCAGTGCTCGTCGCTCTGGCACGCGGCGTCTGAGCCGCACTGCGTGACGCCCGCGATGCAGCCGCCGAAGACCGGCTCGCAGACGTGGCCGGCGGGACACGGTGTTGGGGCGGCGCCGATGCAGCTCGGCGTCTCGTAGAAGACCCGCACGTCCCGCACCACGGGCTTCGTGTTCGCGTCGTTGGTCTCGAGCCGGAAGCGCAGCTCGAGAAAACGCGCCCCTCCAGCGACCCAGGGTGTGAGGTCGAGCTCGAGCCCCGAGAGCGGGTCGGACAGCGCGGCCGCGGCGAGCGCTTCGGGGGTGGCTCCACCTCGGACGGTGACGGTGACGGCTGTCCCCGGGGGGGTGACCGCGGCGTAGACCACCTTGAGGAAACGCACTGGTCCCTCCGCGTCGTAGACCATGCGCCACGTCCCCTCTGTGGCCGCGTACGTGAAGAGCTGGAAGCCGGTGTTGTCGCTGTAGCTATAAGGACCGGCGCCCGAGTCGGGATCGTCGTGGCGCACGATGTCGTAGGAGCCCTTGGCGACGCCCTCCTTGGAGAACTCCATGAGCCCCGAGCCGCCAAGGCAGATCGCCCAGATGTCGCCGTCCTGGTCGATGGTCACGCCGCGCGGGGCGGTCTGCCCGGCGATCCCGGACGGGAGGCCCGAGGCCGTCTTGAAGTTAGTCCACGTCCCCGTGGACGGCACGAACCGGCCGATCGTGTCGCTGCTGTATCCGGCGACATAGACGGTGTCGTCGCTGTCGACCACGAGCCCGGTGGTCGTGGAGACCCCGGTGGGGGCGTCGTAGGTGGTCCAGGTGTTCGTGGGTGGGTCGTACGAGACGATGCCCTTCGAGTAGTTCCCGAACCACGGTCGGGACTTGCCGTCGATCGCGATGCCGTAAAGGGTGGCGGGGCTGCACGCCCGACGAACGGCAACGCCGAGCGCCGTGTCGATCGCGACCGTACACCCGGCGGTGAAGCTGGAGGACCAGAGGAGTCCGTCGCCACCGATCGCCAGCCCGTAGATCGGGATCGAGCCGCCCTGGAAGTTGGTGGGGACGCGACGGATGACCGTGCAAGTGTCCGGGTCGACCTCGGCGACGTCCTTGCCGTTCCACGTGCCTAACCACGCGTGGTTGTTTCGGTCTATCGCCAGCCCGCGGATCAGGTCGTTCGTGGAGCCGGCCTGGACCTGACAGTGGACACACTCGTCGAGGAGCGGATTTCCGCCGGGAGGGACGATCAGCTCGCCGAACGTGATCACGCCATCGCCGTTGAGATCCCGCGAGGTCTGAATCACGCCGTCGCCGTTCCGGTCGATGCAGTCCACCTCGTTCGAGAAGAGGTGCGTGGCCTTTCCATCGCCGCGATGGCCAACCCACGCGTTGCCAAACAGGTCGACCGCCGTTCGTGAGGGGTCCGTGCCCACCCAATAACGCGCCAGCTCGCGGCCCGTGCGGGTGTTCCATCGGGAGACCGAGCCCTCGGTGCTGTTCGGCACCCAGATGTACGGGTAGTCGACCTGGCCCACACCCAGCGTGACGCCCCCGTCGGGCGCCGGGGTGATCGCGGGATCTCGGATGCCGACCTCGGCCGGGAAGATGAGCACCTCACCGCACGGTGCGCAGCCTCCGCACGGGTTGCTGACGCCGTCGTCCGGAGCGCCGTCACAGTCGTCGTCCTGGCCGTTGCACGTCTCGAGAGGGGCCGGACCGCACGTGCCGCATGCGTTGAGGAGCCCCTCATCCGTCGAGGCGTCGCAGTCGTCGTCGAGGCCGTTGCACAGCTCCGGCTCGGGCACGACCGCGCCCTGGCACGGTCCGAGCTCGCCGCCGACGCACGGCCGCTGACCTGGGAGGCAGAGACCCACACTCTGCGTCTCGGGCGCCGCGGGGTAGCAGGCCACGGGGTTGCCCGCGCTGCACGCGGGCACGGGACCGCAGCCGGGATCGATCACCCCGTCGCAGTCGTCGTCCATTCCATTGCACGACTCGGGGGGTAGGGCCCCGCAGCCGCCGCAGGCGTTGAGGAGGCCCTCGTCCGTGAGGGAGTCGCAGTCATCGTCTGCCCCGTTGCACGACTCCTGCGGGAGCGCTCCGCACGTGCCGCAGGCGTTGAGGAGCCCCTCGTCGGTGAGGCCATCGCAGTCCTGGTCCAGGCCATCGCACGACTCCAGGGCTCCCGGGTACCGCGTGGCGTCTGCGTCGTCGCAGTCCACGACGGCGCAGCCCTTCCCGAGGCCCGCCTGGTCGTGGTCCGAGTCGATGCAGACGTTGGCCGGAATACAGGCCGAGAGCCCGCCCAGCCACGGCGAGCACACCCACCCGGGCGGGCAGGCGTAGATCCCGCACCACGAGGAGCACACGGAGTAGTCGACGCCTGCGAGGCAGAAGCCCGAAGCGCACTCATCGTCGTCGGTGCACGCCTCGCCCAGCGGCAGGCCGGGCGTCGCCAGGTCCGGGGGATCCACGGCGTCCATGGGCTCGGCGGTGTCGCCCGAAGGAGCGCCGGTGTCGCCCGCCCCCGGTACGTCTTCGAGCTCCACGATGTCGCCGGGTTCGACGGGGACGTCCTCCGGGACGATCGGTACGTCCTCGGGTTCGACGGGGACGTCCTCCGGGACGATCGGTACGTCCTCGGGTTCGACGGGGACGTCTTCGGGGACAACGGGCACGTCTTCAGGGACGACCGGTACGTCCTCGGGTTCGACGGGTACGTCTTCAGGGACGACCGGTACGTCCTCGGGTTCGACGGGGACGTCCTCCGGGACGACTGGTACGTCCTCGGGTTCGACGGGCACGTCTTCGGGGACAACGGGCACGTCTTCAGGGACAACGGGCACGTCCTCGGGTTCGACGGGTACGTCTTCAGGGACGACCGGTACGTCTTCGGGGACGACGGGCGTGTCCTCGGGTTCGACCGGCACGTCCTCGGGTTCGACGGGCACGTCCTCGGGGACGACGGGCACGTCCTCGGGTTCGACGGGCACGTCCTCGGGGACGACGGGCACGTCCTCGGGGACGACGGGCACGTCCTCGGGGACGACCGGCACGTCTTCGGGGACCACGGGTACGTCGTCTGAGCTCGCCGGGACATCCTGCCCAGGGGGGACATCCTCCGGCGTCGTTGGCGCGTCTTCGGGCGGGGCTGGGACGTCCCCGGGTGCATCCGGCACGTCAGTGACGCTCCCGTCCTCGGGCTCCGACGCGTCTGCCGCGTCGGCGAGTGGTGGGACGTCGTCGCCCACATCGGGCGGGGTCTCGACGGCGACGTCGGGCGGAGGGGCGTCGTCGCCCCCGCTGACGTCCTTGAGGCTGTCCGTGGGGGTAGCGTCGCCTCCAACGGTGTCCGCCGCGAGCGCGTCGCTCGCGACCTCCTCGACGGAGGGGCCGGCATCATCGAGCGTGGTGACGCCCCCCTCGGACTCAGAACAGGCGAGCGTCACCCCGAGGAGCAAGAGCCATCGTCTCATGCCGCACCCCCTTTTCGCTGGGTCTCAGGGTGAGCGTTCGGGGCGCGCACGCGGCCCCGCCTGCCGGGCAGGTGTCTGAGCCACAGGAGACCGCCGAAGAGCACGAGCGCGCCGCCCAGCGGGAGGTGGCGCGGTGGCGTGGTGCGGCACCCGCAGCCGCCCTCCTTGAGGTCCAGCTCCAAGTCCCCGCCGCCCGCGTCGCCGGCAGGCACCGGATCACCCCCGACGTCGCCGGTGTGCTCGATGTCTTCCGCTGAGGGCTGGGCGATGTCAGCGCCCGGGCCTGGTGTGGCGAGATCCCCGTCTCCGGGTTGGTCCTCGGGGATGTCGTCGTCGGAGACGTCGCCGGGTGTGGCGGGCACGTCCACCGGCGGCTCTTCGCTATCGATCGGAGGCGCTGGCGCGTCTTCGGGTTGCCCCACATCGCTCGGCCCCGCGTCCTCGACGGGTGTGCCTCCCGTGTCCTCGGCGGGCGGCACGTCCTCGGCGGGCGGCACGTCCTCGGCGGGTGGCACGTCCTCGACGGGTGACACGTCCTCGGCGGGTGGCACGTCCTCGACGGGTGACACGTCCTCGGCGGGCGGTACGTCTTCGACGGGCGGCACGTCCTCGACGGGTGTGCCTCCCGTGTCCTCGACGGGCGGCACGTCCTCGACGGGTGGGACATCCTCGACGGGTGGGACGTCCTCGACGGGCGGCACGTCCTCGGCGGGCGGCACGTCCTCGACGGGTGGGACGTCCTCGACGGGTGGCACGTCCTCGACGGGCGGCACGTCCTCGACGGGTGGCACGTCCTCGACGGGCGGCACGTCCTCGACGGGCGGCACGTCCTCGACGGGCGGCACGTCCTCGACCGGCGGCACGTCCTCGACCGGGGGCACGTCCTCGACGGGCGGCACGTCCTCGATGACGGGCACATCCTCGGGCTCAGCGATGTCTTCGACGGGCGGCTCACCGACGTCCTGCGGCGGCGGGCCCGGGTCGACCTCCGGGACGGGGAAGTCGAACACCAGCTTGCCGAACCGATCGTCGGTGCCAGCGACCGCGACCTCGCCGTACCAGATCACCGCGTCGACCGCTGCCTCGATGGGGCCGTCGCGCACCTCGACGCGGGCCGCGTACTCCACGGCGTCGAAGCCGAGGGGTGCCGGGACCACGAGCTGGAGACCGGTCGACGTGATCGTGGCGAGGCTGCCCCCTTCGGTGATCACGCCGTCGTCCACGCGGACTCGGGCGACCTCGACGCCTGCCGCGGCGAGTCGAACGAGCCGCGACGAACCCGGCGGTCCGGGCTGCGCCACGAGCTCGAGCTCGAGCGAGGACGCAGAGGGTCGCGCGACCCCCCGCAGCCATCGCGCCGTGGTCGGCCCGGGACCCAGCGGCCGGAAGAGCAACGCAGACGGCGGCGACGCGCTCAGGACGGCCGCGTCGGACACCGGCACGATGAGCTCCGACAGCTCGTCGACGACCAGGACCGCCACAGCCAGGCGCACGCCGTCCGCCGCCAACACGATCGGCAGCTGCCCGCGGGGGAGGGGGGCCCGAGTCGTCTCCCCCGTGTGGGTCTCGCCGGACGCGATCTGGGCCGGGCCGGTGAAGAACGGCGGCAGGCCGAGCAGCCCAACGGTGAGCACGGGGCTCAGCGGGACCGAGCCCACGTTCTCGACCTGCCAGGTGAAGAGCCCACCGCCGTCTAGCGGTTGCGCCGAGAGCTGCCCCACGAGCGGCAAGGTGGCGGTGAACGTGGTGGAGGCCGTGGCGAGGATCGTCGAGCCGGCGCGTAACACCCCGTTGGCGGTGCACGTCCCGGGCGCAGCAGCTCCGGCGGACCACGTGAGCGTGGCGGGCGCCGTGCCTCCCGGAGAGACGAGCCCCGGGTCGGCTTGCAGCGTCGCGCTGGACCCTGGGCAGGTGATCGACACCTCCGCGGTGAGCCCTGAAGCGGTCCCGAGCGCGCCCAGGTGCTGGACCAGCGCGTGGAGCGTGACGGGTGCGCCAATGTGGAACTGCGCGCGGGCAGGGCTCAAGAGCAGCTTGAACGCCTGCGGGGGCAGGAGATCGGGGGTGAGCGGGTTGCAGTCGTCGTCTCGTCCGTTCCCTGGGATCTCGGGGTCGGCGGGCGACACAGCGGCCGCGCTGTCGTCGCAGTCGGAAGGCGGGCAGAAGCTGTCGCCGTCTACGTCCGGGTGGCAGGACGGGGCGGGCGCCGCGTTGGCGATCACCACGAAGCTCTGGAGCGCGGTGTTGCCTCCAGGGTCTCGTGCAGCGAGCACGAACGCGGCGGGTCCGGGCGTGGCGTACCACGTCAACGCGCCGATCGCGTCGTCCCAGGTGGCGCCTGGGGGTCCCACCTCGAGCGTGAGCTGCACGGGCTCACCCTCCGGGTCGTCAGCGAGGGCTGCGTAGACGTAAACCACCCCTGCCGCCACGGTCGTCGTGGGCGCGGTGAGGAAAGTGGGCGGGCGGTCCGTGCAGAGCATTGGCGGCGAGACCGTCGCCGGTTCGTGCTCCGCGCCCGCGAGCCGCACCGCGAAGGTCCGAGTGGTTGGCGGTCCGGCGGTCAACTCGGCGACGAGGGAGAACTCGCGCCGCGCGCCGGGAAGCACCGGCTCGAGCCCGACCGTCGCAAGCACCACAGGCGCCGGCCCTGAGACGTCGAGCAGCTCGATGGATGCGCCCGAGAGCACGGCGTCGCCCCCGTTGCCCACGCCGCCGGTGACCGCGACGTCTACGCCGCACGTGGCGACGTCGAAGCTCACGTCGGCAAACACGGGGCGCGGGCCGTCCTGGGCCCCCGGGATCGCGCGCAGGACCAGGCCGAGGTCGAAGTGTCGGTCGCCGCCGCCCTGGAGCTGCGCGAGCACGGGATCCGACGCGACCACGTCGACGGCGCTGTCGTTCGGGAGGGCCTCCGCGTCGTACGGCCCGAGCGCGAACGGCTGACCCGCCCCGATGGCGACGGCGGCGCCAGCGGGCCCCGCGAGCAGCCAGGAGTCGCCTACGTCGGCCCGGAGGGTGTGGAGTCGGAGATCGGTGCCCCTGCGGCCGAGCACCTGGAGCACGTCCTCCCCGAGGACGCCGAGCGCGGTGGCCCCCGAGGTGGCGAAGTCGCCGGCGAGCACGATGACGTCTCCGGTGCAGTCGAGCGAGAGGCCGCGCGTCTCGCCCACTGCGGTCTGGACCGCGCGCTCCCCGGCGCTGAGCACGCGCGCAAACCGGTTGGCTCCCGTGGCGTCGCGGGCCGTACAAGTCGCGGCTTCGTACGCGAAGAACGCGACCGCGCCGCCGCTGGGATCCCGCGCTCGTGTGGACACGATGAAGCGCCGGCCCACGTCGCCGTCGTCGCGATCGAGCGGCGGCGCCACCTCGAGCCCGGTGACGGAGGCAGACTGGATCACGACGTCGCCGGTGGCGTCGACCAGGATCACCTCGCCGGCCGTGAGGCCCGCTGGCTCGAACGCCCCGCCGCGGGGTAGCTGCGCGGAGTCGAGGATTGCCCCATCGAGGGCCCTGAGCTCGACGCTCGCGGGCTCCGCGGCCATGATCACGAGACGGTTGTTCGTGGTGAGCGTGGGTAGGAAGAGCGCGAAGGACCGCCCGCGGCGCCGGCCATCCAGCGCGGGGTGGATGAGCTCCGCGCCGAAGTCCGGCGCGAGCTGCTCGTGAACCAGGTAAGCCTGGACCCGTCCGTCCGCCTCGAGCACCAGTCGATCCAGCGGGAAGCCCGCCAGCATCGGGTCGACCACCGTGGGCTCCAGAGGGAGCAACGTGCCCTCCGCGACGGGCGCGAGGTCGATCGGGTCCAGCACGCGCCAGGTGACCACCTCCTCGGGTGACAACAGGATCAGCGGCATCGGTGTGACCGGACGCACGGCGAGGTAGCTCGTGACGGGCGCGGTCTCGGCGCCGACCGAACGGCCGAGGTTGTTGGTCTCGTCGCTCTCGGGCACCACGTCGCCCGAATCCACCCGCGCGAATAGGAGATTCCCGGGGAAGAGCGTGGTCTCGAAGTCCTCCGTGGTGAGGGTGGCGACGCCGCCTGGGAGCAGCGTGGGGACATCGAGGATGCGCTGCGGATCGCCGTCCGCGGCGCCGTCGAGCGCCAGGTCTTCGAAGACCGTGACCGTGCACGGCGCCGCTGCGCTATCGCCCGTGTTTCGCACCGTCAGCTCGACGTCCGGCCCCGGGCTCACGGCCACCCGGAGATCCGGCCCGAGGGCCGAGTCACGCACGACCACGCGGACCGGTGAGGAGGCCCGCCCACCATCGGCGCCCGTGGCGACCACCGAGAACAGATGGGTGCCCACGTCGGCCAGCGTGACGGGCCACTCGACGCGTAGCGCGCCCCCTTCATCCACCACGACGACACCCGCGGGTGCGCCCACGACCGTGACCACGGTCCCCGCGGGAAGCGGCGGCAAAGGGATCACCACAGTAGCCGGCGCCACGACCGCGGTAGTTGGCAGGAGGCCCAGTGGCGGGGGCTCAGCCACGAGCGCCAGGGCCGTGATGTCCACCGTGAACGACTGCTCCGTCGCGGCGCCGAAGACGTCGCGCGCCACCACGGTGATCGAGGCAGACCCGGGGCTCGGGAACACACCGGAGAGCGTGTCTCCCAACAGGGACACACCGGGTGGCCCCGAGACCCACGCGTAAAACACGGGATCGCCGTCCGGGTCGGTGGCCGAGAGCGTGTAGGTGAACGGCGTCCGAGGCGCCACCGCCTTGGGCGGGAGGCTCGTGAACACGGGGGCCTCGTTCGAGGTGGGTGCCCCGTCCTTCGGGAGGACCTCACCGACGGCCAGGTAGGTGTTGTCGGTCTCGTCGCTCTCGGCCACCACGCCCTCGGCGTCCACGACCCAGTCCAGGACCACTGGCCCGAGGTAGGGCGTGGTATCGAGCGCCAGCGCTGCGGTGAAGGCTTCGCCTCCCTCGAGGCCAGGGAGCTCGACCGTGGCCACCGGCACCGTGCCCAAGGCGCCCGGGCTGCGGGCCGAGAGGCGCGCCAGAGTCGGCGAAGAGGCGGCGAGTCCGCCGTTCACGACGGTGGCGGTGACCGCGAGGACCTCGCCGTTCCGCACGGGCGCGCCCACGGACAGCCCCGCGGCGAGGTTGGGCAACGTCACGACCAGATCCGCACCCGCGAGCGCGGCCAGGGCGCCCGGGACGGCGTCGCAACCGTCGGTGTCCAGCGCAGCGAGGGCCGCGGAGAGCGCCCCATGGGCCGCCTCGGAGCCCGGGCGCCCCGCGAGGCGCGCAACGAGCAGGGCAAGTTTCGCTCGGAAGAAGTCGAGGTCGGCGGCGCTGCACCCGTCCGATACGCCCGACGCGCCCGCGTACAGATCGATCGCCAGGCTGAACATCGCGTCGTCTTCCTCGAGGACGGCTGCGGCGCCGAGCGCAATCACGCCCTCGGTGCCCGGCAAGGTGACGCTGATCGGGAGCAGTACGCCCGCCGGCGCGAGCCCCTGAGCCTGCTCGAAGGGCGTGGGCGGGGGCTCTATCCGGAGGCGGAGCTCGGCGGGCAGTACGCCGGAGGCCGGGGCCGTGACCGCCAGCACCGCCGCGCCGGACTCGCCGGGGGCCAGCAGCGGCGGTGGGGTGGTCGTGAGCGCGAAGTCGGGGGCAGCGGCGGTGACGCCGTTGGTGACCACCAGGGGCGCGATGAAGGCGGCGTTTCCGAGGTTCGTCACGCCAACCACGGCCTCTCCGGAGCCCCCCGGCGGCAGGATGAGCCGCCGCGGCTCGAGCGAGAGCCCCACGCTGCGCACCTCGGGCACCACGAGGACGACGGAGGCCGTGGCCGACGCGTCGCCCGTCGCCGTGACCTCAACGGTGATCTCGGTGCCCGGCGCGGGCCAGTGAGCGAGCGTTGACTCGAGGCGCAGACCCAGGCGGCGGGTCTCCAGGGGGCCAACCACGACCGAGCTGGCAGCGAGCGTCGCGCTGAAGCCGGGCGCCGAGGCCGTTGCGGTGAGCGCGTAGGTGCCCGGTCCGGCGCCTACGTGGTGAAGCGACACGAGCCAGGCTGGCAGCCGATAGCCCAGCACGTCCATCGCGAAGGTCGGGTCGGGCGCGATCGCCACGCTGAGCGCTGCAACCGCTGGAGGGACGAGCTCGATTGGGATCGCGGTGGCGACCTCGAGCCCCGAGGGGTGGCGCGCGCGCGCTTGAGCGTTGGCCTGGCTCCCGGGCGGCGCGCCGGGTGGGGGGGTGAACGTGGCCACCCCGGACGCGAGCGTGGCCGTCCAGCCAGGTGGCGCCGTCACCTCGAGGTCCCAGTCGCCGCCGAGCGAGGTCGATAGCGCCAGCGTCGACGAGAGCGCCGATGTGACAGCCAGTCCCGCGCTGGGCGCTGCGGGGCTGGCAGTCAGGAACGCGACGTCCGCGGTGCCGGCCAGCGTGAGCTGGTCGTTCTCTCCACTTCGAGCCACGGCCGCCGATCCGGTGTAGGCACCAAGCCCCAGGCCCGCGGCCGGCGTGGCGACGCCGTCGAGGCTCAGCTGCCCGACAGCACCCGACAGGACGAGCGCGGCGCCCTCAAGCAGCAATGCCGCGGTGGGTGCCCCGACGGCGGCCCCGATGTCCGTGCCGAGCGTGAGTGTGGGCGTGGAGAACCGCGCGTCTTGCTGCGCTTCGGGGACCCCGTCCACCGAGAGGTCGCCGCCGGTGACGACGCTGGGAGGACCGAGCTGGTCTATGCGTACCGCGAGCGGACTCCCCGAGATCGCTGCCGTGGCCCCTGGCGCCAGGCTGGTGACCCCGAAGTCGCCGACAGCGACCACACCGCTTCCCGCGCCCCCGAAGAGGTCCACGGTCCCGAGCCCGGTGAGCTCCAGCGCGCCGATCCCCTCCAGCCCCACCGCGTTGTCGAGCCCGGACCAGGCGACCACGCCGTCTGGGAGCTGCTCCGAAGTGGCCTGCGCAGAGAGCAGGCTGCGCGCCGGAAGCCCCTGTAGCGGCAAGGGTCCGGTCTGGAGCACCACCTCTCCCACGAGGCGCACGTGCTCGAAGACCACCGTCCCTGCGACGTCTGCGCGGGCCCTGGTGGGCGCCACGGTCCGTGTCTCGCGCGCTATGCCACGCTCGGACGCGGGCACGACCTCCGGGTCGACCACGCCAGCCGGCCCCTCGGGGAGCAGCGGGTCAGTGATCGCGGCGATCACGATCTGCTGGGACTTGTCGTACGCCTTGATGTACGAGCAGAAGCCCTTGGCCCACTCGCTCATGAGAGTGCAGCTGGTGCAGCCGATGTCCCCGAAGAAGTCGGCCTGGCCGTAGAAGAACATCGGGATGTCGCAGGTTCCGGGGTCCTGGTTCTGGTAGATCTGGCTGAACGCGTTCTGCATCGCGGCGGCGTAGGCGCCGCTGAAGTTCGTAACCAGCTTGTCGCAGATGGCGCCGTTGCCGCCGCTGCAGGCGAAGGCCGCCGTGGCCGCGGGCACGATGAGCCCGTAGAGCCCGCCGATGAAGCCGCCGATCTGCGCGAAGAAGTTTCCCGGCGGACAGGCCGCGGTGGGGATCGCGCCGACGTCGCAGCCCGTCTGATAGACGTGGATCGCGTACTCGATCAGGGCGCCGCCGGTCCCGTCGTCCAGGCGGCCGAGGAACGTCCCGTCGGGCGACAGCTCGAGCCACGCGCTCCGAGTCTTGCCGCCGATGACGACCGGGCTCGAGGGCCCGAAGACCGAGCGGCCATTGAGGAGCGCCTGCTGGATCCGGGCGCGAGCCGCGTCGCTCACAGCCAGGGCGCCGGTCTGACTGAGATTGAGGCCGCTCTGCCCCTCGAGGAAGATGAAGTCGATGCCCGCGTCGAGCGCGCGCTGGAAGACGGCGTGCGTGGACACGGCGTCGTCCCCCGCGACCAGCGCCAGAACGCTCCCCTCGAGGTCCGTCGCGAGGTTGCCGTGCGACATGACGACCAGGGCGCGATCCGAGCGAGGCTGTCCAGGCTGGAGCAGCGCCGCCATCGGCTGGTCCATCAGGTCGAGGGTGATGCTGTGCAGCGGGTTGGGGCTCACCGAGGTGGCGGCCCGGGAGGCCACGATGCGCGGCCGAGTCGCGTAGAGCCGGGCGTTTCGTTGGGCGGCGATCCGTGGGGCGCGGACCCCGAGGTTCGAGTCGTGCAGCAGCGCGAGCACGGTGGTCAATCCGGCCGCGAGGTTCCGCATCCGGTCGACGCGGGAGATCGAGACCTCACCGTCCGGATCCTCGGTCAGGGCCAGCTGCCGCTCCGCCTCCGCGGCCTCGGTAGCAAGGTTCAGGGTGGCCTGCTCCTGGGCCACGAGACGAGGAGGGGTTGGGGCCGCCTGGACCACCAGGGTCATCACGTCGACCGCCTGTGTGACGTACCCGCCGAAGTCTCCGGTGGCGACGCCACCGCCGGCGCGAGTGTCAGCCCCCAGCCGGTCGGCCAGGAGGCGCTCATGGATCACCCCATTTCCCAATGTCTGGCCGGGCGCGAGGCTCTCCACCTCCACGAACACTCCCGTGGCGTGATCATTGGCGATCCCTCCGCCGAAGTTGGACGCGAACTCCGTGTAGCTCGTCCCCGCGATGGTGGTCTCGCTTCGCCGCTCGAGGTCCCGCAGGTCGATTCGGGGCGTGTACGTGGACGTCTTGTGGAAGAACACCATTCCCCCAACGACCTTGCTCTCGAGCGCGTGGTGGACGACGAGCGCGGTCCCCACCAGCTCCACGGACCAGAAGGTGGCGTCGAGCGTGGCCGGCTTCTTCTCGGGGGCTGACATGAACGCCGGGGCGTACTCCTCGTCGATGACCCGGATGGCCACCTGATGGCGCAGCTCGGGCGCGATCCCTGCCGTGGGCTCGCCCGACGGCACGCCGTGTTGCTCGCCCACGACGGCATCTTTGAAGCTGGGGTCCAGCGCCGTCCACGCATCGCCGATCCACGCCTCGACCCACACATGGGACTTCAGCGCGGCGAGGGTCTCGGCGTCGGGAAGCGCGGGCTCCAGCACGAGTGCCTCGAGCGCCTCGTGACTCGCGGCACCGAGCGCCGCCAGCCGCGCTGCCCGGGTAGTCCCGAGGCTCGCCGCGGCCTCCGGAGTGAGGCGAGCCAGCGTCCCCTCGAGGTCCGCGGCCAGCTGCGCTCCGCTGAGCGGCGCCCCGAGCACGTCCCGCGCCTCGGGTGGTGGGAACGCGGCAGACCACAGGGCGGCGGCCTGATCGTCGTCGATCGTGCCGAAGCGATACCGTGCTGGGATGCCGAGCGCGCGGAGTAGGGCGACCAGGAGGCTCGACCGGTCGAGCGCGTTCGCCACGCGCCCGTAGAGCACGCCACGTGCGCCGTGGAGCGAGCCCGTATAGGGGGCGAACGCGATGGACTTCGCGAGCTCGAGCGCTTCGTCCGGCCCCGCGAGGAGCGCGGCCTGAGCGGCGACGGCCGGATCCGTCGGATCGGCCTCCGGGCCCGGGGCGAGGTACTCCGCGGGGAAACCAGGCCCCTCGAGCTTCACCGCCCGGACGGGGGTGTCGAAGCGGAGCCCGCCCGAGGTCCCCGTGAGGCGCCCGCCCGTGAGCACAGTTCCGGGCGAAGGCACGACCTCGCCGAGGTCGATGCTGACGCGCACCTCGCTGCGATCACCCGGGACCAGCGTCCCGAGCACAATCGTGTGTCCCGCGGTCGCGCCGTGGGCGTCGCGACCGGCCAGCGGGCTGCTGTCGGCCCAGGCGCCGACCGACGGCGAAGGGAGCGAGAGCCAGGCGTTCTCGATAGGGGAGCCCGTGGGGTTGGAGACCTCGAGGACCACCTCGAGCCGGTGCTCCTGGCCCAGCTGGTCCACCCGCCACGCATCCTGGCGAACAGTGACCCCCACCGGGGGCGCAGCAAGAGCAAGAACGACGCACCCAACAACAACCATCTTGGCCCCCCGGGAGGTTGCCTGGACGGCCACCTCGCACTCGACTTGAATCGGCTCCCCGTGGGTCCCCATTCTCCGGGTGAATCCCCAGACGGCAAGGGCCAGTTGAGTCATTCGCATGCGGGCATTGGCTATACGGTTGTTCAGGCTACCCGCGGCCCGCCGCGCCATGCCAGACTGGCCTTCTCTGGAGACCCGTTGATGCCCACTGTCCCCGTCTCGTCCGCGACGCCTCGAGGCTTCGTGCTCGGAGGTGTCCCGTGAAGACGAGCTCCGCAGCCCCACAGCCAGCCCGCGCCGCCCCGGCGCGGGTCCTGGGGCTCCGCACCGCCACGCTCCTCGTGGCGGCAAACATCATCGGGACCGGCATCTTCACCACCACCGGCTTCCTCCTGCGGGACCTCGGTTCCTCCACAGCGGTGCTCGCGCTCTGGACCGTCGGCGGGCTGGTCGCGCTAGCAGGTGCGCTGTGTTACGCCGAGCTGTCGGCGGCGGTCCCCTCCAACGGCGCCGACGCCACGCTGCTAGGCCGGATCTACCACCCCGCGCTCGGCTTCGTGGCGTCTGTGGTCTCGCTCCTCGTAGGCTTCGCGGGTCCGGTGGCGAGCACAGGGCTCGCGTTCGAGGCGTACCTCGGGCCCTTCCTGCCGGCGTGGATGCCGGTGCGGGGTCTGGGGCTCGGCTTGATCCTCGGCCTCACCGCGCTCCACGTCCGCTCGGTCTCCGCCGGGGCCGCGGCCCAGGACGCCGTGACCGTGCCCAAGCTGCTGCTCCTCGTGGTCTTCGGCGGCCTGGGGCTCGCCCTCGGCAGCGCCTCGAACCTCGGACAAGGCGACACCGCCGGGTTCGGCGACGCGTTCACGTCGTCCGCGCTACCCGCCGCGTTTATTTACGTCGCCTACGCCTACAGCGGCTGGAACGGCGCCGCCTACGTGGCCGGAGAGGTCGTCGACCCCACCCGCAACGTGCCGCGCGCGCTGGTCCGCGGGACCCTCACGGTCATGGCGATCTACGGGCTCCTGAACCTCGCCTACTTGTTTGCGGCCCCCGCCGATCAGCTCGCGGGGCGAAAAGACGTGGCAGCGGCGGCCGCAACGGCGCTCGGCGGTCCGCAGGCCGGCCTGGTGGTGGCGCTCCTCATCGCCTTCGGCTTCGTGTCGGCCATCGGCGCCTGGGTCCTCGCGGGCCCCCGCGTCATTGCCGAGACGGCCGCGAGTTATCCCGCGCTCTCCTGGATCGCTCGCCGGAACGCGGCCGGTTCTCCGGCCAACGCCATCGTCGTGCAGACCGCAGCCACCCTGGTCTTCTACCTGTACTCGGATCTCGAGGGGCTGCTGGGCTTCATGGGGATCTTGTTGTCGTTGTCGTCGGGCCTCACGGTGCTGGGGCTCATCGTGCTGCGCGTTCGCGAGCCGGCGCTGCCCAGGCCCTATCGGGTCCCGCTCTACCCGCTGCTCCCGCTGCTGGCGGGGGGGGTATTGCTCGTGATGGTGACCGACGCGCTGCGGCAGAGCCCGGCCGCCCTCATCGGCTGCGGGGTGACGGTGGGAGTGTCGCTGGTCGGGTACTTCGGATTGAAGCGCGGCACACCGCCGCCTCCGGCTGCGTGAGCCGTGGTGGTGCGCGTCATGTGACGGCGCGCCTCTGGGGCTGCGATTGGGGATGTGGAGCGGAGGCGAGCCCTTTGGCCTCTCAGCGGCCCCGCGCCTCCGCCGCTTGGGCGTCGACCTTCCCGGCTGTGGCCATGAGCGCCATCACGCCCGCCTGCTTGTCGCGGGTCTTCGATGAGTACTTGCCGTCGGCCACGAACTTGCCGGCCGAGTACTGATCCGTACCCGCCCAGACGTAGGCGCTGGGCTTGCCACGGTTGTGGTAGCCGAGCCCGTTGTAGTACTCGGCGTACGTGGCGAGCGCCGCCGGGTCGGTGGTGTTCTGGTCCATCTCGACCTTGTCGCGGACGGCCTTTTTCATGTTGAGGGCGTGAATCGCCGCCTCCTCCCACTTGTGGAAGATCGGGATGTTCTTGGGCACGTGGACCGCCTTCTTCCCCAGCGGATCGCCCTGGTGCAGGTAGGTCCCGAAGTTGCCGTTGCTCTCGCGCCAGTGCAGGGCGGCGATCAGCTTCGCAGGGACGCCGGTCTTGTCGGCGACTGGGACGTAGCGGGCGTGGTGCTTCTCCCAGTGCTCGGCGAAGCCATCGAGCTGCCCCTCGTATCCCTTGCGCTTCAGGTCCATCTCTGCCGCGCGCTTCTGGTTGTTGTCGTAGACCTTCCGCCCGGTCTTGTCCTTCGCGTCGGGGCGGTGCGACTTGGGGGGCTTCACCGCGTCAGCCGCCTCAGCGAGGACGGCGGCCGAGTCTGGGCTGATCCCCGCGACCGGGCCACCCGTGGCGCCGCCCGGGCTCAACCTGGCCGCAGCGGCGCTGTAGCTCTCCGTCTGGAGACTGGCCTTGAGCGTGCTGTTGGAGGACGAGGTGGACGGTCCCGCCGCGTCAGGCCCCTGGGCGGTGCGCGGCTTGTTGGCGGTCAACATCGACATGGACTTCCTCCCGTCTGCGTTCGGGCCTCGGACAAGCAAGTCTCGTGCAAGACCCGCCATCGTGCAACTGCGCAGCCCTGACGCGCCGGTCGTCCCTCAGGTGGCGCTCGCTGTCCTCCCGCCGCTGGTGACTCCCGTGTCCCGGTGGTCCCGGGAGACCACAGCGCGCCTGCTCCCTACCGCGCCTCACTTCACTCGGGGATTCAGTCGCCGCCTGTCGTCCCGCTGTGGTGACTCCGTGTCCCGGTGGCCCCGGGAGACCGCAAGCGCGTGCTCCCTGCTACGCCTCACATCACTCGGGGACTCAATCGCCGCCTGTCGTCCGTCCTTGACGCGGCCATTGCGCCGGTGTAGCTGGTTATAAGTGCAACTTCATACTTTGCTGGTCGATGAGGGTTCCGTGAACAAGCTGCGACGCGACTCGGTGACTCCATTCTCAGCGCTAAGCCGGCCCGCCGCCCGCGTCGTGGCTGCGATCCTGATGCTCGGCTGTGAAGCGACCGGGTCCAGCGGCGGCGCCGCGGGCGATGCCCTGTCAGGCGACGCCTCGCCCGGGTCTGACGTCACACCGGAGCTGAGCTTCCCCGACGCCCGAGAGAGCGGAGGTGAGGCCGACGTCGCGGCCGGCCCGGCCGAGCCGGTCGAGGCTGACGCCGAGGCTGGGAGCTGGGTCGACAGCGCACCGCAAGGCGAGGACGCGACGGCTGCGGCCGACGTGCCCTCCGCTGACGTCGGGACGCCGTTCGTGCCCCCCGTGGAGACGGCGCCCGATCAAGCGGGCCTCACCAACGTGGGCACCAACCTCACCGCGGTGCTCGAGGGCGGAAAGCTCGCGGGAGCCTGTGACGCCTGGTTCGCGACCAAAGGGCAGGGCACGCTCAAGCAGAAGCTCCTGTGCGGTAAGGCCATGTTCTTTTACGAGAGCTTCGGCACCTACGGGATCCCGCAGGTCATGGCGGACTTCATGATCCAGAAGCTGCCCGAGTCCGTGGGACCCGGGATGGAGAAGTTCGGCCTGTACGCAGACCCCACGTCAGCCAAGCAGCTGCCTTTGGGCCTCGCCCCGGGGGCCAACCTGCCTGACACCACCGTGCCCAGCTACACCTTCACGTGCGCCAGTTGCCACTTCGGCAAGACGCCCGACGGCCGCTACGCCGTGGGCCAGGCCAACCACGACTACGACTACGGCCGCCAGATCCTGGCGTTCAACCTCTTCGCGAAGCTCGCTACCGGGCTCGAGCCCGCGAGCCAGCACAACGCCAAGGCGGTCGCGGCGATCCAGCCGCTCATCGACGAATACAAGGCCAACCCGTTTCTAGCGTTCGAGTTCGGCCTGGCGCTGCTTCAGCTCACGAGCGCCTTGTCTGCCGTCCCGGCGTTCAGCCCCGCCGATGAGGCCGCCTACGCCAGCTGGAAGCCCGGGACGCAGGACTTCCTCATGACGCCGGTTGTCGTGGACGACGGCGTCCACACCGTGAGCAAGATCATCAGCCTGTTCAACCTCCCGACCACAGCGCAGATCGAGAGCGGCGGGATGACCCACGCGATGCTCGGCTGGACCGGGGTGGCCGGCTCGCTGGTCAACTTCCTCCGTGGCTTCGCGGCGCTGGGCGCCGGCAACGCGGACTGGCCGGATGAGAAGCTGGAGCCGTTGAAGGCCTACCTCGAGAGCCTCTCGGCGCCTGAGAATCCGAACCCGCCACCGGCCGCCCAGGTCAGCCAGGGCGCCCAGCTCTTCGTCGACAAGGGCTGCGTGACGTGCCACGACGGGCCCGCCTACTCCGGTACCCGGGTATACAGTTACGCCGAGATCGGGACGGACGCGGCGATGGGGGCGTGGCTCGACCCGGACTGGGACGGTGAGCCCATGCCGAACCCGATCCTCATGGCCGGTGATCAGATCACGAACGGCATCAAGTCTCCGCGGCTGCGCGGGCTATGGACGGCCAAGCTTCTGCTCCATAATGGCTCGGTGAACTCTCTGGAGGAGCTGTTCTGCCTGGGAAGCGACCGACCGACCGTGGTCGCCCCGGTGTTCAGCGACGGTGGCCACATGATGACCTGCGACGGCCTCACCAACAGCGAGAAGACTGCCCTCATCGCCTACCTGCGGACGCTCTGACATGCCGCGAGCGCGTCGCCCGGTCGATCCCGAGACCAGCGAGCCCCTGCTCAAGATGTCCGAGCTGGCAGCGCGCAGCGGCCTGCCGTCGCCTACGATCCAGCACTATCTGCGGCACGGCCTTCTGCCCACGCCGCCCGTGCGCACGGGGCGCACGATGGCGTGGTACCCGGAGTCGTACGTCGACCGGTTGCGCCTCGTCCGTTCGCTCCAGCACGACCACTACCTTCCGCTCGCAGTGATCCGAGACATCCTGCGCGACGGGAAAGACCCCCGCCTCACAGCCGCCATGCAGGCCGTGTCCGAGTCAGCGCCGCGGCGAGACCCAATCGCCCGTCCCATAAGGCACTGGCTATCCGCCGGACTGCCCACCTCAGATGTCAACGATATGGCGGCCCTGGGGCTGATCGCGGGTCCTCCCACCGAGGCGAGCCTGGTCTCCGACGCCGACGCCGAGCTACTGGACCTCCTTCTACGCGCTCGCCGAGCCGGCCTCACCGCGGCCGCCCTGCCCGTAGCGGCGTTGGTCCTCTACCGCGCCGCAGTAGCTGGCCTGGTCGAGTTCGAGATCGGACTATTCCGCGGAGGCGTCCTGGAGACCGTAGCGGGCGACGCCTTAGAGGCCGCCACGGCCGCCGTGGAGCTGTCCGAAGCGTTCGTAGTCCACACCCGACGTCGCCTCCTGCTACCGGCCCTGCTGGCCCCACCCCCGAGAGACCGCGCCACCCCCGACGCCCCGACGGACGCGCCCGCTTAGCCCCCTCCGCCCCTCCGCCCCCTCCGCCCCCTCCGCCCCCTCCGCCCCCTCCGCCCCCTCCGCCCCCTCCGCCCCCTCCGCCCCCTCCGCCCCCTCCGCCCCCTCCACCCCC
>SXGT01514755.1_pt1 | contig 25306 bp, 18 predicted proteins | sample 3176221 | NCBI WGS metagenome assembly SXGT01 (sample SAMN11356862, study PRJNA531348) | freshwater metagenome | isolation source: freshwater sample F1-120 | place: China: Fuxian Lake, Yuxi | collected 2017-12-25
AGCCACCGCGTCGCCACGATCGGCACGAGCGCGAGCAGCGGGATCCACGCGTGCAGCGCCTCGGGGAGCTCGGCGCGCAGCCATGCCGAGGACGCGTTCCACGAGTGCGTGATCAGGATCGAAGCAGCGATCAGGATGCCCATCGCGAGCGCGTAGCAGCACTGGATCCATGGATCCTGCAACTCGGTCGCCGCATCCATCCTCCGAGCCGGCCGGCGCCGATCGACGAGCCACAGCCGCATCCACCGCACCAGGGGCAGCAGCGTGAACACCACGAGGATCATCGTGGCGAACGGTACGAGGCGCGGCGACGCGTCCCCCGCCGTGATTCGCGCGGCGGCGAACTCCAGCGCGGCGAAGCCGCCGAGCACACCGAGGGCCGCGGCGACCTCTTCCAGCTGCGTCTCGAGCCACACCACGAACGCGAGGCGTCGCCGCGAGATCGGCGGGCGGAACGCCTTGCACGAGGCCGCGCGACCCCACATCACGGCGCCCAGCATGATCGCGACGAGGTTGACGGCCATCAGCTCGTCGTCCCGCCACGTGAACAGGTGCACGAACCATCCGGAGGAGACGCTCGCAGAATCCGGCTGCATCGCCGCGGCCCCGGCGCCGACCTCGCGCAGGCTGCCGATCACCCGGAAGAAGCCACGAACGAGCATCGTGACCAGCACCGTCGCGAGCGCGAAGCGGACCGCGCTGCCCAGCAGCCCACCGCGAGCAGCCCCGTAGGTCTGGTGCAACAGCGCCCGCGCCCAGTCGAGATCCGTTCGACGCACGCCGCGGAAGACGTCGGCGCCATCCCGCGGAGCACGGCGCAGCGACGTGGCCGCACCGACGAGTCGGGCATCGATTCCTCGGCGTTCCGCCGCATCCAGCGCATCCGGCGCATCGCCCTGCCGCGCGAGCACCGCACCGAAGCGCCGAGTCGCCACCACCATGGCGCCGGCCGCGAGCAGTGCCCACAGCCAGCCGAAGCTCGCGGTCCCCCGCGCGAGTTCGGGCATCAGGAAGAGCGGCGTCGATGCGAGCAGCAGCCCGAGCGTGCCCGAGAAGCGCGCCCACATCAGCGAACTCAGGCTGTTGACGAGTCCGATGGTGAAGCCGAGTGCCGTGGCGATGGCGAAGAACCAGGTCCCGCCGGTCGCAACACCGTGGAGCGACGTGCCGACGCCAGTCCCCACGCACAGGACGACGATGCCACCCATCGTGATCTCGCGCCGCAACCGCCGATCGAGCCCGGGAACATGCCAGGCGAAGCTGCTCACCCGCAGTTCGAAGGCACCACCTCCGAGCAGTGCGGCGACGACCGCCGCGACGAGATACACGATCGACCCCTCGACCCATGCGCGGTCCTCGGCGCCGGGTGCCACGGGCCACATGGCGTCGCGCGCCATCGCTGCGAGCAGGCCGAATCCGCTCGCCGTACCGACGATGCCGACGGCCCGCAGCAGCGGCCACCAGCCGGCGTAGAGCCGAGGCAGGACGAGCGTGGTCACCGCACACCTCCGCTCGTCCACAGCTTGAACATCTCGGCGAGCCGCAGCCGCTGCACGTCGACGACGACTCCGTGTCGCGCCTCGAACGACTCGCGTTCGGCCTCGCCCGCCTCGACGACGAGGAGCGCGCCGTCCGGTTCGATCTTCTTGCTGCGGATCCACGGCTGCACGAACGCGTCGGCGCGGAGCCCTCCGCCCACGCCCGCCCCTTCCGGAGCCGGCAGCACACGCCAGCGTGCGTAGCGCTCCTGCAGCTCGTCGAGCGCTTCGTCGCACACGACCCGCCCCTGCTCGAGGCAGAGGATCCAGTCGACACTGCGTTCGACGTCGTCGAGCTGATGCGAGGAGATGACGATCGCGGGCTCGTCCTCGCGCAGGAGCTCGAAGAGCGTGGTGAACAGCGCTTCGCGACTCGGCGGATCGAGCGACGCCGCGGGTTCGTCGAGCAGGATGGCCTCGGGGCGATGGCAGATGGCGGTGACGACGGCGAGCTTCTGCACCGCGCCCGGGGACATGGTGCCGATCCGCTGGCCGAGGTCGAGCTCGAACGCGTCGACGAGCCTGCGTTCGCGCGCGGTGTCCCAACGCGGATGGAACGTGCGCACGAAGTCGAGGTGGGCTCTGCCGCTCATCCACGCGACGAACCGGTTCTCCTGCGACACGACGCCGATCCGCGCCAGCTCCGCGTCGCCGAGCTGCAGCCCGTCGACGCCGAACACGGTCGCACGGCCCGCGGTCGGTGCCGCGAGCCCCTGCAGGCAGCGCAGCAGGGTGGTCTTGCCGCCGCCGTTGCGGCCGACGAGACCGACCACGCGCCCGCGCGGCACCGAGAAGGTGACGCCGGCGAGTGCCATGCGATCGCCGAAGGACTTCGAGAGGCGCTCGGCGGCGAGCACGATCTGGTCGCTCTGGGATTGGGTCATCGTTCGATTCCGTCGTTCGGGGTGGCGGCGTCCGTGGCACGGAGCGCCTTGCGGAAGATCTCGAGGGCATCCTTCGCCGGGACACCGAGCTGGCGCGCGGCACTCGCCGCGGGCCGCAGCAGCCGCGCCAGTTCTTCGTGCTTCAGCGCACGCTCGGCGTCGGCGGCAGCACTGCGGTTCGCGCCGCGAGTCGCGCCGGTCGCGACGCCGGTCGCGGCGCCGCGGACGACGAGCGACAGACCCGGACGCCGCTCGAGCAGCCCTTCCTGTTCGAGCAACGCGTAGGCCTTGCTGACGGTCATCGGGTTGATCCCCAGTCGATCGCCGAGTTCGCGCGTCGATGGGATCTCCGCGCCGGCGCGCAGCACGCCCGCCGCGACCTGGAAGCGGACCTGGTCACAGATCTGGCGGAAGACAGGCACTCCGGAGTTCCGCTCGAGGGTGATGAGCATGGCGGGAAACCCGAGGGCGAACGCCCTCGGCCAACTGCATTAGTGCCTTAATACACTAAAGCAGAGACAGGTCAAGCCATGGACGGCCAGGGGACCGCTCGACCGGGGACGGCACCGCCGCAGCGCACGGTCGACGACGGCAGCTCGCTCGCAGAACCGCGGTCGGATCCGTTGCTTGTGGGGAGACTGCCGGCGCGTAGAACGCTGCGGCCGTCATGGACGCAGAGCCCTCCCATCGCCCGCGCTGCTACCGCTGCCTCCGCCCGACGGACCTCTGCTACTGCGCCGAGCTGCCCTCGGTGCCGACGCGCACGCGCATCGTCATCCTGCAGCATCCGCACGAACGCACGCATCCGTTCGGCACGGCGCGCCTGGCACGGCTGTGCCTGCCGATGGCGAGCGTGCACGTTCCCTGGGCGGGCTTCACCGGCACGCTGGAGGAGCGCGTCGAAGTGCCAGCCGATGCCGCCGTGCTGTATCCGCACCCCGACTCGCCGCTGCTCGATGCGCTGCCGCCCGGCGAACGCCCGTCGACGCTGATCGCGATCGACGGCACCTGGGCCCATTCGAAGCGCCTCTACCGCGAGAACCCGTGGCTGCAGGCCTACCGGCACGTGCGCCTCGATCCGTCGGCGCCGAGCCGCTACCGCATCCGCAAGGAACCGCGGCCCGACTACGTCTCGACGCTCGAGGCGATCCTCGAAGCCCTGCGCATCCTCGAACCCGAGACGCCGAACCTCGAGGCGCCGTTGCTCGCGTTCGATCGCATGATCGACCAGCAGATCGCGAAGAGCAGCCAGGTGCAGCGCTTCGGCCGCCACAAGGCCGAACGACAACGTCCGTCGCGGGCGACGAGCCCGCTGCTCGCCGATCCGCGCCTGTGTGTGGTGTATGCCGAGTCCGCGCTGCCCGGCGGCGACCAGACGGCGCCGCGGCAGCTGGTGCAGTGGACCGCCGCGCGCCTCGACGGCAGCGCGTTCGAAGCGCTGCTGGCGCCGGGCCCGGTGGCGCCATTGCCGCAGCACCTGGCACACATGCGCCTGGCGCCCGCCGACTTCCGCGACGCCGAGCCGATGCACGCGGCAGCCGCACGCTTCGCCTCGTGGCTGCCGCCCGGCGCCCCGATCCTCGCGTGGACCCGGACCACGCTCGATTGGGGCGGTCCGGTCCTGCCGGCGGGCAGCCGGACGGCGACGCTCAAGACCGACTACTGCAACGTCCGCAACCGCCGCGCCGGCTTCCTCGAGGAGGTGCTGCAGGCGGAGCAACTGCAGCCGCTGCTGCTGCCTTGCCGTGGACGCGCCAGCGAGCGCCTGGGCAACGCCCTCGCGATCGCCCGCTGGCTGTGCCAGCAACACCTGCTGCTGCAATCGACCTGAGACCAGCGCGGCCCGGTCCGGGGATCGGCCCGGTCCCGCGGTCGCTCAGGGGCCGACGACGGCGGCGGCGCCACCCTGCGGTTGGCGATCGGCATCGATCCAGTTGTTCAGCACGATGCCCGTGGCCGGGTCGGCGAGTCGCCGCGACAGCGTGGCACCGAGCGGGCCCGCCATGTTCGGATCGGTCGCGCCGTCGCGGCGGTTCGGGCCGACGATCGGGCGGTCGAGCGGCTGGTTGCTCGAGCCGTTGCTGACACCCGTCGGGTCGACGACGCGGTCGAGGTCGTAGCGCACGAGCGCCGGGTTGAACTGGTTGGCCGGTGCCACACCGTCGCTGGCGTAGCGGTTCGGATTGGTGTCGAGCGGGTTCTGCGGCGCGCCGTTGGCGTCGAACAGCCACAGGCCGGTGCCGAGCCCCGCCACCATGTGCACGAAGAACGGCGAGTCGAGCTGGTTGCCCGGGTTCCTGCCGATGTGCTGCTTCAGCAGCTGGAACGGCAGGTTGGCGAAGTCGTTGTTGTAGAGCGTCGTGCGGAACGACGCGTACTGGCTGCCATAGGTCGCCACCGAGTTGTCGGTGAGGTGGCAGGACACGCAGTAGCGCGGGCCTTCGTTGGTGGCGCTGACGCGACCGCGGATGCTGTGCGCCAGGAACGCATTGTGGCCCAGCGACGGATACGGCCGCGCCTGCGTGTTGTTGCCACCGCCGTTGCGGTCGGTGAACGCGAACACCGGCGTGCGGTCGTTGTTGATGTCCTTGTAGCGGAAGAACACCTTCGTGTTCGTCGCCGACGTGCGTACCTTGTTGTCCATGCCGATGCCGAGGAAGAACGGCACCGGCGACTGGTAGACGAACTCGGCGAACCGCTGGCGGAACACGATGCGCTCGCCGGTGATGTTGCTGAAGTTGTTGCCCTCGTTGTACTCGCCCTCGAGGTGGCAGCCGATGCAGCTGTTGCTCCACGCCGAGTGGCACGAGGCGCAGTTCATCGAGTCGAGGTGGCTGAAGCCGGCGTGCGGGTTGCCGGTCTGCACCGGCCCGATGCCGGTCGCGTTGTCGCCGTCGTCGCGGCCCATCGCGAACGAGCCCATCGCCGTGTAGATCGCCTCGCCGGTCACCGGGTGCGTCTTGCCGCTGTTCACGATGACGTCGCGCGTCTGCCGGATGTAGTGACGACGGCCGTCGAGCTTGCTGGTCAGCCAGAAGTTGCCGGCGCTGTCGCGCTCGACGTGGCGCAACGGATTGCCGGCGCTGTCGACCGCGAGGGTCGCCGTCTGGCCGCTGTAGTTCTCGCCGGTGGTCGTCGACGCGTAGGCCGTGGCGCTGCCGTGGCAGTCCTCGCAGCGGATCTTGATGGCGTGGCCCATGCGACTGACGATGTCGCCGCCGTTGGCCGCGCCCACGTTGCCGTGCACGTCGACGCTGCCGTGGCAGTCGACGCAGCCCATGCCCGCCTCGTAGTGCACGTCCGCCGGCGTGTCGTCGCGACCGTCGCCGTCGTAGTCCTCGGCCACCAGGTACTGGTTGCGGTTGCGGCCGTTGAACGTGTTGTTGCCGACCGCCGGATCGAACAGGCGGGTGTCGCCGTTCGTCGTGCGGAACGTCACCGGGTTGGCCGGATACTGGAAGCCGCGCACGACGTCCTGGTTCTGGTCGAGGCGGATGCCCCAGTACTGCATGACCATGCGGTTGCTGCCCTGGTGGCAACCGGCGCACGTGTGGTCGTCGATGCCGGTGACGGCGGTGCCGTTGCTCAGCGTGCGGGCGACACCGCGCACACGGTGCGAACGGATGTGCGCGCGCTCCGGCTCGTCGATGGCGTCCGGGTTGCGCGGCTCGTCCTTCGGCACGTTCGGGTCCTGCGTGCGGCTGCGACCATCCTGGCTGTACGGCATGTGGCACGCCGAACAACCCGACGGACGGAAGTCGCCGTAGCGGTTGTTGGCGCCGCTGCTGCCCAGGTGGCAGTCGCCGCAGGTGAACGCGACCTGCTCCTGGTAGAGCTTGGCGAGGCGCGAACCGCTGATCACCGAGCCGTCGGCATTGACGTCGTTGACCAGGTTGGCCGCGGTGAAGTCCTGGTTGCGGAAGATGTTCCCCGGCGCGATGACGCGCTTGCTCCACACCGGCGGCTCCAGCAACTCGCCGATCTTGCCCTCGACGTTCGGGTCGTGGACGTGGGTCGGATCGCTGACGGCGCGCCAGCCGTAGTCGGCGGCGTTGTCCTCGAACAGGCCCTGGTGCGCCGGGTTCGCGTTCTCCATGCCGACCGCATAGAAGGCGCCCGAGAAGATGCCCATCTCGGTGCCGAGCGGCGACCGGCTGACGCTGCTCGCATGCGCCGCATGGCACTCGCCGCAGCCGCGCTCCAAGCGCGTCACGCGCAGGTCGCCGGGATTGAGGAACTGCAGGTAGTCGATGCCGGTGTAGGTGCGGCCGTCGACCGTGTAGTCGGCCATCTTGTCGATGCCGGCGAGCGTCAGCTTGTTGAACCACGCGTGCGCGTCGATGTCCTGCTGCGCGCGGTCGCCGATCTCCGGCGGCGGCGGCACGTGGCTGGTCAGCATGTCCACGCCGGCCGGATTGCCACCGTGGCACTGCGTGCAACGCAGCACCTCGGCGTCGCCCGGGAACGGATGTGGGTTCTCGAGGCCCGGCCCGGCGTAGTCGTCGTGGATCGAGCCGTTGTGGCACTTCATGCACGACTCGCCGGAGGCCAGCGCCGCCTCGCGACCGCTCTGGTCGACGCAGGACGCCAGGAACACGGAAGTCATCAGCACCAGGGCGACGCCCGCTGCGGCGAGATGGCGGATGGGATGGTGCATGTTCAGCTCCGCGGCGAGAGGGCACTCCGACCGAGTGCGGGATTCATCGACATACGAACGTCACGAGCCCCGGCGGTCGTCCAAAAGCGGGACCGGGGCGGTCCAGGAACGGGAACGGGCGTCAACGGATCTGCGCCGGCCGCCAGGCGGTCGGCATGTGGCAACGGTCGCAGCGATCGACCCAGCCGAGGCCGAGGTGCGGAGGGTTGGTCGTGCGCGCGGCCTCGTCGAAGTGGCAGCTGACGCAGTCCGGGTCGGTCGGCCGGAAGTTGGTGACCATGGCGCCGGCGTGGCAGCGGTGGCAGGCGACCTGCATGTGCGCGCCGGTCAGCGGCAGGCGGCCGTGCAGGTGGTTCACCCGCGCGTTCGGCACCTTCCAGAACTGCTCGTCGTGGCAACGTGCGCAGTCGAGGCCGAGTTCGCCGTAGTGCACGTCGGGATGGCAGCCGGCACAGCCCTGCGCATGGAACGTCGCCACCGGCCCGCGGTCGTTGTGGCAGCGCAGGCAGCGAGCTTCGGCGTGGGCGCCGTTCAGCGGCACGCCGGTGCGCGCGCCATGGTCGAACACGAAGTCGTCGACCAGCTGGTTCCACGACGCGCCGACGTGGCACGTCTTGCAGTCGGCCGGGAACGTCTCGTGCGAGACGACCAGGCCGAAGCCCGCCCACCAGCGATGCAGGTCGCCGCGGTTCTGCACGGTGACGGTGCAGGCCACGACCATCCATGCCAGCAGCAGGACGACGAGCAGCGAACGAGTACGAGGGAGGTTCATCGCGTCACCTCAGAAGTTCTTCTGCAGGTAGAGGGAGAGTCCGAACGACAGCTCTTCGTCCCAGATGGTGGCGTCGCCGGTGAAGATCGCGTTCCAGCCAGCACCCAGATCGGTCGTCAGCAGGCCGGCGAGGCGATGCTGCAACAGGTCGTCGCGTTCGTCGGGGAAACTCTCCTGGTGCACGAACGCGAGTTCGTAGAGCACGTCGAGCCGGCCGAAGCCGAAGGTGCCGCCGTGCTGCAGGCGGCCGCCGAACAGCGAGCTGAAGGAGCCGTTCATCTGGTAACCGGCCAGCGTCGTGCGCGCGTTCTTGCCGGCGAGACCGGGGAACTCGACGCCGAGCTCGAGCGAGCCGCCGCTGTCCTCTTCGTCATGCCAGCCGGTCAGCCGCGTGAACCACCGCGTCTCGCCGCGGAACACGAACGCGTGCAGCGACACCCGGTCCTGGCGCGCGTCGATCAGCGTCTGCGGTTGGATCTGCTGCGGCAGCTCGCGCCGGCGGATCTCCGGATACTCCTCGTGGTCGTAGAACAGCTCGACACCGCCTTCCTTGTCCCAGCGACGGCTCAGGAACGCGTTGCCGCGGGTGATCTCGAACGACTGGTCCTTCTGCGTGTCGCGCCCCGTGTAGAGGTCGACGAACACCGTGCCCTGCAGCAGCCAGCCGCTGAGCGGCAGGTAGCGGAACTTGCCGACGAGCAGGTCGCGGTCGACCTCGAAGCGATGCCACGTCTTCTGGTAGCCGAGGCCGAAGCTCAGGCGCTCGGCGACGTCCTGGTTCCACCAGTACCACGCCGACACCTGCAGGTCGGCGAACGACTCCATGTCCTCGTCGAGCTCCGGCAGGTAGCCGAGGCTCGCGCCGACGCGATCGCCGCCCTCGGTGCGCTTGCCGACCGCGACGCCGTCGAGGATGCCGAACTCGGGCATGTCGCGCAGCAGGAAGCGACCGACCTGCCAGAACAGCGGCCGATGGCGCGTGCCGCCCTCCTCGTAGCTCAGCTCGTAGAGGCGCAGGTCCTGGCCGGTCTGTTCCGACGTCTCGCGGCTCCAGTTGAAGTCGCCGTGGAAGTGCAGGATGCCGCCGCGGCCGCCGAGGTTGTCGATGTCGAAGTCGGTGCCGAGCGTCAGGTACGAGTGGTTCCAGGTGTCGAGCGTGCGCACCAGGCTCGTCGACGCGTACATGCGTCCGTTCATCGTGCTCGGCCGTTCCTCCGGACGCGGCGGCCGCGTCACGCCGAGCAACGGCTGCCCCGGCTGCCATTCGTCCGTCTTCGCCTCGGGCTGCCGCTTCTCCGGCGGCAGCGGCGGCGGCACGAGGCGGGTCGGATCCCCGGCTGGTGCCGGAGCCGCGGCGCGGCGCGAACGTGGCAGCGCCACCTGGCCGCGCGTGCCGATCGGCACGGTGTCGTTGGGATTGACGAACTCGACCAGCGAGGTGCGCTCGTCGACCTCGACCACGCGCGCGTTCAGCGACTGGCCGTTGCGCGGCGTCAGCACGACGCGATCGCCGACCTGCACGAGGTCGCGACTGCCGCGGTCGACGACGAACTTGCCGTCGGGGCGGAGCGACGAGACGCGCAGCGACAGCTGCTCGAACACGTCCTGCTGCGCACTCGCCACGGCACTGCACAGCAGCGCCACCGCGAGCGTTCTTGGATGCATCGTCATGCTCATTGCCTCCGGCGCCGGAACGGCGCTCCCCCCTCCTCCCGGCCATGGCACTGCACACACTCGGTCGGCAGCGGCACGTAACGCACCACTGTCGCCCCGTCGATCTTCTCGGGCTTGTGGCAACTCGCGCACGGCACCTTCGCGTGCTGGTCGCCGAGCGGGAACTTCGAGTCCAGGTTGTGCCGGAACGACAGCGTCGCGAACGACGAGGTGTTCTTGTGGCAACGATTGCAGTCGACCTGGCCGAGCCGCGCGAACTGGCCCTGGTGCGGATCGGCGTGGCAGTCGGCGCACTGCCGACCGCGCGCGCGGCCCGTCGTGCGACCGTCGCTGGTCGGCGTCGCCAGCACCGCATGGCAGGCGCTGCACGCCAGCTCCGCGTGCTTGCCGGTCAGCGCGTGGCCGGTGAACGCCGCGTGGTCGAAGCCGAACGGCAGCGCCCGGAACGACGCCGTGTCGTGGCACCGTTCGCAGGCGCGGCGCCCGTCGATCTCGGCCGGCATCTGCGCGCCGTCGAACACGCCGCCGTGCGGGTCGCCATGGCACTCGACGCAGCCGCGGAAGCCGTCGCCGTGGCGCGGCACGCGGCCGAAGCGCCGGCCGAGCGCGTCGGCCTGCGGTGTGCGCGCGTGGCAGTCGGTGCACTCGATCTGCGCGTGCGCACCGGTCACGGCGAAGCCGGTCCAGTCGCGATGGTCGAAGCGTTCGTGGTCGAGCTTGGCGAACGCCTCGGTGCCGTGGCACTCGGCGCAGGTGCCGCGCGGGCGGGCCTCGAGCCGCGCGGCATGGCGTGCGAACGCCCCGTCGTGCGCATCGCGATGGCATTGTTCGCAGCGGCTCGGCGTGCCGTGGAACATGCGCGCGCGGTCCTCGGCCGGATCGGCATGGCAGGCGCGGCACTCGAGCTCGGCATGGCGGCCGTCGAGCGGCAGCGCGGTGCGCGCATGGTGCTCCCGATCGAACGCGTGCGGCGTCCAGTGCAGCCGTTCGTGGCAGGCGACGCAGCCGCCTTCGGCGAAGGTGCCGGTGCGGAACTGGCCTTCGTGCGGATCGCCGTGGCAGGCGTGGCAGTCGTCGCGGCCGCGGCCCGGATGGCGCTGCGTCCACGGCGTGTTCGGCGCATGGCACATCGCGCACGCCTGCTGGTCGTGCGGCGCCGCCAGCGGGAAGCCACCGTGCTGGTGCTGGGCCGGCGTCACCGTGACCTGCAGGTCGGTGAACTTGCGGTAGTCGAGCGGATGGCAGACCGCGCAGACCTCGCGCGGCGACACCGCGGCGGCCTTGGCGTTGCCCTGCACGAACGCCGCCGAGTGGGGTGCCGCATGGCAGTCGCCGCACTGGCGCGCGCGATCGGCGCTGCCGACGCGCAAGGCCTCGAGCGCGTGCGGCGAACCTTCGGCGTGGCACTGGCGGCAGTCGACGCCTTCGTGCGCGCCAACCAGCAGCAGCCAGCGTTCGTGCGACGCGACCGCGCGCTCGGTGAACGTCGTCTGGCCGTGGCAGGTCGTGCAACCGAACTGCATGCGCCCGCCGTGCGGATCGGCATGGCAGCTGGCGCAGTCCTGCGACAGGCCGAGGTAGCGCTTCTGGCCTTCCGGCAGCAGCTCGGCCTCGGCGTTGGCATGGCACTTCGTGCACGCCAGCGTGCTGTGCACGCCCTGCATCGCGAAGCCGATCTTCGCATGGTCGAACTTCTTCTCGTCGGGCACGCCGGCCTGCGCGAACGCCAGCGCGTTGACCAGGCGGAACTCGCCGCCGTGGTGTTCGCCGTGGCACAACGAACAGGTCGCCGCCTGCTGCGGCGCCAGCATGCCGTGCAGGCCCTTCTTGTCGGTGATCTGCGCCGCCACGTCCTCGTGGCAGCTGCTGCAGGCGCTCTGCATGTCGCCGAACCAGCCGCCGTGGCACTGCGCGCACGCATGGCCGCCTTCGATCTGCTCGATGCGGCCGTGCACGGTCGACACCGGCCCCGGCGACTTGCGTTCGGTCGCGGCCATCACCAACAGCAGCACGGCGATCGCCGAGACGATGCCGAGCACCAGTCCGGTGCGTGCGTACTTCACAGCCCACCTCCGCCGGCGAACGCGCCGTGCATGACGGCGACGGCGACGTGCACGAGCACCAGCAGCACCATCAGCAACGCGAGCCAGCGATGCAGCCAGCGCCACGTGCCGAGCAGCGCGCGCAGGTCCTCGAGGTGCGCCATCGCCACGGCAGACGCGTGCACTTCGCGCGCCTGCACCAGCGCGGCGGCGATCGCGTCGCGCGAGGCTCCGGCCTCGGCGCCGCGGCGGCGCAGGCGCCGCTCGGTGCGCCACAGGTCCCACTGCAGGCCGACCAGCGCCAGCACGCGGCCGAACCACGTCGACCGCCACTGGCGACGTTCGAGCAGCGCCAGCACTTCGTCGTGCGCCGTGCGCGCGAACGCGTCGCCGGGACGCCCGCGCGCGGCCATCAGCTCGCGGCGCAGCTTGTCGAGCTCGAGCTCGCGGCCGTTCGCGCTGCGCGGCAGCCACGCATAGAACCAGCGGCCGACGGCGCCGGTGACGAGCAGTACGACCAGCGCCCAGAACGCGAGGCCGCCGATCGTCTGCCGCGGCGCCATCGCCGCGTGCAGCATCGCCAGCAACACCGCACCGGTGCCGGTGGCGACGTGCGTGGTCATCCACGTCGACAGCTGGCCGAAGCGCAGCCCGAACCACTGCTGCCGCCGCGCCAGGTACGCGAGGTTGGCGAGCACGGCGCCGACCGCGGCGAGGCCGAACCACAAGCCGAGGCTGCGATCGGAACGCAGCAAGGCGTGCTTCGGATCCGCGGCGCGCTGCGCCGCCGAGCGCAGGTAGTAGTCGCCGTGCCACAGGACGAACGCCAGCACCGCCAGCGCCATCGCGAGGCCGGCGAGCAGCGCCGGCAGCAGGCCGTTGCCGGCCGGTTCCGGCGCCGCCGGCCCCTTCGTCGGCAGGTTCGCGCGCTTGCTCGGATCGAACGACACACCGCTCTTCGCGAGTTGCGCGAACGGGGCGACGCCGCCGGCGTGCACGAACACGCAGTCGGCGCGCAGCTGCAGCGCGACGCGACCGCTGTCGCCGCCCGCGGCCGTGCCGCCGGTCGCACCGGTGGCCACTTCGAGCGCGTGCGCATGCTGCTGCACGGCGACATGGTCGCGCGCGATCGCCGTCACCTCGGCGCGGAACCGCGCCTCGACGCGGCCCGCGGCCAGGGCTTCGTCGAGGCGTTCCTGGTTCTTGCCGCGCAGGCGGAAGAACGCGTCCTGGCGGTAGACGATGGTGACGTGGTTGCCCGGCTGCTCGGCGAGCGCCAACGCCGTCTCGACCGCGCTGTCGCCGCCGCCGACGACGACGCAATGGCTGTCGGTGTAGGCGGCCGCGTCGAGCAGCCCGTAGGCCACGTGCGGCAGGTCCTCGCCAGGAACGCCGAGCCGGCGCGGCGTGCCGCGGCGACCGACCGCGAGCACGACGTGGCGCGCGCGCAGCGCACCACCGTCGGTGTGCACGACGAACGTGCCGTCGCCGGCGCGCTCGACGCGATCGAAGGCGACGCCGCCGCGGAACGGCAGGCGGTGCTTCGCCGCCAGCTGCTGCCACAGCGCGATCAGTTCTTCCTTCGCGTACTCCCGCTGCGGCAGCACGCCGTGACCCGGCAGCGCCACGTCGTCGGTCAGCACCAGCTTCCGGCGCGGATACTTGGCGACGGTGCCGCCGATCGTCGTCTCCTGGTCGAGCAGCACGAAGTCGCAGCCCTTCGCCGCGAGACCCAGCGCGCAGGCGAAACCGCCCGGACCGGCGCCGACGACGACGGCGTCGTGCACGCCCGCCTGTCGGGCCGGGCCGGCGGCGAGCCGCCGCCCGATCGTCGCCGCCACCGCCGCACCTTGTTCGGCGGCGACGCGGATCAGCGAACGCGCGGTGATCTCGCCGACCAGGAACAGGCCGTCCTGGTCGACCGCCTGCAGTTCGTCGGTCAGCACCGGCACGTCGGTGCGCGCCTGCAGATCGCCGCGCGACAACGTCACCGCGCCGACCGGGCACTCGCTGACGCACTTGCCATGGCCGACGCAGGCCGCCGCGTTGACCACGGCCGCCTGGCCGTGCACGAGGCCGAGCACGCCGTTCTCCGGGCACTCGCGCACGCACGTGCCACAACCGAGGCACTTGGCGAGGTCGATCACCGGCACCTGCAGCGGCGGCGCGTCCGCGGCGCGCTGCTGCATGCGCACGCGCTCCTGCACGACGTCGCGCTGACGACGCAGGTCGACGCGACGATGCCAGGCGGCGACGGCGGCGAGCGCCAGCACCGTGACGACGGCGAGCAGCAGTGGCAGGGTCATGCCGGCCCTGGCGAAGGCCTCAGCGCCCCGGCGCCGCCGGCAGCGACGATTCGTCGACGTAGGCGCGCGCCGCGGCCATGCACGACTTCAGGTCGCGGTCGAGGCCGAGTGCCGTCTTGGCCAGCACCTTGACGCCGTCCTGGATGTCCTGGATCGCGCTCGCGTTCAGGTCGTGGGCGAGGAACGCCGCGTGGTCGCGCAGTTCCTTGACGTAACCGTCGAGCTGCTGCTGCGCCGGCACCGCGACCTTGGTGATCGCGTCGTAGCGCTGCTTGGCGACCGCGAAACGCATCTCGCCGCGCTGGCGCAGCTTCTCGTTGGTGATCGTCTGCAGGTCCTTCTGCCACTGCTGGAACACCGGCTGCGCGGCCTCGACCATCGGCCCGACGCACTCGCGGAAGCGCTTGGCCTGCTGCGTCGCCTCGTCGGTGGCCTGCACGAAGCGCGCGTAGGCCTGGGCCGCGGGCTCCTTGTCGAAGCGGCCGGCGGCGATCACGTTCAGCCGTTCGAACGACTCGGCGATCGACAGCTGCGAACGTTCGGCCTCGACGTGCACGCGCTCGATCCAGTTGACCATCGCGTCGACCTGGACCGGGGCGGCTTCGCGCGACGGCGTCGACGAACAACCGGCGAACAGGGCGGCGAACGTGAGGGCGAACGTGGCGGCAGGCAGCGTTGCTGTGCGGAGTGGCATGGTTCCTCTGGTCTGGCGGTCCGCGAGGTGATTCCTGATGCGCGAACCTGGCTCGATTGTGGACCGCAGGCGTGGCTACGCAGGCGGTTGCATCGACGGATCGGCCCGTGCGACTGGGCCCTGGAATCAGGATGTTCCGACGCGAGACGCGCGCTACGCAGGCGGCGACGGCATCGGCTCGACTTCTTCGCCACGCCGCGTGCGGTCCGGGCAAGCACGCGACCAGCGATGCGGCCCGGGATAGCGTTGGCGCCATGCAGCTCGTCGTCCTCGGCTCCGGCACCGCGATCCCCGTGGCCGACCGTTTTCCGGCCGGCTACCTGCTGCGCCACGGCACTCACCGCGTGCTGGTCGACTGCGGGCCCGGCACGCTGCGGCGCCTCGCGCAAGCCGGCGAGTCGCCGCGCGACCTCGACGCCGTGCTGCTGACGCACTACCACACCGACCACTGCGCCGACCTCGCGGCGCTGCTGTTCGCACTGCGCTCACCGACGTTCGCCGGCCGCCCGCCACTGCGCCTCTACGGCGCGCCCGGCCTGCAGCGCCTCGTCGGCAAGCTGACCGAAGCGTGGCCATGGCTCGAGCCGCGTGGCTACGAACTGCAACTGGTCGAACTCGCGCCCGGCCCGTTCGCGGTCGCCGGCCTCGAGGCGTGCGCGGTGCCGATCCGCCACACCGCGCAGAGCCTCGGCTACCGGCTGCTCGGCAACACCGGCACCATCGCATTCTCCGGCGACGCCGACGAGTGCGACGAACTGGTCGAGCTGGCGCGCGACGTCGACGTGTTCGTCTGCGAGGCGGCGACGCCCGACGGCCAGAAGCTCGACGGCCACCTGACGCCGCGGCTCACCGCCGGCTACGCCGCGCGCGCGAACGTGCGCCGGCTGGTGCTGACGCACTTCTATCCCGAGTGCTCGGGCCACGACCTGCGCGCGGCGGCGGCCTCGGCATTCGCCGGCGAGGTGATCCTGGCCGAGGACCTGCAGCAGCTGCCCGTCGGCCAGACCTGATCGAAGCCGGTCGGCGTGCGCCCGCCGTACGTCAGCCGGCGAGGTAGGCGCGCATGGCCTGCGCCGTGGCGGCGGCGATCCGGCGCAGCGCAGCTTCTTCGTCCGGCCGGCACCGCCCCTCGCGACCATCGCGTTCGAGGCGCGCCGCCAGTTCCCGCAGGCGTTGTGCGCCGATGACGGCCGCCGAGCCCTTCAGCGCGTGCGCAGCGCGCTTCCGCGCCTCGGCGTCGCCGGCCTGCAGCGCCGCGGTGATGGCAGCGATCGAGGTGTCGAGCTGCTCGAGGAACAGGTCGACCAGCCGCACGACGAGCTCGCGCTTGCCACCGACCAGCAGCAGCGCCGTGGCGCCGTCGAAGACTGGCACGCCATCGGGACCCGTGGTCGCGGGCTCCCCGGCGGGCACCGGGCTCGCCGCTGGCGCGTTCGCCAGCGGCGGTGCCGTGACCACGATCGGCGGCGGCGACGTGCGCCCGAGGGCCGCGACCATCGCCTGCACGAGATCGCGCGAGAGGAACGGCTTGCCGAGCACACGCTGCATGCCGCTGGCCTGCACCTGTGCACGATTCTCCGGCGACACGTCGGCGGACACCGCGACGATCGGCTGGCGGTGGCCCGCCTTGCGGATCGCGCGCGCGGCGTCGATGCCCGACATGCCCGGCATGTGGCAGTCCATCAGCACGAGGTCCGGCGCACTCGCCGGCACCTTCGCGACCGCCTCTTCGCCGTTGGCGGCGGTGACGACGTCGCAGCCGAGGTCGCGCAGCATCGCCTCGGCGAGCGTGCGATTGACCGGGTGGTAGTCGACGACCAGCACGCGCAGGCCGTGCACGAGCTTCGGGTCGACGTTCGGGGCCGCCGACGGCGTGACCTCGGCGCCGAGATCGGCGGGTTCGTGCACCGTGGTCACGGTGAAGGTCGAGCCTTTGCCCAGCTTGCTCTGCACCTGCACGCCACCGCCCATGGCCACCGCCATGCTCTTCACGATCGACAAGCCGAGCCCGGCCCCGCTCTGCTTGCGCTGCGCGTTGCTCGCCTGCGCGAACACGTCGAACAGCTTGCCCTGCTCGTCGTCGGGGATGCCGATGCCGCTGTCCGTCACCGCCCAACGCACCGTGTAGCGCCCGTCGCCGCCGCAGGCGAAGTCGACGCGCAGGCCGACGGTGCCGCTCGGCGTGAACTTGCAGGCGTTGTGCAGCAGGTTCGACACGATCTGGCCGATGCGGCTCGGATCGCCGCGCAGGATCAGCAACGGCTCGGCCGGCACCGCCAGGTGGAACTTCAGGCCACGCGTGCGCACTTCGTGGGCGAACAGCTCGGCGAGTTCGGTCGCGACATCCTGCACGCAGAACGGCTGCGCCTGCAGCTCGAGCCGCCCCTGCTCGATGCGTGAGAAGTCGAGCACGTCGCCGATCAGCCGCAGCACGCGCGTGTTCGACTGCTGGCACAAGGCGACGAGCTGCTGCTGCTTGTCGTCGAGGCGCGTGCGACTGAGCACGTCGACGGCGCCGACGAGCCCGTTCAGCGGGATGCGCAGTTCGTGGCTCATGTGCGCCAGGAACATGCCCTTCGCCTGGTTCGCGGCCTTCGCCGCGGCGAGCTCCGCGCGCAGCGCGTCGACCTCGGCCCGCAGACTTCCATCGGCCGCCGCCGGCGGCGACACCGCGGCAACCGGTGGCGAGGCACGCAGTCCGACGTGTTCTGCCTGCAACCGTTCCAGCTCGGCCGCCATGTCGTCGAGCGACTGTTCGAGTTGGCCGATGCGCTGCCGCTCGCGCGCCAACACCCGCACGAACACACCGTCGGTGTCCGTCGTCATGCGCCTCAGGCGAGCGGGCCGATGGTCTCGACGATCTGCCCCGGCGTCACCGGCTTCAGCAGGTAGCCGTCGACGTGCTGCTGCAAGGCGGCGCGCATGTCCTTCTGGTCGTCGGAGGCGGTCACGACGACCACGTTCGTATGCTTGCCGCGGCGCAGCTTCTGGTCGACGTCCTTGACCATCTTGATGGCGTCGATGCCGCTCGGGCCGGGCATCGACAGGTCCATGCACACGAGGTCGAACGGGTCGTTGTCGGCGATCGCGTCGCGGATGCGCTGCAGGCCGGCGATCGCGTCCGGCGCCTCGTCGACCCGGCCGTGCGACTCGAGCAGGAGGCGAAGCTGCAGGCGGGCGATGGGTTCGTCGTCGATGACCAGACAGCGCATTCGGTGTTTCTCCTTAGTCGCCCATCGACCGCGGGCGAGGTCATGGTGAACCCCCTGGACTCGACACTGAAGCCAGGGCCATCATCGCCCCGATAGCGCCGTCGCAATCGCCGCATGAACGCCCCCCAGCTCGTCGCCTCTCCCGCCCCAACCCACGCCGGAGCAACGACCCTCGCCATCGACATCGGCGGCTCCGGCTTGAAGGCCGCCGTCGTCGACGCCAACGGCGCGTTCGTCGGCGAGCGCGTGCGCATCGACACGCCGGTCGGCGCCACGCCGGATGCGGTCGTGGCCCTGCTGGCCGAACTGGTCCGCGACCTGCCCGATCACGAACGCGTCGCCGTCGGCTTCCCGGGCATGGTCCGCGACGGCGTCGTGCGCACGGCGCCGAACCTCGGCAACGACGCGTGGTCGGGATACGACCTGGCCCAGGCGCTGGCCGACGCACTGCGCAAGCCCGTGCGCGTCGCCAACGACGCCGACGTGCAGGGCCTCGCGGTCATCGCCGGCCACGGCATCGAGATGGTGGTGACGCTCGGCACCGGCTTCGGCACCGCGCTCTACCAGGACGGCCGCTTGTGCCCGCACCTCGAGATCTCGCAGCAGCCGTTCCGCAAGGGCGAGAACTACGACGAGCAACTCGGCAACGCCGCGCGCAAGCAGGTCGGCAACGCCAAGTGGCGGAAGCGCGTGTGGAAGGCCATCGCGAACCTGCGCGTGCTGACCCACTTCGACCGCCTCTACGTCGGCGGCGGCAACGCGCGCCGGCTCGCGGGCGAACTGCCGGCCGACGTCACGTTGGTCGACAACAGCGCCGGTCTCAGCGGCGGCGCGCGCCTGTGGCAGGCTCTGGGCGAGGACGACGCGGGCGAACGCTGATGCCCGAGGTTCCCTCGCGCCTCCTGTGCGTCGGTGCCAGCAACCTCGCGCGCATGGCGCTGCCGCTGCTCGCGACGGCCCGGGCCCGTAGCGGCGGCCCGATCGAGGCCCACATGGCGCTCGGCCGCGGCCGCTCCTACGGCGCGCGCAGCTTCCTGCTCGGGCGCGGACTCGACGGCATCCGCCACAGCGCCATCTGGGCCGAGCTCCCGAAGCTCCCGCCGGCACCGACCACCGCCTTGCTGCTCGACGTCGGCAACGACCTGCTCTTCGGCTTCCTTCCCCCGCAGATCCTCGGCTGGGTCGACGAGGTCCTGCAGCGTCTGGCCGCTGCGGCCGGCGAACGGCACGTCGTCGGCCTGCCGCTGGGCTCGATCGAGCGACTCCGGCCGTGGCAGTTCGGCTTGGTGCGTTCCGTGCTGTTCCCGGCGAGCCGGCTCACCCTCGCCGACGCGCGCGCGCTGAGCCGAGAACTCGACCAGGGGCTGCGCCAACTCGCTCGCCGCCACGGCGCCGCGTTCCACGAACTGCCGCTCGCCTGGTACGGCTTCGATCCGGTGCACGTGCGCCGCCGCTGCTGGCGCAGCGCGATGGACCGCTGGCTCGCGGTGCCGTCGGGCGCGAGGGAGCCGAGCCCGCACATCGCAGGCATGCTGGCGCGGTTGTGTTTCCTCGGCGCCAAGCCGGACCTCCGCACCTGGTTCGGCCGTCCGCAGCGCGGCCGCCAGCCAGCACGGCGCTGGGCCGACGGCAGTTCCCTGTCCCTTTGGTGACCGCCCCCGACGCGCCGAGCCCACGCAAGTCATCCGTCCCGTTGCGCGCCACGGCGCGCCCCGGACCGGGTGGCTCTCAACCGGCAGCAGCCCCCGGCACCAGCTGACGCACGCGCGCCAGCAGGTCCCGCGCGACGAACGGCTTGCCGACGATCGGCGCGCGGGTACGGGCGGCGAACGCCGCGGCGTCGACCGAGGCCAGGTCACCGGTCACGAAGACGATGCGCTGCAGCCAACGCGGCGCGCGCACGGCGAGATGGTCGTGCAGCGCCTGCCCCGACAACCCAGGCATGCGCAAGTCGCAGACGATGGCGTCGAATGGCGCGTCGTCGGCCAGCAACAGCGCCAGCGCATGTTGGCCGGACTCGGTGCCGACCACCGTCCAGCCGAACTTGCGCGCTTCTCGTTCGATCGTAGCCCGCACCACCGCTTCGTCGTCGACCACCAGCAGCCGCAATTCCCCGGCGGGCTCTCGGAGGGTCGGCCAGGGCGTCGGCCGCGGATCCTGCTCGATCGGCGTGCCGGCAGCGTGCTGCCACGGCAGCCAGACGGAGAAGACGGCGCCACCCCCCGGGGCGTCGCCGACCTCCAGGCGGCCCTCGTGTGCCCGAACCACCGCGTCGACGACTGCCAGGCCCAGGCCCGTGCCGCTGCCGACGGGCTGGGGCGTGAAGAACGGCTCGAACGCGCGCGTGCGGTCCGCAGCCGGCACGCCGGGCCCCTGATCCACCACCTGCAACTGCAGACCGCCAGCGACCCCGGCGGCGCGAACGTGGACGACACCACCCGGCGGGGAGACCTGCAGCGCGTTGGCGATGAGGTTCGCCAGCAGCTGCTCGCATGCGGTCGCGTCGCCGAGCAGCGGCGGCATGCCAGCCGCCATCTCGACGCGCAGTTCGCAGCGCGCACGCTGGCACTGCGGTTGGAAGCCGCGCACCACCCGCGCGACCAGCTCGGCGACGTCGAACGGCCGCCGCTCCAGCGCACCGCGCCGACCCAGCAGCGACAGCCGCTGCACGATGCCGCGGCAGCGTTCGGCCTGTTCGCGCACGATGCCCGCGGCCCGCTGGCGGATCGAGCCGTCGTCGCACGCCAGCTCGTCGGCGAAACCCAGGATCGCCGTCAGCGGGTTGTTGATCTCGTGCGCGACGCCGCTGACCAACGTCGTCAGGGCACGCAGCTTCTCGTCGCGCTGCACCAGTTCGCGCAGCCGGTCGCGTTCGCGGATCGCGGCGACCACGGCGCGCTGCGCCTCGCTCATGACGACGACGATCAGCCCCGTCGCCAGCACGGCCTGGAAGGTCAGGTCGATCAGCGAGTTGATGCGGAGGATGTAGGTCCACGGCAGCAGCGCCTTCGGCTCGAACGGTCCGGCGATCACCGTAGCGATGCCGTAGACGATCCAGACGGCGCTCCACAGCCACAGCGTGCGCGGCACCAGCCATCCCCAGCCGGGCTGGTCCTCGGCCCGCGGCTTCAGCAGCCAGGCGACGCGCACGAACACCGCCGGCAGCCACAGCACCTGGAACAGCAGGATGAACTCGATCGTCGGCGCCAGTGCGCCGACCACGACGCCGAGCAGCACCGCCGCGGCCGGCGGCAACGCGCCGCTCGGCCAACGGGCTCTGCGCAGGCGGCTCGCCCCGGCCAGGAAGCACCAGGCGAACAAGACCTTGCCGCCGGTGTAGAGCCCGTAGAAGGCGCGCACTTCGATCCTGCCGTCGCGCCACGGCGTCTCCCCGGCGACATGGTGGTGCGCGAGCACGAAGCGCACGCCCAGCGCCGTCAGGCCGAGGCCCATGCCGAGGTAGGCGCCGGACCAGCTGCGCAACCACGGCGCACGCTGCGCCGAGAGCACCGCGAAGAACGCTGCGAAGATCCAGGCCATGCCGCACTGGATCAGCACGCAGATCAGCGAGAACACGCCGGTGCTGTCGAGGAAGATCATGCGGACGAGGGATGCCTGGTCGGGCGGAGGGGCGCGCGCATCCTATGTCCCGCATGGCGACATCGTGGCAACCTTCCAGGCCAGGAATGTCCTGCCGGCGCCGCCTTCCCCGCTCGTTTGCGACTCGTGCTGCAGCGACTCGAGCCCACCTCGGGCAATTGTCCGGTCGAGCAATTCTCGGCGGGCGACCTGCTTGCGGGACGCGCGACCCTCTGGCCCAATGCGGCGGATGGACGCCGACCAGATCCGTTCCCTGCGCGAAGCGCTGGCCCACAGCCCCGGCAACGTGCCGCTGCGGCGCATGCTCGCCGAGGCGCTGTTCGCGTTCGTCCAGATGGTCGAGGCCGAACAGGAACTGCTGCAACTGGTGCGCAGCGAGCCGACCCACGAGGCGACGCGGCTGCTGCTGGCGCGCTGCTACCGCGCCCAGGGCAAGGGCTCGGCGGCGGCGATCGTGCTCGAGCAGCTGGTGGCGCAGGGCAGCCTGCGCGCGCGGGTCGAGCTGGCGCGCGTGCTGCTCGACGAAGGCAACGTCGACGAAGCCCGCCGCCACTACCGCGCGGCCGTCGAGGGCGACCCGACGCTGCGGGTGCCGGACCTGGCGGAGCGGCTCGGCCTCGACGCGCAGCCGGTGCGCGCCGGCGACGGTCCGGCGGACGACGACGACGAGGTGGACCTGGGCCAGCCGTTCGCGCCGCCCGGGCAGGGTGGCCCGGTGCCGATCCGCAGCGACGTCAAGTTCGTGCACGTCGGCGGCATGGCGGCGCTGAAGGACGAGATCCGCAAGAAGATCGTGCTGCCGATGCAGCGGCCCGAGGTCTACCGCGCCTACGGCAAGAAGGCCGGCGGCGGCATCCTGATGTACGGGCCGCCCGGCTGCGGCAAGACGTTCCTCGCCAAGGCGACCGCCGGCGAAGTCGACGCCGGCTTCCTGAGCATCGGCATCCACGACGTGCTCGACATGTGGATCGGCAAGAGCGAACGCAACCTGCACTCGATCTTCGAGGCGGCGCGCGCGCACAAGCCCTGCGTGCTGTTCTTCGACGAGGTCGACGCGCTCGGCCGCGCCCGCAGCGAGATGCGGCACGGCGCCGGGCGCGAGACGATCAACCAGTTCCTGGCCGAACTCGACGGCCTCGGCGCCGACAACGAAGGCGTGCTGGTGCTCGCCGCGACCAACGCGCCGTGGCACATGGACAGCGCGTTCCGCCGACCGGGCCGCTTCGACCGCGTGATCTTCGTGCCGCCGCCGGACGAGCCGGCGCGCGCCGACATCGTGCGCCTGCTGCTCGCCGGCAAGCCGCAGGAGGACGTCGACGCGGTGGCGATCGCGAAGAAGACCGAACGCTTCTCCGGTGCCGACCTGAAGGCCGTCGTCGATCGCGCGATCGAGGCCAAGCTCGACACCGCGATGGCCAGCGGCACGATCGATCCGCTGCGCACCAAGGACCTGCTGGCCGCGGTCAAGGCGCAGAAGCCGACGACGAGCGAGTGGTTCACCGCGGCCAGGAACCACGTGCTCTACGCCAACGAATCCGGCCTATACGACGACCTGAAGCAGTACCTGCGGCTGTAACGGCCCCGCCGCGCGGATAGAACGCGGGGCATGAGTCGCCCCACCCTCGCCTACAAGAACCAGCCCGACTGGTCGAAGCTGCGCCGCCTGCTGTGGCTCGTGCCGGCCCTGCTGCTGCTGGTCGGCATGTTCACCACCTACTACACGGTGCCGTCCGACTCGGTCGGCGTGCTGCTGCGCTTCGGCAAGTACTCGTCGACGGAGGAACCCGGCCTGCACTTCAAGCTGCCGTTCGGCATCGACGAGCTGATCGTGGTGCCGGTGAAGCGCCAGCTGAAGCTCGAGTTCGGCTTCTACACGCCCGGCTACACGAACGACGACCAGGTCGCGTTCGATTACGAGTTCGAAGCCGAATCCGAGTCGGAGGCCGAGAAGAGCATGGTCACCGGCGACCTGAATTCCGTCGTCGTCGAATGGGTCGTGCAGTACCACGTCGCCGATGCGCGCCAGTACTGCTTCCACGTGCGCTACCCCGGCCAGACGCTGCGCGACCTCGGCGAGGCGGTGATGCGCGAGGTCGTCGGCGATCGCACCGTCGACGAGGTCATCACCATCGGGCGCCAGGACATCGAGACGACGGCGCTGGAGCGGCTGCGCAAGTTCGCGACGGATTACCAGCTGGGTGTCGCCATCGACCAGCTGCAGCTGAAGAACGTCAATCCGCCGGCGGCCGTGCAGGCCTCGTTCAACGAGGTCAACAAGGCGCAGCAGGACAAGGAGAGCATGATCAACGTCGCCAACGGCGACTACAACAAGGTCGTGCCGAGGGCGCGCGGCGTCGCCGAGCAGATGAAGAGCGAAGCCGAGGGCTACAAGCTGAAGCGCGTCAACGAAGCGCTCGGCGACGTCGCTTCGTTCAAGGCGCAGTTCGAGCAGTACTCGAAGTCCCCGGTGGTGACGCGCACGCGCCTCTACCTGGAGACGATGAAGGAGGTGCTGCCGTCGCTCGCCGGCAAGTGGATCGTCGACAAGGGTGTGACCCAGCTGCTGCCGATGCTGCCCATGGCCGGCCAGGAGGTGCGCAAGTGAAGATCACCGGCATCGTCGCGGCCATCGCCGCCCTGTTCCTGCTGCTCGTGCTCGGTGGCGCGTTCTACACCGTGCGCGAAACCGAGATCGTGATCCTCACCCAGTTCGGTCGCCCCGTCGGCGCCCCGATCACCGACCCGGGCCTGCACTGGAAGACGCCGTTCGTGCAGGAGGTCAACCGCCTCGAGAAGCGCGTGCTCGAGTTCGACGGACCGGCCACGCGCATGACGACGAAGGACAAGACCTACATCGAGGTCGACACCTTCGCCCGCTGGCGCATCGTCGACGCGGCGACGTTCTTCGTCGTGCTGCGTGACGAACGCAGCGCCCAGTCGCGGCTCGAGGACATCATCGGCAGCGAGACGCGCGCCTCGGTCGCCAGCAGCGACGTGGTCGAGATCGTGCGCGCCGACAAGAACCGCACCGCCGCCGTCGATCCGCAGGCACAGGCGAACAACGCCTCGCAGCTGCGCCAGGCGAACCGCGGGCGGCTCGAGATCGAACAGGAGATCCAGGTGGCGTCGGCGCCGAAGCTGCTGCCGCTCGGCATCGAACTGCTCGACGTGCGCATCAAGCGCGTCAACTACACCCCCGACGTGCTCGACGGCATCCACAAGCGCATGATCAGCGAGCGCGCGCAGATCGCCCAGCGCTTCCGCAGCGAGGGCGAAGGCGAAGCGGCGCGCATCCTCGGCAAGAAGGAACGCGACCTGCGCGAGATCGAGTCGGTCGCCTACCGCAGCGTGCAGGAGATCCGCGGTGCCGCCGACGCCGAAGCCGCTCGCGTCTACGCGGAGGCCTACGACCAGAGCCCACAGGCGCGCGACTTCTACACGTTCCTGAAGACGCTCGAGACCTACCGCACGGTGCTCGGCAAGGACCCCAACGTCGTGCTGTCGACGGACAGCGACCTGTTCCGGTTGCTGTACCAGATCGGCAAGTGACCGGCACGCCACCGACCAGAGCGGCCCTGTTCCGCCGCTTCCTCGGCCTCGGCTGCACGGCGTTCGGCGGGCCGGTGGTGCAGATCGACACGCTGCATCGCGAGTTCGCCGGCGACGGCGGCCTGGTGTCGTCGGAACGATTCCACCGCGCCCTCGCCGTCTACCAGGCACTGCCGGGGCCCGAAGCCACCGAGATGTGCATCTGGCTCGGCACCGTCGCGCGCGGCCGCCTCGGCGGCCTGCTCGCCGGCCTCGGCTTCGCGCTGCCGGGATTCGTGCTGATGCTGACGGCGGCGTGGCTGCTGCAGGGCGACGCCGCGTGGCCGGCGTGGCTGCAGGCGACCGTCGCCGGCATGCAAGGCGGCGCCGTGGCGCTGC
>SXGT01641289.1_pt1 | contig 25306 bp, 26 predicted proteins | sample 3176221 | NCBI WGS metagenome assembly SXGT01 (sample SAMN11356862, study PRJNA531348) | freshwater metagenome | isolation source: freshwater sample F1-120 | place: China: Fuxian Lake, Yuxi | collected 2017-12-25
GGACCGGGGTCGATCTGCACGACGCGTATCATCTCCGGCGTCGGTGTGCCGCAGATCACGGCCATCGGCGGCGCCTGCCAGGGCTTGCAAGGCTCGGGCGTGCCGATCATTGCCGACGGGGGCATTCGCTACTCCGGCGACATCGTCAAGGCGATTGCCGCGGGCGGGCATACGGTGATGCTCGGCAGCTTGCTCGCTGGGCTTCTGGAAAGTCCGGGGCAGCTTATTATCTACAAGGGGCGCAGCTTCAAGACCTATCGCGGCATGGGTTCGATCGGCGCGATGGTCGGCGGGTCGAGTGAACGCTATCGCCAATCGGGAGGGCCGACCGGTAAGCTGGTGCCCGAAGGCGTCGAGGGGCGGGTCCCCTATAAGGGGAATCTGGCCCCCTTCGTGTATCAACTGGTCGGCGGGCTCAGGGCCGGCATGGGGTATTGCGGCACGCGGAATATCGAGGAGTTGCGCACCAAGGCCACGTTCATTCTCGTGAGCGGGGCATCGGTGCAGGAGAGTCATCCACATGACATTCTTATCACGCAGGAAGCGCCCAACTATTCGTCCCGCAGTTCGGGGCAGGCTGGTTCGGAAGATAATTAGCGCCGCCATTCTCCTGGTGGCATCCGTCACCAGCGCCCGGGCGCAATCGACAAGCGATCAGGCGATCACGCCAAAGTTTGTACCGGTGACGCAGCGCCCGACGATGCCCATACAGCCTCCCAATGTATTTCCGACGGGAGGCATCACCCCCGCAGCGTTCGTGGAGCCGAAGCCAGTCGCGCCTCAGCCGCGCAAGCCAGGGGCCGCAGACGAAAGCCCCGAAGTCTATGTCCGCCTTGAGTTGCCCGGACCGCAACGGCTCTTCACACGCGAGTCAGAATCGCAATTCTTCGAGCGGCTCGCGCAGGACATCCGCAAGCAGCCCGGCGCGCGGGCGCTCTTTCCTCCGGAGCAGGTCATCAACAGGCAATCGGTGACGCAAATGCCGTTCCCGCGCCGCGACCCGATCACGAAGAAACCTTTTGAATTGCGTGATTGTTCGGTCGAGCCGTTTTATGTCTGCCATGGCCGACTGTTCTTCGAGCAGCCGAACTTCGAGCGCACCGGGTGGAACTTCGGCGTCTTCCAGCCAGCGATCAGTCTCGGCGTTTTCTACTACGATTTGGCGTTGCTGCCGTACCACGCCTGTTCAGATTTGCGTGGGAGCGGCGAGTGCAGCGTGGGGAAATGCCTGCCGGGCGATCCGGCCCCGCTGCTGGTGCCGCGCGAACGCTTCAGCGTGACGGGGGCGGTCGGGCAGACGGGCGTGATCCTGGGCGGGCTCTACCTGTTTCCGCTCAATCTCGCCTTGCAATGACGCGTTTGCTTGAACACCAAACTGAAGCGTGAGCGAGGATCGGCCTCGCTCACGCTTCAGTTTGGTATCGGCTGCACAGGCGTTGTCACTTCTGATTGCCAAGCTTGCGAAAATATTCGCGGGTCATCTCGGCTGCGTCATCGGGGATGCGCTGGCGTTCGATGGCCTCGGGGGCGTTCTGCTGGGCCTGGCGGAAGGCGCCTTCAACGGCCTTGGCAGGGATCTTGGCGAAGTTGCCGCCGCGGGCATAGCCGGTGACGCGTTGCATTCCCTTGGGACTGGCGAAGGCGCGACTGCGTTTGTCGCGAATCTTGCTGTTGGGGTCATTCGGATCGATCGGCCTACGGCCGCCGGGGAATTGACCCTGGCCCAGGCCATCCCCCTGGCCATCGCCGAACTCGTCGCCGTTCATGGCCCGCATGAGCAGGCGCATGGCATCTTCGATTTCTTCTTGATCGCGTAACAGATCGCGAATCTCCTTCTCGGTGAGCTCGATCTCCTCGAAGCGTTTCATGAGTTTGTCGAGCGCTTCCTTGCCGTCTTTGCCATCTTTGCCGCCCAGTTTTTCGAGGGCCTCCTTGGCATCGCCGACGATGTCGGTGAGGTCTTGCAGGTCTTTGAAGCGATCCAGCTCGCGGGCCATCTGCTCCTCGGTGATCTTGCCGTCCTTGAGATCTTTCTTGAGCTGCTTCATGAGATCATTGTTGTCCATTACCTTTTTCATCTGATCTTGCAGCTTTTTGAATTGCTCGGCCAATTCCTTCTTCTGCTGAGGGTTGAGCTTGTCGTTCTTCAGATCCTTGACGAGTTTCTCGAGGGCGGCCTTGGCCTTGTCGAAATCGCCTTTCATGAGGGCATCCTCGAAGTCCTTCGCGGGCCCGTCCTTGGCAGCGAGTTTGTCCTTGTCGATGCCGAGCTGCTTGAGCTGATCCTTGAGGCGATCGATCTTTTCGGTTTTCTCGCGGAGGTCTTCGAGGCGGTTCTTCATCTTGTCTTCGAGCTTGCGCATCTTGTCAAGCTGTTCGCGGACCTTTTCAGGGTCCTTGCCGTCGATCGGGTCCTTGACGAGCTTCTCGAATTCCTTCTCGATTTCCTTGAGCTCCTCGGATTTGATCTGCTCCTCCTGGCTGCGTTTTTCGAGCTTGTCCTTGAGGGCGTCGAGCTGCTTCTGTACGTCCTTGGCCTCGATGTTGGGCCGTGGCTGCTCGGCGATTGCCGTGGAGGTGAGACGCAGGTTGCCCAGGTACGGCTCGAACACGCAGGCGAGGATAGCGAGTGCGAAGGTGCCGACGGGGATCAATACCTGCTTCAACGACACGCGCAACGGGAAGGCGCCGCTGACTTCGAGGCGCGAAAGTTTTTCGGTTACGTCGTGCAGCAGGGCCTGGCCGGCGAGGCTTTCGCGGGCCTCGGCGGGGAGCGTGAGGAAAGTGGTGACACGCTGCTTGAGTCCGAAGCGCTCATCCATGGCCAGCGACGACGCGATGTCGCTGGGCCGACGCATCCAGGCCAGGATCAGCCCCGCGCCAACGCTGAGGGCCAGCATGCCGATCGGGACGCCCCAGCGGATCGATTCGCCGCTGACTTCGAGCCATCCGCCCCACTGAATGTGATAACCGGCAACCGTGAAGGGGCGCACCACGAACCAGAGCACGGACGCCAGTAGCCCCACAGCCGCGGTCAAGAGCACGCTCTCGACGGCGATTTGCAGGAGCAGGCGCCGACGGACGCGGCCCAGTTGTTTCTCCACCAAAGCGCGGGTCGAATCGGCCATGACGGGGTCCTCGTGCGATGCCAGTTTATGTTTAGCGCTCGCGCGACGGCTGCGGGCGCTAAACGTGAACCAGTAACCGTATTATCGTCTGCCGGCACAACTATTGCCAAGAGGGAATTCCGACGGACGACGAAATAAACGTTCTCTGCCCTACTTCGCACCGATCTCGAAATCGAGCGTATTCTTGCCGGCTTGCAGTTTCATGGTCTTGCCCTCGCGCGTGAAGAGCCAGCCCTGACTTTCGTGCCAGGCCATCACTTGCACCTCTACCCCGGCCGGCACGCGCGGGATGCTGAAGGTGCCGTCGTCCTTGGTGATTGCGAAGTAGGGGTGGTCGAAGACGAACGCTTTGGCGGCTTCCATCCACGTATACGCACCGCTCGACGCCGTCACAGGCAGTAACTGCGGTTTGAACGTCTTTGTCTTTGTGACCTCTGTGCCTGGTAGGAGATTGAGATTGAATCCTGGGTTGCTAAGGGGATGGCCAACCGCGAGAACGTTCATTTGGACGGGAGCGCTATTCTTGACCTTGAACTCTTGGCCCGTCGGATGGTGCATTTTGCCATCGAACCAGGACGGGTACAAGGCGAAGACGTGCGGCTCAAACACGCACAACGGCGCGTCGAGAACAATCGTTTCTGTGCGAACTTTGTCGCGCGGATCGATCGGCAACGCGCCCTCCTTCGGCTGCTTCAGGAAGACGACCACATTGGCGACACCGCGAGTTTTAGGGTCGATGCGCCAGGGATGGCCGTCAAGGACACCCTTCGCTCGGGCTTGCCGAAGGAGTTGAATAATCTGCTTAGCCTCGCCGAAATTGTCGAGGTCTATGGGCTTGCCGAACGGCAATGGGCCCTTGAACGTCACGCGTCCTTCAAGCGTGTTCTCAAACGCCTTTTTGGCCGGCGCTGGCTGAAGCGTGGGCGTGCTCAGCGGCGGTACTGGAGCGCACGCTGGCTGTGGGCGACCGAATAGGCGGCGAAGAATCCCATGCGAGTCGGCAGATTGACCCACGCCAAATAGTAAGACCGTCGCGAGAAATATCAACAGTCTTGCTGGAGTAATCATTTCACCACTCCCTTGCCCGGCGGCTCAACGCCTTTGGGACGTTGCTTTAGCTCCGCGCGAACCGCTTCGAGTTGCCGTTGCAGCTCTTGCAACTCCGCTAGCTGCATGGCTTGCCGGCGCTCGGCTTCTACTTGCAGCGCGCGGGCTTGCTGGGCTGCCTGCTCAGCAATCATGCGTTGCTGATTGGCCTGCTGCTCGGCCCGGCGCGCAGCGCCATTAAAGAAACCACGTTCCGGCTGCACGATGAACCAGATGTTGAAGCCCACCGAAAAGATCAACAGGAAGAACAAGATGCCGACCAGCACGACAAGTATCGCCGACCAGGGAAACGGCGACCGCGGCGTACCGTGCCGGGGTGGTTCGTCCTCCAGCGTGGCGGTGCTCTGCCGCGGCGCTGACGCCGTGGTGGGGGTCGATAGCGTCTGGATGCCTTCCGAGTAGGTTCCCTTGGTTTTCAGCGAAAACAGGATTTCACAGCGTGGGCAGCGCACCGGCTCGCCATCGTTCGGGGCGTCGATGAGTTCGTCGCACTTGGGGCAGTTGACAGCAACTGTCATGGCCGATTCTCCCTGTCGAGTGACCTAGCCCAATTGTATACTGGGCTGGGATTGGTTGCACGCGCAATACTTATCATCCAGCCCGGAGCGCCAGCGACGGGAGAGCATGCCCCGTCGCTGGCGCTCCGGGCTGGTCCTTCAGGATTCGGATTTCATGGAACTTTTCGATCAAATCCAGGAAGCGAAGTCACTCCTTCAATCGCGCTGGAGCGGACAGCCGAAGGTTGGCATCATCCTCGGCACCGGTCTGGGCGGGCTCGCCGAGGAGATTCAGAACGCGGTAAAAACACCCTATGCCGAGATTCCGCATTTCCCGCTCTCGACGGTCGAATCCCACACCGGCCGGCTGGTGTGCGGCAACCTCGCGGGCAAGGCCGTGATGGCGATGGAGGGGCGCTTCCACTTCTACGAAGGCTACACCCTCAAGCAAATCACTTTCCCCGTGCGCGTCATGAAGGCGATGGGGTGCGAGGTGTTGATCGTCTCCAACGCCTGCGGCGGCATGAACCCCCAGTGGGCCAAGGGGGATCTGATGCTCATCGAAGATCACATCAACCTGCTGAGCGACAACCCGCTCATCGGTAAGAATGACGAGCGCCTCGGCGTGCGCTTCCCTGATATGTGTCATCCATACGACGTCGGCCTGCTGGAGGTGACGCAGCGGATCGCCCTGGAAGAGAAGATCGTCTGCCACAAGGGGGTCTTCGTCGCCGTGCCGGGGCCGAACCTGGAGACGCGGGCGGAGTATCGCTTCCTGCGCGGCATCGGAGCGGATGTGGTCGGCATGTCCACGGTGCCCGAGGTGATCGTCGGCGTTCACGCCAGCATGCGCGTGCTGGGGTTGTCGGTGATCACGGACCAGTGTCTCCCCGACGCGCTCGAACCTGCCCACTTGCCGGATATCATTGCGACAGCGAACGCCGCGGAGAAGAAGCTGCGCGTGCTGGTGCGGCGCGTGGTGGCGGAAGTGTAGCCGCGCGATTGCTACGCCGCAAGCGGCGAGAGGACATCATGCATTCAGCGCGTTTCCGCGACATTCTGGCCCTCACCTTCGCGTCGCTCTTTCCGCTTGTCATGACGCTGATCTACTTCGTCGTCCTGCACAATCCGGACGGCGAACCGAATCCGCTCGTGATGGCTGCGTTCACAGGCGGGAAGATCTTGCAATTCGTCTTCCCGATTGCCTACGTTTTTTGGTTTGAGCGTGACAAGATTCGTCCCGCCTGGCCCACAGGGCAGGGGATCCCGCTTGCTGCCGGGTTTGCATTGCTTGTCGGCGCGGCCATGTACACGCTCTTTTTCGCCTGGGTCAAGGACATTCCCGCGGTGGGAGAGACGACTCCGGCGCTGATCCACCAGCGGCTCGTGCAGTTTCACGCAACGTCGCCGCTCGGTTTTCTTGGCCTGGCGTTTTACATCTGTGTGCCGCACTCGTTGGCAGAGGAGTACTACTGGCGCTGGTTCGTCTTCGGCTGGATGCGCAGGCACATGTCGATGGTGCTGGCGATCGTGCTGTCGAGCCTGGCGTTCATGGCTCATCACGTGGTGATCCTGGGCGTGTTCTTCTCGGATAACTTCTGGACGATGGCGGTGCCGTTCTCGCTCGGAGTAGCCATCGGCGGCGGGATGTGGGCGTGGATCTATCAGCGCGGCGGCTCGCTGTACGCGCCGTGGATGAGCCATGCGCTGATCGATGCAGCCGTCATGGGGCTGGGGTACTGGATGGTGCGAAATCTTTTGGTTTGAAGACACGCGCCTCAGGCGGGCGGCGGCGTTTCAGACGCCGGCCGTGCCTGCTGTTCGGCGGCAGGCGGCGCCGGTTCCTGGGCCTGTGGTTCAGGGGCTCCTGCATCGGCGTCGAAGTCGGCGGAGCCGTCATCGGGGGTCAGCACGGGATTGGCGCGATGCCGGGGTTGCTTGGCCAGGCCGGCCTTCTCCAGTAGCGACATGCTCATCACTTCTTCCAACTCTTCGTCAAACTCGTTCAGATTGCTGACCCGCCCCATTTCGGTATACTGGATCGTGAAGTTGCGCGAGCCGAAGGAGACGAGATCCCCCGTGTGCAGGATCTTCTTTTGCACGAGCATGCCATTGACCTGGCTGCCGTTGGTGCTGTCGAGATCGCGCAGGATCCAGTGGCCCTCCTTAAAAGTCAGCTCGCAATGTTTGCCGGAGAGAGTCGGGAACGGCAAACAGATGTCGCAGGATTCGCGTCGGCCGACGATGAGCGGGGTGCGCGCCAGCGGGATGCTGTCGCCGCCGCCCTGAGGGGTCAGTTCGCCATTGGGCTTCGGTTCCATAGGGGTGGTTCCATGGTCCTTGCACTTGCGGCTTCGCGCTCGCAAAGCGTCATGCGAGTTCACAATCCATCCTAACCAATGAACTGGAGGCTGTCCAGTTTGGCGCTTCCACTTCTTATTGTTGGCGGAGGGCTCTTCGGCTCTCAGGCGGCGGCCTACGCGAGGCGCCGGGGGCTTGAGGCGATGGTGTTTGACGTCGCGCTGCCAGGCGCCGCATCCCACGCGGCTGCCGGGCTGTTCAAGGAAGCCTGGGCCGGCAAGAAGCTTGTTGAGCATTTTCAACGTGGGCTGCCTGTCCTCGATCAACTCTACGGTCTGCGCCACCTGAACCTGACCCACGATGACGGCGGTACCGAGGATTTCCTGTTCGTGCCTCCCAGCGCAATCCTTGAACCGAATCCCGTACGCGAACACGTCACCGCGGCTGGCGACGGCTGGCTCGAAGCGGGAGGCGTTCGGCATGAAGGCTGGGTCTATATCGCGGCAGGCGTTTGGTGCGCTCAGTTTCATGCCGGCTTGCATATCGCAGGCAAGGCGGGTGCTTCGCTCGTTTTCGGTGGGGTTCATCCGGGTCGAATAAGAAGCATTTCCCGCGGCCGACAGGCGATGGCATTCGAGCGCGATGGAGGTACAACCTACTTCAGCGACGGCACGGCCGAGGTCGAGTACACCGACGAACACGATCGCCAAACCCTGGAACGCGCGGCGTCGATGGGCTTGACGGCTGCGCCGCTTCAGCGATTCTGGGGACGCCGGCCGTACACCCCGGGCGGGCCGGTGTTCCTGCAAATCGGCACACGTACCTGGCTAGCGACTGGGGGACGAAAGATGGGGACGATTGTCGGGGCGTCGTTTGCAAAGCGATTGGTGGATGACGAGTTGGGTTCATAGCTGCTTGAGGCGCAGAAAAAAGCCCGCGCGTTGCCGCGCGGGCCCTGGATCCCCCAATCCGTGCACAGGCAGGATGCCTGTGCTACTTTTCAATTAGCGGCCCCGGTACCAATAGCTTGGCGCCTGGGCAGGGACGAAACCGACGGGTTGCAGACTTGACCCGTATGCGTGATAATTGGGCCAATACTGCGTCAGCATCGGTCCGGGCGAGGCGGACGCGCCGCTCTTCTTCGGCGCGGCCTTCGGGAAATCTGATGGCGGCCCCTGCGGTGGGAACTGCATGGGCCAGGGCGGGTACGGGGTGGTTTGCATCGACGGCATCAGACGCGGGTCAGCCGGGAAGTAGGCGTACCAAGGCGCGGTCGGTCGGCCCACATCCGGGGCCACCCTCACTTCGACCTTGAACTCCAACTTCGTATTCACCTTCAACGGCGGACGCGGCGGCATCTGCGCGTGCGACGGCCCGGCAATGCCGAGCCAAACCAATCCCAGCAATCCCAGCCACCAGCGGCGAGAGATCATTCCATTCATCCGAATCCTTTCACGGTGCGAGGCATGGTTGCTACGGAGCCTTCGAGCGTGACGGCTCCAACTCAAGCATGCCTTATGATCGATCCGTCGGCCATCTCGACCTGCCCGCGAACTGTAGATTGAGCCCCTCCAGGCTCCGCGCTAACCGCAGGTCAGCCATAGAGTGAAGAAACGACAAGGCCGAACCAGTCGGTTCGGCCCAAATCATCCGCACAAACGCAACAGTTGGCCGGACGCACAGGCGATGGTTTGTGTTTCCGTCGCTCGTGCTTCCGGCGAACAGCCTTTGGACTAGCGGCCGTAATAGTACGGCGTCGAGTAGTAGTAATACACCGGGCGCGGGTACGTCGCGTACTGGTACGGGGCGTAGGTGACGCTCGGCGCTGCCTGGCGAGGCTGCACATAGGTGGCGTCGATGGCCTGCGGCGTGTAGTACGGCAACTCGGCAAAGCCGTGGTGATGGTGGTGGTAATGCCCGTGATGCCCATGATGGCCGCCGAAATATTCGGGGCCCGCGGGCTGTGCGCCGCGGTAGGCGCCCCACAGGACGCTGTTGCCGCCGCTCGACCATCCGAGGTTGGCGCCGACGCCGACATTCCACTTGATCCAGGCCGACGCCTGGTTTTGGGACGTTGCGATTAGGCAGATCGCCAACAACCCGGCTGCGAGAACTTTCTTCATGGTAACCCCTCTTCTGTCAGGAACGAGTAAAGTAGTGCCGTTGCTCCCCCATAGAGAACGGCACGGGAACATACTCAAGTATCTCTCAACGCGGATTGAATCACCAGGGAGATCGTTGCCGAAGGTGCGGAATAGTTGGATGGCAGCGCGTATTCTGAGGAATTCGCGCCACGATTCGCGAAATGTGCTTTTTTGCTTCAAGTGATGCGGATCTTGTGCCGGGAGCGTTCGACGGAAATCTGGCCGAGAAATTGTAAGAATTGCAAACTTGCACTTGCAGAGGGGGCCGGCGGTTGTTCCACCGATGCAATCGATAATACGGTAGCGGAAAGTGGTCCGCCTGGCGGTTTCGGGCCGGTGGGCCCCGCAAAAACACAAGGGCCGAACCTCGTGGTTCGGCCCTCATCCCCATAGAGCGGACGGTTAACTTATTGGCCGTAGTAGTAGTAATACGTCGGCGCGGGATAGTAGTACACAGGGCGCGGGTAGTTGGCGAACTGGTACGGGGAGCCGTACTGGTAGCCGGTCTGTGTCGGGGCAGCCTGTTGCATAGGGGCGTAGCCGTGCGGGGCAGGGGGGAAGGCTTGCATCTGCGGGGCGTACCCGGGGCTGAACGCCTCGGGACCCGGGGGCTGGCCGTTCTTCCAGGCGCCCCAAAGGAAATTGTTGCCGCCGCTTTGCAGACCCCAGTTTAGTCCGACGCTGAAGCGCGAATTCACCCAGGCCGAAGCCTGTTGCTGACTGATCGCCATCGCACAGACGGCGAGCACGCCAGCCAAAACGATCTTCTTCATCACGTGCCTCTCTTCTCTGTTGAACGAGTGGGTCGCGCGCCAGTCTCACCTGTTGAGAGCGGCGGCGAACCCACTTGAATCATTCCCCATAGAAATCCGAAAACCACTGATTCGGGCGCGGAAGATCCCGAAAAATGCCTACGCCGCCTATCATTGACGGAATCGGCGCTATTGTGGAAGAAAAGTGCGTTTTTGGTTAAACTCTTGCCGTCTGTTTGCCGGGAGGTTTCCCCCCGTTCGCCGCGATCGGATGGCGGGAGTCGAGAAAATTCGCGGAATCGTGGAAATGCTCTTGCGACAGCTCAAGCGACTTGGTCCATGCCGCTTGCGGGTTCGCGGTCGCTTGGGGCCAAGCGACCGCGAACCTGCAAAATATCGGGAGGAAATGCCTGACGTGATTCCTACCGCCCCTCGTAGGGCAAGTTGGTGGTCGCCAGGTAGCCGATCTCCAACTTCAGCCGCAGGGCCTCGGCAGCGGGAGGCCAGTAGCCGACTGCCGGCACCGCCGCCGGGGCGCGCGAATCGACATGGCCATCCAGGAACGCGACATTGGCCAGGCCGCCGTGACGGAAGTGCGTCGTCGGCGACGGCCCGCCGATCGAGGGGCCGCCGACAAACGATGGGTTCGGGGCGGCAATCGAGTACGACTCCTGCGCTGTCGGCGGAGTGTTCCACCATGCGATCAACGCCGAGTCGGAAAAGGCGAAGGTTTCGGAGGTCGTTTCGATGTCCGCGAATCGCTTGCTGTACGCGATCGGCGCCGAGTAATTCGGATACACCCAGTACACACCTCCCAGGCAGCGATTGTAGCCATAGCCCCCCGTCGATGCGTTGTAGATCGGCGCCACGATGGCGGATACCAAATCGGGGCACTGCGTCGTGGCGCTGTTATTCTCATAGAACGGCGTCAGATGCCCCTTGCGTGGATCGACGTTGTTGGCGGTATCGGCCAGGCCGAACCAGTAGGTCGTGGCGTACGGCCAGTTCGACGGATTGGGCGTGGTGTAGTTGGGCGGGAACCTATGGTAGGTCCCGTGATAGTTGTTGACCGCCAGCGCCAGCTGCTTGAGGTTGTTGGCGCACTGCGCACGCGACGCGGCTGCGCGCACCTTTTGCACCGCCGGTACGAGCAAGCCGACCAGAATCGCAATGATGGCGATCACCACCAGGAGTTCGATCAGGGTAAATCCACGCCGATTCAATGGGTGTGACATGAACGCAAGTCCCTTTCTGCCAGGCTCGGGCAGGTAAGTGTCGGCTTTGGACTTGCGCGCGATGGGAACGAGAGACGAAGACTCGCTCATCGCGGCGGCTTGAGTCCGAAGCCCCGAATGAAACTCACGACAGGCAGGTCTTCTGGCTTTCGGCTCGTAACGGCTTCCCCTGGCCTTCCCAGACGCGTTGGCGTCCAGTGGCTAGTCGAGGAAGCCTGACCGATTACAGCGGCGGCCCCGCAACGGATTTGCACCGTTTTCCCTTTTGCCCTCCGCCACTCGCGGAGGCACCTGTCGAACACTCTTGTTTTTACTGCTGTAGGCCCCGCGCGTCCACTGCGTGCCGGGCTGCGTACTTGACATCGACATTCGCAATATTACAATTCCACCAGCCGTATTACCTTGGACCGCTACCCATGCTGCGCCGCTCTGCCTTCACGCTGATCGAGCTTCTCGTCGTGATCGCCATCATCGCGATCTTGATCGGCTTGCTCGTGCCCGCGGTCCAAAAAGTACGCGAATCGGCGGCAAAAACGCAGTGCCTCAGCAATCTCCGCCAGGTCGGACTCGCCGTTCATCAATATTACGATGCCACACGCGGCCAATTCTTCCTGCACCATCCCTATGACGCCGATGTGATCTCCAACAACCTCCATACGAACACGTTTGCCGAAATCTACTGGGAAGACAAACTCATGCCGTACATCGGCGGCAACCACGAGGCGAACGAGAATCTCTCCCGGCAAGGGATCATCCTGCCCAGTGAAGCGATTTACCGCTGCCCCAGCGACAACACGATCCGCGTCCCGTTTGTCGATCCGGGCACCGGCCAGATCGACGGTGTCGAGCATCGCACCAGCTACTTGATGAATTCACTCCTGAGCCACAAGTCGCGGCGCTATGGCCAGTGGACGCGCACGCGATTCAGCAGTGAAGTCGGGCTGTCGAATTTGATTGGATTTGCGGAACGACGGGGCGAGGCCTTCACACTTCAAAGCGGCGAGGATCCTCGCCAGGATGACTTCGACATCTGGCTCGGCACCCAAAATTTTCAGCCCTGGATCGCGTTTGACAGGCACACCACCACCGCAAACTATCTCTTCCTCGATGGACATGCCGAGTCTCTGGCCTGGGGCGCCGCCGTGCCGCGAATGTTCCCTGACAGTGTGGTGCTCATTCAGGACGGGAGCTTCCCTTGAGGAGGGGAGTGGCGTCACTCAAATCCATGCTCCGAAGGCTTTTGGTCATCGTGCTGGCCTGCGGCATTCTGCCCGCTTGCCGAAAGGCAGATGCGCCCCCCGTTGGAACCGGTGCGCGCGAGGTGGTGACGAAATACTTTGAAGCGCTGTCGCAGCAAGATTGGCCGACGGCCTACGCACTGCTCCATGCCGACACGCAGAAGCAGCAGGATCGGTCGGCCTTCGAACGATCGGCACAGGCCTACCGCGATCGTCTCGGCTTTCCCCTCGGTAAGGTAACGGTTCGCTCCTGCGACGAGCTGGGGGAGAAGGCCATCGCCCAGGTCCTTCTCAGCGATGCGACCGGCTCGGTAAAAAACCGCTATCGCGATGGATTGGTCCTTCGGCGCGCCCCCGACGGCTGGCGCATCGTGCTGCCCGAGAACTTCGGCCAGGCAAAGTGACGTCCCACAAGCGGCGTGAAGGGGAAGATTTCCTCAGCGAGTGGCTAATTCCGCCAGCACGAATTGCGACCACGTCTCGAAGGTGTCCTTCGCCTGAATCAGGTCCCGAAGGCGTGCGAACCCCGCATCCGTCAACTCGGCCTCACGGCGCTGGGCGTTCGGGGCGTCGAGCTCAAAGAGATGGACAATGCCGAGATGCACCTGGCCTACTGGTGTCGCATCGTCGTTGATGAAACCGAGACAGGTCTCCCGATAGGTCGAATCGAGAACGACTTCTTCGGCGACTTCGCGCATCAACCCCAGGCGATATGGATGACCCCCGTCGGTGTGGTCGGCCGGATTGATATGCCCGCCGATGCCAACCGACCGGAGCGCTCGCAGTCGCTTTTCTCCGCCCCCTTTGCCACGCGTGTAGTGGAAGAGGTGGTCCTCGAATTTCAAGATGACATACGGGATCAATTGCTTGAAGCTCGGATCGTCTTCCGCGCGCGAACGAGGCAGGAAGGAAAAATGGGCTGGGTCAAGGAGCGGCAAGTAGCGCTCGACATCCCGGCAGAGTCCCTGGAAGAGGCCGATGTCGTGAAAGACCTGAGTGGGTATGACCAGAACGTGTTCCTCACCGGTCATCGTTTTATTTCTCCTGGTTCTTCCAGACCGTCTTGCCATGAAGATAGAGCCCGAGCGAGGTCCACGGATCGCCGGCGCCGACCATGCTCGCGCCGGCAAGCGCCTTTTGCTGGGGCACCGTCAGCGAGGCGCTCGGGATCCAAAAATCGAGCCAGCGTGACGCCAGCACGAGCACGGATACCGCCACCAGGAGCAACACCGCGAGCCGAATCGTGTGGTGCGAGTCGCGGCGATTGAAGACGCCATCGAGGTCTTCCTGGGTCCCCTGTTCGGCAGCACGCTGTAACGCGATTTCGTAAGTCCCTTCCGGGTAATCGGCCGCCTGTTCCTCGGTGGTGTAGCTCTCAAGGAGCAGATCATCGACACGCGGCACGACCAGAACGTCGAAATCCAGATCCTGGCTGAACGCAAAGCTGGTGGGCCAAACCCGGTAGCGTGTCGCTTCGGGGAGAAGGAGCCAAAGCCCTGCGACCATGCGTAAGTCGCCTTCGGGGCGTTCAAAGACGAGCCGGCCGCCGTCCACGAGAATCTGGGCGCCTCCCAGGAGCGCGGGGCTTTCCGAATTCTCTGTCGTACGCTCGAAATCGGGAGCTTCGGGGTCCTCCCCCTCACGCAGAGCCGCAGATTTGATCCGCTTGAGCACCGCCTGCACCTGTGCCAGCGTCCGTGGCAAGAAGGCTCCTTCCGGAATCATGAGGGCCGGCAAAGCTTCCTGCGCTTCCCAAGTGGGCTCGATTTTTTCCGCCAGCAGGAACGGGTCGCGAATCCAGCCTTCGTAGCTCTTCCGCTCGACGATCAAGAAGTGAAAGCGCAGCCCCGCTGGCATGCCTGGCATCTCGTCGCGAACGCGCACGATGGCCACGTGCTTGGGACCTATTGGCTTGGCGAAGACCGTCAGCGGGCAGCGCTGCCCGACGCGGCGCTCGCCAAAGCCGACCATCAGCCCGTGCGCCTCGCCCAGCCACGTGTCATCGAATCGAGGCGAGCTTGCCAGAAGCTGCGCCGACTCCTGCTCGGGACGATGGAACAACGCCTGCTCGAATGCGATGGTCGGCATGGGTGTGTGGTGAAAAAGTTGGCCGCGAAGCTTGCTTCGCTTGAAGCAAGCCCCGTGGCCAATGGGAGAGAACCGGCGGCATTAGAGTCCGAAGTCGCCCTTGATCCGGCGCCAGCAGCTATGGATGTGGTTGGCAGGATTCTTGCCCGAATCTGCCTGGATGTTCAAGAACTCGACGAGAAACGTCGGGCCCTGGACGCGATACGTGTAGCCTTTGCCCGCCTCGGTCGTGCCCGAGAAGGCGAAGTGTACGTTGTCTAGCCCCGCCTCGCGCACCTGCTTCATTTCTACCGCGGCGACGTCGGCCGGCATTCGATTCGTATAGTTCTTGATCAAGTTCAAGAGCATCCCCTTCTGCTCCCTTGTCATCTTCGACGCTGCCAGTCCGACGGTTTTTCCCACCTTGGGCGCCTTCAGTCGCGCACCGGGTTCGTCGAAATGCTTGGCCTGGTGGGCAGCGGGCTTCTGGTCGGCGTCAAGCGACTTGAAGAGGTCGAGCGCGTAGTCTTCCGCTTCCGGCAGAATTCGTTTCCCCTTGTCCGGGCCCCCCTTGACCTGGGCCGGATTGGCGCCGAAGAAGCATGGCGACGCCGACACGACCTGCGATCCTTCCATGGTGAAGTTCATGGACAGGTGATGCCCTTCGACGCGCCAGCCCCATTTGCCGGTCTTGGAGGGAGTGCCGAAAATCGTGAAGAAATACCAGCCAGGATTGCGCACCATGGCGCTCTTGGGCCCCTCTTGTTCGAGAAGGATGGCTTCCAGGCTCATGATGGTGGTGACGGCGACATTGCCGGCCTCGCTGGTCCCGGCTTTGACGAGGGCCAGGGCGGCCTTCTTTTGGGCAGCCGTCATCTCCTCGAGAGGCAGGCCCTTGCGCGTGTATTTGCGGGTTTGCGGGTTTTGCAGCGGAATGAAGTGCCAGTTGAAGCGTTCCTCGTTATCGAATCCGAACGTCGCCTGGGCCTTCTGGTCGGCCGTCAGGCTGCTGACGAACGCTTGCGCCGCCGACACGATGTTGGCGCCGCTCGCGTCGTTCTGCTGCGCGACGTAGGCAAGGCCCGCGACCACGGCGAGTGCGCTAAAAGCCAATGCCAGCTTGAGTGATTTCATACCGCGCCCCCTTTGCATGGAATGGTTGCTTCGATGCTGAACATCTTAAGCATTTCCGGGCACGAAGGAAATCAGGGAATTGCAGAAACGCGTGGATCGCTTGCCTTGGCTCCGATCGAGACGCGTTCGCTGCGTTGAGCGCGCGCTTGGTGGACGCCGTTGATCGGCCTGGAGATCCAGGGGGGCAGGCCGGCGTTGGCCTTGATCATTTGGCCATACTCGGCCAGCGATTCGACAACGACCTCGGGACAGAAGGTGTAGCGGGGCAAATCCTCCCGTTGCGTTCCGCCGGAGAGGACCAGGATGGTGTGGAATCCGAGCTGGACCCCCCCCAGAATGTCGGTCTCCATGGTGTCGCCGATCATGATGGTTTCGTCCGTGCAGAGTGCAATTTCCTTGCGGGCGGCCCGCATCATGATCGGGCTCGGCTTGCCGACCGAGAACGCCTTGACGCCGGTCGCAATTTCGAGCATGGCTACCATGGCGCCGCAGCCGGGCCGAATGCTGTTCTCGGTTGGACAGTTCGGGTCGAGGTTCGTGGCGATCAGCTTGGCCCCGCGGTGGAGCATGCGGACCGCCGACTCGACCATTTCCAGGTTGAAAGTGCGCCCCTCGCCGACGACGACGTAGTCTGGATCGCGATCGACAACCGAGTAGCCATTGGCGTGAAGTGCGGTGTGCAAGCCCCCTTCGCCGATGACGTAAGCGGTGCCGCCTGGCTTCTGTTGAGCGAGGAAGCGTGCCGTCGCCATGGCGCTGGTGTAGACGTGCTCCTCCTCGACTTCGATTCCGAGGCGTGACAGCTTGGTCGCCACATCGCGCCGCGTCCGCTGGCTGTTGTTGGTCAGCAGACGGAACGGGATATCGCGGGAGCGTAGGTCATGTATGAACGAATCGGCGCCGGGAATCAACTCCTGGCCTCGATAGAGGACGCCATCCATGTCGATCAAATAGCCGTGTTTCAACGAAAGCTCCTTCGGGTTTGCGATGAGGCGAGAACGGGCGGATTCTTTGCACCGGTGGGAGAGGAATGAACCGGCCTATTGCGAGAGGTGCGTGAATGGAACGCAAACGCTGTGCCGACGGCCCTCCGATTAGAGCGTCGAACGGTAAGTGCTTGCTATCTCGCCAGATGGGCGCGAGAAGAATGCGCTCATATGCCGAGGCGTGCGCAGCTAACGCGCATCGGTGCGCCGTCTGCAGGCACTTTTTCGGCTCCGAGTCCGGTCCTGCTCGCTAGCTTTCAACCTCTGAGCTTCTATCCAAGATGCGGAGAAGACGGTTGATCAAAAAAAATGCGAATCACAAACCACGAGAGAACGAAATACCGAAAAGGAAAGAAATGTTGGCTTGAACATTTCGTTCGAGCTCTCCAGATTTTGCTTTTCGTATTCTCGTGATTCGAATTGGGGTACGCCTCGGCCCTGTTTGTACACGGCCGGGTTGTTGGCCTTCCCGCGGTGCTCATTTGCTATCAAGCAAACCGTGCAGCTTGTTCAGGGTGCGAATCATGTCGTCCTGATCGTCGTCCGACAGATCGGTCAACTGCTCGACGATTCGATTCACGCGCTTGCCCTGATATTCGACCAGCGACTTTTCGCCGTGCGCGGTCAGTTCGACGTCGATCTTGCGCTTGTCGCGTGGATTGATTCGGCACTGGATCAGCGGCCGCTCGCGATTTTCCAGCGCGCGGATCACGCGCGACATCTGCGCGGGCAGAATGCCCAGGACGCGCTGGATGTCGCCGACGATCAGCGTGCCGTTGGCTTGCAAGAGCGACAAGGTCAGGAATTCGACTTCCTTCAAGTCGCCATTGCGGCGTCGGCCGCGAAGTGTGGACAGGCAAATCTGCGTGACCACTTGAAACAATTCGTGCGCAATGTCCTCGACGCGATGGCTCGTGCCGGTGGCCATGGAGGTGCTTTCTCGTCGCCTATTCCCAGAAACCTCAAGAACGCTGGAGGAGTGTTGAGGTGGGAACGGCGAACACAATTCCGATTCACTCTCTCACTTCATGATAAACTGTTCCTGGTTAGGGTCAATTGCAAAAATGGAATGTTTGCGTAAATTGGATAATACAGGTGCGATGATAACGATTATTCCGTCACGACCTGGACGACCCGTCCTGAACGCCGAACGTGGATTTTTCCAGGGAAATCCCCTGCGCTGGGCGAACCCTGCACGATCTCGGCCAGGCGCTGCCAGCGTTCGAAGCTCATCTCTCCCATCGGAAATTCTTCACGCTGCCAGACGAACCGGAACATCTCCCGGACTTCGTTGGAAGTGCGATCCTGCAAGCGTTCGACCGAGAAAACCAGCACCTTCCCTGCCCGGGGGAGTTCCGCCTCGGTCAGTAGGTTGAGCGCCTGCCGTTCGGCTTCGCCGTGCAATTCACGCGCCTGCTCCGCGAGTCGGCACAGGATCTCGATGACAGCCGGGTTGTATTCTCTCTCCAGCAAGGGCAACAATTCCAGGCGCAATCGATTGCGCGTGAAGCGCAGGTCCCCATTGGAGCCATCGACGCGACAGGGAAGTCGGTTGTCCCGCAGGTAGTCATGCACGGTGCGACGGCGAATCTCTAGCAGTGGCCGAATGAGCGCCACGTTGGCAGCGAGCGCCCGATGTTCGGGAATGGCTGCCAGACCGAGCACGCCGCTGCCGCGCAGGAGACGGAAGAGCACCGTCTCCGCCTGGTCGTCGGCGGTGTGGCCGGTTGCAATCCATGCTCCCCCTTCTTGCTGCGCAAGTTCGGTGAGCCAGCGATACCGCTCCCGCCGGGCGATGCTTTCAAGGTTGTCCTGTTCGGCTAGTGCCAGCGCCGCCATGTCGATTCGGGTAGTGTGGCAGATGAGACGCCGATCGTCGGCAAGTTGCCAGAGGCGGGGAAGAGATTGCACGAAGGATTCATCGACATCGCTTTCGTCGCCGCGAAGTTGATGGTTGACGTGGGCGAGGATCAGCCGTTCGAGTTTCCCCGCAAGAAGCTGCTCGATCAGGAGGTGCGCCAGCACCACGCTATCGGGCCCGCCGGAGATTGCGACAACGCCGGTCGATTGCGCAAGGCCGTGCCGGCGCAGAAACTCGGTAACGTGGGCTGACAGGTTCATCCCGCGCCTCGCAGTTCGCGTACTTTTTCGCCGATGTCGGGATCGCGCATGAAGGTCTCGCCGATCAGAACCGCCTTCACGCCCGCCTGTTCCAGGCGAAGCATGTCGGCACGGGTGCGGATGCCGCTTTCGCTGACGAGACAGCAATCGGACGGGATGTCACGAATCAAATCAACCGTGTGATCGAGGCTCGTCACAAACGTCCGCAGGTTGCGATTGTTGACGCCGACGATTTTCGCCCCGGCATCCAGGATGCGAGGCAAATTGTCGCGGTCGTACAACTCGACCAGGGCGTGCATGCCGAGATCGTGGATGTCCTTCAACAAAGTCGGCAGTTCCTTCGCTCCCAGAATCTCGGCAATCAACAGCACCGCGTCGGCTCCGGCCACGCGCGCCTCGACGACCTGGTAGCGATCGAGAATGAAATCCTTGCGCAACACGGGAATGGCAACGGCCTGGCGAATGGCCGACAGGTACGCAAGATGCCCCTGAAAAAAGGGCTCATCGGTCAGAACGCTGATCGCACGGGCGCCATTCGATTCGTAGATGCGTGCGATGGCAACAGGATCGAAGTCCGCACGCAGAATTCCCGCGGATGGCGACGCCTTCTTGACCTCGGCAATGACAGCCAGGCCCGGCCCCTTCCGAAGGGCGGCGTGAAAGTCCCGCACCGGCGGCGCCTGGGCCAACCGGGCCTCCAGGTGCGCCACGGGCGTTTCTCCGCGGCGGCGTTCGACTTCCTGGTGCTTGGCCGCGACGATGCGTTCGAGGATATCGCTCATACGTGTTTATTCTCTGCGACCAGCCCGAAGTTCAGACGATACCTCATACACTGTGGGAGTACCGGTGGTCCGATCCTCTGGCACGCAGGCGAGGGTGTAGTACAGGCATCTTGCCTGTGCTGGGAGTACCAGTCAGCTTTCAGTTTCAAGCACAGGCAAGATGCCTGTGCTACACAAGCCGCAGGCTTCCGGTGCAAGCACAGGCAAGATGCCTGTGCTACACACGCCGCAGACTATCGGAAACCGTAGGCACACCCGTACCGTCGACGCTCAGGCCTCAGGCTTCATATTATTGGAAACAGGGACCCACCGTGAATGATGATTGGCTGCGCGACCTCGAGTGGAACGGCATCGCCTACGCGGCCGTGACGGGCTGCGCACTGTTGGGCCTGATTGCCGTTTGGCTGAAATCGCCGATGCTGCGGCGACGCTGGCTGCCGCTGCCGCGAATTCGGCCCGGGACGTGGACCGGCCTCGATGTGTTCCTCGCGTTTTGCGTGATCCAGGGCTTTCCCGCCTTGATCATTGCGATGCTGCTGAGCTTGGGCTTCTTCGACCCGTTGGTTGGCCTGATGCCGGACAAGGACGCGCCGGTCCTGCAGCGTAATCTCTACTTTCAGCGCTGCCTCCCGATCAGCAGTCCCCTCATCGTGACGCTCACGCTCGGTTTCTTGTTCGCCATGATGTTCGCCCGCTCGGGGAGCCGGCCGCATCAATATGGCATGAGCTGGGGCCGCTGGTATGCCAACGTCGGCCTTGGGATCCTGGCATTTGTGTGCGCCTGGCCGGTGATTCTCGGCATCTATGCGCTTGTCAGCCCGGCATTTTCACAGGGGCCCCATCCCTTCAAGCAGCTCGCCGCCCAGAACCTTCCCGTCTGGGAATGGGGCCTGCTCGGATTCCAGGCGATCGTGATGGCGCCCCTCATGGAGGAGATTCTTTATCGAGGCATCTTGCTCGCGTGGCTTCGTCGCGCTTCCCTGATCGGGCAACTGGCCATCCCGTGCATGACGTTCGTGCTCGTGTCGGCGGATCTCGTTGCGATGGACGGGGAGGCCTTCACGTTTTCCTTTAACGGAGACAAGGTGATTCCGGTCTTGATCACCTTGATCGGGGTCGCTGCACATGGATATGTTTTGTTTCGTTTCGCGCGCGATTTTCGACTGAGCGAAGCGGAGGTCTACCGTTGGCGCCCCGAGGGAGGCCCTGATGCACCAGGGGAGGTTGGCGAAATCGGCCCATCGCGTTCGCGCCGCTGGGCCGATGCGAATGCGCTACTCGCCATCGTCGGCACCGCGATGTTGTTCGCCGTCATGCATCCGCGCTGGCCTGACCCGATCGCTCTGTTTCCGATGGGGCTGTTACTCGGCTGGTTGGCGCACCGCACTCAAAGCCTGGTGGGACCGATTGTTTTTCACGCGCTCTTCAATCTGACTGCGTTCATCGCGCTTTATGGCAGTGTGCTGACCGCGCCGCCGCAGAACGGCAACGCCGAGACGACTGCGCTGCGGCCGTCCGTCGTCGGGTCCACTACCAGTTCCACGCCGGCGTCCCAGCTGCCTCTGCGTAAATAAGCGAGCGCGATCGGCTGGCCGACCCGCGGCGAGAACAGCGAGGACGTGACGTGTCCGACCTCTTCGCCGGCGCGGCACAGTTTTGTGCCGGGGGCCAGGGGAGCGCCGGCCGCGACCTTGACGCCCATCAAAAGCCGATTCACCTGGCCGCGATCGCGCGCCATGACGATGGTTTCCTGCCCGAGATAACAGCCCTTGGTATAGCAGATCGCCTGGGCTGTGCGATTCACTTCCATCGCGAGGCGGTCCTCGTCGATGTCGATGCCATACTCCGGCAGACCGGCCTCCAGGCGCAGAAGCTGGTACGTCCCTGGCCCGGCGAGCACGGCGCCGGCGTCGATCAGACGCTGCTGATGAGTGGCGACCTCAGCCGCGGGACCGATCAGGTCGAATCCCTCAAGGGCCAGCAGGCGCTGCTGGCGCATAGGCGTGATCCCCAGCTTATTCACCAGCACCGCCGCTTGCGGACCCGCCAGCCTCAGCATTCCCAATTCGTGCGTGCGGTTGGTGAGCTCTACCTGCTCGCTGATGAGGTAATGGTTGAGATGCCGCAGCAGCTTGTCGGCCTGTCCGGCGACCGCGTCGAGTAGAAGGACATTGGCTTCACGATGAGTAATCCAGACATGAGCGATGACGCGCGCCTTGTTCGTGGTCAGAAAGGCCTCGCAGGTGGACCCGATGGCCAGATTCTTGACATCCTGTGTCGAGAGGCTGTTGAGGAACTCGCGCGCGTCCTTGCCGGCCAGTTCGATCTTGGAGCGATCGCTGAAGTCAAACAGGGCGACCCCGTCGCAGGCGGCTTGGTAGTCGTTGAGCATGGGAATCATGGCGAGCGTGAACCCATGGGTTTTGAGTACTTCACCCGTGAGCTTTAAGACCAACCACCTCTCACTCCTTCCGGATCACCACATCGCCCGAGCCGAAGGTCCCCGCGGCATTGCGTACGCGCAGCACCAGCACGTGCGTGCCGGGCCGTAGCACGTCCGTCTTGAAGCGGAAGGTCTCGGTCTTGCTGTCGAAGAGCCCGTCGGCGGGGAAGACATTCGTCCAGCGTTTGCCATCGACGGCAAACGACGCTTCGGTGAGGCGTACGTACGGGTCGGTGGCGCTCGCCTCGACCAGCGCCGAGCCATTCTCGAAGCCGACCACCTTGACCGTGACCCCCGGCGCGAGATGCGTCACCGCCACCGGTGTGCTGGTACGTTCGGCGCTCAGTGCGTCTTCCTCGGCATTGTCCTTGCGGTCGCTGGCCACAATCTTGATTTGGTAGATGCCGGAGGGAATGCCGCTGGTGTCCCAATCGTAGTTGCTCTTGTCGTGGTTTTCCTCGAGCAGGACCCAGTCCTTCCAGCCTTCCTTCTTGCAGTAGATGTTGAAGGCCAGCTCGTCATCGTTCGGATCGCTGGCAGTCCAGCGGATTTTGAGCTTCTTGGCATTCTCGATGTCCTTGGTATCGAAGTCCGGCACTTCGAGATTTGAAATCTCCGGCGCCTGGTTGATGGTCTGATAACGCAAGGCGAACTGGCGAAACTCGGGGGACGCTTTCGGATTGTCGCTGGTCATGGTGACGCGGTATTGCAGGTAACGGCCGAGCGGCGCCTTGGCCTTCGCCTCGACGGCATCGGCCTGTTCCGCGGACCAGGGGCCCCAGGTCTCGTCCGGGTCAGCGACATTGCCGCTGCGGACGGCGACCATCACGGAGGTCCCCGCCGGCGTGGTGCTCTTCCAGCTCATCGCGCCCCACTTGCTTTGCAGCTTGGTATCGAGCACTTCCGAGAGGACCGTACCGGTGGCGGCGAAGCGGTCTTCGAGGACGAACAGCTTGCCAGTGTCTCCCGTCCCCAGGACGATGGAACCGTCGCGCCGTGTCAGCAGGCAGTGGATCTGGCCGACATCGAGGCGTGCGATTTCAGTTTTCTCCTTGCTGCTCTCGATGACTTCGAAGAGCTGCCCTTGCATGCCGGTGGCAAGCAGAAGCTTGCCCTGATGCTTGCCGAGGCGCAGGATCATGGTCTTGTCGCGGTAGAGTTCGCGGACCGTGCCGTCATGGGCGATGCGATAAAGAGAGTTTTCGCCAGGGGCAGGGCGCGGGTCATCGAACTTCGTCGGACCGGTGAAGCCGCTGCCCTTGCGCGCTACCGGCGCGCTGGTGCCTGCGTAGACCGCCTCCGGGGTCACCAGAAGGGTGCGCACTTCGGGCTGATTGGCATGGTAGAGGACAAAACCCTTGCCACCGGCGTTGATGCGATAGATCAGGCCCCCCTTGTCCGTGCCGGCGTAAAGAGTCCCCTTTTCACCCATGGCGAGGCACAGGATGTGTTCCTGCTTGGTGGCATAGAAGACGCTCGCCTTGCCTTCGGGCGTCAAACGAAAGATCCTCCCCTTGGGCCCCGTGCCGGCGTAGACATTCTGCGTCGCCGGGTCGTACGCCAGACTCCAGACATAGGAGTCAAGGTTGTCCGCGGCCGTCGTCACCTTGCCGTCGGGGGCGATGCGCAGCAATTTGCCGCTCGGCCCCGTGCCGGCGTAGATCGAGCCATCGGGGGTCGCGAGCAGCGCGAAGAGATGTCCGTCCTTGCTGGCATGAACGACGCTCGCCTTGCCGTCGGGTGTGATCTTGTAGAGCTTCCCTTCATCGCCGGTGGCGACGTAGAGATTGCCGGCCTTGTCCTCAGCAAGATCCCAGACGTTTGCTGCTTCGATCCCAGGCAGCGGCTTGACCTGACGCGAGAGCCGCAGCGCCCCTTCGCTGGTGACGACTGCTTGCTGGAACTTCGCCTTCTCGTAATGGCTCTGCTGGTATTGATGCCAAACCTTGACCTTGGCGGCGTCGGCGGCGCCCGTCAGAAGGAGAATCGCAACGAGGACGAGGGAATGGCGGACTTGCATTCGCGGATCCTTGTGATAAGGGAACTCTTCACTAACCCCGAGCGCCAGCGAGGGGATAGCAGAATGCGGTGCAGGTATGATAGCATATTCGCCGGGCACTCTACTATCCCCTTGCTGGTGTGGATTCGAGACGAGCCCAGGTTTGATCGTCAGTTGCAGATGCAAGTTCATTGATGTAAGCGATGTCATGGCCGTCTGCGCGCAGGCCCTCGACCATCGCTGTGTCGCAGCATTCGTCAGCAACAAACTTCATAGCTTGATGCCCGTGGCGACAATCATTTCCTCATTCGCAAGAAGGGCCGCATTCATCTTGCGCAGGAGTAGCTCGACCGTGATTCGTGTGCCTTTGCTTGCCGGCATACCAAACATGATCGTGGGATCGATGACAATTCGGTCGTGCATCCTGTAGAACCTTGCGGAGCGATGTTTCTCAGGCAGTCACGCACACAGACTCACCATCGATCATAGCAGGTCGCGTAGTCGTTTTACAGCCACCCGAGCCGCGTCTCACCCGCCTGATTCGCTTGCCAGTACTTGCCGCTCTTCACGTCGAGGCATGTCAGCCAACCGTCGCCGTACACCCAGGTATCGATGCAAACGGCGTGGGCCAGGACGAGCGGCTCCCCGGATCGCTGGGCCGAATGCCCGCAAATCATGGTTTTGCCTGAGATGTGCTTGCGCCTGTCGTCCGCGTCCAGTTTTTCCCAGTAGAGCATCGCATCGGGCTGTTCTTGCAAGGGTAATTCAGGATAGACATTCGCATGCACGAAGAAGTGGGTATCGATTTCGTGATACGGCACGCAAGTCTCCGCAAGAAATCGCCAGTGCCGGGCGGGGACGGCATCCTGGAAGAGGTCCCAGTGCGGGTCGGCTTCATACGATTCGAGTGTCTGCTGTCCGCCGCAATGAAACCAGTCGCTGAAGACATTTGGGTCGCAGCGGGCTTCGAGCATCATCAAATCATGATTGCCCTTGAGGGGGACGAACCCACCGCGCACGGAGAGTTCGATCAGCCGATCGAGCACCGCAGACGATTCGTAGCCGCGATCGACGTAATCACCGAGAGTGATGAGGAGATCCTCAGGCTGCAGGCGAACGACGCTCAACAGGGCGTCAAACGCTCGCAAACAGCCGTGGATATCGCCGATGGCGAGAGTGCGCATAGTTAGAATCAACTCGCACACGCGCCACGCCCGTCAGGAAGCGGAACTGTTTTCGCTTCCTGACGGGCGCGGCGCGCTGGTAATCAACGGCGTTCCACAATCATAGCAACCGCATTCCCGCCGCCCAAGCACAAAGACGCGAGCCCATGCCGTAGACCGCGTCGCTCCAGCGCGTGCAGCAGCGTCAC
>SXGT01656735.1_pt1 | contig 25299 bp, 18 predicted proteins | sample 3176221 | NCBI WGS metagenome assembly SXGT01 (sample SAMN11356862, study PRJNA531348) | freshwater metagenome | isolation source: freshwater sample F1-120 | place: China: Fuxian Lake, Yuxi | collected 2017-12-25
AAAAACCAGGCAAACCGAAGAAGTCCCCAGCGGAATCTTCCCCTGGCCTCTACCCTCTACCCTCTGCCCTCTTAAGGTCCTACACCGGAGAAGCCCTCGCTCCCGTCCTCGCCGCCGGCCCGCTCGTCGCCCGCAAGCCCTACAACCCTGCGGAGCTCGAAGACAAAAAGGAAGGTGACCTCGATATCACCGAAGTCGGCCAGGGTGCCAAGATGCCGTGGGAACGGGATGGCCGCCGCTGGCATACCAAAGACCGCGTGGGCCGCGACGGCTCCGCCTGCCGCTGGGATGGGAAGATTCTGGAGAGCGTGGTGGACCGCATCCACGAGCTCGGCGAATTCAGCGAGACCAACTGGAGCGAGCGGTCGGTCGTCGAAATCTCCGCCCTCAAAAAGTCCGACGGCTGGTTCTTCCACGCCATCACCGGCGAGACCTGGCTCCTCAAGCTCAAGTTCCGCGTCTACCGCGGCACGTTCAAGCGCGAGTCCCTGCTGGAGCGGATCAAGCTCAAAACGCTCAACGAACTCGCCGACCTCCCCCTCTATGGCAATGAACCGCGGGTGAAGGTTAAGTCGGCGAAAGGTCCGTGGCAGGAGGTGGAAATCCGCGTCCACAACTTCGACGAAATCGACACGCCGGAATTCTGGTCCTTCCTCGACGAAGCGGTGGAAGGCTTCTTCCGTTTCACCGACAAGGCCCAGGAACGCCCTGAAGACTTCGCCCCCTGGAAAGTCCTCGGCCAGAAATGGCACTTCCTCGGCAAAGGCTTCCCCCCCGGCAAAACGCGGCAGTGGGACGCCGAAGTCTGGGAAGAGCTGTACGAAATACTGAAGGACGTCGCCCCTGCCGGCCAGTTCCTCTGGAACAACCAGCAGCTCGTCCACCTCATCGTCCCCGAGCAGCGCGACCCCTGGGCCACCGTGCAAACCAAAAAGCCCGGCTCCCTGATCCTCAACCTCACCGGCCCCAAAGGAAGATTCGCCCTCGGCCGCCTCGTCGACTACGGCAGCCACCAGGAATTCGACGACACCCGCGGCGACCGCGACGTGATGCGTCTGCACTTCGTCAACAGCGAACACCTCCACCGCGGCGACCTGGTGGGGCTGCTGAAGGAACATCTGGCGAGCTTGAATGGGAAATAGCACTCGATCTTCCGCGAAATTGTCAGACGAATCCAGCTCTTGTTTCCAAAGTGCGTAGCGACGAAAATCTCGTAAATGCTTCAGTACGCTCGAAAATGCCCTCAGTGCAAGACCTCGTTCAACGCTGCTACGGAGCGAGGAGTCTGCCCAAATTGCAACCTGTTTTCGCACGTTGGACGCGACGGAAATCTCATCGTTCTGTTAGATGCGGAATATATGGGAAATCTTTCGAGAGATGACCCGCATGGAGAAGGCCCGTTGGCTGTTCTTTGGGAGAACATGGAATATGGAGGCGGGCCGATTGTTACAGCGGAGCGATACGGAGGTTCGCCTCCTATTGACCTCGTCCATTAGCAACTTGAAGATCGGTTTAACGAGATTCGAGAGATGTTGTCGGTGGATATTCTTGAGGTGGACTTCGAACGTATCACAACACCGTCGGCGCATCCCGACTGGATCGGCTGCCGTTTTGCTGACGCTGAAGAGTTGTTAGTCTTGACTTGGTTTGTCCATGACTCGCGTTACGATGTGGTTTGTGAATTGATGAAAGATGGTGGTGCCATTCACGCGGTGCCGTACGACGCTGAGTACCATGTTCGCTAGAGTCGGTGAGCAACCAACGGCAGCCACCAGGAATTCGACGACACCCGCTCCGACCGCGACGTGATGCATCTCCACTTCGTCAACAGCGAACACCTCCACCGCGGCGACCTGGTCGGGCTGCTGAAGGAGCATCTGGCGAGTTTGAACGGGAAGTAGCGTTGCCGCGAAGCCGGGGTCGGGAGTCTTTGGCCGCTACGCCTTTCTCGTGTGGGGAGTCGGTTGATGCCAAAGACTTCCGACCCCTATCTCTTTTGCCGTAGACGCAAGCATAGGCGGACAAGCCACGCGACGCCGAATCCCCAGAGCGAGCTATTGAGCAGCACGATTGGCACATGGATAAACGGCGGACCCCGCCAAAGCACCACGGTTAACGGAGACGACAAAACGCTCAGTACAAGTTACGCGGGGCGCTCCCATCCCCCAGTCTTCCCTCCATTGTCAAATCGGTCCAACTCTGCTGAATACAGTGAGATAAAAAGTATGGCGGAGATCATCAGATGAGCGAACGAAAAGGCGATGCCGAGAATCCAAACATATCGATTGCCTAGCGCGATTCGGAATGGCTGCTCCTCATCAAGCGGAGTTTGCGGCGATTGGTAAGGATTTTGGACCATTCTCGCAGTTCCTACGCCTGCTCCTCGCACTTGTACGGCAAGATCTGCCCATCCCGCACATAGCACTCGTGATAGTGCTGCAACTTATCTTCATCGATCTCGATTCCCAGGCCCGGCCGTTCGATTCTTCCCCATTTCGGACCGATCGCAATCGGCAGCGGCGTTTTGAGGATGTCATCCGCCATGATGGCCGCGGTCTGCTGGGCGCCATCGATGGCGTTGGGGATCGCGAGCAACACCTGCTGGCCGGCGGCGGCGGCGATACCGAGCTCGCCGTGGGTGTGTTTGCAGACTTGCTGCCCTTCCCAGTGGGCGGCCCAGGAAAGGGTGAGGAAGTTCCGCAGCGAGCCGACCCAGTAACTGCTGAAGCAGAGGACGTCGGCGCATCGGGAGCGAATCACTCGCAGGCAATCTTCGACGCGACTGAGTCCTTCGTTCGCACAAAGAGCGACGGGCATCTTGGCCCGGAGCTCGCGCATGTTCTCCACGGGGTCGATGGGAACCGGAGCTTCGGCGAAATCGATGCCGAAGTCGTCGTTCCACCGGATCAGCAGCCGCACCGCCTGCGGAATGTTCCAGGCCTGGTTGGCATCAACCCGGATCTTCCGCTCGGGACCGATGGCGGCTCGTAACGCGGCGAGCATTTCCGTTTCGGCCCGCTCGTCCAGGCCGACTTTCAAATAAAAGCAGGTGTAGCCGCGGCTCACGCCGTCCACCGCTTGTCTGGTGACTTCCTCCGGCGTGCCGCGGGCCAGGTAGTAAAAGTAATCCACCTCCTCCCGCAGCGCGCCGCCGAACAGCCGATAAAGGGGCTGGCCGCACTCCTTGCCGCAGAGGTCCCAGAGGGCCTGGTCGATGCCAGCGAAGGCGAAGTTGCCGCTCGCGGCCCGCAAATCCCACAGCGAGGTCTTAAAGAAATCGCGAGCGATGGCCTCACTCTGCCAGGGGTCTCGGCCCAGAAGCAGCGGGCGAAAAGCCTCCACCGCCTCCTCAATCGAAGCTGCATTCGGCCCGGAAGTGCATTCCCCCCAACCGACGAGGCCGTTATCCGCCGTCAGCTTGACAATCGTGTCCGTCACTCCGCTCCGGGCGACGCGGCTGCTGATTTCGTCATGCAAATAAGGGACGCTGAGCGTCCAGGTTTCCAGGCGAACGATTTTCATAGTAAGATTTCCAGGCGGAGCAGCGCCCAGTCCCCTTGGGCGATGCGTCATCTTACTGGGGCTGTTCTCCTTTCGACATCGCTGCTTTTATCCCTTTAGCCCGCATTTCTCACCATGCGGAGTGAATCGTCGACAGGTTGCTGCGACACAAGCCTGACGCGCAAGCGAAGGAAAGTACCTATTTCCAGGGCGATTCCTCGCCTTCCTTCGCTTGCGCTTCAGGCTTTTATGAGAAATGCGGGCTGGTGGAAAGGCGTTCGGTGAACGAACATAGGGAGATGTGCTACTAACCGCCCGAGGAACACAAGACCATGAAACTCGTCGTCACGTTGGCTGTCTTTGGGTTGATTTTCGCTTTTTCACTCGTCGCCCATGCTCAGGAAGAAAGGGCTGCCGAGGACGTGCCCGCGGTCATCCGCAAAGTGATTGAGGCTGCAAAGCCAGGTGGCGAACCCGCTCCGGCCAAGGCGGAGCCAAAAAGGGACGACGAGGGGGCTAGCGAAGTTCCTCGTGCTCCGATCGTGCCACTTGGACCCAAATTCATCCGACTGCATTTGCAGGACGGTAGCGTCATGAGTGGCGATTTGTCCGTCGCGGAAGTAACCGTGGCGACTCCCTTTGGGAAACTGGTGATTCCGATTGACAGGCTCCGCAGCTTCACTCCCGGCCTGGATAGCAACCCAAAGGCGGCAGAGACTATCGAGGCCCTGGTGAACAAGCTCTCCAGCGACGACTTCAAAACCCGCGAACAAGCCCACAAAGACCTGGCCGCGATGGGGGGCAGGGTGCAGACCGAACTGGCCCAACACCTCGGGACTGACAACGCCGAGTTGAAGCGACATCTCAGCGAGATCCTCAAGGAGATCGAAGAAGGCGCGGAGGAAGCCTCCGACGATGAAAACGGCAACGCGGTTTCCCAGCCTTGGATTCGGCTCGACACCGTGGTCACCACGGATTTCACGGTCACCGGCAAAGTCGAGCCGCAGGAATTCACGATCACCAGTAAATACGGGCCGCTGAAAATCGCCTTGGGCGATATTGCCAAGGCCGAACGGGAGTCCGGTGCCAGGGAAGCGCTTCGCAAGAGTCTCACGGTATCTGGTAACTCCTTAGCACAGCGCGGCTTCAAGGGGACGGGCATCCGTGTGCAGGCCGGCGACAAGATCAGCCTGAAAGCCGACGGGAATATTGTCCTGACTCCTTGGGGCAATAATGCCCAGTCCAGCCCCGACGGGATGCCCAATTACGGCTGGTATGTCCCCAATCAAATCCCTTGCGGCGCGCTGGTCGGTCGCATCGGTGACAAGGGGCAAGTCATGAAGCTGGGCCGTAGTATCACTTTCGTCGCAAAAACTACGGGCGTGTTGCAGCTTGCGATCGGCGTGCCAAGCCAACAGTCGGGCGAAGGGAATCAGTTTCCCGGCGAGTACAAGGTGAACATCAAAGTGGAACCGAAGTAGTCTTGAGATTGGCGAGCGGCCTGCAGGGATGAAACCTGAGGGAGGCCCAAGGTCACCGAGGGGTAATCACGGCTTCTGCTGGATAAACTGCCGGAACTCGTTCAGCCGGATTGCGGGCTCGTATTCTGGAGATGAGCATGGAAAACCGTGGAGACAGTGGCGGGGTCGCCGTGGTGATCGGCGTGGTCTTGGTTCTGTTGTTGCTGCTCGTGGGAGGCGTAGGCGTCGTCTACTTCGTCACTCGCCAGCAGATGGCCTTGGCGATACAAGCCGAGCGTGCTCTCATGGCCGAAACGCAAGCCAGAATGGAAGCGGAGCGCGCCCGTGCTGAGGCAGAAGCCGCAGCCGCCTCGCGCTCGGCCGCCATGGAAAAACAACCAGCAACCAATCAAGGTGACTCCATTCGTTCCTCGGTTGAGTCCATCCTGAGCGCCCAGGAGGATGCTTGGAATCGGGGCGACGTGGATGCATTCATGGAGCACTACTGGAAATCCGAAGAGTTGACGTTCAGTTCCGAAGGCAAGACAACTCGGGGATGGACCGCGACGCTCGCCCGCTACAGGGAGCGGTATCCGACGCCCGAGATGATGGGCCGTCTCAAGCTAAGTGGACTTGAGGTTACGCCGCTTGGGGACACCGCGGCGCTCGTTCTGGGACAATGGAAAGTCGAGCGCGAGAGAGGGCCGTTGTCCGGCAGTTTTTCACTCGTCGTTCGCAAATTCGAGGAACGCTGGCAGATCGTTCACGATCACACTTCGCGAGTGAACGAATAGGGGAACCGACTTTTCGGGGATGTTACCTCGTAGCCGACGAACTCCGGCGGATTCGACAAGGCCTAATTGCGCAACTACATTCAAGCCAGGCGAATTGCCATTCCGAAACGCCACGTCTTTGAAGGAGCCAGTCATGCGTCTCTGCGCGATCGCTACCGCCATTATTTATTGGGCTTTGGCAGTCCCCGGTTATGCCGCCACGATCATTCATGCCGGCGTGCTGATTGACGGCCGGCATGATGAGCCTCGTTCCAAAATGTCAATCACGATCGAAGAGGGGCGAATCGTAAGCGTCGCCGAAGGGTACATCCCGCCCAAGGACGGCGACAAGCTTATCCTGCTCACGGATTACACGGTGATGCCGGGTCTGATGGACATGCACACTCATTTGATGTCGCAGCACTCCAAGGACTCGTACAGCGAGAAGTTCTTCCTGGACCAGGCGGATTACGCGCTCCGTTCGACCGTTTACGCTCGGGCCACGCTCATGGCCGGTTTCACGACGGTCCGGGATCTGGGGGACAACGGCGTCAACTCGGTCGCGCTTCGTAAAGCGATCAACCAGGGCTGGGTGCCCGGACCGCGGATCTTTACCTCGGGAAAATCCTTGGCCACGACCGGTGGTCACGCCGATCCGACCAACGGGCTGCGCGGCGATTACCGCCGCGACGCGGGACCGGTCGAAGGAGTCATCAACGGCGCTGACGACGCCCGCAAAGCGGTCCGGCAGCGCTATAAGGATGGTGCCGACCTGATCAAACTCACCGCGACCGGTGGCGTGCTTAGCCTGGCGACCAGTGGTCAGAATCCCCAGTTCACCGACGAGGAACTGCGGGCCGTGGTGGCCACGGCCAAGGACTACGGCATGACTGTGGCTGTTCACGCCCACGGCACCGAAGGAATCAAGCGGGCCGTGCTGGCGGGTGTGGATTCCATCGAGCACGGCACGTACATGACCGATGAAGTCATCGCGCTGATGAAGGAGAAGGGAACCTACTGGGTGCCGACGAACATGGCTGGTGAATGGGTGGCCGAGAAGGCCAAGGAAAAGGGATACTTTCCGGAGATCGTGCGCCCCAAGGCCGCAGCGATTGGCCCGGAGATTCGCGCCACGTTCGCCAAGGCCCGCGCCGCGGGAGTGAAGATCGCCTTTGGCACCGACTCGGGCGTATCGCCCCACGGTGAGAATGCCCGCGAATTCGAGTTGATGGTTTCCGGCGGTATGTCCCCCATGAAGGCCATTCAATCGGCCACTCTGGAAGCTGCCCGTTTGCTGAAGATCGAAGACCGCCTCGGCACCCTCGAACCAAAAATGATCGCTGACGTGGTGGCCGTCAAGGGGAATCCGCTCAAGGACATCAGCATCCTGCGCGAAGTGGTGTTCGTGATGAAAGAGGGCGTTGTGTACAAGAATCCGTAAGTCACGGCCTCAACATCGCGGGGTGGCCTGCTAGAATATCGCGCAATGCAACGTCGCACCTTTCTACAATTCGGCTTGGGGACAGCCTTGGCAACTCCACTGCTGGCAGTGGTGAGGGGCGTTGTTGCCAAGGGACTTCGCCAGGACAAGCTGGATGCAGCCGCGGCCGTGCTGACCAAGGCGACGGACGCAGGACAGGTGGACGCTGCCACGCTCTGCGTCCGTCAAGGCCAAAGCGAATTCGTCAGGGCATTCGGCGCGGCCAAGTCGTCAGATGCCATGTTTCTGCTGGGATCGATCTCCAAGACGATGTCAGTGGCGGCCGTGATGACGCTGCTGGATCAAGGCAAGTTTCGGCTGGATGACCCAGTCAAGAAGTTTTTGCCGGAGTTCACTGGCGGCGGCCGGGAGAAGATCACGATCGGGCAGTTGCTGACGCACGTGTCGGGTCTCCCTGATCAGTTGCCCGAAAACAATGTGCTCCGCAGCGGCCATGCCAGCCTGGCGAAGTTCGCCGCAGCGGCCATGAGCACACCGCTGCTGTTCGAGCCGGGCACCCGTTACAACTACTCCAGCATGGCGATCATGCTGGCGGCGGAGGTGGCGCAGCGGATCAGCGGAACGGACTTTCTCAAGTTCATCGACTCTGCCCTGTTCCAGCCACTCGGGATGAAGCACTCCGCGCTCGGGTTAGGCCGGTTCAAGCTCGCGGAATTGATGCAATGCCAGGTCAAGGATGCCGCGCCGGAATCCGGTGCCGGGGACCCGGCAGCCAAGGACTGGGCCTGGAACAGCCCTTACTGGCGGAAGCTCGGCGCGCCCTGGGGGAGCGTCCACGCATCAGCGCCGGATGTCGCCCGCTTCCTGGCAGAGTTCCTCGACGCGGCGGGAAAGGTCGTCAAACCGGAAACCGCCAGGCTGATGCTCCGCAATCACAATCCTCCGGAACTGACGCCGCGCGGCCTCGGCTTTGCCATCGGCGCGGGCAGCGGCAGCCCCGGCTGCTCGGAAAAGACCTTTGGCCACAGCGGCTCGACGGGGACGCTCGCCTGGGCCGACCCCGCCACGGACACGATCTGCGTCGTTCTCACCACCCTCCCCGGTCGAGCAGCCAAGCCGCATCCCACAAGATTAGTGTCCGACTTCGTCGCGCAGGCCGCGACCTGACACCCTCGCCAAACGCCGGCTCACTTCTTCAGCGCTGCATCCACGAATTCATAGAGCGCCTTCGTCGAGGGATCATTGGGAGTGCCGAGCTCGGCGTTGATTCGCGTGTGGTTGGTTTCCTGGGCACCGAACACCTTGGCGGAAATGCCCGCATCTTTCAGCACGCTCCCTAGTCGCTGGGCCTGCGCCGAATTATCGGGATGGTCGGAGACATAGAGGATCAGGAACGGAGGGATTCCCTTGTCCTTCGCCACGTGGGTGACGGCAGAGAAGTCCTTGTGCTTTTCCGGATCGTTGCCGAACTTCTCCCGGTGCCCGAACTTCGCCTGTGGTTGACCATGCACGCGGCGGCGAGTCTCCGCGGTTTCGATGATCGCGGGCACATCGTAGGTATCGCCATCGACGGGAACGCACCCCCGAAGGACATCAAACGGAACACCTTCGGCCTTCAAATAGCGGTCGTCCGTGCACACCAGCGCGGCGAGCTGCGCTCCAGCCGAATGGCCCATGACGAAGATCCGTTTGGGATCTCCCCCATGCTCGGTGATGTGCTTGTGGACCCAGCCCAAGGACTTCGCGACGTCGCGGATAATGGTTCCCATCTCGACTTTCGGCAGGAGCCGATAATTGGTGGAGACGAAGACGAATCCCTTGTCCACAAAGGCCTGCGGCTTGCCTTGCACACTCGTTTTGTCACCCGCTTGCCAGCCGCCGCCGTGAATCCAGAAAACCACGGGGAGGTTCTTGGCGTCCTTCGGCGCATAGACATCGAGCACGTGGCGCTCGCTGGCGGGCTCGGCGTAGGGAATGTTGCTTTTGACGTTCTGGGCCTTCGTCACGGAGACGAAAGCGAGGGCCATGAAGAGAGGTAAGAGTTGTTTCATGTTCGGTACCGCTCATAGAAGTGTTCGGAGCTGCTGAAACTCAGTACGACGTGACTTTAGCTTGGGCACAAGCTCGATAACAGCAGGGCTCACTTCACCGCTTCCAGGTGCGCACTTTTGGCATCAAACTTCAACACGAACACCTGGCTGTTCGTATTGACTCCCCAGGTCAGATTACGATTGGGGTCGTACATGACGCCGATGTTGTAGCTCCCTTCCTTGGTGATCGGCGGGTCGTCGCTGCCGAAAATGGACCTCAGCCAGGCGTTCTTCTCACAGTCGTACAAATAGCCCGTCGCGCCAATCATGACCAGGTCGTCCTTGGCCAGGTACACCGCCTCGCGAAAGTTGAGTTTGTCCCGGTCACTCCCAGTGACTTTGTCGTTGCCGTCAGCCATGACGGTGTTGACTGCGGAGGAGGCGAAATCATAAGCAGCCATCCGACAGCCCGATTTGTCATTGCGGACGAAGAACAGCAATCGGTCACGGCGGACATCGTACGCGACACCGGAATTGTCAACCACGGGATCGAGCAACTCCCCCTTCACGGGCAAGGCTTGCCAGATTCTTTCGTCCGCGTTCAATCGCCAGAGGCCGGCCGACCCATTTCTCGCAAATGCCCAAGCTATCAACCCCGTGCGTGTAGAGACGAGCGTCGTTGTGTAGAAACTGGGCCGATACGGATTGAGCTGCGTGTTGCGGTTCCACTTGCCGGCGACGGGATCAAAGAAATAGGTGTAGTTGTGAGGTCCAAAAACCAGGCACTTCAGACGCGAGTCGTAGCCCGTGGCTTTATACGTGTGACCGGTCATCCAGGGGTTCCCTTGAAAGCTCCACTCGCCGGGAACCTGGTCGTTGCTGAAGCACCAATCAATCGGCAGCTCGGGAGCAACCGGGATCGAGTACCGATCGGTCTTCACGTCATAAACCTGCGGAGCTGTCCCGCTGTAGGCCGAATGTCCGCCGGAAAATCGGAGGATCAAATCGAGCTCTGGTGAAAACACGGCTGAGCCCCAGTCCATGTTCGGGGCGGGTCTCTTGGGCGTGGGTCGCAGCACCCATTTGTTGGCCGGCAGACTGTCGAGATCGGCCTTCACCTGGGCCGGATTGGACAGGGGAATATCCTGGCGGTACCACTCGGGATCATAGGGTCCCGTGCGGCGATCAACGGTGCCCGGTTTGACCCCAAACTTCGCCCTCCCTTCAGCGTCCGGCGAGGCCACGTCAATTCGGCACAACCACAGTTTGCGCTCCTCGTCGACCAGGGCAATTTGGTCATCGCCATCCACGGCAGCCTTCAGGACTCGGAACCGCGGACTGGCGGGGCTGTCTTTCGCAGGCTCAAAACGCTTGATGAGTTGCCACGCATCAGCCCCTTCGTCGTAGACCCAGGCCTCCAGTGGCAACCTTTTGTACGGATAGCTGGTGTATTCGACGGTGGAACTTACGGTGTATCCTCCCAGCAGCAACACCTTGCGCGCCTTCGGCAGCCACATGAGGGCGTGACCGGCTCGTGGTGATGGTGATACGGCCGGCTTTTCTTGCGTCCACTGACGACCATCGAAGACCCAGGTGTCGGCGATCGTCTGATCGAGTTGGTCGCCGCCAAACAAGATCACCTTCTGGTGGACGGGGTCGTACACCAGTTGTGAATTGGCCCGTGGCGGCGGCTGGTGATCCAACGGGCATTCGCGCCAAGTGTTCGTGGCCGGTGTGTAAAGCCAGGTACCGGGGTCGCCGCGCTCTGTGTCAGCGTTCCCGCCGCCAAACAGCACCAACTGCTGGCGAGCCTCGTCATAACAGATCGAGCCCCAGAAGAGTTGCGACTTCAGCGGCGTGGAATTCTGAGGACCGCCGGCCGCCGCCAGGTCTTTCCACGTCCGCCGGAGCGGATCGTAGCGGAAGGTGTGGCCGTGGATGTAGAACAGGAACGTGCCGGTCTCGGGAAGGTAGGCGCAGTTGTTCGCCGCTCCCAGCAGCCAATAGTAGTCAGGCCAGTTCGGGCGAATGTTCCCCTCGACGTCCTTGAAGAGCTCCCTGTCCTTCCAGCCCGGCGGTTTGCAGAGGCCGAACTTCGGGCCCCAGTCTTTTCCTTCCGGATACCAGTTCTCCCACTGGCCCCGCTCGGGATCAAAGGCCAGTTCGTCGTACGTGTAGGGCGCGCGACGGTTGTAGGCACCGCTGATCCAGCCGAGCGACATGAAACGCTTGATCGGCGGTGACCAGACCACTGCCACCGGCCGATCCGGACCGATCATGGCGTTTTCCTGTCGCCTCCAGTGGTTGGAAGGAGGGTCGCCAGCAGCCGTTGCTTGCTGCGCGGAGGAAATCGTCGTAATCAAATAAGATGCTGCGGCGAGTATGATTGCGAGGTTTCTCATTTGCGCTAACTCAGCACTTCCACCAGCGGCACCAGGCGGCTCTTTTCCCGAAGTGATTTCGCTCCAGCGTAAAGCATGGCGGTGACTTCGAGAATCTGCTGTTGCGGCACGGGCTCGACGCGGGTCCGTACCATTTCGCGAAAGGCGCGGGCCATGCTCATCATCTCGTAATGATGCCCGTACCAGAAGTTCCCCTCAATGGCCGGCGAGTAGCGGTAGAGTCCCTTGGCGAAGTGGACGCTCGTTTCGTTATAGTTGCCGACGAGGTCGGGCCGGCCGTACCAGATTTCCGCGGGGGGCCGATCGGGATAGGTCACAAGACCGTGGGCGGACGAGCCGCGGGCATACAGACTGACGGCTTCCACGCCCGCCCCCAGTAGGGTCATGATCGACCAGCAGGGATGATGGCCATAAACGAACCAACCCTCGGGGGAATAACCTCCTTGCATGCTGGCGATGACGTACTGAATCTCGCCCAGTTCCCCTTTCGCCAGCAGCCGGCGGACTTCCTCGACACCCCATTCGTAGCTAAAAATGCTCCCCGACATCAGCGGAGCCTTGTGCTGGCGGGCAAACTCCAGAATCTTCCGCGTGCCGGCCACGGTTTCGCCAATGGGCTTGTCGCAAAAGGTCGGCAGCCCCTTGGTCAGGGCCGGGGCAAGCAGGTCAAAGTGATCGTCTCCCGTCCCGGAGGCATCGCCGAGCCACACGGCGTCCACTTCCTCCGCCATTTTCTCCAGCGACGTGGCGACCTGCACGCCGGGAAAGGAGTCCGCGAAGAGCTTGGCGACTTCGGGGTCGGCTTCGTAATAGTGGGTGATTCGCGTATCCGAAAATGGGAGGATGCCGAAGTTGCAGGCCGGATTGCGGACAATCTCCTCAAAGTACTTCTGGTTGCCGGGATCGAGATGTTTTTGGGCCGTCTTCAGGTCAATCGCCGGGTGCAGATACTGCGCGAAGTGCCAGGTGTGGCCGTTGATCCGCTGCGGTTTCCCTTGGATCCTCGCCGAGATGACACCAATGCGCCACGACTTGCCGTCAGGAGGCGTTGCCGGAGCAGGAGCCACCAGCGCTACGGCGGGAGCAGCCTGCACGGTGGATCCCAGCAGCGCTCCCGCGCCCAGCGCGGCGGCGTGCGAGACGCCGCGGAGCATCCATTCACGTCGATTCTCCACCATGCGGTGTTCTCCTTGGAGAGAAAAAAGGGGACGGGAGTCGTTTTGGCAAGTTGGATCGCCGCCGCTACAGTTTCTGGGATGCCTAGGCGCGCTCGATCCATCCTCGGCGGACTTGTGTACCACATCCTCAATCGGGCCAACAGCCGCCTCACGCCTTTTCGCAAGACAGCGGATTTTGGAGCCTCTGAACCTTGAGACGATTCCCGCCCCCTTCTTCTAACCAGTGCTTCTGTTCTGGGAACTGAGTTCCGAGTCCTACTCACCGCTTTCGGGCAGAAATAGTCTGCAGCGATAGCCGGTCATGAAAACTCAAGAGAAGAAGAGCATTCATTGGATATATGGGGATCATCGCGACGGGCAATTGGCCGGTTGCCAGTCACCCGCCGATGTGGAAAATCATGGGCCGGCAACACAACCATACGAACGCGCACCTTAGCAGAAGGAAACCTTCATGGCCAAGAAAAAACGGTTTGACAAAGCAGCCAAGCCGATGCAACGCAAGAAGCAGCACGAGCGGATCATCCTCCGCACCGGCGAAGCCCTCGTGGAAGGAGACCCCGCCTGGTCGGCTGCGGAACCGGAGGTGGTGATTGGGGAACTCGATGGGCCGGTGGGATATGCGATTGCGAACTTGCTGGGGGACCAGGTGAAAGGACATTCGCGGGTCTTCGCGATTCTCAACAGCGACGTGCAGATTCGCCCCGTGACGCTGATGGTCAGCAAGGTGACCGTCAAGAGCAGCAAGTACACCAACATCCTGATGGGAACCGTGCAAGCCGCCATCGCCCACGGCGTCCTCGACGCGGTCCGCGTGGGAGACATTCCCAAGGAGAAGGCGAATGACCTGGGAATCATCGTTTCCGTCTGGCTCGACCCCAGCGTGACCAATGCGGACATCAAGGTCGACTTCGACTTGCTCTTTGAAACCAACCGTGCCGCCACCGCCAAGGCGATTCACAAAGCGATGCACCACGAGCCGGGCATCGACTGGCTGCTGGAAAACCAGGACAAGGTGCCGCACTATTTCCATCAGTTGGCATTGGACGGCAAACTGGACAATTAGTCGGAACTCTCTCTTTCTCCCCTGTTCTCCTTGCTCATCCCGTATCAAACCGACGCGCCCATCTATCACTGGCCTATCGTCACGGTGGGGACCATCGTCGTCAATGTGTTGGTGTTTTTCTTCGTGCTGACGCGGCCCGAGGAATCTTACGATGCCATCTACGAATGGTGCATGCTCAGCTACGGCTCCTGGTTGCCGTGGCAATGGGTGACGTCGAATTACCTCCACGGCGATTTCATGCATCTCCTCGGCAACATGATCTTACTCTGGAGCTTCGGCCTGATTGTGGAGGGCAAGGTCGGCTGGTGGCGGTTCCTGCTGATTTACAACGGCATCGGCATGGTGGAGTGCGGCCTGGAGCAGACGTTGATGCTTGGTTTCGACGAAGGGGGCTCGCTCGGCGCGTCCGCCGCCATCTATGGCCTCATTGCCATCGCCATGATCTGGGCACCCGCCAACGAAATCAGTTGCCTGTTCTTTATCGGCTTCCGATCGTTTTCCTTTGATCTCACCATCTGGCTGTTTTCGGGAATTTCCCTGGCCATCGAAGTGGCCATGGGAATCCTGGTGGTCGCGCTCGCCGACAATGCGGGAACGGCGATGTTCAGCCAGTTGCTCCGTGTTAGCGGCGCGGCATTCGGCTTCGCGGTCGGCATCGGCTTGCTCAAACTTGGCTGGGTCGATTGTGAGAACTGGGATGCCTTCGCGGTTTGGTCGGGACGGAATGAAAAAAAGAAGCACGAGTTGGCCCAGGAATACATCGAGTCTCCAAAGGGGCAGGAAGTGATCGCCAGCAAGCGCGACACCATGCTCGGCATCATCCGCCATCACCTTGCCGCCGGAGACGCCGCCGCGGCCCTGGTCGTCCATCGCCGCGGCATCTCCCAAATGACCGCCTGGCGACTGCCGGAGGAAGATCACGTGGCCCTGATCACGGGACTGCGCACCCAGCAGCTCTACGACGATGCCATCCTCGTCATGGCCGAGTACCTGAAGCTCCACAACCAGCGCGAACCGCTGATCCGCCTGGCCCTCGGCCAAGTCCTGCTCCAAAAACTTCACCGCCCCGCTCAGGCCGCGAAAGTCCTCGCCAAAATCGTCCCCGATGGACTCGAGCCCGCCCAGCAACAACAAGCGGCCTCGCTGCTGGCCAAAGCCCAACAGCAGGCGGAAGAAGACCCGTACGAAGTCGCGGGAGAGGATTGGTAGCGGCACCGGCCTGGTCAGGACAAATGTTCTGATTCACATTTTTGCGGTAACGCGCGAGCAAAACTTACGTTGACCCACCTCGCCGCAAGTCCCTGCCACGCCTGAATTTGCGCCGCGGGCACTCGCTGCAAGTCCCTGAATCAAGGCCTGAATCAGCCCTGTTTTGATTCACACCCGGGCGATAAGTCCTTGCGTAGCAATCCTTTGCAGCGTGAATCAGAGGGCCTCCAATCCGTCCGCGGCTTTCCGCTGCATCCCACGGGAAAATTTTCTGTGGTGCAAAAGTCGACCGTGCTCGCTTACTAAATCCTTGATTCCACAGAACTTGCGAAAAGCGCGAGGATGACTTTTGCACCACCCCCCTCCTCAGTTGAGGGGGATGAATCTGGCGAAACCCGTTGGAGTCCCGGCTTTAGCCGGACTTCAACCCCGAGAGCCGCCTCAAGGCGGGAACTCATCACACCACTACAACCGAATTGGAAAAGATCACACCGTCCCTGGCCCCAGTTGTGGCACGGTCTCCCGACCGTGCCACCAGCCCGACCGCAGGTCTCCACATGGCCTCATCCAAGCCGCCGCCAAGAGGAGACCTTCGGTCGACCGTTTCGGCGGGGACCGGAGTCCTTCGCCGTGCAAGGCAATCACTGCGCAGCTCCGCCGCAATATGCATAATTGTACACGTACGCTATTGGCACAGGCAAGCCCTCGGCAGCCAGAATTCGGAAGATTTTTCCGGTGCCCTAGAACTGGGTAGGTTTGAGCGAGCGGCTGACCATCCCGCTACAATGCCCCCATGAAGTACAGCCTGCGGAGCCTGATGATCGTGGTGACGGTGGCCGCCCTGCTCATTGCCCTCTGGGGGGAGAATTGGCGGACCTGCACAGCGCGGCAGCGCGAGCATGCCCAGCAGGCAGACCAGCTCGACGAGAAGGGGCTCGCGAAAGTCCAAAAAATATTGACCACCCGATCGGGTTCTGTTTTCATGATCCCTAAGCTGACCCAAGAACGCCAGCGGCAGGTTCTTGCACACCGCTGCCTGGCCTTGGAATATCGCCAGGCCATTTGGCAGCCGTGGAAGCGGTGGTGGATCGAAGAACTCCCCCCGCAGGATGCCCAACCTTGAAACTCTCCATCCGCGATTTGCTGCTGGTAACGCTCGTGGCGGCTGTCTGTGTGGCGTGGTGGCTGGACACACTGTTGTGGCCGGTCTCACGACCGTGCCACTAGCCCGACCGCAGGTCTCCTCTTGGCATCGTCCAAGCCGCCGCCAAGAGGAGACCTTCGGTCGACCGTTTCGGCGGGGCCCTCCGACCCTCGCCGAGCAATGGACGGATGGTGCGTGGGCATCTCAACTCCCCAAGTCTCAGGCACCATCCCGGAATCCACCCAAAAAGTGAGCAGGTCCACCTAACGACCCATGACCTGCTGTTGGCACAAGCAAGTTCCCAGTAGACAGAATTTGGAAGATTTTTTCTGGTTCGTTGGAACTGGGTCGGGAGACCTGCGCCGAGCACGGGAAGCGGCCTCGGGCTGGAGGGTGCCACGGTAACTGGGAATTCGCGGGGGATTTGTGCCCGTGAATTGGCCCGACTCGGCAGTGGCAAGCCAAGGGGAGAATGAGAACTGTAGTGTCACGCCGCTGTCACGAGCCAATCTACAAGTGCCGCCCAATCACATCTCGAACGATGCCCTCAATTACGCTATTTTGAAACTTCCAACCGCCGAACAACGCGAAGACTGGCGCAATTAGTGAATTTACTACTGGTGCGAATGCGGCAGTGACAAGCGGCATCGTTGCCGAAGTGGTTATTGTGTCCTGAACACTCGCCGACTCAGAGTAGAATTGCCGCTCGCGTTGGGACCAAGAATACAGGTTGCGGTTTCCTATACCTCGCCAGCGACAGGCGAAACCAAGCGCGGTTGACTGCTCATCGCATCCCAGTGCGCGGGCAAAGTGCGAGCCAATTGACACAACCTCCGCCACTCGACCAGCGTGCAAGGCGTAGTCGAAAAACTTTCGGGGCGGAATGCTATCTTTCTCGTGCGCGTCGTCTTGCAAATTGCGAAGGTGGTAAAAGCGCCCCGCCGGCTCCGCCCGCCAAAAGTCCAAAATCTCGCCCATGAATTCCGTCTTGATGAGTGCTTCCCAGCCGCCGTCGTCAACGTATGCCGAATCGAGTGGGGCCTTGCCTCCCCTCGCGTCAATCCAGAATGACCATCCGGAATGCCTTGGTTTGTTTACTTGAAGGCGATTGTAGAAGTCCCTATCAGCGTTGTGGGGCGGAATCGTGCCGTCAATGACGATTGCGGTTTCAAATGTCGCCACGCCTTCCGCATTCCATCCTCGCTGTTTCGTTCGACGCTGGAAGCGGCCGAAGCCTTCATCTAAATAAGCCGTCACCCTTTCAGTCAGCGAAGGGACCGGAGGGGCTGGAGACAAAAAATCGTGTAGCGCGCCTACATCCCCGCCTGCGAGATGGCGGCGGAAGAAAGCCCCAATATCGGCTTCGCGGTTGTCGTGGCACGTTCTGACCAGCCGTTCCCAGTCAGGTATCCGAGGTTCCGTCGTGCTGACAGTGTGATTTGACGAAACTGAGCGCACGTAAATCGCGTGGTCTCTGACGACTGCCTTGCCACTAATCATCAAGTCTGATTTGGCGGCGCAGGGCGTTCTAACCCCGCCCGGAACACAGATAATCGGGTACTCAATGCCGTCGTGCGTGGCAAACTCAACCGTGACAGCAATGGGCTGCGAAGCGTATTTGGAAATGATCCGTTGAACAACATCCGGGTGAAAGGTGGAACGAACTGCGGTCGGCGCGCCGTCGGCGGGCTGACCGCCGTTTTGAAATCCGATGACTAGGTAGCCGCCGTTCGCATTGAACAGCGCGATGCAGCCACGGGCGATCTTCGCCATTCCTTCTGGCGATTCGGGGTCAATCCACTCCTTCAGTTCGGTATCCAGGGTCTCCCGTGGATTCTGGATGAGCCGCTGTAGCTCTTGCTCGGATAGTGCCATCGGATTTCTCCACTTCCATTGGATAGCGGAATGACACCCTCATCAACCTAGCGGTTCGGTACAATTACGAGCTGCATCACAGGAATCGAGCAATGACAGAAGAAAACCCCAAAGTGTTCATTTCCTATTCGTGGGACGATGATCCGCACAAAGCGTGGGTCAAAGCGTTCGCGACTCGGCTACGTACGGACGGCGTGGACGTGACACTTGACCAATGGGAGACAGTGCCAGGCGATATGCTGCCCAGATTCATGGAGCAAGCAATCCGCGAGAATGCTTACGTTCTCATCATTTGCACGCCTAACTACAAGAAGAAGTCCGATAACCGAGAGGGCGGAGTAGGCTACGAAGGGGACATAATGACGGGCGAGGTATTCACCACAAAAAACCATCGCAAGTTTATTCCCGTTTTGCGACGAGGTGATTTCAAATCAGCATCTCCTGGCTGGTTGACCGGAGCGTACGGCATCGACTTACGGGCGGACCCGATTAACGAACAACAATACGGCGACTTGACGGCAACGCTCTACAAACGCCGTGAGCAAGCCCCGCCGCTCGGAAAGACGCTTTCACCTGCTCCGCAAAGGTCTCTGCGCGAAGCCGTCAAAGAGTTTTTGCCGACGAAGGAACTGCCCGCAGACGACTTTGTTCCGATTCAAATTACGGGCATCATCATTGATGAGATCGGCGAACCTAAGAACGATGGCTCGCGCGGGAGTGCCTTGTACCCGATCCCATTCAAGTTGTCCCGAAGGCCCACGCACGAATGGGGGGAACTGTTCAAGAGGAATTGGGATCATCCGCCTAGTTACACGACCCAGCATCGCTCCGGCATTGCAAGGGTTGAAGGCGACAAGGTCATTCTCACGCGGACGACGATTGAGGAGGTTGAGAGTGTCCATCGTGCGACGCTAAGACTTGCTCTCGACGAAACGAACAAGCAAGTTGCCAAGATAGTTCTCAAGCGAGCAGCGGATCAGCAAACTGAAAAACAGAAACAGGACACTGAGCGGGAACGTATCAGAAAGCTCGCCGAGAGTATGGAGTTCTAGAAACGCTGGCAAGGTAGCCGAGCCGTCAGGATCAAAACGCATTCACAGTCCGCATTGCCTATCGGAGCATTTTTTGATTCGAGGAAATCGAGTGCCGCGATTCGTAGAGTTTGATCTCGCGGAGATACTGCCGCATCATCGAACTGTACGACCGAGTGACGGCCGCACGACGGGAGGGGGTCAGGTCCGATCGGGATTCAATTTCGGCAAGACGCCGCTGCAAACCCTTACGGCTGCGCTCGCACCGAAGGTGCCTGGCAGGACAGCCCAGGGCACCGCCCGGGGAAGGCAAGGCCAAAATGGGATTGCACCCCAACGGGGTGCGGCAGGCCCGGTGCACCGTGGGTGCCCGAACGCCGCCGGCGAGGGTTGCCGAATTCATCGCCCAACATCGGACCTGCCGCACCCCTTTGGGGTGCAAAACCCGACGCGCGACATGTTACCCAGGGCGTTGCCCTGGGCTGTCCTGCCTTGTCCCTTCGGGACGAAATCTGCGCCGCCGGCGCGCCCTCCGCAATGTTCGTCGCAACGCCCTCGGCTAGAATTGCTGCATCATGTTTTCTAACCCGACTCCAAGCGGAGAAAGACCATGCCTCAATCGCTTGCCAAGATTCTGGTTCATCTGATTTACAGCACGAAGGGCCGGCGACTGCTGCTGCCGCACGAGCCCTTTCCGGAATTGCACAAATACGCTCGGGGAATTTTCGCGGAACAGCAGTGTCACATGATCGAAATGAACAACGTCGCCGATCACGTGCATATTCTGTTCGACTTGCATCGCACGGAGGCGCTCGCGGACGTGGTCATGCACGTGAAGAAGGGGACATCGCGTTGGCTCAAGGAGCAATCGCCGCGACTGGCCCGGTTCGATTGGCAGGACGGTTATGGGGCGTTCTCGCTGGGCCAATCGCAGCGGCCGGAAGCGATCCACTATCTGCAGAACCAGCAGATCCATCACCAGACCACTCCCTTTCAGCCAGAGTTTCGCCAATTCCTGCAGGCGTATGAAATCGAATACGACGAGCGTTACGTTTGGGATTGAAACGCCTGGAACCTACGCCAATATCTCCCTCACCACCTTCCCATACACATCCGTCAGCCGGTAATCCCTTCCGGCGTGGCGGAAGGTGAGGCGCTCGTGGTCGAGGCCGAGGAGGTGGAGGATGGTGGCGTGCAGGTCGTGGACGTGGACTTTGTCCTGGACCGCGCGGAAGCCGAAGTCGTCGGTGGCGCCGTGGGCCAGGCCGCCGCGGACGCCGCCGCCGGCGAGCCAGGTGGTGAAGCCCCAGTGGTTGTGGTCGCGGCCGTCCCCTCCTTCGGACGTGCTGGTGCGGCCGAATTCGCCCCCCCAGATGACCAGCGTGTCTTCCAGCAGGCCGCGGCTCTTGAGGTCGGCGAGGAGGGCGGCGGTGGGGCGGTCGATGTCGGCGGCGAGGGTTCGCGTCGTCTTGTCGTGACCCGAGTGCGTGTCCCACGGCTGGCCGTTGCCGTAGTACACCTGCACCAGCCGCACGCCCCGTTCGACGAGGCGGCGGGCCAGCAGGCAGGAATTGGCGAAGTGCGAGGTTCCGTATTCCTCGCGGACGCGGGCGGGCTCGCGGGCGAGGTCGAAGGCCTCCGACGCGGCGAACTGCATCCGGAAGGCGGTCTCCATGGAGCGGATGCGGGTTTCCAGCGCCGATTCGCCGGCGTGCTGGGCGAGGTGCTGCGTGTTCAGCTTCTTCAGCAGATCGAGCTGCCGCCGCTGCTGGGCCGGGCTGAGGTCGCCGTTCTGGATGTTCGGCAGCATCTTGCGGACATCAAGGTCGGAATGATTGATGTACGTCCCCTGATACTCGCCGGGCAAAAAGCCGCTCGACCAGAGTTCCGAAAACCGCACCGGCCGCCCAGGGCAAAGGACGACGTAGCCGGGCAAGTCTTCCGTCTCACTGCCGAGGCCGTACAGCATCCACGAGCCGAGGCTGGGGCGGGTCGGCGTGATGGTGCCGTTGTTCATCAGGAACAGGGCCGGGCCGTGGTTGGGATTGTCGGTGTGCATCGAGCGGATGATGCACAGGTCGTCGATGTGTTTGGCCGTGAGCGGCAGCAATTCGCTGACCGGCAGGCCGCACTGGCCGCGAGGCTCGAATTTGTACGGCACCGCCATGCAGCCGCCGGTGGCGTTTTCGGTGCGGAAATTCACTTCCTTGGGCCGCTGCCCCGCGAACTGGTTCAGGGCCGGCTTGGGATCGAAGAAGTCGGCCTGAAACGGCCCGCCGTTCATGAAGAGCTGGATGATCCGTTTGGCCCGCGGCTGAAGGTGCGGTTGGAATTTGGGAGCCGGGGATTTTGCCGCGTCGTTTCCGAGAGCGCCTTCAGCCGCCAGGAGTTGGGCGAGGCCGCACATTCCCAGTCCACCGCCAAGGGCTTGGAGAGCCTGGCGGCGGGAGCAGTCGGGAGTAGTATTGATGTTGGTCATGATTGATCGTCGCCTTTCGCTCCGCGAAAGTACGCGACTTTCGCGGAGCGAAAGGCGACATTTAGTCTACAAACAGCAACTCATTACTGGCCAGCAGCACTTGGACGTATTCTCGCCAGTGAGCTTCGGCGGACACACCGACCTCCGCATTGCTCGACACAAATTCCATTGCTAATGCCAGCTCATCCGCCGTCGGCTCACGTTGCAGCAGCGTCTGATAGACAAGGCGAATGCGGGTGGCGGAATCGCTGCCGACTTCCGCTTGCAAGCGCGCCACAAGGGCCTCGCTCCGTTGCCGGATGTACGGGCTGTTGAGAACGAATAGCTGTTGCAACGGTGAAGTAGTCGGCACGCGGGCGCTGCTGGAGACCACCGGGTCTGGAAAATCATGCAGCCGCAGCAGGTCCGAGAGCTCTCGCCGCTTGACGGTGCCGTAGAGCGTGCGGCGACGGTTCCCATTGTCCGAAAGTTCCTGAGCCGCTCCTCCCATCGCTTCGTCCAGTTCTCCCGTCGCGGAAAGCATCGCGTCCCGCCAGGCTTCCACGTCCAGTCTGCGGACGGACATGCGAGACAGATAGATGTTTTCTGGATCCTTCGTTGCTGTGTCATCGCGACTGCTTACCTGCTGATAGGTCGCCGACATCACAATTTGCCTGTGTAGCCACTTGATCGACCAGCCGTGCTCGATGAAGCGAGCGGCGAGATCGTCAAGCAGTTCGGGATGCGACGGTTTCTCCCCCTGTATGCCGAAGTTGCTGGGCGTGTTCACGAGGCCCCGGCCGAAGTGCTGCTTCCAGACGCGGTTGACGAAAACTCGCGCCGCAAGTGGAGCGGAATCGGTCACAATCGCTTCCGCGAGTTCGCGGCGACCGCTCCCTTGCTTGAAAGTACTGCTCGAGTCTTTTGCCAGCACGGAAAGAAAACGCCGCGGCACTACGGTCCCGATATTGGCCGCATTGCCGCGAATTTGCACGCAGACATCCTGCGGCTGGTCCATTTTGTATTCGATTTTTGTCCGGGAGGGGCCGTCGGGAAGAACCTGGATGCTCGCTTCAATGACGCTATAGGCCAGCGGTGTCTCGTAGTGCGGCGTAGTCCGTTTCACTTCGGCAATCTGCTCCTCGAATGCTTTTACCTTCTCGGCCATCCCCTCCGGCGGCGGCTTCTGATCCTTCAGCTTCTTGATTTCTCCCTCGAGTTCCTTGACTCGGTCGCGTCCCTTCTGAGCCGTCGCGGCCAAATCCGCCGCAATGATCGGCCGATCCTCCAGCCGAATGCTGGCGAGTACGCCGGCGAGGGCATAGTAGTCTTGCGTCGTGACCGGGTCGAACTTGTGGTCATGGCAGCGGGCACACGCCACCGTCAGTCCCAAAAACGTGCCGCCAATCGCATCGATCCGCTCTTCCCATTCTTCGGCTACTACCTGCTTGATGACGTTGTGATCGAGCTTCAGTTCCTTCCAATACGTGGGACTCAGTCCGAGAAATCCAAGCGCCGCCGACTCTTTTGGTTCGAAGTTGGGCAACAGATCAGCCGCGAGCTGCTTGCGGACAAAGTCGTCATACGGCAGATCGCCGTTGACGGCCTGCACGACCCAGTCGCGATAGAGCCAGGCCCGCGCCGGCCCCTCGCGCCAGGATTCGGGGACGTCGCAGTAGCGAGCGAGGTCGAGCCAGTGCCGGCCCCAGCGCTCGCCATAATGGGGCGAAGCGAGGTAGCGATCCGTCAACCGTTCATAAGCGTCGGGGGAACTTTCGGCAGCGAAGTCACTGATTTCATCCAGCGTCGGTGGAAGCCCGAGCAGATCAGACTTTAGCCGCCGCACCAAGACTGCTTTGGAAGCGATAGGAGACGGCTGTAAACCATGCTGCGATTGAGCGGCCAAGATGAACGGATCAATCCGCTGGCGCGGCCAGGCAGGCTTCATAGTTTCGGCACACGCCGGCAGCGGCGAGATCTGCACCGGCTTAAATGCCCAGTGCTTCCGCCCCTCTTCAAGATTGATCACCCGCTTCGCGACCACTACGCCATCGGACTTGGGAAAAAATGCGCCTCGCTTGACCCATTCCTTCAGATCCGCCACTTTCTCCGCCGCCAGCTTGCCGGCTGGCGGCATTTGCAATTCCTCCGATTCGTATCCCACGCCGATATTCAGACGGCTTTTGTCCGGCTCACCGGGAATCACAGCCGCTCCGCTGTCACCGCCGGCCATGAGTCCATCACGGCTGTCGAGCCTCAGCCCACCCTTGAGTGGATTGGTCTTGGCGGAGTGACACTCAAAACAGTGCTCTGCCAGGATCGGGCGAATCCGCTTCTCAAAGAATTCCTGATCCGCAGCCGACGCTTCTTCGGCGCGGAGAATCGCCGGCAGCGCAATCATTAGCAACAACGAAACGCTTGCCAGAAGTCGCGTCAGATTCATCAGTCGCATAGGACCAGTTTACCAAGGATGTCGGTCATTCGCCTACGAATGGTGGCCTACAAACTGGATCCCACCAGGTACTTCTTCAGCTTCCGCTCATCGACGGTGACTCCCAACCCCGGCCCGTGCGGCACGGCGATGCAGCCCCCCTCAATCGCAAACGGCTCGGTGATGAAGTCATCTTCCAAGCCGTAGTAGGTGCAATCGTTGGCCAGCGGAAAGTTCGGGCTGGAGGCGACCACATGCAACATGGCCGCGGTCTTCAAACCAAAGTCGTGGGCACAGTGGAAGACGCACGTCACTCCCGCCGCTGCCGACCAATCGCCGATGAGCTTGCAAGCCCATAAGCCACCGCACTGATAAGTGTCGGGGAGCAACACGTCAGCGGCCTGCTTGCAAAGAATCTCTTGCACGCTGGCGAGCGTCGTCACGGATTCATTCAGCCCCAGCGGCGTTTTGGTCAGCTTCCGAATCCGCGCCGAATCGTCGATCAAGTCATCCGGCATCGGCTGTTCGAAGTATTCGAGCTCATACGGCTCAAAATCGCGGGCCAGTTGCAGAGCCGCCTCCGGAGAATAGCCCGTGTTCGGGTCGACACGGAGCTTCAACTTATCGCCCACCGCCTCGCGAATCGCCCGCACCATCCCTAAATCCTCTTCGGCCCTGCGGCCACCCTTCATTTTCAGCGTGCCAAATCCTGCTGCCACATATCCGCGGGCAATCTCCGCCGCCTTCTCCGACGTTTGAATCCCCATGCAGCAAGCCACTGCCACTCGCTCCCGCACCATCCCGCCCAAGAGCCGATACAACGGCTGGCCGCAGAGTTTGCCGAGCAGATCCCAGCAGGCCATCTCCACGGCACTTTGCAGATACGGGTCGGTAAACAGCTTGTCGGCATAGAGCGACTCAATCGCCGTCGCATCGCGGCCAATCAGCTTCTGCCGGAAGTCGCTCGCTTCCCGCCCGGTATACGGCGTCCGGTTATGAAACGCCATGAGCTGCGGAGCTTCCCCCCAACCAACCAGCCCTTTCTCCGTCTCCAGCCGCACCAGCAGCGCTCCGGTGCGCGAAGTCGCCACGTATCGTGATTGATAGGGTGCAACTGGCGGCTTTTGGGGGACGTCGATGGTGAAGGTGTCAACCTTGGTGATGCGCATGAGTAAATCTCCAGGCCAGCGGATATACTGCGGTCCAGCCCCTTTGCCCCCTCGCCCCCTGGGAGAGGGCCGGGGTGAGGGTGTAGCACCTCTCCCAACAACAAGAACCTAAACCCTCACCCTAACCCTCTCCC
>SXGT01110042.1_pt1 | contig 25289 bp, 25 predicted proteins | sample 3176221 | NCBI WGS metagenome assembly SXGT01 (sample SAMN11356862, study PRJNA531348) | freshwater metagenome | isolation source: freshwater sample F1-120 | place: China: Fuxian Lake, Yuxi | collected 2017-12-25
CTTCACGGTGGTGTGCACCGCCGGGCCGACCACCTTGTTGATCGTGAGCACGATCAGGCCGTCGTGGAGCAGCAGGGTGTCGCCGGCCTTCACGTCGCGCGGCAGTTCCTTGTAGTCCAGACCCACGCCCTCGATGTCGCCGGGTTCGGTGCGCGAGGCGTCGAGCACGAAGGGCATGCCCGGCTCCAGCATCACCTTGCCCTGGGCGAACTTGCCGACGCGGATCTTGGGCCCCTGCAGGTCGGCCATGATGCCGACCTCGCGGCCCGCGCGCTGGGCCGCCGCGCGCACCAGTTCGGCGCGGTCGATGTGGTCCTGGGCGGTGCCGTGCGAGAAGTTGAGCCGAACCACGTTGACACCGGCGCGGATCATCCGCTCCAGCAGGTCGGGGTCGCTGGAGGCAGGACCCAGGGTGGCAACGATCTTGGTGGCGCGCATGGACATGATGGAAGCTGTCTCCAGAAGGGGCCGCGAGGCCGGTTTGTAATTTGGTTTCAATTATCCGTGAAACCAGTTACACGCCGGTTACAGGCCGCCGCCTGTCGCTTTTGTAGGACACGTCCGACGCCCCAAGCCGCCGTTGTCCGGTGGGGCGGCGGGCCAGCCGTCCCTACAGTGGACCCACGCGCGAAGGATGCCCTCCGGAACGCCAAAGCCATTCACGGAGGACCACATGCACATGCCAGCACCTGCCATCGTGGGTTACCTCGCGACCCTGGTGATCGCCGTGTCGGCGGCAGCGGCCCATCCCTGGTTCGACGTCGAGGCCCATTTCGTGCGGGCCGTGGCGGGCATGAACACCGCCGTCTCGGCCCTGGCCACCACGCTCACGCCTTGAGGCTGGCGGCTCTCATCGCCCGGCGCTGGCGAACACGTTGACCGCCGTGGCCAGCACGATCAGATTGAACGCGAACGACAGCAGGGCGTGCACCAGCGTGAGGTGCCGCATGCCGCGGCTGCGGATGCTCACGTCGGACACCTGCGAGGTCATGCCGATCACCGCGCTGTAGTACAGCAGGTCGAGGTAGTCCGGGTCCTTGCCGTCGGGAAAGCCCAGCCCCCGGTCGGGCGTGCCTTGATCGCCCTGGCTGCGGTAATACACCCGCGCGTAGTGCAGCGTGAACACACCCTGGATCAGCAGCCATGCCCCGGCCAGCGACAAGGCCATGAGCCCGAGGCTGGACGCGCGTTGCCAGCCTTGCAGCGCCTGCGCGGCCTGCACGTTCATCGCCACCGCCACGAGGCTCGCGCAAGCCGCGGCGGTGACCAGCACGAACAGCATCGCGGCACCGGGGTCTTCTCGTTGCGCGCGCTGCTGGGTGGCTCTTGCGTCCAGGCGCGCGGCGAGGTGCCACACCAGGCCCACGTAGGTGGCGCAGTACACGATCCAGGCCATGAGCCAGGGGGCGGGACCGGGGAGGGTGGCCCAGGTGGCGCTCGCGGCGCCCACGAGCACCGCCGGGAGCAAGGCCACCACCTGCCGCTGCCAGGCCGTGAGGTGGGTCAGCCGGTGCGGCAGCGGGTGGGTGGGCCGTGAGCGGGGCATGGGCCGGCGGGAGAGGGTGGCGCGTTCAGGCCCGATCTGCGGGGGTGTCGAGGGTCTTCGCCGGCAGCTCGGCCTCGACCAGGGTGCCCTTGCGCGGCTCGCTGTGGACGTGCAGCTGGCCGCTGTGCGACTCCACCCGCACCCGCATGCCCAGCAGGCCGTGGTGGCCCGCCGGCACGCTGTCGATGTCGAATCCCTGGCCGTCGTCGCGCACCGAGACGCGCACCGTGTTGTCCTCCTGCGCCAGTCCCACCCACACGCGGTGGGCTCGCGCGTACTTCTGGACGTTGGTCAGGGACTCCTGCACCAGCCGGTACACGGTGAGTTCCGCGTCCTTGCCGAGTTCAACCGGCGAGAGGTGCATCTCCACCTCGATGCCCATGCGGCCAGCCGCGTCCTGGCAGAGCATTTCCAGCGCGGGGATCAGGCCGAGCTGATCCAGCGAGGACGGCCGCAGATGTTCGATGATGCGCCGCTTCACGGCAATGCCCTCGGTCAGGCGCTGTTCGATGCTGGCCAGGCGCTCCAGCGCCGGCGGCGGCAGGGCGGGCACGCGGCGCAGGCGCGCGATGTCGAGCTTCATCGCGGTGAGCAGGCCGCCCATCTCGTCGTGCAGCTCGCGCGCCACCCGCCCGCGCTCGTCTTCCCGGGCGTTGACGTGGTGACCGGCCAGGTTGCGCAGCGCGGTGGTGCGCAAGGCCACCTGCGTGGCCAGCCGCTGGTGTTCCTCGGACTGGCGCCGGTCGTTGTCGCGCAGCTGGCGCATGAACAGGATCAGCGCCACCCAGGCCACCAGCACCAGCAGGTGGATCGCCAGCCGGTTGATCATCATCGCGTCGAAGAGCGATACCCGCGCCGTCTTCTGGATCGCGGCGGCGCGTTCGAGCACGAACTCGAACTCCTGGCGCAGTTCGGCATAACGCAGGCGGCCCTGGTCGCTCACGGCGAGTGTCTGGGCATCCGTGCGCCGGCCCTGCTCGATCATGCTCACCCACTGGTTCAAGGTGGCCGTGCGCTCCTCGATCCGCTTGCGCACGTTCACCACCGACACGGTGCGCTTGGGGTCCAGTTCTTCCAGCCGCTTGAACGCATCCTTCTGAACCCCCTCCATCTCGTTGATGGCCTCGCGGTAGTTGCTCAGGTCGGCTTGCTGGGCGCTGAGCATGAAGGCGCGCACCGCGACCTCTGCGTCGGTGAGGGCCTGCAGGGTGCGGGCGGCCTGCTGGCGCGCATCGCTCAGCGTGATGCCCTGCATCAGCGTGGAACGCGAATGCTGGTAGCTCGCTTCGTTGACCACCAGCATGATCAGCGCCAGCGCCAGGATGATGGGCATCCCGAAGCGGTTGCGCGCCACACGTTCGATGGAGGACTTGATCATCATCAGGAGGTTGTAGCACGTGGGGCAGCGGGCTGGGCCGGATCGCGCTGGCGCAAGGGCAGGCGCGCCATGACGCGGGTGCCCGAGCCCGGCACGGAGTGCACGCTGAACTGCCCGCCGAGCGACTCGATGCGGTGGCGCAGGTTCTTCAGCCCACTGGCCGAGGTGGTGCCTTGGTGGTCGGCGAAGCCCAGCCCGTTGTCCTGCACCTCCACCACCGCGTGGATGCCTTCCTGGGCCAGGCGCAGCGAAACGATCGTGGCGCTGGCGTGCCGCTCCACATTGGACAGCGCGCCCTGCACCACCGCGAACAGTGCCTGTTCGGACGGCACGTCCAGCGTGACGGGCATGAAGGCCAGGTCGATGGTCATGCCCGTCTGCCGCTCGAACTCGGTGGCGCGGTGCTCGATGGCGGCCTGCAGGCCCAGGTTGTGCAGGGCCGATGGCATCAGCTCTTCCATCATGCGCCGCTTCATCCCGATGCCTTCGTCCAGCGAGGAGCTCAGGTGCCGCAGTCGCTCGATCACTTCCGGGTCGGTGGTGTGCAGCGAGTGGCGCAGCCGCGTGAGGTCGAGCTTGGCGGCGGTGAGCAGGGCGCCCAGGTCGTCGTGCAGCGCGCGCGCCAGGCCGCTGCGCTCGCCGTCGCGCATCTCCTGCAGGCCGAGGTTGAGCTGCGCGAGCTCTTCCGTGCGCAGCCGCACCTGGCTCTCCAGCGAATCGCGCTCCATCTGCAGATGGCGGGCATGTTCGATCTGGCTGGTCTGCAGGGCGGCGTTCTTGCGCAGGAAGAACACGTAGGCCAGCAGGCTCAGCAGCGTCAGAACGTACACGCCGACGTGGCCCACCGCCAGCGTGCGGTAGATGTCCGCCCGTTCGATGCCGAGGCGGCGCTCTTCCGTGACCATCAGCACGTCGGCCACCCGGCGCACCCCCTCCATCTTCTCGCGGCCGATGTCGGTGAGCATCAGCCCGTGCCAGGCGGCGTGGGAGCCGGCGTTGTACAGCGCGATGGTCTCGGTGACCTCCGAGGTTTTTTCGCGCGCACGCTCCTGCAGGCTGTCCACCAGGCGCAGCAACTCGGGGTCGCTGCGGTAGTGCTCGCGCAGGCGGCTGATGGCATGGGCGATGTCGGTTTCGGCCGCCTGGTAGGGGTCGAGGTACTGAGGCCGGCCGGTGAGCAGGTAGCCGCGCTGGGCGGTTTCCATGTCGAGCAGGCGGCGCATCACGGTCTGGATGGCGTTGCGCGCGGTGTCGCGCGCGCCCAGGCTGGCGAGGGATTCCAGGGCGCGCTGGTAGGTCCACTCCGCCCCGGCCAGCACCCCCAGCGCCAGCAACACCGCCAGCGCGATGGCCAGCGGGGTTCGCCAGGGTGAGCGGCGCCCGGGAATGGGAGAGGGGGAGGGCATCGGAGAGGCTGGCCGGACCTATTGAAGACCGCCGGGCGCGGTGGCCGAGCCGTCGGAAATGCGTTCGCAATAGGCGATCAAGTCGTCCAGTTCGCACGACTTGTCGAACACACGGTCCGCCCCCAGCAGCGCGCAGCGCTTGCGGATATCGGGCGTGGCGTAGTTGGTGAGCACCACCCGGCGCGCCGGCACATTGGATTCCTGGGCGGCTTTCAGCACACCCAGGCCCGAGCCGGTGACCAGGAAGATGTCGATGATCATGAGGTCGAACCGATCACCTTGTTGCAGCCAGTTGACGGCCGTCTCTTCGTCGCTGGCGTGCCCGACCACCTCCACGTTGGCCAGCTCTTCCAGCGTGGACACCAGGTTCTCATAGATGACCTTGTTGTCCTCGACGATGTAGGTTCTGAGCGGTGACATGGGCAGGCGGGCGTGAGCGTTCCAGGGTATTTCCGGTGCAGGTGAAAACACCCGAGGATGCTTTCACGCACAAACGCAGCCATCATGCCGCGTTTGTGCTCTCCTTCGCCTTCAGAGGCGCTGATTTTGATGTAGGCGGCGTCCTACAGGACCCGCCCCCGTCTCTTTCAGCGGACCACGATGTCGTTTTTCACGGATTTCACGCCGCTGACGTCACGAGCCAGGCGCTCGGCCGCGCTCTTTTCACCGGCGGACTTGGCGAAGCCCGAGAGCTGCACCGTGCCGTTGAGCGTCTCGACGTTGATGGACGTGGCGGCCACGACCGGATCCTTGGCGTAGGCGGCCTTCACCCGGGTCGTGATGGTGGCGTCGTCGACGTAGGCGCCGACGGTCTGTTGATCGCGGGCCACGGCACAGCCGGTGACCTGAACGACGGCGGTGGCGGCGGCAATGGCCAGCAGGGTGTGCGACAGTTTCATGGGATTCTCCTCAGGGTTTGGGTTCTTGGAGCAACCGGCGAGCCCCCAGGGAGGGCCCGCCGGTGGCGGTGGTGGTCATTTGAGATTCAGAGAGAGATGGGTCTGGGGGCTGGTCAGCCCTTGGCCTCGACGGTCAGGCGGTTTTCCACCTTCACCACGCCTTCGACGGCGGCGGCCAGGACGGTCGCGCGATCTCGGGCGGCGGGGTCGGGTGCTGTGCCTTTCAGTTCCACGTGGCCGTTGGTGGTGTCCACGTCGATCTTGAGCGCACTCAGTTGCGAGTCACCGGCCAGGGCGGCATTCACCTTGGCGGTGATGGCCACGTCGGCGGCGCCCATGGCGATCTTGTCGGCGGCTTCGTTGCCGGCGGCCTTCACGTCCTGTGCGGCGTTGTTGGCATCGGCGCGCAGTTCAGCGCCCGCTGCCTGGGTTTGCTCCACCGTGCTGTCCATGCGCTGGCCCACGGTTTCGTCTTCCTTCTGGCCACACGCCACGATCAGGCTGGTGGCCATGGCGGCTGCGGCGATGGCCGCGAGTCGGGTGTTGCGTTTCATGATGTTGTCCTTTCAGATCGCCGGTCAGGCCGACGAAGGTGAATGAAGCCAATTCGCAGGTCAGTGCGGCTTGCGGTCGTTGGGGGTTTCGAACCAGTCGTCGCTGACGCGCCGTTCCCAGTCCGCCACCTGGCGTTCGGCTTCGTCCTTGGCCACGCCGTAGCGTTCCTGGATCTTGCCGGTGAGCTGTTCACGGCGGCCGGCCACGACGTCGAAATCGTCGTCGGTGAGCTTGCCCCACTGCTCGACCATCTTTCCCTTGACTTGTTTCCAGTTGCCTTCGATGCGATCCCAGTTCATGGCGACTCCTTGTGGTTGGGTTTGCAGGTACCGGTCAGAAGACCGTGAAGTCACTGTAGGAAATCCGCCGGTTGCCGGATGTCGGGCGGCGGGCCGAGCGTGTGTAGGACATGGCCGATGCGCTGGGTGGGGTTGTAGGAGCCGTCTGACTGCCCCCGGGGAGCCGGCCTGTTAAATTGCTTGCGGCCCACACATAAAGAAGAGAGCATCAAGGACACCATGATCAAAGTCGGAATCGTTGACGACCACGCCATCGTGCGATCAGGCCTGCGCCAGTTCCTGAGCGAACACGTGGACCTGAAAGTGACGGGCGAGGCCAACAACGGCCGTGAGGCCCTCGAGCTCGTGCGCGGGGGCGAGGTGGATGTGCTGTTGATGGACATCTCCATGCCCGACCACAGCGGCGTGGACGCGCTGCAGGCCATCAAGGCGCGCTTTCCCGATCTGCCGGTGCTCATCCTGAGCGGTTTTCCCGAAGCGCAGTACGCCACCACGCTGCTGCGCTATGGCGCCAGCGGCTACCTGAACAAGGACTGCGCGCCCGACGACATCGTCACCGCCATCCGCACCGTGGCGCGCGGCCGGCGCTACATCAGCCCGGCCGTGGCCGAGCTGCTGGCCGACAACGCCGCGGGCGATGCCGAGCGCCCACCGCACGAACTGCTGTCCGAGCGCGAGCTGCAGGTGTTCCTGCGCCTGGCCAAGGGCGAGACCATCGGCAACATGGCCGAGTCCATGTTTCTGAGCATCAAGACCGTGAGCACCTACCGCACGCGTGTGCTCGAAAAGCTCAAACTCACGAGCAACAGCGACCTCACCTACTACGCGCTGAAGAACGGCCTGATCCAGTAGGCGGCGCGCGCGAAGTGTCGGTGCCGTCCTACGAGACAACGGCGCTCGGGCTTGCAGCTTTCTCGCACCGGGGTCCCTACAGTGAAGGCATCACAACGGTGGTCGTTGTGAACCCACCAAAAGGCCGGACCACCGGCCTCACACAGGAGCCCACCATGCTGCACTACGCCGTGGTTTTCTTTGTCATCGCCCTGATTGCCGCTGTGCTGGGCTTCGGCGGCATCGCCGCCAGCGCGGCCGGCATCGCCAAGCTGCTTTTCGTGGTCTTTCTGGTCATGGCCCTGGTCTCGATCGTGGTCGGCCTGATCCGAAAGCGCTGACGAGCCATTCCGCTCGCTTCACCGCGACGAGGGCCCGACCGGTATCCGCCGGTCGGGCCCTCGTTTTTTTGGCCGGTGGCCCTGAGCTGGCGCGCGCCTGAATGTGCCTCCCGGCGCGCACAATACCCTGATGTCTGCGCCCAAGGATTGCCCCACGCCCCGAAGAACGGAACCTTCAGCTATCCGGGCCGCAGTGTGGAGTGATGAACAGGGCTATCGGTTGCTGTTCGATGCCCACCCGCAGCCGATGTGGGTACTCGACCAGGCCAGCAAACGCATCTTGGCCGCCAACGCGGCGGCCGTCGCGTGTTACGGATATTCACACGAGGAGTTCCTGCAACTCAACATCAGGGACATCCGGCTCGCGCCGCAAAGCCAAAGCCAGACGGGCGAGGAGCCTGAGCGTGAGCCTGTGGGCATCGGTGGTTAGCGATCGACGAAGCGAGAGCAACATCGACTAGGAGACGGCAGCCTGATCGATGTCGACGTTTCCTTCAGCGACCTGGACTGGGAAGGCCGTGCGGTGAGCCTGGTGGTGGCCAACGAGGTGACCGCGCATGTTGCGCTGCAGCGCCACGTCGAGCATGCCCTGCGGGAAATGGGGACCGCGCGGGAATTGCTGGACCACGTGATCAATCGGGTGGGCGACGCGATTTTTGCGCTCGACAGGGAAATGCGTTTCACCTACCTCAATGCGCCTGCCGTGAGCCTGCTCCAGCGTGATCGAGCCGAACAACTGATCGGTCGATACATCTGGGACGAATACGAGCTGGAGCAGGCGCAAGCTTTCCACCAAGCGTACGACAGGGCGTTGCGGTCCCAACAGGCGCAAGTCTTCGAGGCGTTCTATGCGCCCTGGAACAAGTGGTTTGAAGGACGCGTCTTCCCTTCGCCGGAGGGGATTTCGATCTTCTGCAACGACATCACGGAACGCAAGACGTTCGAACGCCGGCTGCTCGACCGCGAGCGTGATTTCCGTCTGCTGGCCGAGCAGACGCCAGCGATGATCTACCGGGCGGCTCTTGAACCCCCGTATCGCACGTTGTATGTCAGCCCGTCCATCCGCATCCTCGGCTACACAGTGAGCGAATGGATGGCCGATCCGCTGATGTGGACCAAGGCGCTTCACCCCGACGATTGCGAACGCGCGGTGGCTGCGTTGTCGGATGAGTACGTGGACGGCATCGACCACCAGATTCAGTACCGCTTGCGCGACGCACAGGGCAATTGGCGCCATTTTCGCGACCGTTCCTGCCGGATCGATCCTGCCGATGGGAGTCCTGCTTACGTGCAAGGCATCGCGCTCGATGTCACGGATCTGGTGGAGAGTGAACAGGCTTTGCGCGAAAGCGAAGCCAGTTTGCGGCTCAGTGAGCAGCGCTACCGGTTGGCCGCCGCCAGTGGTCAGGTGTGGGATTGGGACCTGATGAGCGACCGACTCAGCTTCAGCGACGATTTCTGGTTGCAGCTTGGTCTTGAACCGTTTTCGGCCTCGGACTATCGCAGCAGACGCTTGGATGCCTTGATCCATCCCGAGGACCTGGTCCGGCATCACGAGGCGATGCGTCGCCACCTCAAGAACCGGGAGCCGTTTGACCTGGAGATCCGCATCTGCGATGCGTGGGGCGCATGGCGCTGGATGCATGTTCGCGGCCGGGCTGAGTGGAACGACGCAGGGCGAGCCGTCTACATGGCCGGTACCACGGTCGACATCAGCCCGCGCAAGAAGGCAGAGGCCGCATTGCGTGAATCCGAGGCCTACCGGCGCAGGCTGTTCGAGCAACTGGCCGACGGTGTGCTGCTGATCGACGACAGCAATCGCATCCTGGACGCCAATCCGCAAGCCATGAACATGCTCGGCTACACGAGCGAGAGCCTGCTCAACATGTCGCTGCAAGCCTTGCTGGCGAGCCAGCAGCCGACCATCCCGTCCGACACCCAGAAGACCCAGTCGCCCGGCACGGGTCCGCTGACGGAATGGAACGTCGTGCGTCAGGATGGCACCGTTGTGCCGGTGGAGGTGAGCGCGCGGGCACTCGATTCCACCCGCTACATCGCCGTGCTGCGCGACATCACCGATCGCCGAGCCGCAGAGATTGAGCTGCGCACCCACCAGTTTGAACTCTCCGAACTCAATCAGCGGCTGATGCAGCAGGAGCGGATCACCACCCAACGCCTTGCCCAGGCGCTGCACGACAACCTTGGCCAGTCTCTGGCGGTGGCTCGCCTGAATCTCGACACCTTGCTGATCATGGCGGGCGAGACCTTGCCGCCCATGCTTGCGGAACAGTGTCAGCATCTCTCAGGTGTTCTGGCGCAAGCGGTGCGGGATGTGCGCAAAGTGCTGGCCGACCTGCGGCCACCCCTGCTCGAGGAACAAGGCCTGGCGGCCGCGCTGGACAACGAAATCCGGGGCGCATTGTCGGCCTCGGGCCCCGACGTGCTGCTGGAGGTCGTCGATGGGCTGTATCGCCAGCGGTGGCCCTCCGACGTGGAGTACAGCGCTTTCATGGTGGCGCGCGAAGCCATCGCCAACGCGCGGCTTCACGCACATGCGTCGCTGATCCGGGTGGTGCTGGACGGTGATGCGAACCGGCTCAATGTGGACGTCGTCGACGACGGTGTGGGCATCGCCCCGGACATGCAGCTCGGCCGACCCGGCCATCTGGGCATCGTGGGCATGCGGGAGCGGGCCATCTCCATCGGCGCGCGCTGTTCCATCACCGCAGAAACAGGTGGCGGCACACGCGTCAGCCTTAGCTGGAAGGCGCCTGGACCATGAGCAACATTTACCTGGTCGACGACCACACACTCATGCGCGACGGATTGCGGGCATTGCTGGAAGCCGCCGGACATTGCGTGGTGGGCGAGTCGGCTGACCCGACGCGAGCGCTGGCCCAGCTGCGCGAGCTTGGGCCGGTGGTGGTTCTGCTCGATCTGAACCTGGACCAGCGCTCGGGTTTTGAGTTGCTCACCGAGCTGCAGCGCCGGGCGCCGGAGGTGCGCTCGATTGTGCTGACCATGTCGGCTCAGCCGCGCCATGTGGCTGAGGCGCTGAGGCTGGGTGCGGCTGGATATGTGCTCAAGGGATCGCCTGCCTCCCAGCTGCTGCAAGCGGTCGATGCCGTGAGCAAGGGTCAACGATTCCTCGGGCCCGATGTGGCCGAGCTCGCCGTGCAGGGGTTCACTGCGCCGGGTGACGACGCCCTGGACACGCTCTCGGTGCGCGAGCGCCAGATCGTGCTGATGGTGGTGCAGGGGCAGTCCAGCGCCGAGATCGGGCGCGCACTGCACCTGTCGCCAAAAACGGTGGACTCGTACCGCAGCCGCATCATGGCAAAGCTTGGCGCGCCCGACGTGCCGGCCCTTGTGCGCTTCGCCATCCGCAACGGCCTGATCGATGCGGGGGGCGCCTGATTCGTGGCGCCATCCCCGCATCGTCTTGCGCGATAGCTCACACAGACGAACGCACACGATCGACCCCCGGACCGCATCGAGAACTCCCCACAGACCGCGAGCAGCGGTCTTTTTAAAGTCCATCGCAGATGTGGGTCGGTGTATCCGTCCTTCCCTTGGGCGGCATGCGGATGCGCAAAAGAACGTCTTCTGTCGCATTCGCAGCTCCGGCCGCGTGCCCTCTGCAACCCCATTGATGCCACCTCATGCAATCCGCTACCCTGTCCCCCGGCGAGTCCCGGCGTCTGGACATCCTGGACTCCCTGGGCGTGCTCGACACGCCAGCCGATCCCGTGCTCGATGGCATCGTGCGGGCGGCTGCCCAATTGATCGGTTGCCCTGTCTCGCTGGTGAGTCTGGTCGATGCACGGCGCCAGTGGTTCAAGGCGCGCCATGGTCTGAATGCGGAGCAGACCCCGCGCGAACAGGCGTTTTGTGCCCACGCCATCCAGCAGACCGACTTGTTCGAGGTGAACGACGCTCGGCTGGACGCGCGGTTCGCCGACAACCCGTTGGTGGCTGGCGAGCCCCACGTGGTCTTCTACGCCGGCGTTCCGCTGTCTGTGGAAGGTCATGCCATGGGTACGCTGTGCGCGATCGACCACCGCCCGCGCCAGCTGTCCGACGTGCAGCGCCAGACGCTGAAAGACCTCGCGCGCGCGGCCGAGCATTGGCTGCAAACGCAGAGGGCCGATGCCGAGCGCCGCAATCTGTTTGACCAGATGGGCGACGGGATCCTGCTGGTCGATCGCACCCACCGTGTGATCGAAGTGAACCGCGCAACCGCGCGCATGCTCGGTCACCGCGCCGTTGAACTGCGGCAGATGCACCTGCGCGAGCTGTTGCCTGCAGGTGAACACACCCGGCTCGCGCGCGCGACGCTGCGGGTGCTCAAGGGCGGCGAGCAACTGGCCGACTGGCGGGTGTTGCGGCGCGATGGCAGCTGCTTCATGGCGGAGGTCAGTGTCCGGATGGTGGGGCAGCAGCGTTTTGTGGTGGTCATGCGCGACATTTCACAGAGGCATTCGCAGGAGCAGGAGGTTCGGCTGCTCTCCATGGCGGTCGAGCAAAGCGCGCAAAGCATCGTGATCACCGACCTGAACGCCAACATCGAATACGTCAACGCTGCGGCGCTGACGAGTTCGGGTTACACCATGCGAGAAATGCTGGGCCGAAATCCGCGCATGTTGCAGTCGGGCAAGACGCCGCGGGAGACCTATGCCCAGATGTGGCAGCAGCTCACCGCGGGCAAGGCATGGCGCGGTCTGCTGTTCAACCGTCGCAAGGATGGCGTGGAGTACGTCGAGGCCGCAACGATCACCCCCATTCGAGACGCTCGAGGGACCGTGACCCAGTACCTGGCCCTGATGCTGGATGTGACAGAGAAGCGGCGCCTGACCGAAGAACTGGAGCGCCATCAGACCCACCTGGAACATCTTGTTGAGCAGCGCACGGCGGCGCTGGTGGAAGCGCGCCGCGCAGCCGAGGCAGCCAGCGAAGCCAAGAGCGCGTTTCTCGCCACCATGAGCCACGAGATTCGCACGCCCATGAATGGCGTGGTGGGCAGTCTCGATTTGCTGCAGCACTCGGGGCTCTCGGCCTACCAGCGAGATCTGATCGATACCGTCAGCGAATCGGCGCTGGGTCTTCTGACCATCATTGATGACATCCTGGATTTCTCCAAGATCGAGGCGGGTCAGCTCAAGCTGCAAAGCGAAGCTGTTTCGCTGGAGCGCCTCACCGACAGTGTGTGCAACGCCTTGCGCCTCACGGCCACGTCCCATGGCGTCGATCTGCGGGTGGATGTGGCACCGGGCTTGCCCGACTGGATCCTGAGCGACGAGACACGGCTGCGCCAGATTCTCAACAACCTGCTCGGCAACGCCATCAAATTCTCAGCTGGCATGGGCCGAGCCGGCCGGGTGGAGCTTCGGGTGCAGCCGTGCGGGCCAGACTTGCCGGGGCACCTTCAGTTGAGCGTGATCGACAACGGCATCGGCATGAACCCTGAGGTGCTGCAGCGCATCTTCCAGCCCTTCGTGCAGGCCGAAAGCGCCACCACGCGGCGTTTTGGCGGCACCGGGCTGGGCTTGTCGATCTGCAAGCGGCTGACCGATTTGATGGGGGGGTGCGTCAAGGTCGACAGCGAGGCGGGCCAGGGCTCCACCTTCACCGTGACTTTGCCTTTCCAGTCCACGTCGGCACCGCAGCCCGTGGCAGACGACAACATCGCCATGGTCACGCGCACCGGGCCGCACTTCGTGCCAGCCGGTGGCCCGCTGGTGTTGGTGGCCGAAGACAATTCCGTCAACCAGAAAGTGATCGGGCACCAGCTCGCGCTGTTGGGGTTGGCGGTGGAGATGGTCAGCGACGGACTCGAAGCCTTGGCGCTTTGGCGCGCGGGCCGGGCCACCCAGCGCCATGCCTTGCTGCTCACCGATCTGCACATGCCGGGTATCGACGGTTACACGCTGGCCACCACCATTCGCAGCGAGGAAACGGGTGGATCGCGTCTCCCGATCGTGGCCTTGTCGGCCAATGCCTTGCATGGCGAGATCGAACGCTGCCGTTCGGCCGGCATGGATGATTACCTCAGCAAACCGGTTCGGACGGACCAGCTGGGCGAGATGGTCAGGCGTTGGCTGCCGTCGGATGGGGCGCCAGCCCTGGCCTCGTTTGGCGCTTCGGACTGTGAAGAAGTGGATGTGATCGAAGTCGAGATCGGCCACTGCATCTACGACGAACAGGCGCTGGAGCGTCTGGTCGGCGAAGAGCCCGGGCTGCTGGCCGAGTTCCGCCAGCGTTTCATGGTTTCTGCCCTGAACACCGTGGACGAGATGCGCCGCGCCGCCAGCGACGGCAACACGGCCACCCTGTCCGGCCTGGCTCACCGCCTCTCGTCCTCCTGTCGCATGATCGGCGCCGTGGCGCTGGGCGAGTGCTGCAGCCGCATCGAGCGCGCTGGCCCCGGCAGCAGCCCCAGCGAGATGCACAGGCTCATGGCCCAGCTGGAAGACGCGCTGGCTCATGTCATGACCCGCCTGTCCGGTCACGATGGATGGCAGCGTTCAAACGCTGCCGATTGAATCGCACCAACCAACCCGGACCTGACGATGAAGCACAAAGACGCGCGCATCCTCGTTGTCGGCGACAACGCCGTGGATGCAGAACAGGTCTGCGGCATGCTGCGCAGTCGTTACCCCCTCACCGAGGGCACGACAGATCCGATGAAGTCGGACGCGGTATTCGACCGGCTGAAGCCGCAACTGCTGGTGCTGGCCTTCAAGTCACTGGAGGCCTGTGAGCGCTTCTACCTGGGCCTGTATCGGCGCAGCGAGGTGATCCAGTCGCTGGCACACCGCACGCTGCTGCTGTGCGACAAGGAAAGCATGCACCGAGCCTTCGATCTCTGCATGCAGGAGGTGTTTGACGACTACGTGCTGTTCTGGCCCCTGGTGCACGACGCCAGGCGGTTGCCCATGTCGGCGCACCTGGCGCTGTGCGCCCTGGACCAAGAGCAGGCGCTTGAACCGCTGTCCGAGTTGGCCACCCTGGCCCGACGTGCCGAGGCGCTGGAGGAGCAGCTCGCGCAGCAGGTGAAGCTGGGTCGGGTGCACGCGAAGAACGCGCAAAGCTCCGCGCGCATGGCCCAGGTTTCGGTCAGCCGCGCGATGGGTGGCCTGTCCGAACGCATCCTGGCCAACGGCCTGGACAACGCGCTGACGGTGCGCGACGCCTCGCGCGTGAAGCAGGCCTTTGGCGATCTGCAGCGCGAGTCCTTGATTCCCACGCTGGAACACGTGGTGCGGGCGGCCCAACCGGTGCACGATTGGATGGACACGATCACCAGCGAACTGGCCGAACCACTGAGAGCCACCCAGGCGATGGTGCACCGCGCCAAACTGAGTCGCCCGCAGCTGCTGGTCGTGGATGACGATGTGTTCATGCGCCGCTTGCTCAAACAGGTGCTGAACAGCGCGCAATACGACGTCGAAGCGGTGGGCACCGCGGCAGATGCCCAGCTGTTTCTGGCCACGAACCGGCCAGACCTGATCCTGATGGACGTCTTGTTGCCGGACTCCAACGGCATCTTGCTCACGCGCGATTTCAAGGCCAGCAAGTCCAACGTGGGCGTTCCAGTGATCATGATCACGGGCCAGATCGAAAAGGAGGTGATCGTGGAAAGCCGCAAGGCGGGCGCCGTGGGCTTCGTGGCCAAGCCGTTCAACCGCGACCTCCTGCTGAAAAAGGTGGCCAAGCACCTGGCGCACTGAGGCCGTCTCAGGCGTGTCGAGCTTCCTCGCACCACAGCGGCCACAGGGCCCACAGGCCCAGCGCCGGGCCGATCGCCAGCCAGGGCAGCAGCGCCCCCAGCGCCACGTGTTCGGCGAGCGAGACGAACAGCAGGATGCTCACGATCGAAATGCCGAAGCCGATGCTGTTGGTGAGCGTCAGCACGCTGCCCACGGCCTGGGGCGGCGCGTTGCGCGCGGTGAGCGTGGAGAACTGCGGCGAGTCGCCCGAGACCGTGATGCCCCAGAGCACCAGCCAGGCGAAGAACAGCGCCGTGGGCGCGCCGATGGCCCAGGGTGCCGCGAGGCAGCAGGCCCCGCTGAGCGCGAGCTGCGTGCCCGCCACCCGCGCGCTGCCCCAGCGCGGCGCGAGCCAGCCCCCGCCCGCGCAGCCGATCGCGCCCGCGCCCAGCACGAGGAAGGCGGTCCACGAAAGCGCCGTGCCCTCGAAGCGCGTGGCCAGCACCAGCGGCACCATCACCCACATGGTGTAGAGCTCCCACATATGGCCGAAGTAACCGAGCACCGAACTGCGCACGCGCGCATCCGTCCACAGCGTGGCCAGGGCGCGCCATTGCAGCGTGGTCACGCGCTGGGCCGCGCCGGGCGGATCGCTGGTGCCGAAGTACAGCAGCAGGCCGCCCGCGGCGGCCAGCGCCGCCACGCCCAGCATGAGCGTGGGCCAGGGCAGGGCGCCGCTGAGCGCGCGCAGCGCGTGCGCGCTGGCCGAGCCCAGCACCAGCGCCCCGATCAGCAGGCCCAGCGCACCGCCCAGGCCGCGCGTGTACCACTGGGCCGCGATCTTCATGCCCACCGGGTAGATCCCGGCCAGGAAGAAGCCGGTGGCGAAACGCCAGGCCAGCAGCGCGGTGGGGTCGCGCACCATCCACCAGGCCCCCACGGTGCAGGCCGCGCCGGCCAGCGAGCACATGAGGAACACGCGGCGCGGCGCGAACCGATCGGCGATGGCCAGCAGCGCGAACACCAGCGTGCCGGCGATGAAGCCGAACTGCAGCGCCGAGGTGAGCGTGCCCACGGTGCTGGTGGGCCAGCCCAGCTCGTGCTGCAGATCGGGCATGACGGCGTTGACCGCGAACCAGAGCGAGGTGCCCAGGAACTGGGCCAGCACCAGCACGGGCAGGATGTGGCGGGGAACGGGGTGGTTCATGCCGGCCTCACTCAGCGCCGCAACTGGGTGAACGCCTCGAACTCCCAGCTGCGCATGGCCAACACGAGCGTGTAGCCCTCGCGGTCCTTCTCGCTGAGTTTCTGGTCGGTCTGGTGCTGCTGCGCGAAGTCCTGCGCCACGCGCTGCAGGCGCTCCAGGAAGGCCGGCGCCAGCGTGCGGCTCACCGAGCCATGCACCAGCATCACGCCTTCGCCGCTGCCGTCGAAACCGCCCGCGAAATAGTCCAGCAGCGCGTGCTCGCGGAAGTAGTTCATCACCGGCCCGTGCGGTCGCCAGCGGAAGGTCTTGGCCAGCTTGAGGCGGTAGCGGTTGAGCGGGCGCAGTTCGATGATGCCGATGCGGTCGAGCTGCGCCAGGTACTTCACGCACTCGGCCTCGCTCAGCCGGTACTGGGCGGTCATCTGCTCCAGCGTCCACTGGCTGAGCACGCAGATGGCGACGAGCAGCAGCTTCTTGTCGGCCACCACCGCGCGTTCCTGCTCCTGCGACATCTCGCGCAGCAGGGGTTGGGTGTCGGCCACGCGCCGGGACAGCTCGGCGAAGTCCAGCTTCAAGGCGCGGCAGATCTCGTCCACGCGCGAGAGCGACATGTCGCCGCCGGCCAGCATGCGTTTGACGCTGGACTCCGCCATGCCGATGGCCTGCGCGAGGTCGGCGTAGGTCATCTGCGCGGCCTTCAGTTCCTTCTTGAGCGCGAGAACGAGGTCAGCGGTGGTGCTCATGGGGTCGATGGGTATCGGTATTCGGTACTTGAGGTTCGGTCTGGATCGACTGTATCGGAAAGTGATGCCGTATAGGGTGGGGAGCATCACATTGCGCCGTGCGGCAGAATCCGCCGCACAAGTCCACAGGAGGAGATCCGCATGAGCCCATCCGCCGCCACGTCCGCCGTGGCCCATCCGTCGCACGCCCCGGCCCACGAAGGCGGCCAGTTCGCGCTGCTCGGCCAGCGCCGCTTCGCGCCCTTCTTCTGGACGCAGTTCCTCGGCGCGGCGAACGACAACCTGTTCAAGTTCGCCTTCACCGTGCTGGTGACCTACCAGCTGCAGGTGGCCTGGCTGCCGCCCACCCTGGCCGGGCTGGTGATCGGCGCCCTGTTCATCCTGCCTTTCCTGCTGTTCTCGGCCACCAGCGGCCAGCTCGCCGACAAATACGACAAGAAGACGCTGATCGTCTTCGTGAAACGGCTGGAGGTGCTCATCATGGCCCTGGCTGCGTGGGCCTTCTTCAGCACGAACATCGTGCTGCTGCTGGCCTGCACCTTCCTCATGGGTCTGCATTCCACGCTGTTCGGCCCGGTGAAGTTCGCCTACCTGCCGCACCATCTGGGCGAGCGCGAGCTCACCGGCGGCAACGGCATGGTGGAGATGGGCACCTTCGTGGCCATTCTGCTGGGCAACCTGGCCGGCGGGCTGATCATCGCCGTGCCCGAGATCGGCGCGCACCACGTCGGCTTCAGCTGCGTGGCCCTGGCCATCCTCGGCCGGGTGACGGCGCACTACGTGCCCGCCACGCCCGCCACCGACCCCGGCCTGAAGATCAACTGGAACCCCTTCACCGAGACCTGGCGCAACCTGAAACTCGCGCACGGCAACACGGTGGTGTTCCGCTCGGTGCTGGGCATCAGCTGGATGTGGTTCTTCGGCGCCGTCTTCCTGAGCCAGTTCCCGAGCTTCGCCAAGGAGGTGCTGCACGGCAACGAGCAGGTGGCCTCGCTGCTGCTCATCGTGTTCTCGGTCGGCATCGGCACCGGTTCGCTGCTGTGCGAGGTGCTCTCGCGCCGGCACGTGGAGATCGGCCTCGTGCCGCTTGGCGCCATCGGCATGAGCGTGTTCGCCATCGACCTGTACTTCGCCTCGCGCGGCCTGCCGCCGGTGGCCAGCCAGGGCGTGGCCGAGTTCATGGCGGTGCCGGGCCACTGGCGCGTGCTGGCCGACCTCACCCTGCTCAGCCTGTTCGCCGGCCTGTACAGCGTGCCCATGTACGCGCTGATCCAGATGCGCAGCCAGCCCACGCACCGCGCGCGCATCATCGCCGCCAACAACATCCTCAACGCGTAGTTCATGATCGCCAGCGCGGTCATTGCGGGTGCGCTGCTCGGCGCCGGCTTCACCATTCCGCAAATGTTTCTGCTGGTCGGTCTGGCCAACGCGGTGGTGGCGTTCTACATCTTCATGCTGGTGCCCGAATACCTGCTGCGCTTCGTGGCCTGGATCGCCTCTCGCCTCGTGTACCGCTTCCGCGTTCAGGGCGATGCGCACATTCCCACCGAAGGCGCGGCGGTGATGGTGTGCAACCACGTGAGCTTCGTCGACGCCGTGCTGCTCATGGCAGCGAGCCCCCGCCCGATCCGCTTCCTGATGGACCACCGCATCTTCAGGGTGCCGGTGCTGGGCTGGCTGTTCCGCCTGGCCAAGGCGATTCCCATCGCCCCGCAGAAGGACGATCCGGCGGCCTACGAGGCCGCATTCGAAACCGCCACCGCAGCGCTGCGCGAAGGCGAGTTGCTGGCCATCTTTCCCGAGGGTGGCATCACGCGCGATGGGCAGTTGCAGCCCTTCAAGGGCGGCGTGATGAAGATCCTGGAACTCGCTGCGCAAGAAGGTCTGCACCCGCCGGTGATTCCCATGGGGCTCACCAACCTCTGGGGTTCGTTCTTCAGCCGGGTGGAAGAGCGCGATGGCGAGCGCGTGGCGATGGTGCGTCCGTTCCGCCGAGGCTTCTTCAGCCGCGTGGGCCTCCATGTGGGTGATCCCCTGGCGCCCGCGGCGGTGTCGCCGGAGCTGCTGCAACAGCGGGTGGGCGGGCTGCTGGCCGCAGGCTGAACGCCTGCGCGTGGCCCTGCTGACGCAGCGCGCGCGCCGCCTGAGCACCGCGCTTGCCGCTCTGGCAGAAGAACACCACCGGCACATCGGCTGGGAGTTCGAGCCAGCGCGGCAGATGCTCTGGCAGGCGGGAGAACGGAGCCGACTGGCATGCCCACCCTGGTTCCAGCGGCGAATCGACCGAGTCACGCTGCTCGTGCCCTTCGCGCACATCCACCAGCAGTGCTTCGGGCGCGTGGTGCCGAAGCGCCAGCACTTGTGCCGCCGTCAACTCAAGATCGTCCACCGACCCCGTGGCGCGCATCGAGGCCCCGCAAGCACGGATGCGCGCGCAGGCCTGTTCGACAAGTTCGCTGCGGTCTGCCGCGCCGAACGACAGGCGGATGGCGCCGCTTGCCTGCCACGCGGGCAGGCCCATGGCTTCGAGCACGTAGCTCGGTTGGGCCTGGGCGGCGCCGCATGCCGAGCCACCGCTCACGCGAACGCCCGCCGCGTCGAACAGCTGCTGCAGCGTCTGCGAAGAAACGCCTGGGACGGAAACATTCAAGGTCGTGGGAAGGCAGATGTCGGGCGGTGCGTTGAACACGATGCCGGGGAAGGCCTCTTGCAGTGAGTGGGACAAGCGCTGGCGGTGTTGATGCAGCGTGGCGGTAGGGTGGAAAGTGTGGTCATCCTCCAGGGCGTCCAGCACCGCGCCCAGTGCGGCGATGCCGGCCATGTTCTCGGTGCCCGCGCGCAGGGCGCTTTCCTGGCCGCCGCCGGTGAGCAGCGGCGTGAAGGGCGCGCCTTCACGCACGTACAACAGGCCGATGCCCTTGGGTGCGTAGAGCTTGTGGCCGGAGAAAGGCGCGTAGTCGATGGGGCGCTCGGCCAGCCTCAACGGCAGCTTGCCCAGCGCCTGCACGCTGTCCACCAGCCACAGCGCTGGGCTGTGGGCCAGCGCTGTGGCGATGCCTTCCAGGTCGCTGATCACACCGGTTTCGTTGTTCGCCGCCATCGTGCAGACGAGGCTGGCGCGGGGCGCGTGCTCGGTGAGCCACGCGAGATCGTGGCGGCCGTCGCGTCCAACGGGAATGGCCAGCAACTCCAAGCCCAGAGCGAACAGTTGGTTCCAGTGCTTCAGCGCCGCTGGCACCGCCTTGTGTTCGGTGGCGCCGTACAGCAGCAGCGTGGGCGCCTTGTCACCGGCTTCGCGCCGTGCGCGCAGGTGGGCCAGGGCGGACAGCACGGCCGTGTGAATCCCCTCGGTGGCGCCGCTGATGAAGAGCATCTGGCCGGTCGGCGCCTGCAGCACGCGGCGTGCGCTGGCCCGCACCCGGTCGATGAGCTCGCGGGCGCGAAGGCCGCTGCCATGGATGCTGCTGGGGTTGCCGAAGGTCTCGGCCATTGCGGCCAGCGCCGCCGCGCGCGCCTGGGGCAGCACCGGCGTGGTGGCATTGGCGTCAAGGTAGATGTCCATTCGGCGTCCTGGGGGTGGGAAGCCCCGAATTCTGCGTGCGTTCACGCGGAACCGGCGTGCCTTCCCTTCGCTGAATTGACCGAATTCTGGAACATCATTCTCGATATGATCTGTTTCATGAAACTGGATTCCATCGACATCCGCATCCTCGACATCCTGCAGCGCGACGCCGAGCAGCAGGTGGCGCAGATCGCCGAGCAGGTTGGCCTCTCTGCCACGCCCTGCTGGCGGCGCATCCAGCGTCTCAAGGCGGCAGGGGTGATCACGCGGCAGGTGGCGCTGGTCGACCCGCAGAAGGTGAACGTGGGCGTCACGGTGTTCGTCTCGGTGCGCACCAGCACGCACACCCAGGCCTGGTTCGAGCAGTTCCGCGCAACCGTGCAGGCCATTCCCGAGGTGGTCGAGTTCTACCGCATGAGCGGCGACGTGGACTACCTGCTGCGCGTGGTGGTGCCCGACATCGCCGCCTACGACCGCGTCTACAAGCGCCTGATCGATGGCACCAGCCTGCACGACGTGAGTTCCAGCTTTGCCATGGAAGAGCTCAAGCTCACCACCGCACTGCCGCTGACCTACGCCCTCCAATGAAAAAAGCCCGCTGCCTGGTGGGCTGCGGGCTTGTGCGGGCGGGGCGCAGGATCAGAAGGGTAGTAGATACCTTTTCAAGGTTAACAAAACCGTTACCCAAGTGAAGCTCTGCAAAATCCCCGCCGCAGCGTGAGCTGAGACGATCGATTTCGGGTGACGACTGTGAACCCGCTTCGGATGGATTGCTAAGGCAGATTTTCGACCTTCTGCGGTCGTTTTTGCCCGTCCGGCAGGGCCTGACGACCCGGGTGCAGGCGCACTCACCCCTGCGACCTCAAGATCTGCCTGCGCACCATCCACACATTGCTCAGCGCAAACACCATCGTCAGCCGTGCAATGTTCTTCGCCAAGCCCCGGTAACGCACCTTGGCGTGACCGAACTGCTGCTTGATCACGCGAAACGGGTGTTCCACCTTCGCCCGGATGCGCGCCTTGGTCTGCTCCAGCTTGTCCATGATCTCGCCCATGGGTGTGCTCTTGTCCAGTGCCTTGCGTTTGCCCGGGCGCATGGCCAGGCGCCAGTTCGCCTTGATGCCCTGAGTCTCTTCACTCTTGGCCACACCTTGGTAGCCCGAGTCGGCGAACACGTCAGTCTCTTCTCCATTCACCAGAGCGCCAGCTTGCGTCAGTCGTTGACGTTGGCCGCCGTGCCCAGCACGCGGACTCGGACCTTCATCCCGAAGTGCCGTTGGTTTACCTCATTGGTCTGGTGCATCTCCGGGTCGCGCTCACCGCTGCTGTTCTTGGTCGAGCTGAGCGCGGCACCGTGGTGGCGTCCATCACGGTGCTGGTCTTGATCAACAGGCCTTGATGGGCCAGCCCGGCATTGATGGTGGCCAGCACCTGAGGGGTTCAAGAAACACTTCCCTGCGCGTCTTCTTGTGAAGGGAGGTCCAGCCCCAGCGTGATCTGGTTCATGCCTCTATCTTCTCCTCACTTCACGCCTCTGGCGAGTTCAAGCGGCGTGGGGTTTTGCAGACCTTCCTTGGATCTTTGAGCATTTTGTATTAAGTATTTTCACCCGGTCACAGCAGTCCTATGCAGGACTACAGTTCTCCACGCGATCGCGAATTCGCGTGCCCTTCCATCCTCTGCCCCCTCGGGCGGGGGCTGCAGCCGGAGACACCCTTGACCGTCCAGACCCTTCAGAAGAGCGGCAATCCCCAGCGGCACGCCGACGTTTTCAATGCGCTTTGGATGCCGGACGGCAGCGGCGTGCCGAAATACCAGCGGTTTGCGAACACCATCTTGGACGCAATGAAGGGCGGCATCTGGGCCCCTGGAGATCGCCTCCCCGGCGAGGAGGAGTTCGTGGAGCTTACGCGCATGAGCCTCGGGACAGTGCAGCGCGGATTGCGCCTGCTTGCCGACCAAGGGCTGCTGGTACGGCGCCATGGACTCGGCAGCTTCGTGGCGGAACATGCCCGTCGTATTGACCCTCCGGTGTTCGTCCAGTTCCTGGACGATGCACGGCAGCCCTTACCGTTGTACTCGTCCGTGATCCGGCGGGAGATGCTTGATCGAGAAGGCCCCTGGTCCGCTCACCTCGAGACGGCGCCGGGCAATGTAATGCGGCTGGACCGGATATTCCACATCAATGGCGAATTTCGCGTGCTTAGCCGCTTTCATGCGAACCGCGCGATGCTCGACCGCCTCTGGGATGCGCCCCTGCGGGAGCTCGATGGGGCGAACTTCATGTCCATCATCGAAACGGAGTGCAGGCTCCCCATCACGGACATCACCAGGGTGCTTCGTTTCGAGCAGTTCGCCCCTGATGTCTGCGAGATGCTGAATGTGCAGCACGGTACGTCGGGTCTGCTCCTCCTTGTAACCGCCATGTCCGGTCGCGACACCTGCACTTTCTACCAGGAGGTGTTCATTCCGCCCAACCCGCGGATGCTGGAGTTGCCCGACTACCGCGCAACCTTTGCCACCTCGGCAGCAGCCAGTAGCGCTGCGGCGCAGCCACTGCGCTGAGCGACCCAATGAACATTCATTAACACACTAGACAGCGCAAGTTATGAATATCAGCCAGAACGACGTCAGCCAGATCCTCAAGGTCATTGACGAAACGCAGAACCTGAATGAGGTGGAGCTCGTGATCGATGGGTTGCGCCTCCACGTGCGGCGCTCCATGCAGGCAGGCGCAGTGGTGCCCGCCAATGAGCCCGCGGTGGCGGCAGTGACGCCGCGAGCCGTCTCGCCGGCAATCCAAGCTCAGGCCCCTGCACAGCAGCACTTCGCGGAGGTTCCTGCAGGCATGACGGGAATCCGTGCACCCATGCTGGGCTCCTTCTACCGCTCGCCCGCGCCGGGTGAGGCACCCTTCGCGCAGGTGGGCCAGAAGGTCAAAGCCGACGACACGGTGTGTCTCATCGAAGTGATGAAGCTATTCAACTCGATCAAGGCTGGCATCGATGGCGAGATCGTGCAGATCCTGGTGGAGGACGGCGAGCTGATCGAGTACAACCAGCTGCTCATCGTCATCCGCCCGAGCGGAGCCGCCTAACCATGTCCCTGTTCGAGCGTGTGCTCGTTGCAAACCGGGGCGAAATCGCGGTGCGCGTGATCCGTGCCTGCCAGTCGTTGGGCATAGCCACCGTGGCGGCCGTTTCTGAGGCAGACCGCGACAGCATGGCCGCCCACATAGCCGACCGCACCGTGTGCATTGGTCCCGCCAAGGCCACGCAAAGTTACCTGAAGGCGGACGCCCTCGTGATGGCGGCGCTGGGCACCGGATGTCAGGCCGTGCATCCTGGGTATGGCTTCTTGTCTGAAAGGGCATCTTTCTCACGCATGTGCCGCGAGGCCGGCGTCACCTTCATCGGCCCTTCGCCGGAGGCCATTGAGGCCATGGGCAACAAGATCGCGGCTGTGCGCATTGCCCAGGAGGCCGGCGTCCCGCGCGTTCCTGGTTCGGGCCGCCTGGAGTCGGCGGAACAGGCGGTTGGCGTTGCGCGCGAAATCGGGTATCCGGTGCTGCTCAAGGCCGCAGCAGGTGGCGGTGGCCGTGGAATGCGGGTGGTGCGCCAGGAAGGCGACATGGCGTCTGCCATGGCTTCAGCAGCGGCCGAGTCGGGCGCCGCGTTCGGCGACGCGACCCTCTACCTCGAGAAATTCATCGAGCGCGCGCGGCACATCGAGATCCAGGTCCTCGCAGACGCGCACGGCAACGTGCTCCACCTCGGTGAGCGGGATCTCCGTGGTGGCCCGGAAGCGCAGGATGCCCCGAAGGGTGCAGCGCGTCCGCGCGTCGGCATCGGCGTGCTCCGCGAACCGGCGGTACGCGTCCGGGTCGCCCTGCCGAGCGGCGGCCTGGAGGCTGGCGATCGCCTCTGGGTCCCACATGTGACGCTCGCCGCCCGCCCGCCAGTGGACCTGTCCATCGTTCACGAGGCCGTGCAGGGGCAGCGGTCGCGCGGTGGGGAAGCCGCGCTCGTGGCGGCGCACCGCCTCGTCCGCGAGCACGTCGAAGCCCACGCCGCCGAGGCGCGAGGGGGTGCCCGGGAAGCAGCGCTGGATCACCTTCGCTCCGAGCCCGACGGCCTCGAAGATCTGGGCCCCCTTGTAGCTCTGGAGCGTGGAGATCCCCATCTTGGCCATGACCTTGAGGATCCCCTTGCCCAGGGCCTTGCGGTAGGTCTCGGTGGCGGCGTCGTCGGAGGCCGCGTCTAGGCGTCCGTCACGGCGCGCCTGCCAGAGCGCTTCGAAAGCGAGGTATGGGTTGATGGCATCGGCGCCATAACCCGAAAGCAGGCAGAAGTGGTGGACCTCCCGCGGCTCCCCCGACTCCAGCACCAGGCCAACCCGGGTGCGCTTGCCCGTCCGGACGAGGTGCGCGTGAACGGCACCCACGGCGAGGAGCGCCGAGATCGGCACGCGGTCCGCCGAGGTGGCGCGGTCCGACAGGATCACGAAGCTCCTGCCCTCGTCCACCGCGCGCTCGGCCTCCAGGGCGATCTGCCGGAGGGAGGCGTCGATCCCGGCGGCGCCACGCGACCTGGGCCAGGTGATGTCGATGGTGGCGCTCTTGAACCCGCCTTCGTCCACCTCCACCAGCGTCGCGAGCTCGGTGTTCGAGAGCACCGGGTGCTTCACCACCAGGCGGGCGGCGTGCTCCGGCGTGGCGCCGAGCAGGCTCTGCTCGGGGCCGATCGGGCACTCCAGCTACATGACGATCGACTCGCGGATCGGGTCGAGCGGCGGGTTGGTGACCTGCGCGAAC
>SXGT01442033.1_pt1 | contig 25282 bp, 23 predicted proteins | sample 3176221 | NCBI WGS metagenome assembly SXGT01 (sample SAMN11356862, study PRJNA531348) | freshwater metagenome | isolation source: freshwater sample F1-120 | place: China: Fuxian Lake, Yuxi | collected 2017-12-25
CTGCGGGGCGGCGGGGGGATCGTCGCGGTGCGCCCCTTCCGCGCCCCGCACCACACCGCGAGCGCGGCGGCGCTGCTCGGCGGGGCCGACCTCCGGCCGGGCGAAGCTTCCCTCGCGCACCGGGGCGTGCTCTTCCTCGACGAGTTCCCGGAGTTCCGGCGTGACGTCCGCGAAGCGCTGCGCGCACCGCTGGAGGACCGGCGAATCGTGGTGGCCAAGGCCGGAGGACGCGTCGTCTTCCCGGCCGACTTCGCGCTCGTCGCGGCCGCGAATCCCTGTCCGTGCGGCTACGCCAACCACCCGCTGCGCGCGTGTGTGTGCAGCCCGTCGGCGCGCCAGCGGTACCGGGCGCACCTGTCGGGGCCCATCGTCGACCGGATCGACCTCCGGGTGGAGCTGCGTCCGGTCGAAGCGTCCACGCTGTTCGCCGCCCGCCCGAGCGAGTCCAGCGCGGCGGTGCGCGAGCGCGTGGTCCGCGCCCGCGCGGTGCAGTCGGCGCGCAACGGGCCGGGGGTCACCAACGCCAACGTCGGGGTGGAGGGGTTGATGGAGCTGGCGAACCCGACGGGGCCGGCCCTGGCACTCTTGCGCGACCACGTCGACGAGCACGCCGTTTCGGCGCGGGTCGGCCGCCGCATCCTCCGCGTGGCGCGCACCGTCGCGGACCTGGGTGAATCCGCGCGCGTCGAGGTGCCTCACATCCGCGCTGCGATCGACCTCCGCTTCGACGGCGAAGAGGAGGTGGTGCCGTGATGGTCTGCCTGCCGCTGCTCTTGGTGGTCGATCGTGTCGAGCCGCCGTGGGCCGTCGTGGAGTGGGACGGCACCCTGGTCGAGGTCCCGTGGCACGAGGGCCTCGACGAGGGGGCCCGCTTCGCGGTCTGCGTCGCGCCGGAGGCCGCGCCCGCGCCCGAGGCCGTCGACGCCCGCCCCGCCTCGCCTCCGCGGCGAGAGGGGCCCGACGCCCGGCGCGCGGCGCCGGGCACTTCCCCCTGACAAGCTCGTCTCCGGGGGTGGGATGGTCTCGCCGCCCGGAGGGAGGACAAGGAGTAGACAATGTCCGTGGACAAGCAGCAGAACAACAAGAAGGCGGCGCTGGCCCAGGCGCTCGCTGCGATCGAGAAGCAGTTCGGCCGGGGGGCGGTGATGCGCCTGGACGGGCCGGCCGAAGCGGTGGAGGTGGTGCCCAGCGGCAGCATCGGGCTGGACATGGCCCTCGGCATCGGCGGGTACCCGCGCGGCCGGATCGTCGAGATCTATGGGCCCGAAGCGAGCGGCAAGACGACGCTCACGCTGCACGCGATGGCCGAGGTCCAGAAGCTCGGCGGCACCGCGGCGTTCATCGACGCGGAGCACGCGCTCGACCCGGCGTACGCCGCGCGGCTCGGGGTCCGACTTCCGGAGCTCATCGTGTCGCAGCCCGACGACGGCGAACAGGCGTTGGACATCGTCGAGGCCCTGGTGCGCTCGTCCGCGGTCGACCTCGTCGTGGTCGACTCGGTCGCCGCGCTGGTCCCCAAGTCCGAGCTGGAGGGCGAGATGGGCGACCTCCAGGTCGGCACCCACGCGCGCATGATGTCCAAGGCGATGCGCAAGCTCGCCCCCATCGCCTCGCGCTCGGCCACGACGGTGGTTTTCATCAACCAGATCCGGCAGAAGATCGGCGTGACCTTCGGCCCGAGCGAGGTGACCACGGGGGGCAACGCGCTGAAGTACTACGCGAGCGTCCGGCTCGACGTCCGGCGGATCAGCACGCTCAAGAAGGACGACACCGCCATCGGCGCCCACACGCGGGTGAAGGTCGTGAAGAACAAGCTGGTGCCGCCGTTCCGGACGGTGGAGTTCGACATCCTGTTCGGCCGCGGCATCCACCAGGTCGCGGAGGTCGCCGACCTCGCCGAGGCCCAGGGGGCGCTCGGGCGCTCGGGCTCGTGGTACTCGCTGGGGGAGACCCGGATCGGCCCCGGCCGCGAGCGGTTGCTCGAGCACCTCGACACCCATCCCGAAGCGCTCCTGGCGCTGCGGTCCGGGCTGCGGGCGGACGCGGTCGGGTCGAGCGTGGCCGAGGCGTGAAGCGCGGCGCGTAGGTTGGCGACGGCGTCGGATGCAAGCTCCGGCGCCGTCGCCCGGCGTGATACCCGGCCGCGGTGTACGATCTGATCCTCGAAGCCGGCACCGTGCTCTCCCAAGGGAAGGCGGTCCAGGCCGACGTCGCCGTGGAGGGGGGCACGGTGGTCTACGTGGGCGACCGCCCCGGGGGGGCCGCCCGGCGGCGGGTGTACGCCGGCGGGCGCTTCGTCACGCCGGGGTTCATCGACACCCACGTCCACTTCCGGGACCCCGGTCACCCCCACAAGGAGGACTGGGCGTCGGGCTCTCGCGCGGCCGCGTCCGGCGGGGTCACCACTGTCTGCGACATGCCCAACACCGATCCGCCCACGGTCAGCGTCGCGGCCTGGGAGGCCAAGGTCGCGACGGCGCAGGCACGCTCCCGCGTCGACTTCGGCGTGTGGATCGGCGCCGCGGCGGGCGCGGTCGACGCGGCGCGGGCCCTCGCCGACAGCGGGCGCGCCTGCGGAATCAAGGTCTTCATGGGCGCGAGCACCGGCCCGCTCCTGGTCGACGACGCCACGCTCGTCACCTACTTCGAGCACACGCGCGCGCTCATGGGGGTGCACGCCGAGGACGAGGCGGTGCTCGCCCGCCTGCGGGCGGAATGGTCCGGGCGCATCCCCCCGAGCCACCACGCGACGCGCCCCGCCGAGGCCGCCACGGCGGCGGTGCGCCGGCTCATCGAGCTCACCGAGGCGTTCCCGCGCCCGGTGCACGTGTGCCACGTCTCCACCGCGGCCGAACTCGCACTCCTGGAGGCGGTGCGCGGGCGGCTCCCGATGACGGCGGAGGTCTCGCCCCATCACCTCTGGCTCGACGAAGCGGCGCCGCTCGGCAACCTCGGAAAGGTGAACCCGCCGCTGCGGCCGGCCGCCGACGCGGCCGCGATGCTCGCGGCGTTCGCCGGCGGTCGGCTCGACACGGTGGGCAGCGACCACGCACCGCACACCCTCGAAGAGAAGGCGCGCCCGTACGCGCAAGCACCGGCCGGCCTGCCGGGCGTCGAGACGATCTTCCCGCTGATGCTCGCCGCCGTGCGCCGCGGCGAGTTCCCGCTCGAGCGGGTGGTCGACGCCTGCGCGGGCGCTCCGGCCCGCATCTTCGGCATGTCGCGGAAGGGGCGGGTCGCGGTCGGGGCCGACGCCGATCTGCTGGTCTTCGGCGAAGCCGAGCTCCAGGTGCTGACGGCCGAGGCGTTGCTCACGCGGGTCGCGTGGAGCCCGTTCCTGGGGCGATCGGTCCACCCCAAGCCCGACGAGGTCTACCTGCGCGGCGCGCTCGTCGCGTCGCACGGCCGCATCGTCGGGGACGACGTCCGCGGCCGCCTGGTCGGCGCGGAGCTCGCGTGACGGCGCGCCGCATCGTCCTGGTCGTCGGGCCGCCGTTCACGCCGGCGCTGCTCGGCGCGGCGGTGGCGCGCCTTCGCGCGCGGGCGCCTTCGCTCGAGGTGGTGGTCCGGTCCGCGACCACGCTCGGCGATTCGGCGGAGGCCGCGGCCTCGGCGTTGGCGGGTGAGCTTCGCCCCGACGACCTGCTCGTCGCGCACGGGTTTGCCGTGCCTCTGGCGCTGCGCGCGCGAGCCGCCACGGGTGCGCTCGCGGGCTGCATCCTGGTCAACGGGCCGCTCCGCGCCGGGCACCCCGCCCTTCGCCTCGCGGCCGGGGCGGGCGCGCTTGCCGCCGGCCTGGTCGGGCTGGGCCCCCTCTTGTGGCGGCGCTGGCTGTGGTCGTCGTCGGGCCTCCGGCGAGCGGTGAACAACCCCTACGTGATGGACCGCGACACCGTTGCCGCGGTCACCACCCCGGCCGACGCCCCGCAGCAGCTCCGGGCCGACTGGGCGTACTTCCGGGCGGCAGGGGGCCTGCTCGACGCCGGGGCGCCGCTCTGCGACGGGGTCACCCTCCTCTGGGGCGGCGCCGACGCTCTTTTCCCCCTCGCCGACCTCGAGCGGGGGGGCGGCGCGCTCGCTGCGGCACCCCGGCGCGTGGTCCCGGGGGGGCGGTGGTTGTGGCCCCACGAGATGCCGTGGGCGTTCGCCGACGCGGTTCTGGAGCTCTCCGGGGCCGACACCACGACGTCCGCGCCGCAGTCGGGCAGCCCGGGCGCGGCGGGCCGTGCGGGAATCTCGTTGGGTAGCGAGGAGGAAGCTGGTCTTGTCTGACGACCTGGGCCCGATGGCACGACGCTTGCATACTTCCGTGGGCGGAGACGCGACGGCCGGTGAGCAAGCGGGTACCCCCCGCCTGCCCCACCCGCAGGGGCGTCCGGCGTGGAGGCCGGACGCCCCACTGGTGGAGCGGCCGTGAACCTCGACGCGCTCGCAGCGGTGGTAGAGGTCGACACCGGTCCGGCGGAGCGGCTGGCGCACGGGCGGGACCTGTGGCCCCGTTCGACCCTCGCGCTCGCCCAGGATCGGCTCCCGGAGATGCCCGACGCGGTGGCCTTTCCGCGCGACGAAGGTCAGCTCCGGTTCGTGCTCGATTGGGCGGTCACCCAGCGCGTGGCCGTGGTTCCCTGGGGCGCCGGTAGCGGGGTCTGCGGCGCGGCCCAGGGCCGGGCCGGCACGATCACCATCGACCTGAAGCGGATGAACTGGATCGGCCAGGTCGACCCCGCGACGGGGACCGTGCGCGTGGGCCCCGGCGTGCTCGGCCAGCACCTCGAGGACGCGCTGAACCGCCAGGGATGGGCCACGCGTCACAGCCCGTCGTCCATCTGGTGCAGCACGGTCGGTGGGTGGGCGGCCACCCGCTCGGCCGGCCAGTTCTCCAGCCGATACGGCAAGTTCGAGGACATGGTCGCCGCCATGCGGGTGGTGGCGCCGGCCCGCGTGTACCGGACGGGCCAGTGGTCCAGTGGCGAAGACCTCGGGCCGTGGGTGCTCGGCAGTGAGGGGGCGCTCGGCGTCATCTCCGAGCTCCTGGTGCGCGTCGTCCCGGTTGCCGAACGCCGTTGGCTGCGCGGGTACCGGTTCAGCTCGGTGACGGCGGCCTGGGACGCGATGCGTCGGCTGATGCAGGCCGAGCTCCACCCCTGCGTGCTGCGCCTGTACGACGCCGTCGACACCCGAATCGGCGGCCGCGGAAAGGGGGTCCGCAAGGAGAACGGCGGGGTGCTCAAGTCGCTCGTGGGCCTGCTCGACTCCGGCGCCAGCCTGTCCTTGCCGCTGGCCCTCCCGAAGATGGTGAACGCCCTCGCGGCGTGGGGCGGCGGCGAGTGTGTGCTCATCGCGGGTTGGGAAGGGCGCGGCGAGGTGGTCGACATCACCTCGCGCCACGGGCACTCCCTCCTGATGGCGGCGGGCGGCCAGGACCTCGGCGCCGAGCCGGGCGAGCATTGGTACCAGCATCGCCACGACGTGAGCTACAAGCTTGCGCCGCTCTTCACCCGCGGCGCGTTCGCCGACACGATGGAGGTGGCCGCCACCTGGAGCCGCCTGCCGGCGCTGGACGCCGCCGTGCGCAAGGCGCTCGGCGAAGAGTGCTTCGTGATGGCGCACTACTCCCACGCCTACCGCGAGGGGTGCAGCATCTACTTCACGTTCGTCGGCAAGGGCGAAGCGTCCCGGTACGACCGCGTCTGGGCCAAGGCGCTCGACGCGGCCGCCTCCGCCGGCGGCACCGTCTGCCACCACCACGGCGTCGGCCCCCACAAGATGCGGGCCGCTGCCCGCGAGTTGGCCGCGGCCGCACCGCGCTTCGCCGAGCTGCGCGAGCAGCTCGATCCCACCGGCATCATGAACCCGGGGCGCATCTTCCCGCCGGTCGACGTTCCCGAGCCGCCCGCGCCGCCCATCGCGATCGACGAGCGCTCGCTCTTGGCAACCCTCCCCGCGCAGCAACCCGCGGCCGAGCGGGATGAGTGGCTCGCCGCCCGCGGGTACGCGCTGCGCTTCCCCACGCGCAACCCCCTCGCGACCGGCTTGCCACAGGTGCGGTCCGCGTGGGAGACGGTGATCCTCGGCGCGAGCGCGCAGGTCGAGGGACGCCGCGTGGTGGTGCTCGCCGTGCCGCGTTCGGCGGCGGGGCCCGACCCTCGCGGCGCCTTCGCCCCCGAAGCCTACGAGACGATGACCGTGCCGCTGGTCCCGCTCGCCGAGCCGACGGTCCGGGTCGATCGTCTTGGCCGCGATGTGCGACCGGCGCGGACCGTGGGCGCGGTCTGGGAGCTCCGCGGACCCGCGGCCGCCGATCTCGCCGCGCTCTCGTTGGCCGACGCCGAGGCCGAACCATGACCATCGACACTTGTCCCTTCTGTCCTCGGCTGTGCCGCCATGTCTGCCCCGTCAGCGTCGCGACGGCGCGGGAGTCGGCCACGCCCACCGCCATCACCACGGTGGTCCGACTGGCGGCGCAGGGCCAGGTCGAGTCCGACCTCGCCGACGAGGTGCTCGAGCTGTGCAACGGCTGCGGCGCGTGCATGCGGCATTGCGCCCTGCACGTCGACGTTCCGGCCTTCGTGCGCGAGTATCGCGCGCGGCCCACGCCCGAGCCCCTCCCGGCGTTGCCGACGGGGCGTCGTTCGGTGCGGGTCGAGGTCGACGGCGAACTCCGCCCCGGGGTCGTCGTCAGCCGCGACGCCCTGGGCCACGCCGCGGTCGTCGCGGGCGACCGCGCCCACCTGCAACGCGTGGCCCAGCACTTCGCCGGTTGGACCGTGCACACCGGGTCCAATGCGGTGGCCGAGGTGCTCGCCGCTGCCGAAACGCGGGTCGTGCCCGATCCGGCGCCGGCCGCGGGCCCCCGCTTCCAGACCTGCTGGGAGGGCGCGACGGGCGCCGACGGCCAGGTGGCCTGTTGCGGCGCACGCGAAGGGTTCGAGACGCGCCAGCCGGCGCTGGCTTCCGAGCTGGCCCGCGAAGTGGTGCGCCGCATGGGCGGCCGGCGGTTCGGCTGCGGCGACGCCCACTGCGCCGCCTGGTTGCGCGCCCACGGCGCCGAAGTGGAGGGTCCCGATGCCGACCGGAGCGAGTGACAACCGGGCCCGCGAGGGGCACGGTGCGCGGAACGAGGGCGAACACCTCGTGGTCATCGCCAACCCCAACGCGGGCGGTGGCCGCGCCGGGGCGTCTCGCGCGCGGGTCGAGGCCGCGGTCTCCCGGGCGTTCGCGCGGGCCGAGGTGTGGTGGACCGAAGCACCCGGGCACGCGGTCGAGCTCGCCCAGCGTGCCGCAGAGGCCGGCGCCGACCTCGTGGCCGCGCTCGGGGGCGATGGCACCTGCAACGAGGTCGTCAACGGCCTGATGGGCGAGGGCGGGCCGCGCTCTCCGAAGACCATCTTCACCACCCTGCCGTTCGGCACCGGCGGCGACCTCGTGCGTACGCTGCAGATGCCGCGCGACCTGTCCGAGGCCCTGTGGGTCGTGAGCACCGGCACCACCGTGCACGTCGACGTCGGGCGGGTCCAGCTCGCCTCCGGCGCCCGGCGGTGGTTCATCAACGTGGCGGGTGCCGGTGCGAACGCCGAGGTCTGCGTCCGCGTGAACCGCTCGTCCAAACGGTTCGGAGGCGAGCTCACGTTCCTCGGCGCCATCCTCACCACCGTGCGCGACTTCGAGCCGCGCCGGGTGGGCTGGCGCTGGGAGGGGCCCGACGGAGCCGGGGAGGTCGAGCTCGACACCCTCGCCGCATTCGTCGCCAACGCGCACTACTGCGGTGCGGGAATGTACGTGGGCAAGGGCGGCTCGATGGCAGACGGCGCCTTCGACGTCACGCTGGTGCCGCGGATGGGGTTGGCGGGCGCGGTGATGGCGCTGCCCCACACGCGCACCGGCGACCTCGATCGGGTGCCCGGCGTGGTGCGCTTTCGTGCCCATCGTGTCGAGCTTCTCGGGGCATTGCCCATCGAGACCGACGGCGAGCCGCGGGGCGACGGCCCGGCCACCTTCACGTGCCTGGCGCGGCCGCTGCAGGTCCGCGGCGCCTGGAGGCGCCCGCCCACGCCGCTTTAAGAATTTGGAGTATTTGCGTTTTTTGCAAAAACGAAAAAAGTGGCGATTTCGCGTTGCGCGGCCGCGGGGTTTCCGGCTAATACGGTGGCGCTGAATCCACAGGACACCGGGGTTTCTCCTCTCCCCGGTCGAGAAGAACGCGCTCCCGGGTCTTGACGTACCGCGACTTCGCGGGCGTTGGGTATTCGGGTCTTTTGGGTTGCAGTACAACGCCACGCTTGCCACGGAGCCACAAATGAACAAGGCCGATCTCACCGAGCAGCTCTCCATCAAGGCCCAGATCCCCAAGATCCGCGCCGCGCAGTACGTCAACATCGTGATGGACACCGTCCAGGAAGCCCTCACCAAGGGTGAGAAGGTCACGATCAGCGACTTCGGCACCTTCACGGTGTCGCAGCGCCGCCAGTTCAAGGGCCACAACCCCAAGAACGGCGCCGTGATCCAGGTCCCCTCTCGCCGGATCCCCGTGTTCCGCGCGGGCAAGGGCCTCAAGGAAGCCCTCAACACCTGATCGGTGTGGCCCGGGCTCCGGTCCGGGCACGACCGCCTCGCGGTCCGACGGGCGCCCTCGTGGGCGCCCGTCGCACGTTTTGCGGTCGGCCCGCGTAGCGATCACTACCCCGAGCGCCGGCCCGGCTTGCCCCGACGGGGTCGGCGTGAAAGCTTGCCGGCGATGACCTCCGAACGCCCTCGCCCGCGCACCGCCCTCGCCGCCCGGGCCCGGCTGCCGTCCCGCTTCGGCGAGTTCACGGTGGTGGCGTTCGAGTGCGAAGACGGCGAGTACGGCGTGGTCGTCCGCGGCGACGTCGCGGGTGCCGAAGCGGTGCCGGTCCGCCTGCACAGCGAGTGCTTCACGGGCGACGTGATGGGCAGCCTCAAGTGCGATTGCCGCGACCAGCTCGAGTTCGCGTTGCGCTTCATCGGCCGCGCCGAGCGCGGGGCGGTGGTCTACCTGCCCCAGGAGGGCCGTGGGATCGGCCTCGCCAACAAGATCCGGGCCTACGCCCTTCAGGACCAGGGGCTCGACACGGTCGAGGCCAACCTCGCCCTCGGCTTCCCGGACGATCTCCGTCGGTACGACACGGCGGCCGAGGTCCTGGGCCAGCTCGGCGTCAAGTCGGTCGTCCTGCTCACCAACAACCCCACCAAGCGCGCCGGCCTCGAGCGCGCGGGGATGCCGGTGGTCGGCCAGATCCCGCTTCGGGCCACGCCCAACCCGCACAACGCGGCGTACCTCGACACCAAGCGCGACAAAAGCGGGCACCTGCTCTGAGGGCTTTTTGGGGCGCGTCTCGACGAGTCGTTGACATCACGCGACGCAGCCGGCTACCTTCGTCCGGCGTCTCCATCCCAGGGCGTCCGGAGGTCTTCATGCGTTCCCATCTGCTTCTGTTTGCGCCGGTGGTGCTCCTCGCGGCCGCTTGCCAGCCCCAGGCGCCCGAATACCGGGAGATCCCGTACCCCAAGCTCGGGCTCAACCAGGACACGTTGGAGTTCGGCTCGCTGGAGTTCGGCGAGTCCGCCCAGCGCACCGTCATCATCAGCAACGACGGCTACACCATCCTGCAGGACGTGTACGTCGGGATGGACATGGGCGTCGGCAGCCGCGACGAAGCCCTCGAAGGGGTCGACATCGGCCCTGGCATGGCCGAAAACTTCTCCGTCGCCTACGACGTCGACGACATCACCTGCCCCGAGGGTGCGGGGGGTGAGGACACGGGCGATGCGGCCACGGCGGATGGCAAGGCCGACACCGGAACCGGCGGCGGCGACGACGACGACGACGAGACCGGCACCAGTGGCGGGGACGAGACCGGTGGTGTCGGCGGCGGTGGTGGTGGTGGCGGCAACGATGGCGATGCCTACGCGCTCTTCGTGCTCCCCGCGGGCTGCAGCATCCCGGTCACCGTCACGTTCAGCCCCAGCGCCGACGTCGGCGACATCTGGGGTTCGTTGGTCGTGAACAGCGTGCAGGCCGACCAGACCGAGGAGCAGATCGACGCGAACGAGCTCCCCGAGTACCTGCGCGACCCGATCCGGTTCACCCAGCAGGTCTACCTGCATGGCGAGGCCGAGCAGGGTCAGGGCACCATCGTCGTCACCCCGCGCTCGTTCGACTACGGCTACGTCTACCCCAACGGCGAAACCGACATCGCGCGCGTCGGGGTGCACAACGTCGGCACCGGCGACATCACGCTCGCCACGCCCACGTTGTCCGACACCTGCGGCTCCGAGTTCGCGATCACCAGCGCCTACGGCGACGGGTCGGTGCTCCCGGCCGGCGAAGCGAGCCTGGTCGAGGTGGAGTTCACGCCGACCGACGACTCTCCGTCCATCTGCGAGCTCACGGTCAACTCCAACGACCCCGCCAACAGCGCCATCAAGGTCACGCTCAAGGGCAACACCGGCGCCAACCCGAACAACAGCCCGCCCACGGCCGCGATTCGCTGGCCGCAGCCCGGCTACGAGTACAACACGCCGAGCGCGCTCGAGATCGAGCTCAACGTGTTCGACAAGGACCAGCCGGCCGAGTCGCTCACCTGCAAGGTCAAGAGCTCGCTCATGAGCGCGACCATCGCCGACTGCACGCCGGTCGACGATTCGGGTCACATGGTGGTCGCCATCGACCGTGAGGTCTTCGACTCCGGGGTCGACACGCTCACCGTCGTGGTCACCGACGCCGACGGCATCACCGGCGAAGCGTCCGTCTCGGTGCTCATCAACTCGCAGTACCCCGACAGCGACGACGACGGCGACGCCTACGGTGTCGAGGGCGATCTCCCCGACTGCGACGACCAGAACCGCGACACCTACCCCGACGCCGCCGAGGTCTTCGACGGCGAGGACAACGACTGCGACGGCATCGTCGACGAGGGCACCGAGGGCGCCGACGACGACGGGGACAGCTGGTCCGAAGCCGATGGCGACTGCAACGACTACAACGCCCAGGCCTACCCCGGCGCGCCCGAGCGGGCCGACAGCGTCGACAACGACTGCGACGGCGTCGTCGACGAGAGCACCGCGCTGTACGACGACGACGGCGACGGGTTCGCCGAGGTCAACAACGACTGCGACGACAGCGATCCCGACGTCAACCCCTCCTCGGAGGAGGTGTGCGACGGCCTGGACAACGATTGTGACGGTCTGTACGACAGCGCCGACGCGTGCGTGTCCACCGACAGCGAGCCGATGGTCATCGGCTACCCCCGTCCCAGCCAGAACGCGTGCCTCGCCGGCGAGCAGATCTCCTTCTCGGTCAAGATCTTCGACGCCGACGGCCAGCTCCCGTCCTACTCGTGGGGCAGCGACGATCCCAAGGGCTCGGCGCTCTTCGACAACCCCATCGCGCAGACGGTCAACTTCACCTGCCCCGAGCCGTCGAGCGCCGCGGGTGAGAACGTCACGGTCTACGTCCTGGTCATGGACCCCGACGGCCACCAGGTGTGGGGCGACACGAAGATCGCGGTCTACCCGGCCGATTACGGCCTGTACGATCCGTACACCGAGGTCATCGTCGACACCGCCAGCTCCAGCGGCGGTGCGGGGGGCCTGTGCGCGGGCTCGCCGTTTGCGGTGCTCGCCGGCCTCGGGGTCGGTGGGGCGATCGCCATGCGTCGTCGTCGCGCGTAGTCGCGGCGGGAGTCGCAGGGTTCGGGGCGCCGCGGCGCGACCGTCCCGAAGCGCGCCGGGCCTGTCCGCGGCGCGCTCCGGGGCGCGCGCCTGCCCCCTCCGTGCCCCGCCCGCTGGGACAACCTTGCCTCGACGTGCCACGATTCTGGGCCTTGTTCCTTCGGCACGGAGTGTGCTACGGATCGGTTCATGCGCGCGCGGGCCGGACAGAGCACCACCGAGCTGATGTTGATGATCCCGGTCATCTTCATGCTGCTCTTCGCGGTGGTCGAGCTCGCGTTGTGGTTGGGCGGCACCCACTACGCCACCTACGCGGCGTTCGCGGGCGCGCGGGCGCAGCAGGTCGGGCGGCAGGCCAGCGACGCCACCGACATGCTGCTCGATGGCCGGGCCACGCGCCGCGCGCGCGCGGTCGACGACGGCGAGTCCGTCACGGTCGACATGCCGTGGAAGGCCGACCTGCCGTTCATCAGCGGCGTCGGCGACATGAGCTACGAGGTCACGGTGACCGCCGGCCCCGACGAGGAGCAGTACGAGGGCAAGACGGGCAACCTGTCGCGCCGCTACGCCGACAACAATTGCCGGAGCGGGTGTTGACCGCGCCGCGGCGAGCGCGTGGCGGCCAGGCGGCGGTCTTCGTCGCGATGTGCCTGATGGCGCTGATGCTGGTGGTGGCGTTTGCCACCAACACCGGCATCGCGGTCAACGACCGCATCCGTATGCAGTCCACGGCCGACCTCGCGACGTACGCGGTGGCGTACAGCGAAGCGGCGTCGCTCAACGACATCGTCGAGGCCAACGAGCAGATCGCCGACATCGCCCGCGACTGTCGGGGCACGTTGTCGTCGACGGTGTGGAACACGGTGCCGTGCGCACAGTGCGGCTCCGACCCCGGCGCCGAGCTGGTCATCGCGGCCTGCCGGGTCGAGCTCGACCTGGCGGTACGCCAGTTCATGATGAAGGCCGAGTACGGCAACTCCGTCGAGCCCGCCCTCGAGGCGGGCCGCGGCACGGCCGACGCGAACTTCGAAGGCACCTACGACAAGACGAGCTTCATGGAGGACATTCCCGGCTCGCCGACCTACCGCTGGAGCTACTCCACCTTCTGGCAGACGTCGTACTCCGCGGGGATCAACCCCACGATCGCCGACTTCGAGCAGGTGACCGACACCGCGTTCAACTACGAGTACCTCAACTACTGCAACGACCGCTGTGTCCCTTCGCTCACGGTCAAGCCCGACCAGACCATCCCCACCTGGTTCGTGAAGCGCAACCGCGACCCCGAGGTCTGGGTTGCGGGCCGCGTCATGGGCACGCCCGAGAAGCGCTTCCTCGACACCGACTACCGCGGCGGCGGCAAGGACCGCGGCTACTTCGGCGCGTCGTCGACCGGCGGGGACGACCTGCTCGTCGCCTACGCCGTGGCCAAGCCGTACGACGGCAGCGTCGGTCCGAGCGAGAAGTCCGGCTACCAGCTCAACGGCAACTGGCGCACCGGGCCCGTGTACGGGCGCAAGGGCATCGACTACCCGAAGCTCGGCATGGTGGGCGAGTACCGGGCGCGCATGGCCGGCATCCAGGACCGGTTGGCCGGCTATGTCGACGCCGAGACGCTCATCGCCATCGACGGCGCGATGATCGGCAAGAGCTGGGACACCTCGAGGTTCGAACACTGATGCGGTGCCGGCGTGGCCAGAGCGCGGTCGAGACGATGATGGTGGTGCCCATCGTCGCGGTGACCATCATGGCGTTGTACTACCTGTGGAGCGTCATCTACGCCGCCGAGAACGCGCACGTACGCGCGCGGGAGTACGTGCTCCACGGGTCGGCGTACCTGGGCTCGGTCGACGGCACCAGCGGCAGCGACGTGTTCTCCGGCAACAACTACCGCCGGGCCGACAGCACGAGCTTCCACTTCGAGTCGTCGTCGACCGATCAGTCGCTGGCGGTCTTCGGTCGCGCCGAGTCGATCGAGGCCAAGGCCGTCATCACGAGTCGCTGATGGCCAGGGCCGCCAGGCCCGCCGCGACGGCGGTTGGCGCCCTCAGGATCGCCGCCGCCAGGCCCAGGGGGGCGAACCCCGCGCCCACCAGCTCCGCCTGCTCCTGGGGCGACCAGCCGCCCTCCGGGCCCACCGCGAGGGTGGCCTCGGTCACGGGGGGGTAGCTGCGGGCGCGGGGGGCGCCGGGCGCCGCGAGGAAGCGGACCCCGCCGGGCAAGGCGTCGAGCGCCGACGCGAGCCCGCCGAAGGCCCGCAGCGCGGGGCGGTCGGTGCGCCCGCACTGCTTCAGCGCGCTGTCGAGCACCCGCTCGAGGCGATCGGTGCGGACCTCGCCCGGGTGCGACCACGCGGCGCGGCACACCCACAGCTCCGTCATCCCGAGCTCGGTGCCGAGCGTGAGGGCCTCCTCGATCAGCGCCGGCCGGGGCTGCCCGAGGAGGACCCTCCGCCCCGGGGGCGGGGCGAACGCACGCACCGCGGCCACGCGCACCGTGACCGCGTCGGGGTGCGTCGTGAGCACGACGGCTTCGGCCTCGTGCCCGCCGCCGTCGACCAGGCGCACCACGTCGCCGACGCCGGCGCGCAGGACGCGGGCGAGGTGGTGTGCTTCGGCCGGCGAGAGGGTGAGCTCGCCCGGCCGGAGCGCGGGCACCATCACCGTGCGCATCAGGGGACGCGGTAGACCAACGAGGTCCACCCTTCGCCGTCGTCGCGCGACTCGAGCACCAGGCCCGCCATCGCGGCCTCGACGAGGTGTGCGCGGTCGGCGAGGATGCCCGCGAAGACGAGGTGCCCGCGCGCCCGCTGCCGCAGCGCCGGCCCGAGGGCGGCGATGACCTCGGCGTACAGGTTCGCGACCACGAGGTCCCACGCGCCCTCCACGCGCTCCAGCGGCGTCGTGTCGAAGGGCACGTCCAGGCCGTTGAGGCGCGCCGCGGTCTGCGCCGCGGTCACCGCCTCGGGGTCGGTGTCCACGCCGTAGGCCTGCATGCCGAGGCGCGCCGCGGCCAACGCGAGGATGCCCGAGCCGCACCCGACGTCGAGGCACCGCGCGCCGGGGACGGCGAGCCGGTCGATCGCGGCGAGGCAACTGCGCGTGGTGCGGTGTTCGCCGGTGCCGAACGCATTGCCGGGCTCGATGATGACCGGCGCCGGGAGTCCCTCCCGGCCTTCGAGCGTGTGCCACGGCGCGGCCACGACGAGGCGGTCGCTCACGTGCACCGGTCGGAAGTGCTCCTTCCAGCCTTCGTTCCAGTCCTGGTCGGGCTCTTCGGACCACGCGTGCGCGGCCCCGGCGATCGTCGCCGCGAGCGCGCCGTCATCGGGGCGATCACGGAACCACGCGCGCAGGACCACCGTGGCGGGCGGGCGTGGCGCGCGCCCCTTGTCCCAGGGCTGCTTGAACCGGAGGGTCGTCCCCGCCGGCACGTCCTCCAACAGGCCGGTGGCGCCGAGCGCGAGGAGCGCCTTGCCCACCGGGGCGACCCGCGGCCGCGGGAGCGTCACCGCGAGGGCGTGCCAGGTCGGCATGTCACTCGGGCCAGGCCGGCGGGTCGACCGGGGCGGGGAGCGGCGTGCCCGCCCGTGCGGCGTCGAACACCGCCTGCAGGACCGCGCCGTCGCCAGGGCCGACGTTGAGCTTCACCCACTTGTCGCCGTACAGGCCGTGCACGAAGATCGCCGGCGTGCCATCGATCTTCGCGGCCACCCCGGCTTCGAGGTCGGCGCGGACCGCCTCGGCGGCGGCCGGGCTCGCCACGCACGCGTTGAAGCTCTCCTCGTCGATGCCGACCTTCTTCGCCATGAAGACGATGTCGGCCGGGGTGAGGTACTCTTGGTTCTTGAACATCTGCTCGGACAGCTCCCAGAAGCGCCCTTGGATGCGCGCACACTCGGCCGCCGCGGCGGCGCCGCACGCGTTCGGGTGCATCTTCCGGTCCATGTACGGGTTGCAGTCCATCGACAGCGGGTAGTTCTTGAAGCTCAGCTTCACGTCCCGGTTCTGGTCGAGGAACTTCTTGAGCACCGGCGACATCAGCCCGCAGTGTGGGCACTCGTAGTCGGCGAACTCGACCACGTGGTAGCGCGCGGCCGGATCGCCGCGCACCGGCTCGGTGCCGTCGAGCGTGAGCGTGCCGCGGACGTTCTCGAACAGGCCCTCGCGGAACCCGGCGGTGCCGTCGGCGAGGGGCGCACCGCCGGCCTGGCCCGCGGCCTGGCTGCGCACCACGAAAACGCCGACGATGAAGACCGACAGGCCCATGACCAGCGCGGGCCCGGCGTCGTCGGCGACGGCCTTCCCGAGCGCGTCGACAAACGACATCCCCGACTGCGCGAAGATCCGGACCGCGCCCACCAGGACGATCACGTTCATCGCCCAACTGACCGTGCAGAAGATGCAGACGGCGCCGAGCTTGTAGCTGGCGTAGGCCAGGTACACGTCGAACAGCACCGACACGGCGCCGCCGACCAACAACAGCGCCCCCGCGGACTGCGTGCGCCCCGCGTGCACCCGGAACGCCAGGTACCCCAGCGCGGCGTACACCCCGAGGCCGTACAGGGCGATCGGAATGCCGTACAGCTCGCTGGCCGCCGACGTGTTGACCGCATCGCAGTTGATGACGCTGCTGATGTTGCAGATGCTGCTGCCGCCGTGCATCGCGACGAAGTGCTGCACGGTGAGGTAGACGGTGGTCAGCGCGCCGACGACGCACGCGGCCAGCACGCCGAGGACCGGCCTCTGGACGACGAGCGCCCCGACGGCGAGGACCACGAGGAGGGCGCCCCCGACGAGCGCGGGGGCCTGGGCGCCTTCGGCGGACTCCGCCGCCAACGCGACGGGAACCAGGGCGAGGATCGACGTTCCGAGCATGGTGCCCCGCGGTAACTCACCGCGCGGCGCGCCGCTCAGCCCCGGTTCATGGCCCGGGCGATCTCCTTGCGATCCTCGAGCTCGCGCATCGAGTCGCGCTTATCGTGCTGCTTCCGGCCTTTTCCGAGCGCGAACTCGAGCTTGGCCCACGGACCCTCGAAGTACAAGCGCAGCGGCACCAGCGTGAGCCCCCGTTCGCGGACCGCTTCGCGGAGCCGGGCGACCTCGTGGGCATGCACCAGGAGCGGGCGGGGCCGGTCGGCCTCGTGGCAGATGTGCGTGGCCTGCTTGTAGGGCGCGATGTGCGCCTTGAGCAGGCACAACTTCCCGCCTTCGAAGCCCACCCACGCCTCGCTGAGGTGCGCTTCGCCGTTGCGGAGCGACTTGACCTCGGAGCCCATGAGCACCATGCCCGCGACGAGGACGTCGCCCAGCTCGTAGTCGTGGCGCGCGCGGCGGTTCTCGCAGATGTTCCGGCGTTCTGCCTTGCGCGCAGCCATGACGTCTCCGCGGGCAAGGGTGCGCACCGATCGGACCGTCGGCAAGGGAGCCTTCGGGCCATCGTCCCGCGACCGTCCCGAGGCGGGCCGGGTCCGGCGGACGATGGGCGCCACCGGGGCCCTCCCCGGACGCGCGCGGCGGCCCCTTCGTGCGGGGGGACCGGCGCCGGGCGCGCGCGGCGCCGAACGGACCCTGCTTGCGTCGGGACGGGCCTACGGCGCCGCCCAAAATGCACGTTCCTCACTCTTGGATCGTCAAGTCTTTGAAGTTTTCCATATTGTGGATATCCTTGTGGAATCATCGATCTTCAAAAAAGGATCGGCGGACCGGTCCGAGTTGCCCAGAAAATGGATTACATTCCCACGAAGAGGAGGCGTCGCCTACGGTCACCGAGCCGGGCGACGGATGCGAATGCTGGAAGTCCGGTTCAACCAGCAGCTCTCGATGGACGCCCGCGGCAGGGTCACGCTCCCCGTCCGCCTCAAGGCCGCGCTCGACACGCATCGCGTCTACAGCCTCGTCTTCATCGCCTACGAAGGGCGTTTGCGCGGCTACACCCCGGCCGACTTCACCGAACGTGTCGAGAAGCCGCTCCTCGGCGACGACCCGTTCGACCCCTACCAGGACGAAAAGCAGCTCCTCCGGCTGGGCACCGCGTGCGAGGTCGACGTCGATCGCCAGGGCCGCCTCGTCCTGCCGGCCGAGCTGCGCGAGCTGGTGCGGCTCGGCGACAAAGTCACGATGATCTCGCTGCTCGATCGTGTGGAGTTGTGGTCGACCGAGCAGTTCGGGAAGGCGTTCGCTGCTGCGCAGTCCCGGCGTGACGCGCTCGGGGGGGCGGGTGGATGAGTCGCCCCATGTCCCGGTCCTGCTCGAGTCGGTCGTGGAGCTCCTCGCGGTCCGCCCGGGGGGCCTCTACGTCGACGGTACGCTCGGGTGGGGCGGCCACGCTTCGGCCGTCCTGGCCGCCGGCGGCCGCCTCGTCGGCACCGACCGCGATCCCGACGCGCTCGCAGCGGCTCGGGCGCGGCTCGGCCCCGACGTCGAGCTCCACCACGCCCGCTTCTCGGCGTTGCCGGCGCTCTTGGGCGGACGTCGCGCCGACGGCATCCTGCTCGACCTGGGCGTCTCCTCGCCCCAGCTCGACCGCCCCGAGCGCGGCTTCTCCTTCCGGGCCGTCGGCCCGCTCGACATGCGGATGGATCCTACGGTCGGCGAGCCGGTGTGGGCCTGGCTCGATCACGTCGGTGCCGACGAGCTTGCGGATGTACTCTGGCGCTACGGCGACGAGCGTGCGTCCCGACGCATCGCGCGCACGATCGTGGCCCGGCGTGCCGAGCCCGAGGTCGAGCCGCTGCGCACCACGCGGCAGCTCGCCGAGCTGGTCGCTTCGGTGGTCCCGGCCGACGGCCGCATCCACCCCGCCACGCGCACCTTCCAGGCGCTGCGCATCCACGTCAACGACGAGCTGGGCGAGCTCGAGCGTGCGCTCGCGGCGCTCCCCGAGTGTCTCGCTCCCGGCGGGAGGCTCGTCGTGATCAGCTTCCACTCCCTCGAGGACAGGGCGGTCAAGCTTCGCTTTCGCGAACTTGCCGGCGAGGGTGGGGAGCGCGATCTCTTCGGCCGGGCCGTGCACACCCCCGGCTTCCGCCTGGTCGAACGAAAGGCCCGCAAGGGCGACGACGACGCCAACCCCCGCGCCCGGTCCGCCCGGGTGCGCGCGCTCGAGAGGATCGCATGAGCTCCACGACCGACCTGCGCGCCCGACCCGTCGCCCTCCCCGGCCTCAGCGCCGCCGCGCCCGAGGTGCGGACGCTCCTGCGCGTGCTCGGCGTGCTCCTGTTCGTCACCGCGGCGGCGTCGGTGCACTTGTGGACGCGTACGCAGGTCCGCGAGACCGCGCTCGAGCTCGACCAGGCCCGCAGCGCGCTGGTCCGTGCGCAGACCCAGCGCGACCGTCTCGCGGTCGAGCGCACGATGCTGCGCGCCCCCGGTCGCCTCGGGGCGCTCGCCGTCGGGCTCGATCTCGTCGCGCCCGAAGCGGTGGTCGACGTGGCCGCCACGGCGCGCCCGGCGGAGGCCCCGTGAAGCGCCCGCCCGCACGTCACCGGGCGGCCGGGTGGTGGGCCACCCTCGCGCCCCGTCGGCCCACCGCGGTCGACGAGCAGGCGATCCTCGCCGAGTCGCGGGCGCGGGCGGGGCTGAGCTTCGGCGGGCTCGCGCTCCTGCTGGTCGGGCTCACGCTGCGCGCCGCGTGGGTCATGGGCGTGCCGGACGAGCGCCTCGAAGCCCGCGGGCGGGAACAGTTCCGCTTCGCGGTCGAGATGCGTGGGCGGCGCGGGGCCATCGTCGACCGCAACGGGCGGGTGCTCGCGGCGACGGTCAACCTCCCGTCGTTGTACGCCAACCCCGCCAAGCTCCCGGCCGAGGAGCTCGATCGCCGGTTGCCCGCCATCGTCGCGGCCACCGGTCGCAGCGAAGAGTGGGTGCGGGGCCGCTTCGGGCTCCACCACGGCAAGAAGCTCCAGGAGGTGCGCCTGGGCGACGCGCTCGACCCCGACGACGCTGCGGCGCTGGTCGAGGGACTGGGCCGCGACCAGCTCTGGCTCGTCGAGGAGCCGGTGCGCGTGTACCCGGGGCGCGACCTCGCCGCGCCCCTGGTCGGCTACACCGACAACTTCGACGACGGTGCCGCCGGCCTCGAGAAGGTGCTCAACAAGGAGCTCGGCGGCGAGACCGTGCGGGTGCTCCAGGAGAAGGACCGCAAGGGCCGCGTGATCGACGGCGGCCTCGACGCTGCGCAGACGGTGAACGCCGGCCACAGCGTGCAGCTCACCATCGACGCGTCCATCCAGTACGCCGCCGAGCGCGCGCTGGACGAGGCCATGGCGCTCTCCCAGCCCGAGGCCGCGATGGCGGTGGTCATCGACGTGCGCACGGGCGGAATCCTCGCGATGGCGTCGCGCCCGTCGGGCAACCCCAACGACGGCGACTCGCGCCAGGTCCAGGAGGACTTCAAGAACCGCCCGGCGATGGACCAGGTCGAGCCCGGGAGCGTCTTCAAGCCCTTCGTGGCGGCCGCGGCCATGGAAGAGGGCCTCGTCACCCCGACCTCGATGGTGGACTGTGAGCTCGGTGGCTGGACGGTCGGCACCAAGACCATCAAGGACGACCACCCGAAGGGGGTCATCTCGGTCACCGAGGTCATCAAGTACAGCTCCAACATCGGCGCCGCGAAGCTCGGCTTCATGCTCGGCGCCGACAAGACCCTGAAGTACCTGAAGGACTTCGGCTTCGGCCGCAGCACCGGCCTCGGCCTCCCCGGCGAGGTGTCGGGCGCCATGCGCTCGCCGTCCAACATCAAGCCCATCGAGCTGGCGACCACCTCGTTCGGCCAGGGGGTCACCGCCTCGCCGGTCCAGCTCGCCGCGGGCATCGCCGTGCTCGCCAACGGCGGGGTGCGCATGTCGCCGCGGCTCGTCGAGGCGGTGCTCGACCGTCGCGGCGAGGTCGAGATGCTGCGCGAAGCGCGCGAAGACCGCCGCGTCATCTCCGAGGAGACGGCGCGGCTGATGTCCCGCATGATGGAGACGGTCACCGAGGACCACGGCACCGGGACGCGCGCCCGGGTGCCCGGCTACCGCGTCGCCGGAAAGACCGGCACCGCGCAGAAGGTCGAGAACGGCGGCTACAGCCCGACCAAGCGCGTCTCGTCGTTCGTGGGGTTCGTGCCCGCGGACCGCCCGGAGATCGCGGTCGCGGTCGTCGTCGACACGCCGACCGTCGGCTCCAAGTACGGCGGCATCGTCGCCGCCCCGGTCTTCGCGTCCATCGGCGCGTTCACCATGCGCTACCTCGGCGTCCCCCCCGACGACCCTGGCCTCGTCGTCGAGCCTGCGCCGGGCATCCCGGTCGATCCCGAAGCGCCGCCGCCGGTGCCGAAGGCGCCCCGGAAGAAGGAGGCGTTCGTCTCCGCCCTTCCCGTCACGCCGATCGAGGTCGGCGTCGACGCCACCGGCACCTGGGTACTGCCCGACCTCTCGGGCCGCTCCGCGCGGGCGGCCCTCGCCGCGCTCGCGCCGGCCGGCGTGGAGCTCGAGCTCCAGGGCTCCGGCCGCGTGGTCGGCCAGGAGCCGCTCGCCGGCACGGCGCTCTCGCCGGGCCAGCGCGTCGTGCTCCACCTCAACTGACTCTTTTCCAGCTCCCGTGTCTTCCGGGTGGGTCCGCCAGAATGGCGGGCCCGGGTGCGGCTCCCCGCCGCGCCCCCCGGCCTCCCGCCGGCTCTCCCCCCTGGGCATTCCGGTCGTTCCCCACGACCACGCCCCGAGCCGTCGACCAGGCCGAGTCCGCCGCCGAATCCCCCTCGCACCCCGCAGGGCGGCCCCACCCGGAAGACCTCCTCCCTCCTCTGCCCCCCTCCCTGCCTCCCCCCCGCCGATGACGCTCGCCGACCTCGTGTCCGCCGTGCCTGGCGCCGTGCTCGTGCGTGGCGTGCCGGGCCGACACGTGGGGCGGGTGTCCGACCGGGATGACGAGGTCGGCACCGACGACGTCTTCGTCGCGCTGCGCGGCGCGCGGGTCGACGGGCACGATCGGGCCGGCGCCATCGAGGTCGCAGCGGTGGTGGCCGAGCACGACCTCGCGCTGCGCCCCGGCGTGGCCCTGGTCCGCGTCCCCGACACGCGCCGTGCGCTCGCGCCCGCGTGCGCCGCGGCGCTCGGTTTTCCCGGGCGCTCGGTGCCCACCGTCGCGGTGACCGGAACCAACGGCAAGACGAGCACGACCTTCCTGCTCGCGTCCATCGCGCGCGCCGCCGGTCGGGTGCCGGGCATCGTCGGGACGACCGGCAACTTCGTGGGCGAGCTCGAGCTCGCGGCCAGCCACACGAGCCCCACCGCGCCGGCGCTGCAAGGCCTGCTGGCCCGGATGCGCGACGCGGGGGTGGGCCTCTGCGCGCTGGAGGCGTCGAGCATCGGCCTCGCCGCCTGGCGGTGCGACGCGGTGCCGTTCCGCGCGGCGGTCTTCACCAACCTGACGCGCGATCACCTCGACTGGCACGGCACGATGGAGGCCTACGCCGCGGCCAAGGCGCGCCTGTTCCACGAGCTGCTCGACGGCACAGCGGTGCTCAACGCCGACGATCCGGCGCACGCGCAGATGCGGCCCGCGCACCACCCGGTGTGGACGTACTCCACCTCCGGGCCCGCCGACCTGCGCGCGTTCGACGTCCGCCTGAGCTGGGCTGGGATCGACGCCAAGGTGCACACCCCGCGGGGCGGCGGGGTGCTCCACCTCCCGCTGGTGGGGCAGCACAACCTCCAGAACGCGCTCGGGGCGCTCGGGGCTGCGCTCGCGTTGGGAATCGACCTGGACGTCGCCCTGCGCGGTCTCGCCTCCGCCGTCGGCGCGCCTGGGCGCCTCGAGGCGGTGCCCAACGCGCGCGGGTTCGGCGTCTACGTCGACTACGCACACACCGACGACGCCCTGAGCCGCGTGCTCGCCGAGCTGCGTCGCCTGGGGCCGCGTCGCCTGCTCTGTGTCTTCGGGTGCGGCGGCGATCGGGATCGCGGCAAGCGCCCGCTCATGGGGGCCGCGGTGGCCGCCGGCGCCGACTTCGCCCTCGTCACCAGCGACAACCCCCGCACCGAGGACCCCGCTGGCATCGTGGCCGACATCCTCCCCGGCCTCGGCACCGCCCCGTACGAGGTGATCCTCGATCGTGCGGCCGCCATCCGGCGCGCGCTCACGCTCGCGGTGCCCGGCGATGTCGTGCTCATCGCCGGCAAAGGCCACGAGACCTACCAGGAGGTGGCCGGTGCGCGCCTCCCCTTCGACGACCGCGCCGTCGCGCGACAGGAACTCGCATGATCTTCGACGCCGCCACCATCGCCGCCGCGACCGGCGGGGAGCGCCTCCACGACGGGCCCGCCGGGCCGGTCGGCACCGACAGCCGGCGCGTCGCCCCCGGGAGCTGGTTCTTCGCGCTCAGCGGCGACAAGTTCGACGGCCACGACTTTCTCCGCGTCGCCGCGGCCTCCGGCGCCGCCGGCGTCGTCATCAGCCGCGAACCGCCGAGCGGGTGGACCACGGGCCTCGTGCGGGTGCGCGACACCCTGGTCGCGTTGCAGGACCTCGCCCGCCACGCGCGCGACCGCTTCGACGGCCCGGTCGTGGGCATCACCGGCAGCGCCGGCAAGACGAGCACCCGGGTCATGGTGGTCGAGGTGCTCCGGGCGCTCGGCGCGGTGCATCACACCCAGGGCAACCTCAACAACCACATCGGGCTCCCGCTGACGTTGTGTGGTACCCCTCCCGACGCCGACGCGATGGTGGTCGAGATGGGGATGAACCACCTCGGTGAGATCGCCCTGCTCCAGGGCATCACGCGGCCGACGGTGCGGCTCGTGACCAACGTGGGCGCAGCCCACGTCGAAGGGTGCGGGAGCATCGACGGCGTGGCGCGGGCCAAGCAGGAGCTGTTCGACGGCGCCCATCCGGGCGACGTGTTGTGCGTGAACCTCGACGATCCGCGCATCGCGGCCATGCCGCACCCGCCCGGAGTTCGCGTCGTCACCTACGGCACCACCCCCGAGGCGATGATCCGCCTCACGGACGTGGCCGTCGACGGAGATCGCCTGCAGACCCGCCTGCGGCTGGAGACGCCGGACGGCGCGGTTCGTGTCACCCTGGACGTCCCCGGCGCCCACCTCGCCATCAACGCGGCGGCGGCCGCGGCCGTCGCCTTTGCGCTGCGCGTGCCGGTCGACACCCTCGGCCCCGCGCTCTCGCGGTTCCAGCCCGAGGGGATGCGCAACCGCGTCGAGGACATCGGCGGCGTCGCGGTGCTCGACGATGCGTACAACGCCAACCCGGTCAGCATGGTCGCGGCGCTGCGCACGGTGGCGGCCCTCCGAGGCCGGCGCTTCGCCGCCCTCGGGGACATGTTGGAGCTCGGGGAGGCCGAAGCAGAAGCCCACGCCGCCGTGCTCGCGGAGGCGGTCGAGCTCGGGCTCGACGGCGTCTTGGTCACCGGACCGCGCATGACCTCGGCGGCCGTGCCGCCTGTGGTGGCCTTCCCGGACGCAGATTCGCTGGCCCAAGCGCTCGCGACTCAGCTTCGCGCCGGCGACTCGCTGCTGGTGAAGGGGAGCCGCGGGGTGCGGATGGAACGTGTCGTAGAGCGGCTCCGCGCCGCCCGGAGGGCCTGAGATGCTGTACCACCTGCTCATCCCGCTCGGCGGGCCGTTCAACGTCTTCCGCTACGTCACCTTCCGGTCGGCGTGTGCCATGATGACGGCGCTCATCCTCTGCTACGCGCTCTACCCGGCGTTCATCGAGTGGATGCGTAAGAAGAAGATGGAGCAGATCATCCGGGCCGACGGCCCTTCCGAGCACCTCGAGAGCAAGGTGGGCACGCCCACGATGGGGGGCCTGGTGATGCTCGCCGGGGTGGCGTTCTCGACGCTGTTGTGGGCGCGGCTGGACGAGCCGCTCCCGTGGTTGGTGCTCGCGGTCACGCTCGCCTGCGGCGTCATCGGGTTCGTCGACGACTGGAAGAAGGTGATGGAGCGATCCAGCGACGGCCTCGCGGGTCGCTACAAGATCTTCGGCCAGGTCCTCACGGGCGGGCTGGTCTTCGGCGGCGCGTACGGGCTCGGCCTGATGGACGCCACGTTCCACGTCCCCTTCTACAAGCACGCGGTCTTCGACCTCGCCGCGCTCTTCGACGGCGCTCCCCCCTGGCTCGGGTGGCTCTACGTCCTCTGGGGGGTGTTCCTCGTGACAAGCTGGTCCAACGCCGTGAACCTCACCGATGGTCTCGACGGGCTCGCGATCGGCACCACGATCACCAGCGTCGGCACGTTGGGCGTGCTCGCCTACGTTGCCGGTCACAGCGAATTCGCCTCCTACCTGCGCATCCCCTACGTGGAGGGCGGCGGGGAGCTGGCGGTGTTCTGCATGGGCATGATCGGCGCCGGCCTGGGCTTCCTCTGGTACAACGCCTACCCCGCGCAGATCTTCATGGGCGACGTCGGCTCGCTCGCCATCGGTGGCGCGCTCGGGTCGTTGTCGGTGTTCATCAAGCAGGAGCTGTTGCTCGCCGTGGTTGGCGGAGTGTTCGTCATGGAGGCGCTCTCGGTGACCCTGCAGGTGTTGTGGTTCAAGCGCACCGGCCAGCGCATCTTCCTGATGGCGCCCATCCACCACCACTTCGA
>SXGT01518767.1_pt1 | contig 25277 bp, 19 predicted proteins | sample 3176221 | NCBI WGS metagenome assembly SXGT01 (sample SAMN11356862, study PRJNA531348) | freshwater metagenome | isolation source: freshwater sample F1-120 | place: China: Fuxian Lake, Yuxi | collected 2017-12-25
AACTTGCTAAAATACGACGATTCATGCACCCGTGGCGCAATTGGATAGCGCATCGGTCTTCGGAACCGAGGGTTGCAGGTTCGAATCCTGCCGGGTGTATTTTGTTACAGGTGTTTCTTTCGATACCTCCGAGTTGATTTGCACAAACAAGCCGATCGCCTGCGTCTGCCACCGCGTCGAAATTCCCGGCTATGCCGGCTGCGAGAAAGGGCCGGCTGCGTGAAGGGCCGGCGGATGGCCACCGTAGCCAAACGCCGGTTCGACCTGGAGGTATGCGGCGGCATCTTTGTCGATGCGCCGTGCGTCGTCGACGACAACCTGCTTGGACTCGCTACCTCGCTCTCCCTTCCGTCCGGTCGATCACAGCGGACGGCGCGGCAATTGGCGCGGGTAGGGGGGGTCTTCGTGCTCGGGCAGCGGCTCGGACAGATCTTCAACCCAGTCTTTGCGCTCTTGTTCGGTCGCGTAGTAGCGGAGCCAGATCTCCGGATCACCGCTCACGTCGGCGCAATCCCAGTGCAAGTAGTTGTGGGGCGAGTCGATCTTCTTTTCGTGCGAGGAGAGGATGTCGCGGTAGATCAGGCAGTACAAGTCGCGGTCGGACAAGTGATCGGTGAAGTCGAGCACGATCCGAGCATCGAACAATTTGTGGATCGTGTCCCAGAGCACGTCCCGCAGTTCACGGTCGCTGAGTTGATCGGCCGGGGGCAAACGCAACTCGGGGGAAAACCACTGGTAGATCGGCACGATCGGGGCACGTTCCCAGGCGAGCATCGACGCCAAAAACTCGTTCTCCACCGGCGTCGGAACTTCGGCCACGTTGACACTCATGATGGCTTCGTCCATGTAGGGTTCCAGCTCGTCGCGCAGACGCGCGTTGAGCAGCAGGTGCTCGACTTCTTCCGGACAAGAACGCGAACGATCTTCCATCGCAACCCAACCAATATACGCAAGTACACAAAGACTCCGCCGCCCGGCCCAATCTGGCCCTAACCTTGACTCTACCAGGACGGCGCGGCGGTTCAATAGTTGTGCGGGGTGCTAGCTGCAAATGTCGAACATATTACACCCACGCGACCGCTACGACTGCCAGACTTTCAACGCACGTGCCGGCATAATCGGAACAGTCCGGCAAAAGCGGGTAAAACGCTGGCGAACAGTTCGCTCTGACAACCCTTCACGCGCGGCATGCCGGGAAAGGGCACCGCGGATTTCTTCCATCAAGGCAATCCACGACTTGTCATCTCGTTGTATTCCCGCCGTGTCTTTGGGCGTCCGAGAAAGCGCCCGCTGCGATTCAGTTGCCGGCGCGATGCTCGATCCGGGTGATCTTCTCAATCCGCCGCGCGTGGCGGCCCCCCTCGAATTCTGTCTTCAGCCAGATTTCGATCATCCGGTTGATCAGGCGTTCACCGAGCATGTCGGCCGAGAGACAGAGCACATTCAGGTCGATATGGCGCCGGCTCAGTTCGGCAGTCAGATCGTCGTGGCAAGGCGCCGCGCGCACGCCGGAAAATTTGTTGGCGGTGATCGACATGCCGATGCCTGTGCCGCAAATCAAGATCCCGCGATCAACCTCCTGCTTGCTGACCCGCAAGGCGACGATCTGCGCGACATCGGGATAATCCGCACTCTGGTTGTCAAACACACCGTCGTCGAAAACTTCCTGGCCAAGCTCGCGCAGCAGTTCCAGGATCTTGCACTTGACGGCGAAGCCCCGATGATCGCTCCCCACTGCTATTCGCATGATTCATGCTCCTGGACGCGTGACGTACCAGCAGTACAACAGCGGGCACGCAGCGCCGTTGAAGGGGAAACTCAGATCTGCAAATCAACCAATCGCGATTCCAGCTCCACGGTTATTTGCGCTGCACACCGGCGGTAATGCTCTTCCGTACCACCGATCGGATCGGCGATGTCGCCGCCATCACGGCAGAGCAGGCTGGCTCGCGGCGCCGCTTCCGGCCACTGCGAAACCAATGCCTGACGATGCGACCGCGTCATCGTCCAAATCACGTCAGCATGACGCACCAATTGCGCCGTGACCGGCTGCGATTCATGATCGGTAAGCTTCAGGCCCCACTCGCCCAGCACCTTGATGCCTTCCGGACTTGCGCGATTGCCCATCGCCGCTGACGTGCCGGCCGACATCACCAGCACTCCGCGGTCGGGAAGTTCGTCGACCGAACAGCTTAGCCTGTCGGCCAACAGCTTGCGGCAAATCGCCTCGGCCATCGGACTGCGGCAGGTGTTGCCCGTGCACACAAACAGCAGCATGAAGCTCGAAAGTCGCTTCAGCGTCTGGGCAGAGACCACGCCCGGCCGCAAAATTTCAATTCCCTTGTCGGTAACTTCCACCACCGTCGAGGGCTGGCCCAACCGGCTGCGGCCATCGTTCAGCACAAGCTGCACGCGATCGCCAAGATTCCGCACGACATCTTCCGCCGTGAGGGCGTCGGGCTCGCCGCTGCGATTGGCACTGGTCAGCGCGATCGGCCCGGCCAGCATTCGCAGGATATCGAGCACGGCCTGATGGGCCGGCACGCGCAAACCGACCGAGTGATCGGGCGAGATCGCCCGTCGTACGCTGGCCGGCAACCGGTGGATCAGGCTTTCGGGGTGGTGGTCTTCGACGACGAGCGTCACGGGACCCGGCCAGCAGCGACGCGCCAGCCGCCGGCCCAGGCGGCTCATCGCGGGAGCATAATCGAGCGCATCGTCCGCGCTCTTAATGGCAAGCGTCAGCGGCTGCCCCTGGGGGCGATTCTTGGCTTCCAAGAGGCGGTCAATCGCCTTCTCGTGGAGCGCACTGGCAGCCAGGCCGTAGACCGTTTCCGTGGGCAGCGCCACCAACTTGCCCTCGGCCAGGGCTTGCACCGCACGGTGAACCACGTCGCGAGGTTCTTCGGCAGCTCGTAGGTCGATCACCACGGGGGGCATTTTGCAAATGAGAAATTGGGGAGCCGAATCCATCGAGCCGGTCGACGCGCGCCAAACCTGTGTTTTCAAGCAATAGGCGCAACATATTAGCATACAGGGGGTTGCGCGCATGGGTCAAGTACCGCGTCCGGCTGAGGGCTCCGCGGCGGCTGGAGAATACAAGCCGGCATGAATCGAGCGAACGGTGTCGAAGGTTACCAGAAACTCGTTGTCGGTGGCGTTGCAGGCCACTGCCGGATAAAACGCTTCGGGCGTGGTCGCGACGGAGATGCGAAACACATTGCCCAACGGCACGCCGCTATTGCTCACGCGGCGGCCCCGTACACACCTGGCGTCCCGGGGTTGTAATCGGCCCACACGGTCAGATACGTGTCATCGACGCTGTTGTAAGGCACATCCGGAAAGCGACATCCGGGGCCGGAGATGATCACCGGGGCACCGATCCTGCCAGCCATGCAATTTCGGCACAGCACGACTATCAGCGACGCAAATTCGAAAGGTAGCCATTCACGGGCCAAGACAGGGGGACAGGCACATTTTCCCGGGAACCACGTTGGACAACCTCCTGACAGGACGATGCACCTGGCGCGAATTCGCCGGGAAAATGAGCCAGTCCCCGGCCCGTAAACGGTTAATTCGAAAGAATGATGGATTGTTCCAGCGAGTGCCAACAGAGGTGACTCCGTCTTTGGGCCCAAGGATGGACCGCGGAGTGCGCAGAGGATCGCAGAGGCATGCACCATCGAGGGAAGTCGGTGACCTGTTTAGCATGCCGATGACACTACCATCTGCATTTTCCTGTCTTGAAATATTCCTGTCCTTCTTCTGAATCCTTTTTCTGAGTTGGGAACAGTCGCCCATGTTTGGCTCTTTCTGCCGTTTCTCCGCCCCCTTCGCGTTCTCCGCGGTTTCATAAGGAGTGGTCTGATAATGGATGCCGGCATCGCAGTGCCAGACCGACAATCGCAGCCGCGCAGCACAGGATTGCGGAGTTCGGCTCGCACACGGCACTCGATGCACCAAGCGCCAGCCCACTACCCCAATTACCTAACACGGCATTTAAGTCGTCCTGACCAACGAAGCCGTCGCCGCTGGGGTCGCCCAACAGCCAGTTGCCCGCCGTTGCACTTTGTCCCCATCGGCTCAAGATCAAATTCAGGTCATCCTGGCCCACAAAGCCATCACCATTCAGATCGCCGGCGAGATACAGAGTCGTCGAAACGATTGCGCTATCCAAATAAAACGTGTTTCCCACGCCTCCGAAAATTCGAAAGTCCGATTCCCAATTTTGTCGATTGCCAAAATAAGCGTCGGCGATGTGAAAGGTGTGCGTCTTCCAGGCCTGACTGTCGGTCAGCGCAACACTTCCGCCGTTCTTATAGAACGCCGGCAAGGTGCTTCCCGTGTTGGAATCGTACTGCAACGTGAGCGAGCCGTTTCCATCGTCGAAATACTGAATGGTGATATACAACTCCGGGTCGCTCCCTTGGTGCGTGAACCAATCGGCGGCCGCGAAGTAGAAATAAAAGTCTTCGTTGGGATTCTCGTTTTGCCGCGTGCTGCGGCCGCCGATGGTAGCAGGCATCGTGTCGCCGTCGCCGCCTTGCAGGTGCAGCAGGCCGTGCGGATCGTTCACCGCATCCAGGTTAATCCGCGCGGGGCCATCGTCTGCGTAGCTGCCACGGATGATGTAAGCTTGGGGGCCTTGTTCCAGCGTGAACCGCTGGGTGGCGCTGGGCGTCAACTCGCGGACGACTTCGCCGTTGAGCGGGTTGAAGACTTGGACCGTCATATTCTGTCGGGCTTGGAGTTCCACGCCGCCGCCGAGAATGCCGATGGGCAGGGTATAGAAATCGTCCCCCTTGACGTTGGCAATGTTGCGAACCACGCCGCTGTTGGGACTGGCCACCTCGGTGTACCACTTGTTCGCCTGACCGTTGGCATAGGTTGTAAACGGCGCGAGCGCATCCTTGCCCTCGCTGCGTGGCCAGTTGGCGATGTCGCCCGGCAAAATGTTTTGCACGTGGCGGAAGTCGGTCACGCCTGCCATGTCTTCGAACCGCATGTTGCCAAAGACGCCCGCATTGGTGTGATACACATGCGCAGGCAGCCCCGCCATCCAGGCAAACGCAGCGGCCGAGACGAGCTTGATCGGATCGTTTTCCGAATTGACCGATGAGCCGGGGCCGATTGGCTCGTTGCTGATCACCGGCGGAACTCCAACGGCCGAATTCACGCGCCACGGATCACGCACCGGCAGCCAGCCCCCTTCGACCGTGCCAATATCGCGGCTGAAATGCTCGGTGGCCACGTCGGCCGAGCTGCCCTGATACATCTGCTGCAACGTGGCATTGTTGTTGTTGGTTGAACTCAGGGCCACCAACACATTGGTGCGGTCAGCCAGATAATCGCCGAACTCCCGGACCTTGGCCACGCCGCCGGGATCGGGAAACCCGTTTTGCCAATATTCGTTGGCCACTTCCAACAGCATCACCTTATGCTCGCGTCCTTCGAGGTTGGCCAGCACGTTTTGCATGTGGGCGATGCGGTCGGCTTCGTTCGGCATCAACTGCGCATCGGCGAAAAGGGTGACTTGCGTCCGTAGGCCGAACTCGTCGTAGGCAATGTCGATCATTTCGCGGAACTGCTGCCAGTAATCGTTCCAGCCTTGCACGCTTGCTCCGTTTTCGTTCTGGAAAGAAATCGGCGCGATCTCTTTGCCTTCCCAGGCATCGTACCAGCCGACCATCGACAGCGTGCGGATGTAGTCGAACCCGTTGCGTGCCAGGTAATCCAAATCGCTGCGATAACGCGCGCGATCGAACTTCGTGCGTCGTAGCGCTTGGAAGTACGAGGCGCCCAGTCCGGTGAACTCACCGCCCGCATCGATCAGCGCCTGGCCGTCTAATCCCACGTCGCCGATGCGCGGCGGCGGCAGGGGCGGCAACGGCTCATTCACGCTCAAGTCCCAGACCTTGAGATTGCTGAAAACGGCATCGACCGGCGCGCCGGCGTCGGCGGCACGCCGCGTGCTGGCGCCGATTCGTACGCTATGTCCGACCGGTGCATAAATTCCCGGCAGCGACTCATTTAACAGCAGCGTGCCATTGCGATACAGCCGCAGGTAGCTGCTGCCGCTGCCGTCGGGTCCCCATTCTTCGCGAAAACGGTACGTAGTGCTGGGAGTCCAAGAAACCACGGGCGTGTCGACTTCAAAGTACGGGTCGCCGATCTTGTAGACAACCTCCATGGCATCGATGGAATTGTTGTAGCTTCCCAGAGTGCCGATCTTGCGGACGAAATGTTTATACGTGTTGTCGCGGTAGCCGGGAGAATATACATCGTCGGCATCGCCAAACGTGTAGTCGTACATGTGGAATAGTTCGCTCTTGTCTTCCATGCCCGGCCGACCCTCATTGGAGTTCAGCCCGCGAACGCTCCATTCGGCCGTCCCATGCGAGACCGTGGGAATGTGCCAGTAAATCGAGTCGTACTGATTATTGACCCGCCAACCGTCGGCCAGAAACGTGCCGCCGTCGATCGTGCCCATCGCTGAACCCAACAGCGCATCGTCGAGCACCAACACCTGGGCCTGCGACTCTTGGCAAACGAGGACCGCAACCCATGTGATCGCAGCGATTGACCGACGATGATCGCGCATGAGGAGTTTTACCCAATACTTGCAGTATCTTCCTAGTATCCGGGAAAGCAGCGGGAATGGCCAGCTTTAGCGCTTTGACGCCCCTCACCTCCGGCCACGGCGACTACCGCCAGCCAAATCGCTTGCGGTTCCGGCACGGCGGCCGTCGCTCCCACGACCGGCGGCGTGCCTTGACCCCCGTTGCCAGGCACTGCGTTGAGATCGTCCTGGCCGACGAAACATCGGACAAGCCCATCCTGAGAAGCATGAAAGCTATTAGATGGCATGAAAGCAATAAAATGCTTGCTCTCGATTTGCCTATCCGACAAACGTGACGTAGCTTTCCGATGACGGACAAGTGCCGGTTCAATCCTGGCAGTTGCCCGCCGCCACGCGACGGTTCCTTTTCCCATCCACAATCGAACCTCGCGGCCGTAATTTGCGCCTACCTCCCGAGCGCGACCGCGCCTCGGTCCATTCCACCGCTTGCCACGGCTGTTCCACGTGAGTGTTGCCACGCTCGACCGTCCTGCTGCGCTTGAAGAGTCGGAAGTCACCGACACTCTAGCCGCGCTGCGCACCAACGGCGACGCGCTGGCCGAACTGCTTGACGGCGTGTTCGACGATCTCGACTCGTTGGCGACCGAGCTTGACCTGCGATCGTGCTTGCTCGTCGAGACCAGGCGACAGGCCAGCGAACAATCCGCCGAATTGCAAACTGTGCGCCACACCGAAGCGCTCGCCAACGCCGAGTTGACCAGCGTGCGACGCGAATTCGATCGCACCAGCGAACAGCTCGTCCGCCTGCCGCAGCAGAACAACGAGCTGCGCGAACACCTGCACGCTCTGGAATTGGAACGTTGCAGCCTCGAAGCGGAGCTGGAATCTCTTCGCGTCCGAACTGCCGAGCTGGCCGACCACCTGGCCGAGGTCAAACGGGAATCGGCCGAAGAGCGCGTGGAGTGGTCCAGCGAACTCAAACAGCTGCGCCGCACGCTGGAACGTCAGGCGGAGTTGCTCGCGGATCGGCTCGTAACGATTCAATCGATCGAGCGCTCTGCCGGACAATCCGCGCCGCTGCCCGCCAGCGCCTCACGTGCAACGTCCGTAGCGACGCCCGCGGTCAATATCGCGCTAGCGCCGAAAGATTCCGTGCTCGGTTCCGTGATGGCCCAATTCGAGACGCTGCAACGCGACCGCCAGAGACGCCGCGCATAGTAAATTACGTGCAACTTAGCCTACTCGTATGATCCGTTTGCCAACTCACGAATGGTTGACTCGATTCCGCGCCCGGCAACTCGGTGATGGGGCGCCAACGGCGTGTGCGGTTGTCGCTCTGCTGATGGGTGCATGTATTGGCAGTCCGCTGCTGGTGGGAACGGGAATCGTCGCCGCGGCGTTTGCCTTGGGCCGCGACGTGCACCGCTCGCCTAATCGACGGACGCTGCCCATCGTCCTGCCGCCGATCACGACCGCGGCCGACGTGACTCATGCAAGTCATGCAGTTTCTGGCGAGCAATCGGAGCTAGGCATCCTCGTCGAGGAAATGCTCGCTCACGGTCGGTATGCCTTGCTGCTGCGGCCCCAGATCGTCGGCAACCTGAACGAACGACAACGCGAGCGGACCCACTCGGCATTGGGGGACGGCATGGCTATTGTGCCTGCGGGAGAAGTCCTTCTGGGAGACGTGCATGATGCGCTCGACGACGGACGATTTACGGAAGACGAGGTGGATCGCAATCGCCTGGAACGTGTGACCGTCGAAGACTTCCTGCTCGATCGTTATCCGGTCACCAATCGCCAGTTTTACCAATTCGTGGCATCGGGCGGATACCAGCAATTGTCTCTCTGGCAGCCGTCGATCCTGGCAGCCGTGCTGGATTTCGTCGATCAGACAGGAGCGCCTGGACCACGCCTCTGGCGCGACGGCCACTTTCCGCGCGGCGAAGAAGATTTTCCCGTCGTCGGTGTTTGCTGGCATGAGGCAGCAGCCTTCGCACGTTGGGTCGGCAAGCGGTTGCCCACCGACGCGGAGTGGGTCAAGGCCGCATGCTGGCCGGTGCCCGTTGCGACAGGCGTCTGGCAGCAACGAAAATTCCCCTGGGGCAACGCCTTGGAGCGCGTTCGGGCAAACCTGTGGGGCGCTGGACCAGGACGCACGGTCCCCGTGGACCAATATTCGGAAGGCATAAGCGCTGGCGGCATTTACCAGTTGGTGGGCAACATTTGGGAGTGGACCATGGGCGATTTCGGCTGCGACGATCTCAACGGGGCGCTGCTCGCCGAACCTGGCGGCTCGCCCGTACTGAAGTCCTTGCGCGGCGGCGCTTTCGACACTTATTTTGAGTCGCAAGCCACTTGCCAGTTCCGCAGCGGAGATCATCCGCTGGCCCGCAAACATAACGTTGGATTCCGTTGCGCCCTGGGCGTGTGCGATGTCTTGGCCAGGGGGGCCGCGGAATCAGGGCAAGATGAGCATCAATCGCTCGATGCAGAGCCGCAGCTTGCCGAGGTGGGCCCATGAACCGCGGCGTCACGTTACCGCTCGACTCTTATCGCCTCGCCCAATACGCGATCGGCGTACCTTGTTACATTTGCGGCGAGGACAACAACCACGACGCCGAGCTGTGCCGCCATTGCTACGCGCCGATGGCGCTTGCGCATCAGGCGCGCACCCAGCATGTACTGCCACGGATGGTGGCCACCATTGGCAACAGCGGCGCCGGCAAGACGGTTTACCTGGGCATGTTGCTGGATATGCTCTCCCGCCAGCCCGAGCGGTTGCAAGTCCTGGCCCGCGGCGCATTCTCGATCACGCTTCAACAGGTTACGGTGGCGGCGCTGGCCCGCTGCCAGTTCCCGCAGAAAACCCCCAATGAGGCGGACCGTTGGAATTGGGTGCACTGCCAGGTGCGGGGCAGCAAGCAGAAGCGGCCGGCCGAATTGATCATGCCCGACGTGGCCGGCGAAGCGATCGTCGAGGAAATCGACCACCCGTTCTCGCACCGCGCCATTCGCTCGCTGTTCACGAAGTGCTCCGGAGCGATGTTGCTGGTCGACGCCCAGCAGTTGCAGGAAGGCGCGCTCGACCAGGATTTCTTCACCATGAAGCTGCTCTGCTACCTGAGTGAGCTGGACGAGGTCGATCCGCGTACCAAACGGGGTCAAGGCCCCCCCCCGTGGCGCGACCGTCCCGTGGCCGTGATCTTTACCAAGGCCGACGAATGCGAGCGCTGCTTCGAAGATCCTGCCGAGTACGCCCAGCAACATGTGCCGGGTCTATGGCAATTCTGCCGCGAACGATTCAGTGATGTACGCTATTTCGCCAGCGGCGTGGCAGGCGCCTGCGCGGTTCGCAATGTCCCCTACGAAGGCCGCCGCCGCGTGCCGCTCCGCATCGAGCCCCGCGGCATTGTCGAGCCATTCGAGTGGCTGGTGGGACGGCTGGGGGACGGCTAACAACCCGGCGCCAGGACAAGCCCGGGAACGAGACCGATGAGCATCGAGCAAGCCATCTTCACGTCGGTCGAGACCCGGCGTGCCAGTGGTTACCACCTGGCTTGCCGCAGTTCCGGACTGACCGATGCCGATGCGCGGGAACTTACCACCTGGGGACCCTCGCACGATTCCCTGGCGGATGCGAAACCAGCCGCGCAAAGCGTGAACTGGTTTCCGCTTTCGAGCGGTTCTTACTGCGTCAGCCGGACCGTGACCGCGGGGCAGGAATACAGTGGTCGCGGGGGTTGGCGGGTGTTCACCACCTGTCTGGTCGTACCACCGGCGGACCTGCTCCGGTTCGCGAATAACCCGTTCGCAATTGTTCGCGCCGCATTGGCCGCCGGTAATCTCGACGTGCCCGAGGTGCTGCCGCGGTGGCTGGAATCGCTGACACTCGGCGGCCGCGCGGCGAGGGTGGATCCGACCATCCTGCATCGCCTCGCTGCGCGTGTGCCGACAGACGCAACCGTGCAAATCATCGCCAAGGCGTTCGAACATCGCCAGTTGATCGTCTGTACGAGCGTCGATCCCGAGCTCTTGGTGGCGGGACTGTTCAACACGCTGCCGGTCCATCGGCGAGTTGAACTCTCGTTCTCGACGGGCCTGCGCTACTCCCCCCAACGCCCATTCCGGCTGGCGATCCTCCCCCGGCGGGCCGACGCAGAAATGCGTCACGCGACGCTCGCCGGCGCCCACGCCCACCACCTTTAGCGGCAATTACTAAACTTGACGATCGACCACGACCACGCGCACATCGCAGACGTTGGTGTGGGTTGGGCCGGTTTTGATGAGAGCGCCGAGCTGGTCGAAAAGTGGGTAGGCGTCGTTGCGGGCCAGATGGTCGGCGAGGTCGAGATTTCTGCGACGTGCTTCCGCGATGATGGCTGCGTCGCAGATTGCGCCTGCGGCGTCGGTGGGGCCGTCTTCGCCATCCGTGCCAGCCGAAAGCAGGGCGATGCCCGACGCGCCGTTTCCCCGAGGTAGCGCGAGCGTTGCCAGATGCTGCATCGCGGCAAGCACGAGTTGCTGGTTGCGACCGCCGCGGCCGCGAATCTCGGGCGGCGCGAGCCTGACGACCGGTTCGCCGCCGCTGATCAGACAATCAGGACCTGCCTCCTGGCGCATTCGGATCGCCATGGCGGCGAGTGCGCGGCCCACGTCTTCCGCTGGACCTTCGCAGTGCATTGCCGAGACCATGGCGGGGGAATACCCCTGTCGCCTGGCTTCCGCGCCCGCCGCATCAACGGCTGCCGCATTGTTGCCGATCACGCGGTTGTGGACCTCGCAGCTGGGCGGCGGGTCGACGCGGACTCCGATTGCGCCGCGGCGAAACCTGGGTGGCGCATGATATTGATCGAGCACCGCGACGGCATCGCCGGCAGTTGACGTGTTCGGCACCGTCAAGCCCGAGCCGATGATATCCAGGGGATCTCCCAACACGTCGGAAATGATCAGTGCATACAGTTGACCTGCACGGCATGCGCGCGCCAGTCCGCCGCCTTTGAGACGGCTCAATTGTTTGCGAACCGTGTTGAGCTCTTCGATGTTAGCGCCTGCGGCGCTGAGAAATCGCGTGATTTCCAGCTTGTCGGTCAAGGACACACCTTCAATCGGATCGGGCAATAGGGCCGACGCGCCCCCCGAGATCAGCGCAATGCAAAGATCGTCGGGGGAAGCGGTTTCAACCAGGCGGCGAATCTCGACCGCGCCGGCCATGCCCGCGGCGGTTGGTTCGTTGATGCCTGCGGGTCGCGCACCGTGGAGATGAATCCGCGCCAGCGAGCGTACACAGTCGTCGGGCACATTCACCCAGCCGATAAGCGGCTTGTCGCCCGGTAGCGGCGACCCCAAGGCTTGTTCAAGCCCTTCGGCCATTCCGGCGCCGGCTTTGCCCGCGCCGACAACGATGATGCGCCGGACGCGTGAAAGGTCGATCTCGTCGTCGCCGATCGAGAGCGTGGCGCCTTCAACATGAACGGTGTTGCGCACGAGCCGTTCGGAGCGGACGGCTTCGAGACCTGCCTGCCAGATTCGCAGAGCATCGCGGCGGAGCTGGTCGGCGGAGCGTTCCATCGTGGTTCATCGTCGGCCGTCAATGACTGCCTGGCGAAGAGGGAATGAGCGTACACGAACAGTGCGGGCTACGAAGTTATTGCAACGGCACGACGCTGCCGGCGGCCGGCAATCGCGTGACTTGCGGATTTGCCGGGCCGCGATCGACGGCGCGAATCTGGACGTCGTCGATCCAGGCTTCGCCAAGGCCGGTCAGGGCGAAGGTGACCGTCAGATTACCCGATTGCGGCACCACGCGAAACAGTTTGAACTCCTGCCAATCGACGGTGGTTCGAATGCGTTCGGCCAGCGCATCCCCGGTGATTGAATCAAGAATCAACAGCCCGTCGACACTCCCCCTAATCGCCTTCGGCACGCGGGCAAAACCGCTAATCTCCACCAGCTCTCCGGGTTCCACCGCGACCGGCGCAGCGGTGATCCAGACGGGGGGCGTTTCGACCACCTCGGGTTCTTGTCGCGGATCTTCGGCGGTCACGCGCAACCGCAAGGCAAATTGTCCTGAGTGCGGATGGTCGGCGGTTAGCTCGACGGCGGTGGCCATCCCGACTTGTCGATGCTGCATGTGCTTCCAACCTGCGCCGAGCATGGTTTCGAGCGACTCACATTCGCCGCCGCGCAGCCGGTTGGGATCGCGACGCGCCGATTCAATGGTGCTCATCAACTGCCAGTGCTCCGGCGACGTTTGAAAGCTGACGGCAAGCGGGCTGGTCAGCGGCGAATTGAGCGCACTGGCTGCTTCGTTCCATTGTGCCCGTTCGATCTGCCGCAAGGCCAACAAGGCCTGTCGGGCGCGCTCTTCGGCGAGCGGCAGGTCGTTCGTGCCCGCGATGCTTGCGGACTGATTGAATCGCTGCCGGGCCGTTTCCAGCAATTTGGTATTTTGCGGCAGCCAGCGACCTTGCGAGGCAAGCCGGCGTTGGAGATCGGCGACCAGGGCTAAGTTGCTTGCGCTGATTTTGCGTTGCAGCTCAAACATGCGGCGTCCAAGTTGTGCTGCTTTGCGAGAGAGCGCGGCCATGACCAGTGGGTCTTGAGTGATCACGACGGGCGAGGAGCGGTCGCCGTCGCTGAGCATAATCCGCAAGCCCCCCGTGACCCGACGACGCGCAAGCGGCCGCAATCCAGCAGGCGACAATTCAAACGCATCGTTCGCCTCGGAAGCTCCCGGCACGGTGAAGGAAATCGCACCCACCTTGCCGTAGTCGATTGCAAACTGGTTATGCCCGGCAATGGGCAAGGGCAAGAGCAGCCAGGCACGCTCGCTCTGCAGGACGACACCCACAAGCTGCGGATCGGTGCAATCTGCGGTCGTCACGTACACCCCGCCCGAGATCCAGGGGGCAATCAGCTCTAGTTCCAGATTGATCGATTCAAGAATCGCGGCCCGCTCTTGCGTTTCCAGGTCGTCGGCATCGAGCGGCGTCAGAGACTCGAAACCGATGCCTCGGATGCCGGCGGCGAGCGCGGTAATCACCAGCAGCCGCAACTGCTCGTGCTGCCAATTCAATCGCAACGTTGCTCCCTTTCCCTCGGGGAGCGGGCTGGGATGAGGCTGGGAAAGCAGCGCGAGCTGCTCGACAAGTTGCGGGCCAGGTTGCGTTTGGATGGTCGTCCAAACGGGCGTGCCCGGCCGCGCAAGCTGCGTTCGCGACCGAAGCCAGATGCCATACTCATTCAGTTCCTGGCTGGTTCCCAGGGGCCGTCGCTCCACCAGCAAAGCGTCGGCGTGCCGGCTGTAGGAACGTAATTCGCTCTCGGCCTGGCAGACAATCGGACGCCGACGCGGATCGGCCGAACGCAATGCTTTAATCCATGGCCGCACAACATCGAGTTCGTTGCCACTGAGACCCCCGCCCAGGTCCCACGCCAACACGCGGTCGAAATCGTGGCCGATGGTGGTCATCCTCCCTCCGGCGGTGCGTGACGCCAGCTCGGCCGCGTGGGGCGGCTGTGCGACAAGCCACAGACCGTGACGACGCGCTTCATCCAACAGCTCGATATCTGGCAGCATGGACACTCGAACCGTGTTGAAGCCCAGGCGCTTGAGCAGGTCGAGCGGTTCGCCGCGATATTGCACCATTCGCGGAAAGAATGGTTTCTCACCAACGATCAGCACGTTGCCTTGCAGTCGCACGTTCGGCACCGTGAGATCTGCCGAGTCGGTCGCTTCCCAAGTCGCAGGCAACCGCTCTGGCGATGGTTGTTTTCCGGATGCAAGCTGCAGGTGGTCCGGCGCGCGCACGGCAATATCCGCACCAGAAATCATGCCCGTCATTTCCAAGTCGTCAACCCAAACATTGGTTGTCCCCGGACCGCCGTAAACATTCAGCAGCAGTTGATCGATGTACGCCTCATGGGCGTCGACGTGAGCACCCAGCGCCACACGCAACACGCGCGTTTGGCGCTCGACGCGCAAGGGAAAGTCGCCAATCGATAGCTGTTGCCAGACACCAACTCGGGTGTAGTTATCGCCCGGCACGAGCATCGTCGCGGGACGATGGGTTTTGGGGTCCAATGTGCGAGGCAGGACCACGCGGGCCAGCAGTTGAAGTCCTGGACGGTCGGCGCGCAGCCAAACGCTGGCGGCCAATTCGCTAATGATTCGCGCCTCACCAATAGGGTGGCTCAGGTAGACGAACGAGCCATGGTCGCCCGTGAGCGTGATCTGTTCGCACCAGTGCCCCGTGTGCGGCTGTTGGCGGGTCCGCTCATGCGCATCGAGCCGGTAGAGCGCGTCACTCAGCGAGGCGTGCCACGAAGTTTCGGGGGTCTCAAAATCATTGCTGAACGAGGACTGCGCAAGCGCAGCGGCAGGCAACCCAAGGCTGGCGACGATTGCCAGAAATCGCGTCACAGGACCGGGGCGAGTGAAGGACGGCATCGTTCGATCGTGTGCCCCTGGCGTTGCCAGTACCAATTCCGGCCTTGGACAATCCTGGAAAATACGGCCATCGTCAGCGGCCTTCCCCTGAAGCGAAAACGCAGCGGCGGTTTGCGTGCCGACTGATTGACGTAACTTGTGCTTGTAACAGGATTTACGATATTGGGCCAGATCAGATGTCTCGTTTCTGCCACGTGGGACATCCGACCCGCAATTTTGCGAGTTCGTCGCAACCGGTTAAGCTTAAAGGAGTTAGCTTGCAAATTCTGGCAGCGCGGAAATGCTGGCATGGAGGCTGCAGTTGGTGAGTTGCCACACGAACCCCATTCTCCTCACGTCGAGCCACCATGAACAGCACGCGCGTTATCAAGCCTGGCACCGAAGATCTTCCCGCCGATGTTCACGAACTGGCGGCTGCGATCGAGGCGCTGCCGATCGAGCATCGGATGCGGATCGAACCCGTTCTCAGTCGCGTCCTGGAAAGCACCCAGCGCCGCCGCAGAATTCTGAATCTGGTGCAAGACGCTCTCAGTCAACTGCGTCTCGACATGAAGTATCTCTTGTTCGACCTGGAGGCAACTCGCCGCGAGCGCGACGATTTTCAGCGTAAGCTGGAAGCGTAGGTCAGGCTTTCCAGCCCGACCAGGTCGAGCGCTGCCACGCTGGATGCTCGCCCCGTCAGGCGGGATGGCCGGAGCAGCAACCCGTTGAAGTTGGACCTTCCTCAACTTACCATAAGAGTTTTTGTCGCCGCCGAGTTGCAACGAGGATTCGAGGACATCGACCTGACGGGGCGGCGGGTCGAAGGGGCAGAGGGCTCGTAATGGCTGGGATGTCGGCAGAAGCGTTTGCGCAACTTGCGTCGGATCTGGAGCTGCTCGACCACCGGCACCTTCAAGAGATTTGGGGCGAGGTCGGTTCGCGCCGCGTGAGCTGCGGGGAATTCCAGCAGATCCTGTTACGCCGCGCTTACCTTACCAACTATCAGGCCGACAAACTGCTGCGCGGCGACAAGACCGGCTACTTTTACGGCAGCTATAAAGTGCTGTATATCGTCGGGACGGGTACGTTTGCCCGCGTGTACCGCGCCGTCCACAAATTCACGGACGATGTCGTCGCGGTCAAGGTGCTGCGGCGGCGATTTGCAGCCGACAAGGAGCAGTCCGATCGCTTTCGTCGTGAAGGGCAAATGGGCGCCACGTTGCGGCACCCCAACATTGTGCCGATTCACGAAGTCGTATCGCATGGCGAAACGCACTATTTGGTGATGGATTTCGTCGAAGGGCGCAATCTTCGCGAGTTCATCAAGATTCGCAAGAAGCTTCATCCGGTCGAGGCCACGAAGCTGATGACCGATGTCGCCAGCGGCCTCGCCTACGCCTACGACGCCGGCCTGTTTCATCGCGATCTGAAGCTGTCGAACGTGCTGGTGAGCAGCCGGGGCGAAGCGAAGCTTGTGGACTTCGGCCTGGCCGCCGCCGATCGCGATCGGGCGGACGATGTGCTGCTGCACAGCGGCAATCCGCGGACGATCGACTATGCCGGCCTGGAGCGGGCCACGGGCGCAAAGCGCGACGATCCGCGCAGCGATATCTACTTCTTGGGGTGTATGTATTATCACATTCTGACCGGCCAATCGCCGCTCATCGAAACCAAGGACCGCACCCAGCGGCTCAGCAAGACCCGTTTTCAAAGCGTGCAGCCCATCTTGCAGGTTGATCCCACCATTCCCAAAGTGCTGGTGCCGGTGGTGACGAAAGCCATGGAGTTCAACCCGGTCTACCGCTTTCAGACCCCGGCCGAAATGCTGGCTGAATTGCATGCGGCAGCGGCGAAGTTGGGTGTGGAAGAAACGATTGCCGTGCGGCCATCCGCGAGTGAACGGGCCGAGGCGGCCGCATCGGCTGCCATGCAGCGTGTAATCATGTTCGTGGAGTCGAACGTGGAAATGCAGAATGCGTTTCGCAAGCGGCTTAAGACCCACGGCTATCGCGTGCTCGTGACGCAAGATCCCGCGCGCGCCATCGAGCGTTTCAAGGAACAGCCCGATGTGGCCGAGTGCGTCATCTTCAGCACGGGCGAGCTAGGCAGCCCGGCCTTGGAAGCATACAACCTGTTCGCTTCCGCCCCCGCTACCTCGCAGGTCCCCGCGGTGCTGATCTTGAATGAAAATCACAAAGACTGGCGAGCGCAGGCCACGCACGACGAGCGACACGTTGTCCTGGCAATGCCGCTTAAACTGGGCGACTTTTGCGATCTGATGACGAAACTTCTTCCGCCCAAAGAAGCCGCCACGACGTGATGCTGGAACACCCGCATGAGCCGGTCAGGCTGGCAACGAGCCGGCTCAAAGCCAAGACTCCAGCGCCTACGCCAGTTCCACACCCATTGCGCGCATCAGCACTTTCATGTCTTCCCAGACGTCGCGCTTGGCGCTGGGAACGCGCAGCAGGTACGAGGGATGGTAGGTGCATAGCACGGTCGCGCGGTCGAACTTGTGAAATCGGCCCCGCAACTTTCCGATCGACTCGTCGGTGTTGAGCAGCGCCTGCGCAGCGGTGGCGCCAAGACAACAGATGTACTCCGGCTGCAAAATCGCCAGCTGCCGCTCCAGGTAGCCGCGGCAGTTGGCAATTTCATCGGGTCGCGGCGGGCGATTCTCCGGCGGTCGGCACTTGAGGACGTTGAGCACGTAAACGTCGCCTCGCTTGAGCGTGCAGGCCTCGATAACCTTGTCGAGCAACTGCCCGGCGCGGCCCACAAACGGTTCGCCCAGTCGGTCTTCGTCGGCGCCGGGCGCTTCTCCGATGAAGCACAGCCGTGCACGCGGATTGCCTGCGCCGAAAACAGTCTGCGTCCGCGCCGCAGCCAGATGCGGGCATTTCACGCAGGCGGTCACCTCATGCCGGACAAGGTCCAGTTGCACGAGTTGCGAAGGGGGCCTGGCCGCGGCTGGGTGGCGGGGGATCGGCGCGGCTTCAGCGGATTTCACGGGGGGCGCCGTTGGCACGTCGGCGGTGGGCATGCGCTGGGCGGAAGTGTTTTGCCGTTTCGGCAGGTGCGTCACGCCGGCTCCCTGCAGGCCTTCCAGCTTTTGCCTCAATGCTCGGCGGCTCAATGCTCGGTGATCGTCCGACTCTTGTTGGCTCGCCATGACCGCTTCCTTGAGAATGATGGAGCTTCCAATATAAGTCTTCATCGATTCCCAGCGAAGAGGTCGGAGGTCGATTTCGCAAAGCAGGGGGGAAACAAGGGCTCAAGCCTCCGCGAAGGTGAAACCGACGCATGGTTTTGGGAACGCTATCTGCCCCAACCCGTTTTCCTGCTTCGCACCGTCGACTATTATGGGGATGTTTGTTTTGCGCGTCCGGGAGTTGCTTCGATGGGTGTGCCGCAGGTGGTGATCGTCGGCCGACCAAATGTCGGTAAGTCGAGCATCTTCAATTGGCTTGCACGCAAGCGGCTGGCGATTGTCGACGGCACGGCCGGCGTGACCCGCGACCGGCAGACCTTTTTGATGTACCACCGCGATTATTTTTTTGATCTGGTGGACACGGGCGGCATCGGCTGCGCAGATTCTGCCGAGCTCAGCGAGAAGATTGAAGAACAAATCGACGTAGGGATCGAATCGGCCGATGTGATCCTGTTTGTCGTCGACACCCGCGAAGGGCTGATGCCCTCCGATCAGGAGGTGGCGCGTAAACTTCGCTGTGTAACGTCCCCTGTGATTTGCGTGGCCAACAAGGCGGACGATGCCAGATTTGATACTCAGGCCGACGAGTTTTACAAGCTTGGTCGCGGAAAGCTTGTCTGCGTAAGCGCGCTGCAAAATCGCGGTCGCGATGAACTATTGAATATGATCGTGGACCGGCTGCCCAAGTCGGATGCGAATCCTCTGCCGCCGGTCGAGCCGCGCATGAAACTGGCCATCGTGGGCCGCCGCAACGTCGGCAAGAGCACGTTTGTGAACACATTGGCCCAGGCCGAGCGCGTGATTACCAGCGAGATCCCCGGCACCACTCGCGACAGCATCGATGTGCGTTTCGAACTCGATGGCAAGACGTTTGTCGCCATCGACACCCCCGGCATTAAACGCGCCAAGAGCATCGCTACGGACATCGAGTTCTACAGCACCCATCGAGCGCAGCGAAGCATTCGCCGCGCCGACGTCGTGTTCATGTTCTTCGATCCCACGCAGCGCATCAGCAAGCTGGACAAGCAGCTTTGCGAGTACATCTCGGAAAACTACAAACCCTGCGTGTTCGTGGTGAATAAGTGGGACCTGGTCGTGGACAGTATGCCGACGGAAAAATGGGTCACGTACTTGCGCGATCAGTTCCGCAGCATGTGGCATGTGCCGATCGCGTTTATCACCGCCCAGACGGGCAAGAACGTGAAGGCCCTGATCAATCACTGCCAAATGCTGTATAAGCAGGCCCGTCAGCGAGTGCCCACCGGCGAATTGAACCGCGTGATCCGCTTCGCGCTCGAGAAAAATCCGCCGCCGCTTTTCCAAAACCGCCGCCCCAAGATTTTTTATGCCACGCAAGTCAGCTTTGAGCCGCCGACGATCGTGCTGTTTTGTAACGAGCCAAGGGCGATCTCCGCCCCCTATTGCCGCTATCTGCTAGGCGTGCTGCGCGAGCGGTTGCCGTACAGCGAAGTCCCGATCAAGCTTTACCTCCGCAACCGCCAATCGGGCGACTCACGCGATGAAATTCAGCCGCAGGTCAACGGGGGCGCCTCAGGCGATGTTTTTGCCGACGACGACTCAGCTTCACTGCCGCTCCCAGATGCCGACGCCGTCTAAGCGACCCTGGGCGCGAGACTTTCGCGCGACACAGAAATCAGTCCCCAGGCATTTGATCGCCGCCCATGTGCTGGGAAACACGCTGCGGCGATATGGCGAATCCGCGGGCAACCTGGCCATCAGCCGCCGATGGGCGATACCCAGGTTGTGGTAGGGGATCGACGGAAATAAGTGATGCAGCGCGTGGTACCGCAGTCCCACGGGAAAGGCCAGTTCCGTCAGCAGCGTACGCCCCTCGATGTTGATCGAATCGCCGAGTTGCTCAAGCAATGTCATCTCGCCGCCAACACTCAGGTAGCGATGGGCCACCAACGTACGCAGGTAATTGAGCGCAAGTATGCCGAACACCACGAGCAACACCGGTCCCAGATGCACCAACATCGGCCAATCCAAGATCGTTCCCAGCAGCAGACTCCAGATCATCGCCGAGCAGGCCAGTTCCAGCACCGCCCACTCAGTGGTTGGCGCGAAGCGCGGCAATGGCCTGCGAGCTCGAAAGTTGATCACAAACGAAGATGCGTGCTCCAGCACCCAGCGACGCAGCTTCGGATGCAAAAACGTCAGGGGGCTGAGTAGAAAGCGTGTCATAATCCCTACGGGCATGAGCGGGACCTGGATCAGAAATTCAAGCCAGGTGCCGAACGATCCCGAGGCCAAGGGCAGGTACTCGCCGTCCTCGCGAGTGCCGAAGTAATGAGTGTTGTGGTGCCCCAAATGACTCAGGTAGAAGAAACTCGGCATCAGAAACGGCACGCCGAAAAGCAGATTCCAACCCCAGTGGAATGAGCGCAACTCACCTCGCCCCAAGTGCGCCAATTCATGCATGAAGCTGCCGGCACGAAACAGTGAGACGACCGCCAGCACGTAGCACAAGCCGCGCTGCCAGGTCACGCCCGACATCTGCGAGTACAAAACCAGCGCCGGATAACCCACCGCCAACGTTGCCACCAGGTCGATCCAGTAAACGGCGGCGTTGGGACGCAACAGGTCGGCCACGATGGCTCGGGTTTCCACCAGCCAGCGTTGATCGTCGGTCCTGCAGGCAACGGTTCTTTCTGCGATGGCTTGCATACGCAAGGATGTATCCTTCGGGCATTTTAGTCTACCACAACTCTTGGTTGGGGCCATCACGGCATGGGCTGCTACATCTTTTCGACGACGCGGATGCCGAGCAACTCGAGGCCCAACTTGAGGACGCGGGCGGTCAGGTCACAGAGCTTGAGTCGGCTTGCGCGCAAGGCATGCGTCTCGGCCTTCAGGACGGGGCAATTTTCGAAGAAAGTGCTGTAGCGGTTGGCGAGTTCGAACAGGTAGCTGGTGAGATGGTTCGGCCGATAATCGGCGACGACCAGACCAAGTGCTTCGGGGAATTGTGCGATCGCCACCGCCAGGCTGCGCTCGGCCGAATGAGCAAGTGAGATGGGTACGGCGTCTTGGCGAATCGCCGCCAGATCCACATTCCCTTTGGCGAAAATGCTGCGCACTCGAGCATAGGCATACTGCATGTACGTTGCCGTGTTGCCGTTCATGGCCAACATCTTGTCGTAGCTAAAGATGTAGTCGCTGGTGCGGTTCTGTGAGAGATCGGCGTACTTGATGGCGCCGATGCCCACCGCTTCGGCAATCTGGCCGCGGTTGTCCTCGCGCGCTGCGTCTCGACCCGGTTTCTTTTCATCACTCGCGCTCACCACCGCGAGTGCCCGCGAGACGGCTTCGTCCAGCAGACTTTCCAGGCCGACGGTGTCGCCGGAGCGGGTTTTGAAGGGCCGGCCGTCGTCGCCCAGCACGGTGCCGAAACTGACGTGCTGGAGTTCCACGTCGCGATAGCCCCACTGTCGGGCGGTGGCGAAAAGTTGTTCGAAGTGCAAACTCTGGCGGTGATCCACGACGTACAAAATGGCGTCCGGCTGCCAGGTTTGCATTCGATACTGGATGGTCGCCAGATCGGTCGTGGCGTACAGAAATGCTCCGTCTTGCTTGCGGATCAAAAACGGCGTTTCATGCCCTTCGATGAACACACACGTGGCGCCGTTACTTGGGCGGGCGATGCCGCGCCGTTCCAGGTCTTCCACGACACCCGCCAGTTTATCTTCGTAAAAACTTTCGCCGAGCGTGTAATCAAACGTGACCTGCAGCCGGCGATAGATGCGGTCGATCTCGTCGCGGCAGGCCGGCAAGACATTCCTCCAAATGCGGCGATTCTCGGCGTCACCCGCATGCAGTTTGGCCGTTTCCGCCAGCACGGCCGAACGAATGTCAGGATGCGCACGGGCAAGGTGCTCCACGCCGGGGTCGCCTTCGATGCGGGCAATCCGTTCATGGGTTGACGAAAGTAGTTTGCGGAGCTGATCGATTTGATCCTCAGCACGTCCCAGAGCCTTTGCGGCTTGCTTGAGGGCCGCCTTCTCGGTCGGTGGCGGCTGCGCGACCATCTCGGCGACGACTTGCTCCTGTCGCTCAAGGCGGCTTTTCAACTCGGGAAGCGCGGCCATGTCCTCGTGATAGCCGACGAGCAGATTCACAAGTCGATACAACCGGCTGAGCTCGGCAACGGGATTCTGCTCGTACGCGGCCTCATTCCGAAGGTGCTTGTAGCCGTAGAGAATCATGCCAAACTGCATGCCCCAATCGCCGATATGGTTATCGCTGATCACCCGGTGGCCCAAGAATCGCAGCGTGCGATCGAGCGCAGCGCCGATGACGGTCGAGCGAACGTGGCCCACATGCATCGGCTTGGCAATATTGGGGGCCGAATAGTCGATGACGAACCTGCGCGCAACAGTCGCCGACGCCGCGCCTAGACGGCCATCGCCCAATAGCGTTTGCAAATGGTTGCCAAGCCAATCGTCTCGCAGTTGGAGGTTGATAAAGCCGGGTCCGGCCGACTCGGGCTGTTTACACAAATCGGCGACATCAAGGCGTTGGAGGACCTGCTGAGCCATCTCTCGGGGCGGCTTACCCAATCGCTTGCCAAGCGGCATCGCCAGATTTGCCTGGTAATCGCCGAATTGGGCATCCGCCGCCGGCTGCACCAGCTTCAGAAATTCGCTCGGATCATCCACGAGACCGGCCAGCGCCGCGCGAAACCGAGACTGTAGTTCGACGAGGATGCTCATGACCTTCGATTGGGCGCGACAATCGAGCGGATTTCAACCCCAAACGTTCGAGGGAGAATCCGCATCCCAGCTTCATGATCGCACATCGGCGGTTGTGGCAAGGCGGTCTTGCAGCGATTGGACTGTCATTTCCTCGACACGCAGGGCTTCCATGGCGCGGACGGCGGCGTGCGCGGCTTGGATGGTTGTGATGCAAGGTACGCCATGAGCGACCGCGGCGCTGCGGATCCGACCTTCGTCGGTGCGGGCGCCTTTGCCGCGCGGCGTGTTCAAGATCAATTGCACACCACCGTCCACCAGGTAATCGAGCAGATTGGGATGCCCTTCTTGCAATTTTCTCAGGCGCGTCACCGGAATGCCGGCTTCTGCGAGCTTGCGCGATGTGCCCTCGGTTGCCAGGAGTTCGAAGCCAAGGTCGTGAAGACTGCGGGCAAGATCGACCATCTGCTCTTTGTGGGCTTGCGATGCCACGCTCAGGAAAATCCGCCCGCTGGTCGGCAGTACGGTGCCGGCGGCAAGCTGGCTCTTGGCGAAGGCGATCGAAAACCGCTCGCTGATGCCCATCACTTCGCCGGTCGATTTCATCTCCGGACCAAGCACGATGTCCACACCCAAGAACTTGCGAAAAGGAAACACGCTTTCCTTGACCGAGACGTGGCTCGGGATTGGTTCGCTGGTTAGATCCAACTCCTCAAGCGTGACCCCCGTCATTACCTTGGCGGCGATCTTGGCGACCGGCACTCCCGTGGCCTTGCTTACAAATGGCACCGTGCGGCTGGCACGCGGGTTCACTTCCAGAACATAGACCATCGGGCGGCCAGCTTCTTCCTTGATGGCGAACTGAATGTTCATCAGCCCGACGACGCCCATCGTCAGTGCCAGCTTGTGCGTGGCATCACGGATCTCCTGCACTACCGGACCTGGCAAGCTGTAGGGTGGAATGGCACAAGCCGAATCGCCCGAGTGAATGCCCGCTTCTTCAATGTGCTCCATCACGCCGCAGACGACGACCTGGCTGCCGTCGCAGACCGCGTCGACATCGACCTCCGTTGCGTCCTCCAAGAATCGATCAATCAGCACGGGTTGGCCTTGGGCAACAATAAACGCTTCGGCCACAAACCGCTCGAACTGAGAAGTGTCGTAGCAAATTTCCATCGCTCGGCCGCCGAGCACGAAGCTCGGTCGCACGAGACATGGATAACCTACCTTCAATACTTCCTCGCGGGCTTGCTGCATGTTGCGAACGATGCCGTTGGCCGGCTGCTTCAGGTTGCAGCGATCCAGCAGCTCTTTGAATTTCTCGCGGTCCTCGGCATCATCGATGGTGTCGACGCTGGTGCCGATGATCGGCACGCCCGCGCCGGCGAGCGCTCGGGCCAGGTTGAGCGGCGTCTGCCCGCCAAACTGCACGATTACGCCGTCGGGGTTGACTCGATCGCATATGTTAAGCACGTCCTCGGTGGTCAACGGCTCGAAAAACAGCAGGTCGCTGGTGTCGTAGTCGGTACTCACCGTTTCCGGGTTGCTGTTGACCATGACGGACTCGATGCCAAGCTCACGCAGCGCAAAACTCGCGTGGCAACAGCAATAATCGAACTCAATTCCCTGTCCAATCCGGTTGGGACCGCCACCCAAAATCATGACACGTCGTTTGCCGGGCTGTTTGGGCGGAGTTTCGTCCTGATCCTCGTAAGTGCTGTAGTAATACGGCGTGTAGGCTGCAAACTCTGCCGCACACGTATCGACGGCCTTAAAGGTGGCGAGGATGCCCAACTGCTTTCGCACCTGACGCACGTCGAGTTCGCGAGTCCCCCAGATCACCGCCAACTGACGATCGGAAAATCCATGTTGCTTGGCGGTCTTGAGCATTTCCGGCGAACAGGCGTGCAGCTCGCCGATGGCCCGTAACTCGCCTTCCAACGTCACGATCTCTTCGAGATTCTTGAGAAACCAACGGTCGATGTGCGTGAGCTCGTGGATTTCGTCGATCGTCATGCCATCTTTGAGGGCGTAACGCAAATACCAAACGCGTTCATCCCCCGGACGGGCAATCTTCGCCCGAATGGCTTCGCGATCGGGCTGTTCGGAAGTGCCCCATTTGTCGGTGTTGTCGCAGCCGAAGCCAAAAGCGCCGACTTCCAAACCGCGAAGTGCCTTCTGAAAAGACTCTTTGAAGGTGCGGCCGATGGCCATCGTTTCGCCCACGCTTTTCATTTGCGTGGTCAGCGTGGTGTCGGCATCGGGAAACTTCTCGAAGGCGAACCGCGGCACCTTGGTAACGACATAATCAATCGTCGGCTCAAAGCAGGCCATCGTCTC
>SXGT01713798.1_pt1 | contig 25262 bp, 16 predicted proteins | sample 3176221 | NCBI WGS metagenome assembly SXGT01 (sample SAMN11356862, study PRJNA531348) | freshwater metagenome | isolation source: freshwater sample F1-120 | place: China: Fuxian Lake, Yuxi | collected 2017-12-25
ATCCGGCGCTGGACTATCTGGGCGCCTGTAGCGAAGGCGAAGCCGTGGGCCTCTCGATGGGCGCCCACCTCGCCGGGCGTAAGACCGTCACGATGTGCCAGAACTCCGGGCTTGGCAACATGGTGAACCCGCTCACTTCGCTGAATTTTCCCTTCCGCATTCCCACGCTGCTCATCACCACTTGGCGCGGACAACCTGGCGTGCCCGACGAGCCGCAGCACGAGCAGATGGGGCAGATCACTCATCGCCTGTTGGAGACGATGGACATTCCCTGGCGTCCCTTTCCCGACACCGAGGCCGCCATCGCCCCCGTGATTGCCCAAGCGCTGGCCAGTATGGAAGAGCGCTCGCGCCCCTTTGCGCTGGTGATGGCCAAGGATTCTGTGGCGCCACACAAGCTCGCCGCGCCGCCGCCCTTGCAGCGCCCGGCGTGCGCCACGCGCTTCTGGCCCGACACGCAGGCCTGCCTTAACCGCACGCAGGCGCTCGAGCTTGTCCTTGGTGCGTTGACGGGTGATGAGGCCTTGATCGCCACCACAGGCATGACCAGCCGCGAGCTCTTCTCGCTGGCCGACCGCGCCAACCACCTGTACGTCGTCGGCGGCATGGGCACGGCCTCAGCCATCGGGCTGGGCCTGGCGCACGCGCTCCCCCGCCAGCGTGTGGTGGTGATTGACGGTGACGGCGCCGCGCTCATGAAGCTTGGCACGCTGGCGACCGTTGGTTTTTACCAGCCCAAAAACCTGCTGCATGTGATTCTGGACAATGAGTCGCACGACTCCACCGGTGGCCAGCAGACCGTCTCGGGCAGCACGCAGTTTGCCGCCGTCGCCGCGGCCGCCAGCTACCGCCACGCCGCCGCCGCCGCCGCGCCCGCCGACGTCCTCGCGGCGCTGGGTGAACTGCGCGAGAGCGAGGGGCCGTCGCTGCTTCACATCAAAATCCTCAAGGGGTCGCCCAAGGACATCGGCCGGCCCACGCTCAAGCCGCACGAAGTGAAGGAGCGCTTCATGGCATTTCTGCGGGGGCGCCCTTCATGAGCGGTGCCGCCGACAAACGACTCTTTACGCCCGGCCCCATCAACACCAGCCGGGCCGTGAAGGAAGCCATGCTCCGCGACATGGGATCGCGCGACGGCGAGTTTCTGGCAACCGTGCGCGAGATCCGCCACGAGCTGCTCCGGCTGGCCGGCGCCACACAGAGCGCAGGATATGAAGCGGTGCTGCTGCAGGGCAGTGGGACGTTCGCGGTAGAGTCGGTCATCTCATCGGCCGTGCCCGAACACGGGACGCTGCTCGTCGTCAGTAACGGCGCGTATGCCGAACGCATCGGCCAGATCGCTGCGCGCCACCGCATCCCTGCGCGCTTTTTGCGCTGCGCTGAAAACGCCGCGCCCGACATAGCGGCGCTCTCCGCCACGCTGGCTGACCCTGCCATCACGCACGTCGCGGTGGTGCATTGCGAAACGAGCTCGGGCATCCTCAATCCGCTCGACGCCATCGCCGAGCGTGTGCGCGAAGCCGGGGCCGCGCTCATCGTGGACGCGATGAGCAGCTTTGGCGCCTACCCCATCTCGCTGCCCTCACTCTCCGCGCACTTCATGGTGTCCTCCGCCAACAAGTGCATCGAGGGCGTGCCGGGGTTCGCCTTCGTTCTGGCGCGCCGCGAATCGTTGCTGGCTTGCCGCGATGTTGCCCGCACCGTGAGCCTGGATCTCTGGGCGCAATGGGACGGAATGGAGCGCACCGGGCAGTTCCGCTTCACGCCGCCGACGCACGCGCTTTTGGCCTTCCGTCAGGCGCTGGATGAATTGCGCGCCGAGGGCGGCCCCACGGGACGCGCGGCGCGGTACCGCACTCGCCACGCCGCGCTGGTGGCGGGCATGCGCGCCATGGGCTTTGTCGAGCATGTGGTGCCGGCCTTGCAGAGCCACATCATCACCACCTTCCGATGCCCATCGGAGGCAACGTTTCGCTTCGCCGACTTCTACGAAAGGCTCTCCTCGCGCGGGCTGGTGATTTACCCCGGCAAGCTCACGCAGGGCGACTGCTTTCGAGTGGGCACCATCGGGAGGATCACCGAGGAGGATATCCGCGCGCTGCTCGCGGGCATCCGGGAAGTTCTGGCAGAGATGGGCGTGGCCGTGCCGCTGCGCCACTAGGCGCGGCGCAGCGCCTCGGCAAGCCCGCCCGCGCGGCGAGTCGGTGTCTCAATGGCCGCGGCGAGCAGCTCTGCGGACGCCACCAGCGTCACCTTGCGGCGCGCACGCGTCACCGCGGTGTAGGCCATCTCCCGCGTCATCATGGAATCGGCGCCCTCGGGCAGCAGCACCAGCACCTCGTCAAATTCCGACCCTTGGGATTTATGGATGGTCAGCGCATACGCCGTCTCGTGGGCCGGCAGCCGCGAGGGGTCGAAGGCCCGCATCGCACCCTTGGCGTCCGCACCCGCGAACCACACGCACCGTCGGCCCTCATCGTCAGGCCAGGCCACTCCCAGATCACCGTTAAACAGCCCCAAGGCGTAGTCGTTGCGCGTAACCATCACCGGCCGGCCCCGATACCAGTCGCCCGCTTCTGCCAGTCCGGCCGACCGCAGCCGGGCTTCCAGCCGCTCATTGATGGCCGGTGCCCCCCACGGCCCCTGCCGCAAGGCACAAAGAATCTTGGCCCGGCTCAGTTCGGCATGAGCCTTCGCGGGCGTCTCCGCCGCACACGCACGCCCGAAGGCCTCTTGGAATGGCGCTAGAATCGCTGCAATCCCGGCCGCCGTGAGCGGCTTGGGCTCCCACGTCACGCCCGTCAACGAACCCTCGCCAAGTTTTCCACGCACATCCCCGGATCGGCCCTCGCGAATGCCGGCGGCCAACTCCGAAAGTCCCGGGCATTCCCGGAACCGGTGATTGACGTTGAGGTGGACACGGCAGTCTGCCAGCGGCCCCTTGTCATCGGCCGGGGGCAACGATTCGCCCGTGGCGGCCTCGATGTGCCCTTGGACGTCGTTGGGATAATCGCGACTGCACGCCGCAAGGTCAGCCAGGATGGAGCCGGCCTCGACAGGCGCGAGTTGGCCAGGATCGCCCAGGAGGAGGATGCGAGCATGGGGTGGGCAAGCGTCAAAGAGCAGCGAAAGCATCCGCTGATCGGCCATCGACGTTTCGTCCACGACCAACACATCGCAGTCCAGCGGGAATCGGGCGTGGTGGCGGGTGCGCCGCCCGTCCGCAGACACACCCAGCAGCCGGTGGAGTGTTCGGGCGCCAGGCAGCTGGGCACGCGCCGCATCGTCAAGGTTGGGACGAATCATTTCATCCAGACGTGCGGCGGCCTTGCCTGTGGGCGCGGCAAGCGCGACGCGATGGGGCGCGAAGACTCCCAGCGAAATACCCATGCCGAGGATGCGCCCCGCCAGCCACGTCTTGCCGGTGCCCGGGCCACCGGTGACGAGGGCAAGTGTTCGCGTCAGGGCGAGGTACGCGGCGATCCGCGTGCGGTCCATCCCGTCGGGGCCCGGAGAGCGTGCGCCCAGGTGAAACTCGCACGCGGCGCGGAACGCCTCTGCCTCCAGCGTGCAGGGTGGTTGCGCGGCTCGCTGCAGGATGGCCCGCGCCAGCGCGCACTCGTCTTGATAGAGTTGGTGCAGATAGAGCCGGTCGGCGCCATCCAGAATGAGCGGCTTGAATTCTCCGGGCGCACCCACCAGCCGGCTTTTGCGCAGCTCTTCCAGCGAGAATCCGGCGGGCAGCAGCGTTGCCGACGACGCATCACGAAGGTCCAAGCACACATGACCTTCCTGACGCCGTTGCGAGAGCAGGGCGGTCACCGGGCCGATGGTCGGGACGGCGCCGCCATCCAGTCGCGCCAAGAGCGCCCCCAGAACACGGTCCAGTCGGCGCGATGGGTCGTTATCCATCTCGCCGTGCTGGCCGCGGGGAAGAGTCAACAGGTTCATTTGCGGGGAACTCCCAAGGCTTCCGCAAGCGCTTCGATGCGCGGGCGCGGCGGGCGCTCAAAAAAAACACCGCGGCCAGGCTGGCCCTCCGTGATGCCGCGGTTAAACACGTAAAACACCCCGCCAAAATCGCGCTCGTAGTCGTAGCCGTGATGGCGGCGGCGCAGGTACTGGTCGAGCGCCACCATATAGAGGTGGTACTGCAGCAGGTAGAGATAAGGCGGCGTCGCCATGGCCCGAGACAAAGATGAGGGGTCGTAGGCGCCCAGCCTGTTGGACTTCCAATCGAGCAGATGAAACTGCCCGCCGCTGCGAAAGACCAAGTCCATGGACCCGGTCAGGTAGCCCTTCAGGTCGGAACACGAAAGGTGGCCGATGTGATCCGGGAAGCTCGCGTCCACCTCCGGACTGCCGTGGCAGGAAAACACGCAAGCGAGCTTCGCGGGGTCCACGACGCTCCTGGGGAATGTGAATTTCAGTTCATGCAGTCGATCATGAGCGGGCACATTCCCCAGCCGGAGGTCGGTGTCGGCGCGCAAGGAAGTGTTCATCATCACGCGCACGTGCTCGCGCATCGCCTCGGTGTGGGATCCAAACCCATCGCGTGCCAGCCTCTCGTCCACGAGCCCGAGTGCGGCAGGGTCCCCTGCGGCTGCCCCGGCGAAGTCCAGTTTTTCAAAAATGCCATGCAGGCATTTGCCAAATCGCGTGCTACCGCGAATCGCGTGCAGCCCCGTCGGCTGGGCGTCCTCCTCAGGCGCGCCACGGTCTTCATCGTGGTCGGGCATCTCATCGTGGCTGACCGACCCTTTGGCGTGCTGGGTCAGGCGGGTAAATGACTGCACATCCCACGCAGGTTTGATGTGCCTCGTGGATGAGCGCGCCTTGAGCGCATCGGTGGAGGCGGACACCCATCCGCTCCAAGCGCGGGCGTGCGCCACCGGCAACCAGCCTGCCTCGATGGTCTTGACGCCCAGCGTGGAATCGACCGACTTGGCTGCCAGCTCATTGCAATCTTTCTCCACGGCCTCGACGTACTCCGAGTGCAGCTTGAAGGGTGGAACCTTGTGGGGATCACTGCACCAGTCGGGATGCAAGAGCCAGCCAAGCCCGGGCATTTCACGATCCCTCCCAAGGGGGCCAGTGACCACATAGCAGCGGTTTTTGGCACGCGTGAGGCCGACGTAGAGCAGACGCAACCGCTCGGCCAGCGCCTCTTGCTCCGCCAGCAGGCGGTGGGCGTCCGCATTGGCAGAACCCATTTCCATCTGTGCGCGGCCCGGATTGTGTTCAGGGTCGGGGTGAAACACAAACCCATGGGTGGGAGTGGGGGTGACATCCCAAGCGTAGGGCAGGAACACCACTGGATATTCCAGCCCCTTGCTGCGGTGCACGGTGACGATGCACACGGCGTTCTCGTCGCTCTCCATGCGAAGCTGGGACTCCTCCATGCCCGACTTCGCAGAGCCCTGGCGCTTGAGCCATCGCGAGAGCCGGGCCGGCGCCGCCTCGTGTGCCGGCGCCGCCTCGTGCAGCAATTCGGCAAGCTGGAACAGATTGGTGAGCCGCCGTTCCCCATCGTCGAACTGCAATAGGCGGCTTCGAACATCGCGTTGCCTCAAGAGCCTGCGGAACATGCCAAGCAATCCCTTCTTGGCCATGCACTGGCGCCACTCTTCAAATATGATACTCGGATCTGGGTGCGCGTCCTCTTCACCTCGAGTGTGCGCATCGGCGGGCCGTTGCCGGCCAAGCATGTCGGTAGCCAAAGCCAGCTTGACGGCGCTCGCATCCCGGGGCGCGGCGAGGGCGTCGAGCAGGCGGATGAATTCCTTCGCTTCGTGCGTAGCAAAAACGCTCTGTATAATCCTGAGCACCGCGGGCACCCGGCGGTGTGCCAGGGCGGCCTTCATGGCGTCGGCTTGATCATTGGTGCGCACCAGGACGGCGATGTCCCTTGGCTGGAGCGGCTGGCATTCGCCGCCGGGGGCACGCAGGGTCTCCCCGCTTTCCAGCAAGTCCACGACGGCCGAAGCGATGACCCCGGGGAGGTCTTTGCGCGCCTTGTTGGCGCTGACTGGCTGGTCGCCCCGCCGCTCCTCCCCGGCAAGGGGCACGGGTTCCTTTGTGGTTCCCGGCCAGTACCAGAGCTGCAAGGGCGCCATGCTGTGCGGGTTTTCCAGCTTGGGATGCTTGTATGTCTGCGCCCAGGCTGCGGGTTCAAAACGGATCTGCGGCTGCAAAAAGGGACGGCCATCAGCCTTTTTGCGATTTTGAAAGAGGTGATTGACGGCGCTCACCAACGCCGGCTCGGATCGATAGTTGACCCCCAACAATCCCCCAGAACGGGCGCTGCGCGCGGCGTCAAAATAACTGAACACATCGGCGCCGCGGAATCCGTAGATGGACTGCTTGGGATCGCCGATGAAGAAGAGCGAGGTCTGGCCGGTCTGGAAGATCCTCTGGAAGATGCGGCACTGCAGAAGGTCGGTGTCCTGAAATTCATCAATGAGCACCGCAGGGAATTGCTGGCGGACACTCTCTGCCAGAGCGTCGCCCCCGGGAGCCGCCAGTGCTGCATCCAGTTCGGAGAGCAGTTCGGGAAAACCCAGCACACCCTCGCGCCGCTTGATCTCCGACACCGCCCGCTGCGCCTCCCGCACGAAGTCCAACCGCACCGCTTGCACATATCCGGCCGCAGCATCCCACAGCGCACCGCAGGCGGCCAGCAACGGCAGGCATTCCGCAGGTATCGGCGGGGCCTTCTTCTTTCGCGCCCCCTCCAGGGTTTCGAGGCGGAACATCAAGAGGTCGGCAAAATGGTCGGAGGAGGACTTTCCGCGGGCGATGGCATCCATGCTGGCCAGCGCGCGCGGCACTTCAACATCCAGCCGATAAGTGGGCTGCGTTTTCCTCTGGGTAAGGCCCGACTGCTCGCTGCCCAGGTACCTGCCCACGGCGTCCGCCGCTCCCGGCCACTGATGAGCCGCGTCATCCCAAGCCGCCGTCAGCAAGGAGCGCCATTTGTCCACCGGACGCTGGTCGGGGCCCAGCACTTCCATTTCCGGGTGCGCCCGCGACGATTTCAGTAGTGACACCCATGCATCCGGCCCGATGCTCCCGCCGCTCTTGGCTGGGCCCTTGGCCTTGGGGTACAGGGAGGACAATTGCAACACGCAGGCCGCGCGCGAATCGGCCGCCGTTTCCCTGCGCCAGCGGTCCTGCGCCAGCCGGCTTACATACTCGGACTCATCCTGGACCAACTGGAACTTAAAGGGCCGGCCGCACTCGAAGGCCAGATCGGTGAGTACGCGCTGGCAAAATCCGTGGATGGTGTAAATGGGCGCGGTGTCAAATTCCGCCAGTGCCAGCTTGAGGCGCATCGCGGCGGCGGAGTCCAACGTTGGCGAAGCCAGCTCGTCGGCCAGCTTTTTTTGAATGCGCCCGCGCAGTTCCTTGGTGGCCGCCTTGGTGTAGGTCACGGCAAGAATCTGCCCGACGGTGAGGATTTGCTGGCCGGCATGGCGGGGCTCCAAAAGCAGGCGCAGGAACAGGGCTTCGATGTTGTAGGTCTTGCCCGTACCGGCGCCCGCTTCGATGAGCGTCGTGCCGGGCCCCAAATCAGCCTGTTTAACATCGAAGGCTTTTGCAGGCGCGCTCATGGGGTCAACTCATGCGCCCAGATGGGCCCATACACCTCTTTGGCCAGATCGGCGAAGTGGGAGTCCAGTGGCGGCTGCTGATCGCGCCAGAGCCGCAGCCAAAGGTCGTAGTACTCATCCTCCGATTCTCCCCGCTGGTGGTCATTGCCCTCCCAGATTGTCTGCGCTTCTTCCATCGGATCCTTGATCTTCTGAGGGTCTTTGCTGGAATTCTCGTGAATGGCCTCGCTGTACGCGCAGGAGCTCTTGGGAAACAACGGCAGGGGTTCGGCCAGTCCCGACTCGCGGATTTTCAGCAGCGCCTCGAGCAGGGTCGGCGCATCCTCCGGCCTGCTCAAGGTGTGCACCTCCATCGTGTTGTCCTTCGCCCAACCGGCCAGCACCGTCACGTGAGACTCGTCCATCCGCGGCTCTGCACAGTGCCACGCCAGGTGCCTCAACCATCCCTCGATCCAATCGCGTCCGTCGATGGGCGCGCAGCGGGCGATGATTTGTTTCCCGCCCGCGAATCCCCCCAAGGCGCCGCTCAGTCGACATGACCCCACGCTTGCTTCCAGCACGGGAGCGCTATCGAGGTTGGGCCGCAGCGACGCTGCCGCAAGGCAGTCTGCGAATCGCGCCACGAGGGCTTCTTCGCCGTGGTAGATGACGTCTCCTGCGTGACTGTGGGGCAGGGTGCCCTCGGCGCGAATGGCCGCTTGCAGTTGTTCAGGCGTGAGCCTTGCCGGCGCGTCATCAAAGTGCCACTGGAGCAGCCGGCGGCGGAGCCCGTGCCGCTCCAGTCGCCCGATGACAAAGGGTTCGACATCGCTCAATGGGTCCTCGGCCCCGGCATTCCACATTCCCGCGGTGCGCTTCAGGTACTCGCGAATCGGGTGGCGGAAGAACCTGATCAACTCATTCAGCGTGACGGTGGTCCCGCCCGGGAGCGGGGCACGGGCCACGATGCGCGCAGGACCCGGCGCCGCCGCCTGCCGCCCGGCCGGCCCCTGGCGCAGCCTTTCGGCGGCCGCAGCGTTCGCCGCCGAATAACTGAAAAGTTCAGGACGGCTGCCATCGAAATACGCCGGGCTGAAGGCCTGCAGGCGATGTACTCGCACCAGTTGTGCACGCGCCGAGCCTTGGGCAAACGTGAAGCTCTCGTCCAGCGCGCTCATAAGCTCATGGACCACCACCGAGGGCGGCTGCTCGGAGTCATCGCTCTGCGACTGACCAAGGTAGCTTAAGTACAACACCTCGCGCGCTGACAGGAGCGTCTCAAGCATGAGGTAGCGGTCGTCGTCGCGCGGGGACCGGTCGCCGCGTCGCCGGGACTTCGTCTGCAAATCCAAGCCATCCTGCCGTCCTGCGCGGGGGAATTGGCCGTCATCAAGTCCCAGCACGCAGATGACCTTAAAGGGCACATTGCGCAGGGGCTTGAGAGCGCAACACGTCACCGCGCCGCGTAAAAAACCGTCCCTCGACTCACCCTTTCCCAACCGCGCCTCCAAAGCGGCGCGAACCGGCTCGATCGGTATCGGGCCCTGCAACTGCTTCGAGCCCTCTTCCAGCGCGTCCAGGGCCGCCCGGATCGTCCGTTCATCGCCCAGCTCGTCCTTCTCGCAGGCAAAGAGCTGATTAAAGAGCGTGGCGAGGACGTCGGCCCACTGGGCCAGCGTGCGTGAGCTGCCCAGGCTGCCGGTGGCCTCGCGCAACGCCGCCGTCAGCTCATCCATGGCCGCGACGACACGCGCAGCGTCTGCATCAACTTCCCCCAAGGGAAGAAGCCCTTCGCAAAGCCGCTCTTCTTCCGCCTTCATGATGGAACCCAGCAGCACGCGATCGAGCCCCCAGCGCCAAGTGTTCTGCGGATCAGGCGGGGCGCCGCTTTCGGCGCGATGCGCGACGTCGTATCCCCAGTGGATGCGCACCTCGCGGCACAGATCGTGGAGGCGTTGGACATCCGCCATCTCCAGCCTGAACCGCTGGCGCACCGCGCCCGTCTCCAGCAGCGAGAGCACTCCGGAGACCGGCATCGGTTGAGCCCATGTTTCGAGCAGCGTGAGGAAGGAGGAAATCACCGAGCTCGTGTGCCGCGGCGAACGGTCGGCCAGCGTGTATGGGATGCGCTGCGCCTCGTCTTCTGGATTGTCAAACACCGCGCGCAGATGCGGCGCGTAGGCTTCAATGTCCGGGGCCATCACCACCACGTCGTGCGGCTTAAGGTCAGACATTTTAAACAAATGCAACAGCCAGTCATTGAGTACCTCCACCTCGCGCGGGCGGCTGTGGCAGGAGTGAATCTGGATGGAATCGTCGACGGGAGCCGGACGGCGCGGGCCAGTGGCGTCCACGTTGTAGATATCGCGCTGGAGCTGCGTGAGCAACGTGTCGCCGGAGGACGGAGCGCAATCATTTTGCGGGGCATCCACCTGGAGCTCATCAAGCAGAAGGTCTTGAAACTCGCGACCGTTCCTGCCCCACGACTCCAACAAGCGATGGCCCCTTGCGGCGGGGGCGGCCGCCGGGGGGGCGTCGCGCCATTCGCGCGATTGTTCGCGCTGGGTCAGCAGGTCGGTCCACAGGTGCTCCGTGGGTTGCATTGCCAGGACGTGGATGGGCTGAACCGTTGCGGCGGCGCGAATGACGCGAAGGTACGCTGGCGGCAGCATGCCCAAGCCAAAGAAACAAACAGTCCCCGGAAAGGGCGTACGCGCCCGGTCAGGCAAATCTTGGAACCGCTGATGCTGGGTGACGGGATCCTGCCCCAGTTTCTGCCGCAGTTGCCACCACAGCGCGCCCTGCCATTCCGTGTGGCGCCCGGCCAGCCAATCGGCCACGAGCTCCTGCCGATACACCATGTACTGGTCAAAGAGATGGGCCAGTCGCTGCGCCAATCCGTAGGCTTTCATCCCGTCGGGATCGTCGCCCAGATACGCGGCTACTTCCGAACACGGCGATCCCTTGGCCCAGATGTCCATGAGCGCCCACGTCATCGTTTCGGTGGAATACGCCTCGAGCTTCACCGCTCGAGAGCTGCCGGTGAGACAGCGGGTGACAAAGTCCTTGGGCAAGAGGAATTCGACTTGAGCGCAAATCCCATGGGCATCAGCCAGCCGCAGGGTGAGCCAGCGTTGGACGCCCCAATCCTGCACAACAACCGTCTGTGGGGCGAAGGCGTCGGCGGGCGTGGCCTCGTCCAGAAGCTGCACCAGCAGCTTGGCGAGCCGATCCAAGTCGTTGCTCGCATAGAGGCGAACGCCGGCCATGGATGGGGGGTTGCTTATCACAAGGCTTGGGTCGTGCCAGTCAATTATTTAGATCCATCCCCACCACGCTGATCTTAGCATGGGGGATAGGACAACGGCAGTCCTAGCGCGGAAAACACTGGCGAAATGAAAGCCACCACGGGGGGCTACGCCGCGGGCGGGGATTGGCTCGGCGCCGCCCCACAGTCACGGCCCGCAATCTCGGCCTCCGTAAGATCTTCCTTGTGCGTGGCCACTGCCCACAAGTGGCCGAAGGGATCGGCCACGACTCCGGAACGGTCGCCATAGAATTGATCCTGAACAGGCTTCACCAGATGCGCGCCGGCCGTCAATGCGGCCGCCACCACCGCATCCACGTCCGGAACATAGAGCATCAGAAAGACCGGCGTGCCGCCCAGCGACAACGGGCCACGCGCGCCCATCGCGGGCCATTCGTCGGTCATCATGAAGCGCGAATCGCCGATGCGCATCTCCGCGTGCTTGATGACGCCCTCAGGCGTGGCGAAACGGACTAACTCCACCGCGCCGAAGGCCTGCTTGTAGTGGTCCAGCGCCTTGGCGGCATCCTTGATCACCAAGTAAGGGGTGATCGTATGATAACCCTCGGGGATGTAGTTCACGCTCATGCCAGTCCTTTGGTGGGAGTTCACGCAGAGCACACCATCGAAGTCCGGCTGCGTCAATGCCCTTTGCCTTTGGCGGGAAGCCGCCGGTGCACCTTGTGCACGGCCGCTTGCGCGGTGCATTTCATCACCACCTCGTCGATGCACACGTGCGGCGGGCGCGACGCCATCCACACCATCGTCTCGGCGATGTCCTCTGCTCTCAGCGGCTCAATTCCCTCATACACCTTGTCGGCCTTCGCGCGGTCGCCCTTGTAGCGCACGAGCGCAAACTCCGTTTCCGCAAGCCCGGGATCCAGCGTGCAGACGCGGATGGCCGCCGCGCAGAGTTCCAGCCGCAGCGCGCGTGTGACCTGCAACGCGGCAGCCTTGACTCCGCAGTACGCCGAACCTCCCTCGTAGGCCGCGCGACCCGCCACGGAACCAACATTGAGAATGAGGCTGCCCGGCGTGTCCGCCAAAAGCGGCAGCGCCGCCCGCGTCACACGCAGCACTCCCAAAAAGTTGACCTGCACCATCGCCTCCCAATCCTCGTCCTTGCCCTCGGCCACCGTGTCCACGCCGTGCGCGCCGCCGGCGTTGTTGACCAGCACATCCAGCCGCCCGGTGCGCTCGCGCAGCCATCCGATGCAGGCGTTGACACTCGCGGTGCTGCCCACGTCCATGACGTGATGGTGGGCCGATGCGGCGCCGGCTTCCGCACACTCCGCGGCCACGGCTTTCAGCCGGTCGCCCCGGCGCGCCACGACGACCACATGCGCTCCTTGCGCCGCAAACGCGCGGGCCGCCGCCGCGCCAAAGCCGCTGGATCCGCCCGTGATGAACACCCACTTGCCCTTCAGTTCCGAGTTCATGCGCGATGGTTGTACCGGGCGCGCCTCACCCCGGCAAAAACCTTTTCCACCGGCACGCACTCAGCTAGAGTGCGCCATGCACCGCATCCCCCTTATGACACTCTGTCTTCTCATCACCGCGTCGGCTCGCGCCGCCGACCCGCCGGTGGGCACTTATTCCATCGTGGCATACGACCCCGCCACGGGCGACCTGGGCGTTGCCGTCCAGAGCAAGTTCTTTGGTGTGGGCTCCGTCGTGCCCTTCGCGCGCGCCAACGTGGGCGCCATCGCCACGCAGTCCTGGGCCAACGTGACCTACGGCCCGGAGGGATTGCGGCTGCTCGAGGCCGGCAAGTCGCCCGAAGAAACCCTTAAAACCCTGACGATGGCGGATGTGGATCGCGACTTGCGGCAAGTGGGAGCCGTGGATGCGCGCGGGCGCGCCGCCAGTTTCACAGGAGCCAAGTGCAATGCGTGGGCGGGCCATCACGTGGGCACCCACTACGCGGCGCAGGGCAACATTCTGGCGGGCGAGGCCGTGGTGAAAGACATGGCGGCGGCATTCGAGAAGGCGCGACTCAAGCCCGACACCCAGCTGGCTGATTGGCTCGTGGCGTCGCTCGCAGCGGCAGAGGCTGCTGGCGGCGACAAGCGCGGGCGGCAGTCGGCGGCGCTCTTGGTGGTGCGGGACAAGGCCGGATATGGTCGCGCCAGCGACCGGTTCATTGATTTGCGCGTGGAAGATCACAAGGAGCCGGTGGAGGAACTGGCCCGGCTTCTGGAGCTGCACAAGAAATTCTATCCCAACAACCACCGGCTACGCCCCGAGCGTCCGACCAAACCCTAAAGGCGCGCGCTTCGTTCTAGCCCTCCAAGTTCCAGCGTGCCTGCCGCAAAACGGCGTTGGGATTGCCGGCGATCTTTTCGTACCACACCGTGAGCAGCGAGCCGTCCTTAAGCTCCACCGTGGAAGGATAGCCCAAGTCGCCGCCTGCGCCATCAGCGGAAAGGGTGAGGGGCTCGCTCCAAGTTTTGCCGTGGTCGGCACTAACGCGGGCTTGATTGCCAAAAGGCTTGCGCCGGTGGCCATAGCTCATCAGCAGCCGCCCATCGCGCAGGCGCAGCAGATGCGATGGCAAGCCCCACACGCCAATGCTGCGCGGCTCGCTCCAGGTCTTGCCGCCGTCGGCCGAATCGGTCTGCAACGTCTCGCGCTCGTGCTGCCCGTTGTGATTGCGAATGTGCACCACGAGCCTGCCGTCGGCCGCCTGCACTCCATGCAGTTCATGATAGGCGGCCGGATCATCGCCCCGGCGCGCGGGAATTTCCGAGAGCTTGCGCCACGACTGGCCATCGTCCGTGGACTCACACACGCCAATCCAGCGGCCGCTCTTCCACAAATCCTTGCCGGCATAAAGGAGCCGGCCCTCGGCCGTCACGAAGGGGCCGTGCGGGCTGTTGACAAGGCAATCGACGCGTGGCGCCCAAGTGACGCCGCCGTCGGTAGAGCGCAGCATCCACGTCCCAAGCTCGCGCTTTCGCGTGGCAGAGTCGTGCCGCGCATGCACCGCCCGCCAAGCCGCCAGTTTCACGGGCGGCCAAGCCGCAGCATCCGCGGGAGCAGTTTTTTCAGCGCGCTCAAGGATGGGCTCGTAAGCGAGCGAGGAGAAGGTGGTGACCAGGAGCGTGCCCTTGGGCGTCTCCACCACGCCGGCGTCACGGTCGTCAATGGGGCCATCCAACAACACGCGCGGGAAAGTCCACGTTGCGCCGTCGTCGCGAGACTGCATCAGTTCCACTTGGCCAAACGGGCAGACGTGCGCGTCTCGACCGCCCGAGCAGACAAGCAGCAGCTCGCCCGACGAACGCCGCGCCAGGGTCGGCCAGCCGTGATAATGCCCGGGCCTGAGGCTGATGATCCGCACGGACGAAATCCGCGCGGTGGGAGCCGCGCCAAAGCTGAGCTGTGGGAAGGCCAGTCCCGCCCCTGCGAGCACGATCAACCGGCGTCGGGAAAGGGTGAGCATGGGCCGATACTGCCCGCCTCGCGCGCACGCTGGCAAGCCACAACACTCCGGCGTTGACTCTACGGATTCGCTCGTAAAGCATCCGCGATGCAACAGTCTAGGCGCCATTTCCTCCGTCAGGCATCAGTGGTCGCCGGCGCCTTCGCCGGCCTGCGAACCTTCACCTCCTGCCAGTCGCCGCAGCCCGCGCCGGATCCCGCGCTGCTCGCACAGGGGCTGGGCCCGCTCAAGCCCGATCCCAAGAAGATTCTGGATCTGCCCGCCGGCTTCGCCTACACGATCATCAGCAAGACCGGAGCACCCATGGCTGATGGCCTGCGCGTGCCCTCGGCCCCCGACGGCATGGCGGCGTTTCCCGGGCCCGACGGACTGACGCTCTTGGTGCGCAATCACGAGCTCTCTCTACGCACCAAGCCCGCGGCCACCGCGCCCTTGACGCCGGCGAAGGAGGGCGGATTTGGCGACAACTTCCAGCTGCTCTCGCCGGCCATGAAGGCGCGCATGTACGATGCGGGCGGCGCCAGCGGCCGCCCCTGCATGGGGGGCACCACCACGATGGTGTTTGACACCCGCACTCAAAAAATGGTGCGCGAGTTTCTCAGCCTGGGCGGCACGCTGCGAAATTGCGCCGGCGGCCCCACGCCGTGGGGAAGTTGGGTGACCTGCGAGGAGGGCGTGGACCGGAAGGGCACCCACTGCGCGCAGGATCATGGCTACTGCTTTGAAGTGCCGGCCACCGCCGAGCCTGAACTGGCGCAGCCCGTTCCCTTGAAGGCGATGGGCCGCTTCAATCACGAGGCCGTGGCGGTCGATGCAGACCGTGGACACGTCTACGAGACGGAGGATCGGATGGACGGCCTGCTCTACCGTTTTACACCCAACACGCCCGGAAAGCTCGCCGTCGGCGGCCGGCTTCAGGCGCTGGCGCTGCAAGACGCCCGCAAGCTCGACCTTCGCAATGGCGGCAAGGAGCCGGCGCTGGCCGTCGGCGGCCGGCTGCCCGTGAAGTGGATTGATCTGGACCAAGTGGAATCACCCAAGGACGACCTGCGCACACGCGGATACAAGGCGGGTGCCGTGCGCTTCGCCCGCGGCGAGGGCATGTGGTACGCCCGTGGGATGGTGTACTTCGCCTGCACCGCCGGAGGGAGCGCGCTGCGCGGCCAGATTTGGCGCTACCATCCCGGCAGCGATGCCGCGACCGGCGAGCTGGAGCTCTTCATCGAGCCCAATCACCGCATGGTGATGGACATGTGTGACAACATCACGCTGGCGCCGTGGGGAGACTTGATCCTGTGCGAGGACGGCGTGGGCGACCAGTTCCTGCTGGGGGTGACGCCCGAGGGAAAGGTCTATCCCTTTGCCCGCAACGCGCAGGGAACCTCGGAGTTTGCAGGCGCAACCTTCTCCCCCGACGCCACGACGCTCTTTGTGAACATCCAGCGTCCGGGATTGACCCTGGCCGTCACCGGGCCCTGGCCTCAAGCCGCCGCGCCCAAATCCTAAAGGCGCAAGAAGAACCCTCCAGCCCCCTACTTCGCCTTGGTGGCGTTGCCCGCCGTGGCGTTGGGCTCCAGCCGCGGGGCGGTGGCGTTGGAAGGTTGGGTGGAGTTGCCCGGAGCCACGCGAGGCGGCTCGGGCCTCGGCGCCGCGGTGCCTTCCTTAAAAGTCACATCCACAAGCTCGCCTGGCAAGAGCTCCAGTCCTTCAGGCAATGCAATGAGCACGGGCAGCCCCAGTTCCTGCCGCTCATGGGTGGGAGGCAGCAGCGTCTTGCGGATGGGCAGCAACTCGTGCCCCACCTGCATGACGTAGCTCTGCCCTTGGTGACGGCCCAGCGAACGGGCGCGAATGAGAGCCACTTGATTGGTGCTGACTTTCACCGAGAGCGGCTGGCGCAGGTAGCAGATGATGCGGTCGCCCCGGGGCGCGGCCAGGGTGATCAGACTCTGACCGGCCGTCACGGCCTCGCCGGGGCTCACCGACACCAGGCCCGTGCGGCCATCAAAGGGCGCCCTCAAGTCAACGATGGTCTTTGAATCACCCACCAGCACGCGGCCGAGGATTTCGCCCGCCTTCACCATCTGCAGGTCGCGCACGCCCATCTCCAGCACGGTGCCGGCCGCAGGAGCGGCGAGGGTGACGCGCAGGGAGTCCACCTCGCCCGGCAGGGTGTCGGGCCCCATGCGCTGGTTCCACATGAGCACCACAAAGAGCAGCGCGGCGGCAAAGAGGGTTGGTGGCAGCAGGCGCGCCGCCCATTCCTTTGCGCGACGGGACAACGGGGTGGGGATGGGTTCCATGTTTGGCGACATCGGACGGCGGCGACTCTAGTTTTCATTCGAAGTGGCACAAGCCAATTTGCGTGATGCGGCTTGAATTTTTCCGCGAGGCTCCTAGTCTGTTCCCGTCTAAGTTGATTGCCGCACGATGAAGGCTCCGTGGGATCGGCTGCAAACGCAGCGATTCGAAATCAAGTATCTGATTGACGACGCCAAGGCTTGGCGGCTGCGCGACTCGCTGGCGCAGCGGCTCATGCTTGACGAGCACAGCCTGCGCCACCCGGACCAAGCGTACCCGGTTCACAGCCTCTATCTGGACTCGGACGCCCGCCAGCTTTACTGGGACACCATCAACGGCAACCGCAACCGCTACAAACTGCGCGTGCGCTACTACGACACCGCGCCCGAAGCGCCGCTGTTTTTGGAGATCAAGCGGCGCGTCAACGACGCCATCCTCAAGCAGCGCGCGCTCGTCACTCAGGCGGCGCTGACGGAAATCCTGGCCGGGCGCATCCCCCCGGTCGAACAACAGATCCCGTCCAACGGTTGGGGCGGGCTGGAGGAATTCGTCATGAGCCTGCGCGCCCTCTCCGCGCGACCGGCGGCACTCGTGAGCTATTTTCGCGAGGCTTGGGGCCATCCCGACCACAACTCGCTGCGCATCACCATCGACAAGCGCGTGCAGTACCACCCGCTGCAGGATGTGTGCTGGCCGCCCATCACCGGCCGGCCCGTTGCGGTGTTTGGCAACTGGTCGGTCCTCGAGATCAAGTACACCAGCCGGTATCCTGACTGGGTGGGCGACTTGATTCGCAGGTTTGACCTGCGCCAGTGTTCCGCGGCAAAGTACGCGGATGGCGCGACACGCGCAGGCGAACTGGCGCCGGCCGATGCCGCTCAGCGCCGGTGCGATGCCCGTGCGGCCGCGTGCCGACAATCCTTTGCTCTATGAATGAATGGTTCCTGCTGCGGGGCGACCAAAGCCTCGCCCCGGTCAACTACGAGGCCCTGCTGCTGGGCCTGCTTCTGGCGTTCCTGCTGGGGCAGGCGATGGCGTGGGTGTACATGGCCACGCACAGCGGCGTGTCCTACTCGCGGTCGTTTGTGCGCTCGCTGGTGGTGACGCCCATGATTGTCACGGCGGTGATGGTGGTGCTGGCGCACAATCTGGTCACCGCCTTCGGCCTGCTGGCGGTGTTCGCCATCGTGAGATTTCGCAACATCCTGCGCGACACCCTCGACACAGCCTACGTGCTCATGGGCATCGTCATCGGCCTGGCGTGCGGCACCCAGCGCTTTTCCACCGGCGTCATCGCCACGGCGCTGGTGGCGCTCGTGCTGCTCTACCTTTGGATCAGCAACTTTGGCACGCGCCAGCGCTACGACCTCATCCTCAACTTTCAGTGGCAGGGTGGGCTGGACAACGTGACGCCGCTCAAGACGCTGCTGACGCGCCACGGCCGCCACGTGCAACTGGCCAACCAGCGCGTGCAGGAAGGCTGGGGAGTCACCGACCTTTCCTTCCGCCTGCTGATGCGCGACCCCGATCGCCTGCAGGATCTGGTCGGTGAACTCAGCAATATCGAAGGCGTGCAAAAGGTGCAGGCGCTCTTCGCCACGGACGAATCGGAGGCATGAAGCTGCTCCGCACAGCGCGTGGATGGCCGGTGCCGGCGTGTTTTCCGCTGGCTGCTCTGGCTGTGGTTGCATTGACCGGCGCACTCCATGCCGGCCCTGCGCCTGCGCCACCGCTGCCGGAACCGACGGTGCCGTTGTTCCCCCGCGGCGCGGCTCAGGCCCTGCCTGACGCCAGCGACACCTTCTTTGCCAGCGCGCACATCCCGCGCATCAAGATTGAGATCGTGCAGAAGGAATGGGACGAGCTCAACCGCGACCCGCGCAAGTATGCCAAGGCCACCATCCGCGAGGACGACAAGATTATCTACGAGGCCGTGGGCGTGCATCTCAAGGGCGCGGCAGGCAGCTACCGCGGACTCAACGACCGCCCGGCGTTGACGCTCAACTTCGACAAGTTTCTCGACAAGCAGGCCTTTCACGGCATGGACAAGGTGCATCTCAACAATTCGGTGCAGGATGGCACCTACATGCACGAGGCGATTGCGCGCGGCATCTTTCTGGATGCGGGCGTTCCGACCGGCCGCGCCTCGCACGCATTGGTCACGCTCAATGGCCGCGACCTGGGTCTGTACGTGCTGGTCGAGGGCTTTGACCGCCACTTTCTGCGCCGGCACTACGCCAACCCCAATGGCAATCTCTACGATGGCGGATTCTGTCAGGATCTGGACGCGCAAAAGAAGGCTCTCTCGGACAAGACGCCCACCACCCAGGAGGACTTAAAAGCCGTCTGGCAGGCTGTGAATTGGCCCGATCCCATCGTGCGATTGGAGCGGTTGCAGAAAGTGGTGGACGTGGACCGCTTCCTCACGTTCACCGCGATGGAGCTCATGACCTGTCACTGGGACGGCTACAACATGAACCGGAACAATTACCGGCTGTACGTGGAGTCGCGCACAGGCCAGCTGCATTTCATGGCGTCGGGCGTGGACCAGGTCTTTGGCGATCCCAACTTCAATCTCTTCGGTGGCGTCGGCGGCACGTTGGGCCGCGTGCTGCTGGAATATCCGCAAAACCGCGACCGCTACCGCCAGCTCGTGGGCGCGGGCTACACCAACGCCTTTCGCATGAGCGTGCTCGATGCGCGCGTGGATTTTCTGGCCGCCAAGCTGCGGCCGATAGGCGACTTCAATGGACACGCCGCAGGCCTCAAGCAGCGCCTTCGCCAGCGCGCCGGCGTGGTGGCCACCCAACTGGGGATTCCGCCGCCCACCGCGCTGGCCTTTGCCGGCGATGGCACGGCCAAGCTGGGCGCTGCGTGGGAGTCCACGGTCGATCAGGGAACGGCCGTGCTGGCCAAGGTGGGAACCGAGGGCCTGCAGTTTCTGCACATCAAAGCCGCGACGCCCGGCGCCGCGTCGTGGCGCCGCACCGTGCACCTGCCCCCGGGCAACTATGAATTTGAGGGCATGCTCAAGACCGCCAATGTGGCGGCCGGCGGGGAGCCTTTTGCGGCGGCGGGCCTGCGCATTTCTGGCGGCACCCGAGCGCAGCGACTGGACGGCACGGCCGACTGGCGCAAGTTTTCATTCCCATTCACGGTGGCGGCCCTCCTGGATGTCACGCTGGGGGCCGAGCTGCGCGCCAACTCAGGCGAGGTGTGGTTCGATCTTGGATCGTTGATGCTGCGGCGCAAGTGACGTCGCGCTCGCGCGCTTTCCGCACATTCTCCTTCCCACGTCCGCACCGATCGGGGAACATGACCGAAGTCAAACCCGCAGCACCGCCATGAAACGTCACGTTCTGGTTCTCGCCGCGTTGTTTGCGCTCTGGCTCCCGGCGGCCGAACGCAAGCCGAACATCCTCTTCATCTTCTCCGACGACCACGCCTATCAGGCGTTGAGCGCCTACCAGCATCCGCTCAAACTTTTGGAGACGCCCCACCTTGACCGCATCGCGGCGACGGGCATGCGTTTTACGCGGGCCTTGGTTCCCAACTCCATCTGCGGCCCCAGCCGCGCGACGGTGTTGACGGGCAAATACAATCATCTCAACGGATTCTACAACAACACCAACAGCCGCTTCGACCCCGCCCAGCAGACGTTCGTGAAACTGCTCAAGGGGGCGGGCTACCAGACGGCCGTGGTGGGCAAGTGGCACCTCGTCAGCAATCCGGCGGGGTTCGACCACTGGCACATCCTTCCCGGGCAGGGCATCTATTACAACCCGCCCATGATCCGCAACGGCGAGCGTGTGCAGCATGAAGGCTACGTGACCGACATCATCACCGATCTGGCCGTGGACTGGATTCGCCGCCGCGACAAGACCAAGCCTTTCCTGCTCATGGCGCAGCACAAGGCACCGCACCGCGAGTGGTCGCCGGCACTGCGGCATCTGGGTTGGGACAAGGACGAGCCTCATCCGGAGCCGGCCACGCTCTTTGACGACTATGCAGGTCGCGGGCTGGCGGTGCGCGATCAGGACATGACGCTGGCCAAAACCTTCACGCCCTCCGACGCCAAGCTCACGGCGCCGGCCAGCCTCACCCCCGGACAGCGCGCGGCTTGGAACGCCTACTACGAGCCGCGCAACGAGAAGTTCCGCGCCGACCAGCCCACGGGGAAGGAACTGGTACGTTGGCGCTACCAGCGCTACATGCACGACTATCTGGGCTGCATCAAGGCCCTGGATGAGGGCGTTGGCCGGCTGCTGCAACTGCTCAAGGACGAGGGTCTGGAGGACGACACGCTCGTGGTCTATGCCGCCGATCAGGGGTTCTACTTGGGCGAACATGGCTGGTTTGACAAGCGCTGGATTTTTGAGGAGTCGCTGCGCACGCCGCTGCTCATCCGCTGGCCGGGCCTCACCAAGCCCGGCAGCGTGAACCACGACCTCGTTTCAAACCTCGACTTCGCCGAGACGTTTCTCGACGCCGCAGGGGCGCCCATCCCCGCCGACATGCAGGGGCGCAGTCTGCGACCGCTGCTCGCCGGTCAAACCCCCGCCGACTGGCGCAAGAGCTTCTACTATCACTACTACGAGTTTCCCACGCCCCACCGCGTGCGCCCCCACGAGGGCGTCGTCACCGACCGTTTCAAGCTGGTTCATTTCTACAAGCCCGACGTGGACTACTGGGAGCTTTACGACCGCCAGAAGGATCCGCAGGAGCTGCGCAACTTCTACGACGACCCCGCGTACGCAGCTGAGGTTGCGCGCCTCAAGCCGGAACTCGAACGGCTCAAGCGCCAGCTCGCCGTGCCCGCGCAGCCGCCGCGCGAGGCCTTTGGCGACCTGCCCTTAGCAGGCGAGCCCGGCGCGAAGGCTCCCAAGCCTCCGCTGAAAAAAAAGGACAAGAAGTCTGGCGCCGCCAAGCCATGAGCCCGGTGGCCTGCCCTCCCAAGACGGTGCTGGTCACTGGTTCCGCTGGGCGCATCGGGCAGGCCGTGGTGGCGGCGCTGGTGCGGCGCGGCCACCGTGTGCATGGACTGGATCGGCACCCCTCGCCGCACGTTCACGCCGACTTCGTCGCGGACTTGTGCGACGGCCCAACTCTGACCACCGCATTCAAGGGCGTGGACACCCTCATCCACCTTGCCGCCACACCCGATGACGTCGATGACCCCGTGCGCGATCTCTTTCCCGCCAACATCACCGGGCTCTATCACGTTTTGGAAGCCGCGCGCGTCGCTGGCGTCACGCGTCTGGTGCTGGCCAGCAGCGGGCAAGTCAACTGGCATCAGAACCTGTCCGGGCCGTGGCCCATTGGTGCCGATGCGCCCGTCACGCCCCGCTCTTGGTATGCCGCCACCAAGATGTTTTTGGAGTCCATCGGCAGCAGTTTTGCCGCCGAGCACGGGATGCGCGTCATCCTGGCGCGGCTGGGCTGGTGCCCGCGCACGGCAGGGCAGGTGGATGAAATCGCCCAGTCAGCCTTCTATCAGGACTTGTACTTGAGCCCTGCGGATGCGGCGCGATTCTTCACCTGCGCAGTCGAGGCCCCCCTGTCGATCCCCTGCGCGACGCTCTACGCCACCAGCCGGCCCATCACGCAGGCGCGGTTTGATCTGGCGCCCGCGCAGGCGCTCATCGGCTACCAGTCGGCCGAGCAATGGCCCGAGGGCACCGAGGTGGTTTTGGCAAGCCGGCACGCCGGGTGATGCTTAGCTAGTTGAGGATGCGAAAGAGGCTCGCGTAGTCGTCCGTCCACAGCGGCACCACCGGCATATTTTTGCGCGGAAGGCGCGCCGCGTCGAATTCGGGCCGGTTAAACCAGTGTTCGTTGCTGCGCGGCGTCAGGATCGCGTAGGTGGTGGACGAGAGCCAGGCAAGATCCGGATCGTGGTGGAGAATGCGCAGCGCCAGGCCGCGCGCCTGCGCTGTGCGCGCCACCACCGGCTCCAAATTCAGATACCGGTTGGTGATGTTGATCACGATGACGCCGCCGGGCGCCAGATGCCGCTCGTAGATTTCAAACGCCTCGCGACTGAGCAGATGCACCGGCACCGAGTCGCTGCTAAAGGCGTCCATCGAGAGCAGGTCAAAGCCCTGCGGCTCGCTCTCGGCTTCCATCATCAAGCGGCCGTCTCCCAGCACCACGTCCACCCTCGCCTTGCGCTCGCGTGCGCCCCGCAGATAGGAAAAGTGGTTCTCGGCCACATGGCGCACCGCCGGGTTGATTTCATAAAAACGGTACGAGTCTCCCGGCTCCGCGTAGGCCGCCACGCTTCCCACTCCCAGGCCCAGCACCCCGACTTTTTTGGGCTGCTGGACATGGGCCAGCGCCAAGCCAATGCCGCTGTCGGCGCTGAAATAAGACACCGCCCGCTGCGCCAGATCCTCGTCGGCAAACTGCGTGCCGTGCGTGATGCGGCCGTGGACCAGATAACGCAACGGCCGCATCTCATCATTGCCCTCCTCGTAGGGCGAACTAAACTCCGTCACTTTGAGAAGCCCGTAGAAATTGCGCGAGGTGAACACCGGCCTGCCTCGCTGGTCGTCCCTGTGGCGCTTGAGGCCCACCCCCATGACTCCGAGAATTCCTGCGAGCAACAACGCCAGCGAAAGGCCCGCTTCCAGGCTGTGCCGGTACGCCCCCGCCAGCCACACGCCGCTGCCCAGAAGCGCGCACGCCAGCAGCGCCACGTCGAACTCCCAGTAGAACGTGGAGAACATTGCCGGTGCGCCCAGCGAAACAAAGATGCCTCCGAGCGCGCCTCCGCCGGCGATGCACAGGTAATAGGCCGTCAATCCGCCCGCCGCAGGACGCACGCGAAAGAGCTCACCGTGGCAGATCATGCAGCCAAAAAAGAGGGTGCCGGAGAAAATGCCAATCTGCCTGCCGATGGCCAGCTCCACCCCCTGCACGAGTGCCCAGAAGCTCACGGCGGCCGCCACAAAAAATCCCACTGCGAAGAACGGGCGCAGGTACCAGCGCGGGCTGTCAAAGGCGATGATAAAGGTCACCAGATATAAACCCAGTGGCAGCACCCACAGGAACGGGATGACCGCAATCTCCTGGCAGATGAGGTTGGTGACGGACATGAGCAGCACCGTGCCGCAGGCCGGGAGTGCCAGCCACAGCAGCCATCGCCCCGCACCGGCACCCGCCTGCGCCGGCTTCGGAGCCACGGCTGATGCCTGCGCCCCTGCGTTTATGGCATATCTTCGCACCTGCAAGGCCAGGACGCCGTAGGCGAGCAAATACAACGAGGCTGCCACCGACCAGCCCACGACCTGCTGCGAACGGGTTGTCGCCGGCTCGAAGACGAAGGGGAAGCTCAGCAGCGCCAGCAGCGATCCCACATTGGAAAGCGCGTACAGCCGGTAGGGCGAGCGCCCGCTGTGTGTCTGCCCAAACCACGCCTGCACGAGCGGCCCCGTGCTGGCCAGCACCAGATAGGGCAGGCCCACCGAGGAAAGCAGCAACAAGAGGATGCGACGCACAGGCGCTTCTTCGCCCGGCGCGGGTTTCCAGGATTCCGCCGGCGTGATGGGCATCGTGCACAACGCCAGCACCACCAGCACCAGATGCACCACCACCTGCTGCCGAACGGGCAACGCCCGGTGCAGCCAGTGTGCGTAGGCATAACCGGCAAAGAGCATGCACTGGAAAAAGAGCAGGCAGGTTGTCCAGACTCCTGGCCCGCCGCCAAACCACGGGAGGATATACTTTCCAATCAAAGGCTGGATCTGAAAGAGCAGGAAAGCGCCTGAGAAAATGGCGAGCCCAAAAAACCACAGGGGAGGCCCCGAGGGCAGGGTGCGTTGGGCATGCAAGGCTTGCCTTTAACACGAAGGCCCGGGCCCTTGCAAGTGATTGCGCTCTCGTCTCTGCCTCGCTATTGCGCGCGGATGCAATTCTTGCCAAGTTTCTTCCTGCCGCCTTGTGGATTTGGCGGGGCTGCAAATTTGCCATGACTGCTTCAAGATGGTGCGCCGAATACCTTCGCCCCGTGGGCTGGGTAATGGCATGGCCCCATCTGATGGTGCTGGCGGCGATGGCGGCCGATCCCATCGACGTCCGGCGTGACGCCACGGTGCGCGCCGTGGAATCGGTGATGCCCAGCGTGGTCAACGTCAGCACCGAGCAGGTCATTGCCATCCGCGATCCCTTTGAGGATTTGCTGCGCGATTTCTGGGGACCGCACCACGGACGGCGCGAACCCGACGTGAGGTACAGCCTGGGTTCCGGCGTGATTATCGACGACGAAGGCCACTTGCTGACCAATGATCACGTCGTGCGTCGCGCGACGCGCGTGCGCATCAAACTCTCCGACGGACGGGAGTTCGAGGCCGAGCCGGTGGCCAGCAGCACGCCCCACGACCTGGCGCTTCTGAAAATCAAGGCGCCCGCCGGAGCGAAGTTTCGCGCCGTGCCCTTTGCCGCGCCCGACGATCTGTTGCTGGCCGAAACCGTGGTTGCGCTGGGCAATCCCTTCGGGCTGGGCGGCTCGGTCAGCCGTGGCATTCTCAGCTCCAAGGAGCGGCGCACCCCGCGCGAGCACGAGACCCTCGACGTGACCCACTGGCTTCAGACGGACGCGGCCATCAACCCCGGCAAC
>SXGT01551678.1_pt1 | contig 25250 bp, 21 predicted proteins | sample 3176221 | NCBI WGS metagenome assembly SXGT01 (sample SAMN11356862, study PRJNA531348) | freshwater metagenome | isolation source: freshwater sample F1-120 | place: China: Fuxian Lake, Yuxi | collected 2017-12-25
CCGTCGTTCAACTGGAAGAAGCACCTCGACGACGCGACGATCGCGCGCTTCCAGCGGGAGCTCGGCGCGATGGGCTACCGGTTCCAGTTCGTGACGCTGGCGGGGTTCCACGCGCTGAACCACTCGATGTACCGCCTCGCGCTGGACTACCGGGATCGCGGCATGTCCGCGTACTCGGATCTCCAGCAGGCCGAGTTCGCGGCCGAGCGGGACGGCTACACGGCGACGCGCCACCAGCGCGAGGTCGGGACCGGGTACTTCGATCAGGTCGCCGAGGTGATCTCGAGCGGCAAGTCGGCGACGCTCGCGCTGGAGGAGTCCACGGAGGCCCAGCAGTTCTGACGAAAACCCATGCAATCCTGGATGGTTGGCCGACTGCGCGTGCCGGGGGTTGCATTGAAAACGATTTTCATTATCCTTCCAGGGTCATGTTCGTGTGCGTGTGCATGGCCATCACGGAGAGCGAGGTGCGGACGGCCATCGCGGGTGGCGCGAGTACCCGCGAGGAGGTCACGCGCCTCTGCCGGGCGGGAGGCGACTGCGGCTCCTGTCACGGCATGATCGACGACATGCTCGAGGATCATCGCGAGCGCCGTGGTTGCGGCGGCGAACACGTGTTCCCTGCCCCGCACCTCGTGCGCCGCCCCGCCCGGGCGGCGTAGGCGCAGAAGAGTAGAGGCGCGCTCGAGAGCCGTCCGACCACGGCCGGACGTCCCGCGGGAAGCCGGCCGTGGGACCGCGCTTCAGTCGCGGATCTGCTGGGCCAGGTAGTGGGCCTCGCCCAGCTGCTTCAACAGCTCGAGCTGCGCCTCGAGCCAGTCCACGTGCTCCTCCTCCGAGCGCAGGATCGACGTCAACAGGTCCTCGGTTCCGTTGTCGCCGATATCGCGCGCGAGCTGGATGCTGCGGTTGAGCAGCGGGATCGCGAAGCACTCCACGGCGTAATCGTTGCGGAGCATCTCGGGCACCGTCTGGCCGACGGCGACCTTGCCGAGGCGCTGCACGTTCGGCAGCCCCTCGAGGTAGAGCACTCGCTCGATGAGCTGGTCCGCGTGCTTCATCTCGTCGATCGACTCCGTGCGGATCTTCGACGCCAGGCGGGCATAGCCCCAGTTCTGGCACATCTTCGCGTGCAGGAAGTACTGGTTCACCGCGGTCAGCTCGCCGGTGAGGATCTCGTTCAGCGCGTCGATGATCTTCGGGTCGCCCTTCATGTCGCTCACCTCCCCCCGAGCATCCCTCTCCAGGACCGCGCGCGCAAGCAAAATGCATGGAATGATTGAGTAATATTATCGACTTTCATGTTCAAATTCAGCGGACCGGGGGCCGATCAACGCGGGCGTTCGGGGCCCACCTGGATCGTGAGCCACACGTCGATGCCCTCGCGGCCGAGCCGCTTGCCGCCGCTGGCGGTGAGACCGAGACACTCGCAACGGTCGCGCAGCGTCAGGCTGCCGCGCGCGAAGAGCAACTCGGCGTTCGACACGTCGTGATCCACGTGTGCGGCGGTCACGACGAGCCGCGACCACGGGTACACGGCGCTCGCTCCCACCGACAGGCCCTCCGTCGCGAGGTAGCCGCTCGAGGGCTCCGTCGCGGGATCGACGAGCGCGCGCGCGAGGATCGGATCGGCCCCGCCGCGGAGGGCGCTCCTCAGGCCGAGCGAAGGTCCGTCGCGGCGCCCGACGCGCACGCGCCCGAGGACCACGGAGCCAGCCTCCCCGCCGGGGATCCCTCGCGGTCCGCCCGCCACGTGCGCGGCCTCGACGCCGAGCGAGAGCGCGTCGAGGCCCGCGTGTCCGCGCCCGCGCAGGACGGGGCGGGCCTGGTTGGCGCCTGCGATCGCGCCACCCCGCAGGTCCAGCTCGATCGTCTGTCGCGCGCCCCACCGCCCGATCGCCTGGGCGAGCCCGGCCTCCGCGAGCACCGCCGATCCGCGCAGCGACGCGCCGCGCGAGAACGCGGGCCCGAGCACGAGCGCCGTCTCCTCGTGGACGGAGATCGCGCCCAGCGCCACCTCCGGCTCGATCCTGTGGAGCCAGGGGTCGCGGTCGACGCCGTGCGCGCGCCCGACGGGCACCGAGGCGCGCACGCGGACATCCCCTGCGCGGTTGACGAGGTCAGCCGTGCGCGCTTCTCCCGCCGCCGCGACCCCGTCGAGGATCCCGCGACCCGCGACGGACAGGGACACCGGACCGGCGACGAACGCCGACTCGACGCGCGACGCCCCGCGCGCGAAGGTCACGCTGCTCGCGCCGGCCGTGCCCTGCCCGTGCGCCAGCGTGCCTCCCGTGAACGCGGCGTCGTAGGTCACGTGCTCCCCCACCGCGCCCGCCCGGGACAGCGACAGCGCGGGCCCGAGGGCCCACCCCTGGAACGGCGTCACGCCGCGCGGCGAGACGAAATCCACGCCGGACGCCACCGTGACGCCGCCGACGTCGGTGAACGCCTCGGCCCGGCCGTGATCGAAGGGCCTCGAAGCGGCTCCGAGATCGCTGGTGGCGACGAGCGCGCGGCGACCGAGGAGCGCATCCACGTCCCACGCGACGCGGGGGCCGGTCGCCTTGTCACCCGCGCGGCCTCGCGCGTCGATGGCGACGCCGCTCTCCCGCAGGTGGTCCCACGCGACGCGACCGAAGCTCCCCGGCGTGCGGTACGTCGCCTCCACGCGGGCACCGCCGAGCGCGTATCCCCCTGCGCGCAGCGTCGCCAGCCGATCCGGCGGGGTCTCCGGTACCGGCCACGGCGCCCTTGGACGGGGCACGCTGCTCCACGGCATGTGGACCCCGCCCCCGATGAAGAGCCCGTCCGCACCCCGGTACGCGAGCAGCGGCGGGAGCACCCCCACGCGTGACGGCGCGCGCAGCCAGAACCACGGCAGCCACAAGACGGGCGTCCCGTACATCTCGACGGTGGGGCTCTCGAGCAACAGGTCCCCCGGTGGCGCGACGGTCGCGCCGGTGACGTGCAGCGCGAGCGGCGTGCCCGCGCACGGGCAGAAGGCCACCCGCCCGTCTCCGCGGATCTCGAGCCCGCGGCCCGTCCGCTCGACCATGACGCCGTCGCTGCGGAAGTGGAACGGAGGCGCGTCCACGCGGACGTTCCCGGTCAGGGTGACGCCTCTGCCCCGCGCGTCGAAGCTGATCTCGTCCGCGGTCACGGTCGCGACGTCGGAGGCGCCGTCGTGCAGGGCCTCCACCGGTCGAGCCGTCGCCGTCGCCCCCACGAGGAGCACCGCGGCGACAGCGCGGATTCGGGGCGGATTCCGGCGTGTCGTGGGCATCCTCCGTGCGGTCTAACACCCCGTTTTCGACTTGCGTGGAGGTTGTCGCGCGAGTACTTAGGCCCCGCGCGACGGCGGCATCGCGCACGGGCGGGATCTCGATGCCCGTCAGCTTGTTGACATGACTGCGTGGTCAGTAATTTTTGCCAAATATCCTGAACAGTTACTCGATTTCGTTCAGGGCATGGACCTTGCTTGAGCACGCGGGCGCTTCACCTGAAGCCATGCATTGGGAGCAGTGACACGATGAAGAAGGCGACCTTCACCCTCGGGGTTTTCCTCGTTTCGACCGTTCTCGCGAGCCAGGCGCTCGCCCAGGACCCCCCGACGTCCCCGTCGACTCCGCCCGCCGCTCCGCAGGAGCCGGCGGCGACGCCGACCGCACCTGCCCAGCCGGAGCCGCCCGCCGCCGCGCCGACCACGCCCACGACGACCGCCGACACGCCGACTCCGGCGGCGCCGCCGCCGGAGAAGAAGAAGGCGCCCCGACCGTTCGCCGGTTCGGCCCTGTTCACGCAGGTCAGCATGTTCACGGGCACGGTGTTCCAGGGGCAGCAGCAGTCCACGAACCCCACGGGCGAGGTCAGCTTCTTCTTCTTGCCGCGCTACGCGATCAACAAGGACTTCCAGCTCCGTGGCCGTATCCCGTTCAACTACGAGTTCACCAACAGCGACTCCACGAAGACGCGCTACGAGCCCCGCTTCGGAGACGCGGTCACACAGCTGTTCTACCGCGGCATCCCGGCCGTGGCGGGCATCAAGCCCCTGGCCGGCGTGTCGCTGGCGTTCCCCGTCTCGCCGGAGTCCCGCGCGCGGACCATGTGGGTGACCCCGGGCGTCGTCGTCCAGCTTGCACGGGGCTTCGAGCACCTCCCCGGCGGCGGCGAGCTTCTCCTCCTCGCCGGCTCCACGTTCACGCACCCCCTCTACTCGTACACGACCCCGGAGACGCGCAACGATCACCCGTACGCGTTCTCGTGCTACGGCGGCGGCCAGGGCTGCGCCGGACAGCTCTCCGGCTTGACGAACGCCGCGAACACGCTCGGCTGGACCTTCCTGGCCAGCGCCGAGTGGGGGAAGTGGAACCCCGCGATCTTCGCCCTCGGATCGCATCAGTGGGCGTACCGGCCCAAGGATGTCCCCGGCCTCCCGACGCCCAACGAGCCGCGTCTCCGCCAGAGCGTCTACTTCGCGGCCTGGCTCGACTACAACGTGAACAGCTGGCTCACCCCCGAGGTGGGCTACTTCATGTTCCGGAACATCGTCCGGGACGACGGCACGTACGGGAATCCCTTCTTCGACCGCTTCCAGGACACGCGCGTCTACATCGGCGCGAACGTGAACCTCGACACGTTCGTCCAGAAGTACATCCAGCGCGAGGCCGATGGCGAGGCCGGCGTCGTCCGCGCCCGGAACAAGTCCCCGGTCATGGCGTTCTGATGGCCACGCACGACGCGCCCGTCCAGGCGACCGAGATCACCGCGCTCCTCGGGAAGGGTACGCGCTTCGAGGGCAAGCTGCACTTCGAGGGCCGCGTCCGCGTGGACGGCACGTTCAAGGGTGAGATCCGGAGCGACGACACGCTCATCGTCGGCGACGGGGCGGACGTCCACGCGGAGATCGACGTCGCTACCGTCATCGTCCGGGGAGGCGTCATCCACGGCAACATCCGCGCGAAGACGCAGCTCGAGATCCACGCCCCGGGAAAGGTGATCGGGAACATCCACTCCCCCTCCCTCTTCATCGATCGCGGCGTCGAGTTCCAGGGGAGCTGCCGCATGGATCCCATCGAGGAGAAGCCGCCGCGCCCCGCCTCGCAGGTCGCGGCGATCCCGCGAGCCTAGGAGCGCGCGGGCCCCTGGTCCGGTCGTCGGTCCTCGTCCCGCTCGGGGTGTGCGTCGTCGTCGCGGGAGCGTGCGCGCAGAAGCGCACGTCCACCGTCGGGACGTCGGCGGCGCCCGCGGCGAGCGAGGTGCGCACGACGGTGACCGACGCCGCGGTCGACCCCGATGGCGCGCGCCCGCAGCGGATCCCGCGACGCGAGGCGATCCCCGCACCCGCGGGCATGATCGCATTTCGGGACGAGACGGCTCTCGTGGCGGGGCGACACGAGATTTCCGTCGGGCCCTTCGACCGGGACACCTGCGTCCGCGTGGGCATCGACGCCTCCGCCAGGCTCGCCGTCGAGCTCGCCGAGGTCGGGGCCCCCTTCGCCGGGGCCGCCGTCGACCTCGGCGACTCGCCCGCGCTCGTCCCGACAGAGGGGCCGATGTGCTTCGCCCGCGGGCGCACCGCGCGGGTCACGCTTGGCGGGCAGGCGCGCGCGATCTTCGTCGTGTGGACGTCCGCGCGCTAGCGCCAATGCCGTTCGGTTAGGGGCGATCCAGCGCAAGAGAAGGGGTGCCCCCACTCGCCGCGCTGCGCGCGTCGGTCTCCCCCAAATCGCGCGCTACGCGCGCGAAGCGCGACGGGTGGGGGCACCCTCGCTCCAACGAATGCCTTATCCGATCGGCATTGGCGCTAGCGCCGGGAGAGGTCAGGGGCAAGCTGGTGCGCGGCCGGCCGGTGCGCTACAGGGACCCGCATGGATCTCACCGTTCTCCTCGATCCCCGCCCCGATCTCCCGCGCCTCGCCGCCGCGCTCGACACGCTCGGGCACGAGGGGCGCCGGCACTGCGTCCGCGGCTGGGGGAAGGCCCGACAGGCCGAGATCTACGAGGCCGCCAGGGGGTTCCGGCCGCTCTCGCTCGAGCACTTCGTGCCCGCCAGCGTCGCCGACCTCACCGAGGTCATCCACGACGGGCGGAACACACTCCCCGCCTTCAACGACTTCCAGAAGCGCTTCTGCCGCGGGCCGGACGCCGACGGCGTGCTGTGGGGCTACAACGAGGGCTCGACGCGCGGCTTCACGGGACCCGGGTACTTCACCGTGCACGCGGCGGAGGGCGAAGGGACGGAGGGGGAGATCGACATCGACTACCGGACGCTCCCGCCAGGAAGGTGTCCGAGCTGGCCGGAGATCCTGCCGAACAGCGCGCGGCTCGGGCGATTCGTCTGGGTGGGGATGGTCGATCGGATGCGCGGCATCTCGAACAACGTCTCGATCGGGCGTGCCTACAAGGGCGGCCGGGCCATGGACGCGTGGTTCGTGCTCGTGCGACGGGACGCGAGCTGATCCGGAGCCCACGGGTGACCGACCTGGTCCTCCGCAGCGATGGCCGAATCCGCGACATCCCGCGCGACGCCTGGGACGCGCTCGCCGGGGACGACGCTTCCCCCTTCGTGGAGTGGACATGGCTCGACTGCCTGGAGGAGGCAGGCTGCGTGGGCCCCGGCACCGGCTGGACGCCGTGCCACCTGACCCTGTGGGAGGGCGACACGCTCGTCGCGGGCGCGCCGGCGTACGTCAAGACGAACAGCGAGGGAGAGTTCATCTTCGACTGGGCGTGGGCCGACGCGTCCCACCAGCTCGGGATCCCGTACTACCCGAAGCTCGTCGTGGGCGTTCCGTTCACCCCGGTCACGGGGCAGCGGCTCCTGGTCGCGGCGGGCCGGGAGCGCGCCGCGATCACGGCGATCTTCGCCCAGGCGCTGCGCACGATCGCGCGCGACGCGGGCCTCTCGTCGGCCCACGTGCTCTTCCTCCCGGAGGCCGACGTCCCCGCGTGGGCCGAGGCGGGCCTCCTCCCGCGGAAGAGTCTTCAGTACCATTTCTCGAACCCGGGCTACGCCGACTTCGAGGACTTCCTCTGCACGCTGCCCTCCAAGAAGCGCACCCAGATCCGGCGGGAGCGCGCCCAGCCGGCGCGCGACGGGATCACGATCGAGACGGTCGAGGCGGGCGCCCTCACGGCCGACCTCGCGGGGACGATGTACGATCTCTACACGACGACGGTGGACAAGTTCAGCTGGGGCCGCCGCTACCTGAACCGCACCTTCTTCGAGCTCGTCGCGGACCGGTTCGCGGAGCGGCTCGCGTGGGTCGTCGCGCGCGAGCAGGGGGCGATCGTCGCCGGCGCGTTCAACGTCGAGAAGGGGCGGCGCCTGTACGGGCGCTACTGGGGTGCGTTCGTGGACCGCCCCTTCCTCCACTTCAACGTCTGCTACTACCACGGCATCGAGCGCGTCATCACGCGGCGCCTCGAGGCCTTCGAGCCTGGCGCCGGCGGCGAGCACAAGCGGGTTCGCGGGTTCGCGCCCACGGTCATGTCCTCCGTGCACCACCTGGAGAGCGCACGGCTCCGCCGCCTCGTCGAGCCGTTCCTCACGCGCGAGGCGCAGGCCATCGAGGCGCACGTCGCGCGCTGAGGACGTCCCTCACCGGGGCGCCGCGGCGTTCTTGTAAGCGCCGCCCAGGCAGCCGGGGCCGCACGCGTAGGGCTGCACCTCCTTGAGCCCCTTGATCACCTCCTGGTAGCGCCTGGAGAGCGCCTCGAATTCCTTGCCCGTGGTGATGGGGTACTTCTCCTCCGGATCCTGGTCGAGATCGTACAGCCGCAGGAAGGTGTCGCTGCCCGTGGCGATGATCTTCTTGTGGCCCACGATGAGCGCGCGGCGCTTCGTGCTGTCGCTGGTGGGAGGGAGATCGCACAGGACATCGCGTGGCGTAGCTGGGTCGCCGAGGAGCTCCGGGACGAGGCTCTTGCCCTCGAAGGCGGGATCGGGCGGCAGCCCCATGAGCTCGACGATGGTCGGGGCCAGATCGAGGGCGCTACGAGGCTCGTCGATGCGCCGCGGCCGGAGCCCCGGGACGTGGAGGAAGAGCGGAACCCGCACGAGGTTCTCCCAGATCTCGAACCCGTGCGAGAACATCCCGTGCTCGCCGAACGCCTCGCCGTGGTCCGCGGTGACGATGATCGCCGTGCGGGGGCCCCACGGCTGCCGGTCGACGAACGCGAGCAGCTTCTCGATCTGGCGATCGGTGAACAGCACCTCGGCGTCGTAGCGGTCGCGCAAGGAGGCGCCATACGGTGGGATGCCGTCGGTCTCGTGCGAGAGGTACTGATCGTGCGGATCGAGGAAGTGAAACCAGGCGAAGAATCGACCCCTCACCAGCCGATCGTCGGAGAGCATGCGCTCGGCGATGGCCTCGTGCTCCTTGCCGGTGACGTTCTCGTCGGTGGTGTTGTTCCACTTGAGGTTCGGGACGAGCTCCCAGCGATCGAAGCCGAGCTCGAAGCCCGCTCCCTTGAAGTAGCCGTGCGCGTGCGCGCCGAGCGTCACGATCCCGGCCTTCTGCAAGGTCCTCGGGAAGAACGCGCTCTCCTTCGGGAACGTCCCGAAGAAGAAGCCGTCACGGGGGAGCTCGCTCGGGTACCTCCCCGCGAGCAGGCCCCCGAGCGACATCGACGTGTACGAGCTCACCGAGTAGGCGCGCGTGTAGCTCACGCTGTCCCGCTCGAGGGCCGTCAGCCGCGGGCAGATGGGCCTCGGGTAGCCGTTCCACGGCATGTCGGCGCGAAGGCTGTCGACGGAGACGAGGAGGACGTTCAGATCCTTCGGGATCCCCGCGACCCGCTTGATGGGCGCGATGGTGATCGCGGCCCCTCTGGAGGCGGACGCCGACCCGGCCGGCGCGTCGCGGGGTGGGTCCCTCGAGCACGACAGCGCGGAGGCGCGCGCTCCCACGAGGAGGAGCGCCGCGGCGACGACCATTCTCACCCTACGAGTCTATGGTGATGGAGAGCTTGTCCCGCAAGGCGAAGTACTCCTCGCTGATCGAGAAGAGCACGGCCTCCTTGAGGCGCTCCTTGGCCGGGACGCTCGCGCCCTCCTCCGTCGCCCGGATGACCTCCGTCGCCGTGTGCAGGTCGCTGCTCAGGATGAAGCCGGCGCGATCGGCCGTGAGGTCGATGCTCGCGACCCACTTCTTCAGGTCGAGCGCGCCGCCGCCCTGGAGGAGCTTCGAGACGAGGCTCGCGAGGATCTCCCTGTCCGCCCCCTTGAAGTCGAGGCTCATCGCGCCCATGGCCTCCGTGACCGGGCCCATCAGCTCCTGCGCGATCGGGAAGTTCGGCACGTTCATCTTGATGGCCGCGAAGAGCCACGCCTTGAGCCCCGTGCCCGTCGGGATGAGGTGCCGCACGTAGAAGCCCGGGCGGAAGTAGGTGAGATGCCGGCCGGCGACGAACGCGAGGGACTGCGGTGGGACTGTGCCCTCGAACGCGGCGCGCCCGAGGACGATCGCCGGGGTCGTCGCGTGGAGGAAGCCCAACCCTGCGGGATCGTTCGGGTTCTGGAAGACGATCGGGGCCGGCATGCCGAGCACGCCCTGCGCGTAGTACAGGGTCTGCGACACGGGGTACGGGTGCAGCGAGGTGTCGATCGCGTACCGGGGATCGTAGCCAAGCTGCTCGAGCGTCTGGGCGCGGACGCGGATGATCGTCGGCTGGATCTGCGCGAAGATCCGGGTGAGGAGGGGATCCTGATCGGTGTGCGCGATCTTCTGCCAGTCGGCTTCGTCGAGGGCGGCCTGCGCAGCGGCGGCCGTCTCCTGCCGGTGCTTCATGTAGAAGCGCTCCTCGTCGGGCTCGGCCAGCTTGAGGATGGCGAGCGCCTGGCAGAGGCACCACGCCGGGTCGGCCCTCTTGGCCTCGGTGTAGAGCTTCCGGAGGAGCTTGTAGCTCTCGACCTTGTACGGGTTCCGCCGGAGGATCTGCGACTGCGCGCGAACCGCCTTCTCGAGGTACTGGGCAGGGTCGCTCGCGTACAGCTCGCCGAGCTTCTCGGCGCGGGGGCGGTCCTCCGGATCGAAGGCCTGCGCCGCCTCGTAGGCGTCGATCGCCATCTCGGGCTCCTTGAGGAACCTCTCGTAGAGCTCGCCGAGGGCGTCGAGCACCTTGATGATCTTCGTGCGGTCGGCGGTCTCCTTGGCGTGCTCGAGCTGGAGGTTCAGGATGCGCTTGGCGTTCTGGTGGTCCTGCTTCTGCCGGTAGATCTCGAGGAGCTCGTCGGTCGGCTTGATCAGGCTCGGATCGAAGAAGAGCGCGCGCTCCCAGAAGTCCATCGCCTGATCGGTCTCGTGAAGCTGACGCGAAGCGATGGTGGCCGCCGTCTGCATGTACTTCGCGCGCTGCTTCTTGTCCTCGACGAAGTCTGCGAGGCGGAGGACGACGTCGATGAGCTTGGTCCAGTCCTTCTCCTCCGAGTAGAGCTGCATGAGCTTCGTCAGGAGCTTGCGATCGTCGGGGCGCTCCTCGAGCGCGGCGACGTAGGTCTTCTGGGCGCGCGTGCGATCGGCGAGCTTGTTGAACTCGAGGTCGCCGATCTCGAGGAGGAGTTCGAAGCGCTCCGTGCCCTGCGCGAGCTCGAGCCGGCGTCGCCGGACCCTGATGGACTGCTCGAAGTCCCCTCGCTCCTCGTGGACCTTGATGAGGGCGCGGAGCGGGCGTGGGTTCGACGGATCGAGATCCGCCGACTCGGAGAGGGGCGCGATGGCCTGCTGGAGCTCACCGGACCGGCGCGCGCTCTCGCCGAGGTGGTAGAGGGCCTCGGCGCGATCCGCGCCGGCCAGCTCGTCCCCGTGCTTCTGGAAGAGCTCCTCGTGGAGCCGCAGGGCCGTCCGCGGGTCCCCGTACTCGAAGAGCGCGTTCGCCGCGCGCGCGAGGGCATCCACGTCCTTCGACGCGAGCTGGCCGAGCGCCTCGATCGCGCCGAGGAGGCGCGGGTTCGTCATCGAAGGCGGCGCGAGGGACATGCGACCGACGCTCGACGGCGGGGCAAGGCTGTCGGGGGCGAGGGACCCGGGCGCCAGGCTCTGAGGCCCGCCGGGCGTCGCCACCGGCGGCGACGGACGGTTCGACTTGCCGAAGGCCTCCACGAAGCGCACCAGGATGCGCACGGCGTCGTCCTTCTGCAGGATCCCGACGCGGCCGACGAGGGACTCGAAGTGGCGGGCTGCCTCGAGCATGCGCCCTGCGTCGTGCGCGAGATCGCCGAGGACGATGAGGCCGTCCGCGCAGGATGGGTCGAGCTCGATCGCCTTGCGCGCGGCGGCCTCGGCCTGGTCCTTGTCGTCCAGGTTCGTCGCGTACAGACGCGCGATCTCTCCGTAGCAGCGCGCCTTCGCCAGGTCCCCCTCCGCGTTCGCGAGATCGCGCTCCACGAGGGACAGGACATGGGTCCAGTCGGCACGCGCGGCGTAGGCCCTGCGGAGGGCCGCGGCGGCCGTCGCGTCCTTCGGGGAAACGTCGAGCGCCAGCTTGTAGCGCTCGATCGCGCCGTCCTTGTCGCCCCTCGACTCCAGGAGCCGCGCGGCGCGGAGCCACTGCTCGGCCTTCGCCTCCGGCGTCGCGGCCTTGACGGCGAGGGCCTCGATCGCCGTGAGCGCCGCGTTCGCGTCGCCGGAGGACTCGCGCAGCGCGGCGAGCGCCTCGAGCGCGCCGGGATGGCCCGGCTGCAAGCGCAGGGCCTCCTCGTAGGCCTTGGTGGCACGGTCCGGCGAGCCGACCTGCTCCGCGAGGGTGCGCGCGCGTGCGATCGTGAGCTCGACCTTGCGCCCCTCGTCGTGGGTCACCGTGGCGTGGGTCTCGAGGAGCTGCACGACGCGATCCCACTTCGTGAGCACGCGGTAGTGGCGGACGAGGCCCGACAGGGCGTTGTCGTTGGTCGCGTCGATCGCCAGGACGGCCTCGAGGGCCTCCGCGGCCTTCGTGTGGTCGAGGAACTCCTCGTCCTGCAGCGCCGCGACGCGCTCGTGGAGGGTGATCTTCTGCCGCGGGGTCGCGGCCACCGCGATCTGTCGCTCGAGCACGTCGAGGAGCTCGCGGTAGCGTCCGGTGCGGTTGTAGATGCGATCCAGGCCCTTGAGCGCGTTGAGGCTCTTGGGATCGATCGCGAGGACGGCCTCGTAGCGTCGCGTCGCCTCGCCGAGATCGTTCAGGCGATCCTCGTAGACCTCGGCGACCTTGGCGATGGCCTCGGCCTTCTCCAGGCCGCGGCGAGACTCCGCGCGCTGCTCGAGGAGCTTCACGAGCGTCCGGAAGTCGCCCAGGCGCTCGGCGAGGCGCGCCATGGCCTCCGTCGCCCTGACGTGACCTGGATCCTCGGCGAGGACGCTCATGTACAGGTCCGCGGCGCGCTTCGAGTCGTTGAGCTTGCCGTCGAGTAGCTCGGCCGCCTCCGTGCGCAGATCGCGGCCCCGGGGTGTGCTCCCCGCCGCGTCCGCGCGGGAAACCAGGAGGCTCACGAGCTCGGGCCACTGCTGGGCCCTGCGGTAGATGATCGTCAGGCCCTCGCTCGCGGCCTCGTGGGCGGGCTCGCCCGTGAGGATCTGCTGGAACGCCATGAGCGCGAGGTCGGCCTGGTTCAGCCGCGCGTCGTACCAGTGCCCCGCGCGCGCGAGCAGCGCGTTGCGGTCGCCCGGCGAGAGGGCGCCGCTCTTGATGGCCTCGGTGATCGTTCCGAGCGCCTCCCGCCAGCGCTCCTGGCGTGACCCGCAGATGGCCTCGAGCTCCGACGCGTATCCGTCGTCCGACGGTAACTCGCAGAGCGCCTGGGTGAACGCGATGATCGCCTGCTCCGGATCCGCGAGCTCGCTCGCGTAGAGGCGACCGATCTCGGCGAGGGCGCGGGCGCGGGCCACCCCCGGGGGGGCGCTCCCGCTGCGCTCGAGGAGCATCTCGACGATTTCCTCGTACTTGCCGAGCGCCTTCCGTACGTCCTCGAGCGCGCTGTACGCGATCTCGTCCTCCGGGTCGACGGCGAGCAGCGCGACGTAGATCCCCTCGGCCTTGGCCTTCTCCTTGGCCGTCTCGAAGATGCGGGCGGCGCGGTAGAGCAGGCCCTTCTTCGTCTCCTTGTCCTCGTCGGTCTCGGACGCGATCGTCTCGGCCGCCATCGCGAACGCCTCGGCGACCTTCTGCGGCGGCGCGCCGTCGTCCACGCCCTTCTCGAGCGCGATCGCCGCCTCCGCGTCCTTTGCGTTCGCGACGAGGGCGTCGATCAGCTCGTCCACCCGCTCCGGGTTGATGCTCGGGGCGCGGGCGACGGTGGGCCTGCCGAGCGTCTCGATCGCGTCGAGCACCGCCTGGGCGTCCTTCGGGCGGCGCGCCGCGTCCTTCGCGAGGAGGCCGAGCACGAAGTCGTCGACCTCCTTCGTGATCCACCCGCGCGGCGCCTTGGCGCTCGGCGGCTCGGGCTCTTTCGCCAGGTGGAGGAAGACCGCGTCGGTCGCGTTGTCCGCCGGGAAGACGGGCTTGCCGGAGAGGAGCTCGTACATCATGGAGCCGAACGCGTAGAGGTCACTCCGGGCATCGGCGGGCTTCCCACGGACGAGCTCGGGGGCGATCGTCTTCGGCGAGCCGAACACGGCGAGCAGGCCGCTCGTGCCGCCGCCGTTCGCGGCCGCACCCTTCTGACGCAGCTTGTCGGTGCCGAAGTCGATCAGCGTGACGCGGAGCTCCGCGCCCGCCTTGCCGACGAGCAGGTTCTCGAGCTTCAGGTTGCCGTGGACGAGGTGGGCGCGGTGGAGTGCGGACAGCGCCTCCAGCGCGGAGCGGAGGAGGGCCTTCGCCTCGTTGACGTGCTGAGGTCCCGTGCGGAGGAAGCGCGCGGCGAGCGTCTGCCCCTCGACGAACTCGTACGCCGCGTAGAAGCGGCCGCCCTCGAACTCCCCCGCTTCGATGCCGCGCGGAAGACCCGGGTGCTCGACGCCTGCGACGAGCCTCGTGGCGGTGAGGAAGCGGTGCACGCTGCGGAGATCGCGCGCGGCCTCGCGCCGGAGGATCTTCAGCGCGTAGTTCTTCTTCTGGCGCACGGCCTGGTAGACGAGGCCTATCTCGCTCTCGCCGAGCTTCTTCTGGATGGTGAACTCGCCCACCTGCCGGCCGGCGGTGAGCTCCTCGGCGCCGAGCAGCGCGGCGACCTCGAACAGCCGCGGGTCGACCTCGCGCTTCTGCACGCGGATCACGTCGATGAGGGCGTCGAGGCGCTCGCCGTCGACGCAGCGCTCGGTGAGCGCTCGGGCGAACGTCGCCTTGGCGCCCGTGCCGCCGACGTCCTCGGGGTTCAGCCCGAGCAGGTTCGCGCTCACACCCGTCAGCTCCTCCAGGGAGAAGAGGCGCTCGAGCTCACCGCGTAGAATGTCGATCGTCGTGTTCATGAACGCTCCGCCATGCAGGAAACGCGCGCCGGCGTGCAGACCGGCGGCGGCGGAGCTTACCCCGAATCCACGGGGATCTTCCGCCCATTTCGCGCGATTCGGCGGGGCGCCGCCCCCGACCAGCTTACAGTCTCACGGTAGCGCCGCCGGGATGCTCGGCGGTTCCCGAGGGGTCAATGCCCGCGGAGCCGATCGAGCCCGGGGTGCGACGGATCGCCTGGCTCGTGCCTCGGGTTCTCGGTCTCGCGCTCGCCGGTCGTCGACGTGAACGACAGGAGGAGGTCCTTGGCATAGATGAACTGGTCGCGGGAGTCGTAGGGCACGGCGTGGATGCCCGTGTCCATGCGGATGGCGTCGCACGGACACGCCTCCACGCAGTAGCCACAGAAGATGCAGCGCAGCTCGTCGATGACGAAGCGCACCGGGTAGCGCTCGTACCCGCGGCGCTTGTCGCCCTCCGGATACTCGCCCGGCTCGATGAAGATGCACTGCGCCGGGCACGCGGTCGAGCAGCACAGGCACGCCACGCAGCGCACGCTCTCGTCGGCGCGGGTGGTGAGGCGGTGGAGACCGCGAAAGCGCTCCGGGTACGGCCGCTTCTGCTCGGGGTACGAGAGCGTGCTGATGCCCTCCGCGAGGCGCTCCGTCACGGGATCGGGCCGCTTGCCGAGGACCATCTCCTTCGTGTTCTTGAAGAAGTGGGCCATCGACACGCCAAGGCCGGCGACGATGGCCGGCAGGTACGCCTGCGTGGTGGGCGTCTTCTCGGTGTAAGCGACCGCGACGGCGTTCGCGGAGCTGGCGGGCTTCTTGGGAAAGGCGCGCGGCATGGGGTCTCCGTTCTCAGGCCTGCATCGGGGTGGTGGCGGTGCCGCCCTTGCGATCCGCCTGTTCGGCAGAGCTCCCCACGATGAACCGCGGGTGCTTCGTCGGACCGAAGAAGCCCACGACGGCCCATACGAGGAGCCCGTTCAGGACGAGGAACACGACCCCCTGCGACAGATCGTAGAACAGCCGGACAGCGCCGTTCGCCGACGGCCCCGCCTTGTCGATCGCGAGCCACAAGACCCCGGTGACGAGGATGTTGGCGAGGGAGGCGGGCAGGAGGACCTTCCAGCCGAGCCGCATGAGCTGGTCGTAGCGGAAGCGGGGGAGGCTCCAGCGCACGAAGGCCTGAAAGAGGCAGACGGCGAGCGTCTTGCCGAAGAACGCGACCACGCCGAAGATGACCGCCCAGATGTGGGGGACCTTCGACTGCGCAAGCGTGAGCTCGCCGATGGCGATGGTGAGACCGTCGCGGTGCAAGAACGGGAGCTGCCAGCCTCCGAGGAAGATGGTGACGAGCAGCATCGAGCTCGTGACGACCTCCATGTACTCGGCGAAGTAGAACATGCCGAACTTCATCCCCGAGTACTCGGTGAAGTAGCCCGACACGAGCTCGCTCTCCGCTTCCGGGAGGTCGAACGGGATGCGCTTCGACTCGGCGACGGCCGCCACGAAGAACAGGATGAACGCGACCGGCTGGACGAAGATGCCCCAGGTGTTCTCGCCCTGCCAACGCACCATGTCGTCGAGCCGGACGGTGCCGTAGACCATCATGGCGCCGATGAGCGTGAGGCCCATCGCGACCTCGTAGCTGACCATCTGGCTCGCGGCCCGGAGGGCACCCATGAGCGAGAACTTGTTGTCGCTCGACCAGCCGGCGATCGCCGCCCCGACGATGCCCTGCCCGGCCATGGCGAAGACGTACAGGACGCCGACGTTGAGCGGGGCGATCGTGAGGTCGATGAGCCCCTTGTTGGAGTTCACGCCGAGGCGGAGCGCCGCGGGCCACACGCCCGTCGCGATCCCCTTCGCGCAGTTCCCGAGGTCGTCGGCGCGCGCTATCCCCACCCCGTTCTCCACGCAGATCGTGCGGTGGATGTCGCCGAGGGAGAGGGTGTCGCCCATCGGGATCACCGCGGCGAGCGCGAGCACCGGGATCATCGCGAGCATCGGGGCCAGGCTGAAGAGCAGCTTGTCGGCCTTCGGCGGCATGAAGTCCTTCTTCGTGAAGAACTTCAGCCCGTCCGCCGCCGTGTGGAGGAGCCCCAGGATGCGGAAGTTGAAGCCGCCGATCTTGAAGCCCGCGCGGTTCGGGCCGATGCGGTCCTGGATCATCGAGGACAGTCGGCGATCGACCCACGTGAGCAGGCCGCCGACGTTGAAGAGGAAGCCGACCATCACGGCGATCTTCACGATCGTCGCGATCAGGTCCGTCAAGCTGGGCATCGCATCTCCGTTCGCATTCCCGTTCGCATTCCCGTTCCCGTCACTCCGCCGGCGACGCGGCGGCCGAGGTCGTGGTGTCCGGAGCCGGCGCCATCCTCGCGCGCACCTCGCGGAGCCGCTTCACCCCCAGGTCGACACCCAGCGCCCCCGCGACGTCGACCACGTGCTGCCAGCCCGGGCGCGACATGCCGAGCGGCTCGATCGCCTTCTCGGCGCGCTGGTGGATCCCGGTCCGGTTGACCCACGTGCCAGAGGCCTCCGCCCAGGAACAGGCCGGCAGCACCACGTGCGCCAGCTCGGTCAGCGCGCCGTCGTGGTGGGCGCCGATCGCCACGAGCGCTCGCAGCATCGCGAGGGTCGTCGCATCGTCGGCACCCTGCGACGGGGTCGCGGACCCGAGCGCGAGCACGTGCGTGACCCTCGACTCGCGAACCGCATCGAGGAGCGCGCGGAACGGCTTCGCCTCCGGGGCGAGCTCCTGCACGCCGCGGGTGTTCGGGTTCTTGTCGACGTCCATGAGGATGTCGTCGCCGGCGCCCGGCGCCGCGCCCGACCAGAACACGCCGCGCGCCTCGAGCTTCCGCCCGAGCTCGCGGAGGGCCCAGTTGTCCTCGAGGGAGTGCTGCGCCGACAGCACGATCGCGACGTGGTCGCGCGCGACGTCGCCGAGGAGCCTCCTGGCCTCGTCCAGCGCGCTCTCGATCGTGGCGGACTTCTTCCCGACGCGGGCGCTCGTGATGCGGTCGTCGTGGGCCCGCCGGTAGGAGAGCATGCCCGGATCGCACATCCAGTACTTGTTGACCGCCTCGTTGTCCCGGGGCCGGTAGCGATAGACCTTGTTGTGCCGGACGTCGTAGTCGAGGTGCGTGTTGCAGCCGGTCGCGCAGCCCTGGCAGACGCTCTCCTTCGACTTCAGGAACCAGACGCGCGCCTTGAAGCGGAAATCCTTCGTGGTGAGCGCGCCGACGGGACACACGTGCTCGACCATGAAGGTGTAGTTCCCCGTGAGCTCGCGGCCCGGCGCGACGAAGATCTCGTTCAGATTCCCGCGCTCGCGCATGTCGAGGACGGGATCGTGGGCGACCTCGTCCATGAAGCGAATGCAGCGCGTGCACATGACGCAGCGCTCGCCGTCGTACACGATCGTCGGCCCGAAGCTCTGGGCCTTGACCTTGTGCACGGGCTCGTCGTGCATGCGCTTCGCCTTCGCCTGGTGCTCGAGCCAGTAGTCCTGGAGCTTGCACTCTCCCGCCTGGTCGCAGATGGGGCAGTCGACCGGGTGGTTCAAGAGGAGGAGCTCCTGGACCGCGGAGCGCGCCTCCTTCACGTGCGCGCTGCTGTCGGCGAGCACCTCCTGGCCCTCGGTCGCCGGGTACTGGCAGGCGGGCTGGAGTTTCGGCTTCTGCGCCGGCACGTACTCGCCGGTCTTCCGGTCGAGGTGCAGGATGTCGAGCATGATGGGTCGCTGGTTCGGCGGCGGCTTGATCTCGACGAGACACATGCGGCAGTTCGCCGGAGCCGAGAGGCCCGGGTGCCAGCAGTAGTGCGGGATCTCGACGCCGGCCTTGTGGGCCGCCTTGATGATGCTCTCACCGGGCTCGAAGGGGATGTCCCGGCCGTCCAGCTTGAAGGTGCCCATATACGGCGGCAGTCATAGGAGAAACATGCCGCCGTATCCAGGCTTATTTCGGGCGGGAGGGTTCGGGCGGGGGGCGCCTACTTGCCCGGGACGCAGGCCGTGTGGGGAGAGAGGTTGCACACCCACCCGGTCTCGGGGCAGTCCGACGACTTCGTGCACGTGCGCGAGCAGAAGCCGCGGGTCTGGCCGCTGTTGTCCTTGAAGGTGACGCACTTGTCGGTCTTGCACTCCGACTTCTGAGTGCAGTCCTCCCCGAAGCTCCGCGTGCCCCCGCCCCCCTGTCCGGGGCCCTCGCTCGTGGAGCTGGACGAGCTCGACGAGCTGGACGACGAGCCGCTCGAGGTCTGCGAGGACCCGGTCGGGGTGCTCGACGTGCCGCCGCTGCTGGTCGAGGAGCCACCTCCATCGGAGCTGCAGCCAGAAACGGCGAGCGCGGACGTGGCGAGCGTAACCGACAAGTACTTGAAATGATTCATGGTAGGACTCCTGATCGGGGTAGGGGTGCGGGAAGCACCTCCTTGTACGTCAGAGTCCTACCTTTTTCCCCTACAATTCTGTCATCACGGAATTATCATGCCGCGTCATCGCGTCCACGAGGGGCGCCCGCCGCCCGCCCCCACGCCGAGCGGGTGCGGCGGATCCGTGTCGCGAAGAGGCCGAGCATCACGAGGGTGGGCCCTCGAGACCGGTCAGTGGTCGCACTCTCCGCCGATCATGTTCAGCGCTCCGAACGTCGGCACGATGTCGCTCAGCATCCGGCCCATGATGATCTTCGACAGGCCCCCGGTGATCGAGAAGCACGGCGGCCGGATCCGCACGCGGTGGGGCGTGCCCGACCCGTCCGACACCAGGTAGAAGCCGAGCTCGCCGTTGCCGCCCTCGGTGTACGAGTAGCACTCGCCCGCGGGGACCTTCGCGCCCTCCATCACCAGCTTGAAGTGCTGGATCGTCCCTTCGATCGTCGTGTAGACGGCGTCCTTCTCCGGGAGCATCACGCGCGGGTCGTCGGCGCTCACGGGCCCCTCGTCGGCCATCCGGTCGCAGACCTGGTCGAGGATGCGGACGCTCTGGCGTATCTCGTCGAGGCGAACCAGGAAGCGATCGAGGCTGTCCCCGCGCGTGCCGACGGGCACCGTGAAGTCGACCTCGTCGTACTTGAGGTACGGGTGCGCCTTGCGCACGTCGTAGCTGCACCCCGTCGAGCGGAGGCACGGGCCCGTCCACGAGAGCGAGATCGCGTCGGCCTGGCTGATGTTGCCCACGTTCTCGAGGCGGTCGATGAAGATGCGGTTCTTGAGGAGCATCTTCTCGCCCTGCTCGAGCAGGCTCAGGATCTCCTTCGTGGACCCTCGCACCAGCTCCTTGAAGGCGGGCGTGGGCGGCCGCGCCATGCCGCCGATCCGGCCGAAGGAGTGCGTGAGGCGGGCGCCCGTCTCTTCCTCCAGGATGTCCCACACCATCTCGCGAGCCTTCACGAACCACAGGAACGGCGTGAAGGCGCCGAGCTCCATCGCCATCGCGCCCGTGCACGTGAGGTGGTCGGAGATGCGCGCGAGCTCGCCGAGGGCCATGCGGTACCACTGGCACCGGTCGGGGACCTCGATGTCGCACAGCTTCTCGACCGCGAGCGCGTAGCCCACGTTGTTGAGCATCGGGGACACGTAGTTGAGGCGGTCCGCGTACGGGAAGACCTGCGCCCAGGTGCCGCGCTCGCACATCTTCTCGAAGCCGCGGTGCAGGTAGCCGATCTGCACGTCGGCCTTCTCGATCGTCTCGCCGGACAGCTCGAGCACGATGCGCACGGTGCCGTGCATCGCCGGGTGGGCGGGGCCCAGGTTGAGGTGCATCGGCTCGGCGGGCAGCTCGAGCGCGGACTCCTCGAGGTCCAGATCCACGGGCTCCATGTCAGGCTTCTCCGTTCGTGGCGTCGCCCGTGGCGTCGCCGTTCTTCCTACCGAAGCTCATGCCCTCGTCGTCGCCGAAGGGCGCGAGCTTCTCGAGCGGGACCCCGGCCTCCTCCTCGGTGCGGTACGCGACGAGGGGCTGCGTCTTGTTCGCGGGGTAGGTCTTGAGGAGCGGGTGGCCCTCGAACTCGGGGTACATCAGGATGCGGCGGAGATCCGGGTGGCCGCGGAACTTCACGCCGAACATGTCGTACGTCTCACGCTCGAACCAGTTCGCACCCTGCCAGAGGTCGACGACCGAGTCGATCTCGGCGCCCTCCGCGTCCTCGTCCCCCACGCGCGCCTTGAGGCGCAGGCGGTGACGGCGCGCGATCGAGTAGAGGTGGAGCACCACCTCGAGGCGCGGCGTGCGGTCGGGGTAGTCGGCGCCGCACAGGTCGACGAGCATCTGCATGTCGCACGCGGGGTCGTCCCGAAGGAACGCGCAGATCTCCTTCCACCGCGCGGGGTCGACCACGGCGGTGTCGTCACCGAGGTGGCTATGCGTCTCGAGGACGGACGCGCCGAAGCGCTCCCTCAGCTTGGCGAGGAGGCGCTCGCTCACGACGTCCTCCCCGTGGGAGCGCCCTCGCGCTTCTTCCGCAGCGGCACGAGGTCCCGGGAAACCGGATCCTCGCGCGGCTTCACGACGCCGGGCGTGCGGTCGCCGCTCGCGATCTTGTCCTGCAGGAGGAGGAGGCCGTCGATCACCGCCTCCGGCCGCGGGGGACACCCGGGGATGTAAACGTCGGTGGGCACGAGCTTGTCGATGCCGGCGACCGTCGTGTAGTTGTCGTAGAAGCCTCCGGTGCTCGCGCACGTGCCGAACGCAAGGACCCACTTGGGCTCCATCATCTGCTCGTAGATGCGGCGCAGGACGGGCGCCTGGCGCTGGCTGATCGTCCCGACCACCCAGAGGAGGTCCGCCTGGCGCGGCGAGAAGCGCGGGGCCTCTGCGCCGAAGCGCGAGATGTCGAAGCGCGGGCTCGCGAGCGCCATGAACTCCATGCCGCAGCACGCGGTCACGAACGGGTAGGCGAAGAGCGAGTACTTGCGGGCCCAGCCCAAGAGATCGTTCACCCGCGTGGTGACGAACCCCTGCTCGCTTCCCTGCAGCGTGATCAGCTCTCCCATTCGAGGGCACCTTTCTTCCAGACGTACACGAGGGCGACGACGATGACGGCGAGGAACCCCATCATCGACGCGAGACCGGCCCACCCGAGGCTCTTGAACTGCACGGCCCACGGGTAGATGAACACCGCCTCGATGTCGAAGACGACGAAGAGGATCGCGGTCATGTAGAACTTGACCGAGAGCTTGAGGTGGTTTCCGCCGGAGCTCTCGGAGCCGCACTCGAACGGCTTCATCTTGTCGGGCGTCTTGTCGAGCTTCCCGCCGAGGAAGGAGGCGCCGGTGAAGAAGAGGCCCGCGAGCAGCGCCGCGACCGCGATCATCAGGAACATCGGTGCGTAGGTTGCAATCATGGTCTCGCGCTCCCTGGGGCTAAAGCCCAAGAATTCTCGATGCTTTAGGATCAGTCCGTGGCCGTGTCAATGCCGAGCCGACCCCTGGCGAGGGCGAGGGAAGCACGCCCCGAACCTCCAGCGGTAGGGCTCGTGCGGGTCGGGTCGAGTCGCACCCGTGGGGCCGGAGATCCGCCGGGCCGCACTAGGAGGCCGCACCGCTCGCGACCAGGCGGGCCTTCCATGCGGTCAGCGGCGGGCCGAGCTTCTCCTCGACGATGCGGAGATCGTCGGCGATGTCCTTCTCCGGCGTGCCCGCGGCGAGGGCCTCGCGAAGACACGAGAAGGCCGCGACGTAGCGGCCTCGCCGGAGGTAGGCCCGGGCCAGCGGCGGCATGACCTCCTGCGCGCGACCGCCGAACGCGAGGGCGCGGCGAAGGGGGCCGATCGCCTCGCCGGCGCGATCGTTGAGGAGGAGCGCCTCGCCGAGGCGACGGAACAGCTCGGCGGCGGCCATGCCCTCCTGCGCGTACTGGATGCCGATGCGGAACACCTCCTCCGCCTGCTCGATCTCCTTGAGGTGCACGCAGGCCGACCCGAGGAGCCCGAGCCCGCGCGCGATGAGGGCGCGCGCGTCGGTCGCGAGCATCTGACCCTCCGGCGTGCGGAGGAAGATCGCGAGCGGCGCGGGCCACGCGCCGAGGAGCGCGATGACCTTCGGCCACTCGCCCTTCTGCGCGGCGGTCTCCGCCTCGGCGACCTTGGTGAGGTCGATCGCGCTCCGCGCGCCGCTCGCGACGCGGTCGAGCTCCTCGCGGACGTGGTTCCGGATGCGGATCCGGAACGCCTCGAGGTCCATCTTCTCCTCGACGCCGTCGTGGCTCACCGTGAGGACGGGGTGGGTGCGGTTCTCGATCGTCAGAAAGAGCAACGAATACCCGTAGATGGGCGCCAGGAGCAGGTAGCGCACGCCGATGTAGAGCTGGATGGCCTCGACGTCGGTCTCGCGCGTGGGGACGGCCGTGGCGTTCTCCTCCTCGACCAGGAGCGCGCCCACGAGGCGCCGCCGGAAGTCCGCGAGCGAGAGGCGCTGCGGATCGAGCTCCTCGGTGTCGGTGCCGCCGACCACGAAGTCCACGAGCGTCTGGTCCGGGCTCCGTCGGTCGACCGTGAGGGCCGTGATCCGGGCGCCCACGATGATCGAGAAGGCGAAGAAGCGCTCTCCCACGATCTCGCACAGGGCCTGGAAGCTCCCGATGCCCTCGCCGATGCGCTCGAACCAGCCGTCCGTCCTGAGCGCGTCGAGCGCGAATTCTTTCACTTTGGGAGCCATGTACCGCCTGCCACCCGCCCTCATGAACGTGGCGACGAACGTCGCACGAACGCCGCCGTCGTGTCTACCCGCACGGGCGCCAATGCCTGCAGACGGGGCGCATGGCGCAGCTCTCGCACACCGGATCGCGCCGCTCCCTGCAGCGGGTCTGCATCCCGAGGTGGCACAGGGCGAAGTCGTAACCCGCCGGATCTCGGGGTGCGTACCGGCGGAGGCCCGCGGTGATCTCGCGCGCGGCCTTCCACGTGGCGGTCTTCTCCCGGGTGAAGCCGAGGTTCCGGCCGATGCGCTCGATGTGGACGTCGACGGGGATGAGCAGGTGCTCCGGGGACAGGGTCCAGAGCCCGAGGTCCACCCCGTCGGCCGGCCGGACCATCCAGCGGAGGAAGAGCACCAGGCGCTTCATGGCGCTCCTCCCCCGCGGATCGGGGAGGAGGTGGCGAGGGCCGCGGCGGGAGGGGTCGGAGGGGAAGCCGCCGAGCGCGCGGATCTCGTCGACGAACGTGATCAGGGCCGCGCGGAGAGGATCGTCGTCACCCGCGGCGGTCGCGCGGTCGAAGGCCCCCTGGAAGAGGCGGCCCAGGGTCCCGTGCCGGACCTGGGCGCGTCGTCCGCCGAGGACGAGGCACGCGATGTCCTCGCCGCGGAACACCCGATGGCGGAAGCCCCGCAGGCGTCGCTTCACGAGGGCCGGATCGTCGGACGTCCGCAGGGGGCTCGGTCCGAGTCGGTCCAGGATCTCGCCGAGCTTGACCTGGATGGCGCGGACGTTGCCGAAGGCGACCGAGGCCGCGACGACCGCGACGAGCTCTTGCTCGAGCGGATCCCGATAGCGGTGGACGAGGTCGACGGGGTCCTGCGCGCGGCGAGCACCGCGATCGCAGGCCGCTTCGACGCGCGCGAGGGCGACGCCGATGTCGCGGTCCCAGGTCGATCTCCTCGGGGTCGCCATCGATGTCCGACTCGTACCACGGTGGCCCTCCGGGCGGGCACGGCCGCAAAGTCGACCTGGGAACGGCGCGTTTGGTACCCTCCTGGGGTGCGCCCGACAGGCCGAAACTCCAGGCCCGCGCCCGCTCGAGCGCCCGGTGATCCCCGGCGCGCGGCAGGGCTGTCGTCGCGCGTTCAGCTCGTCCTCTCCATCGCACGGAGCGGGCTGGGCCTCGAGCTGGGCAAGCCGGCGAGCGTGGGCCCGGCGATCCTCACCGAGCTGTCGTGCTCGCTGCCCGACCTCCGGTTCCCGATCGACGTGACGGGTGGTGTGGCGCGCTTCCGGCACCGCCGCGGAGCGCTCGAGTCGCTCTCGATCGAGGTGCCGTTCGGCGCCCTCGAGGCGTGGATGACGCCGCGCCTCCGCGGTCTCCTGGCGCCGACGACGCCGGACGTCACCGTCGCGGCCCGAGGTGCCGGCGTCACGGTGACGTTGGCCGACCTCGCCCGGGAGAGCCCGCCGGTGCTCGCGTTCGACGTCGAGCTCGCGGCGGTCGCCGGTGGGCTCGCCATCCTCGTGCACCGCGCGCGCGGTGCCGACCTCCCGATGCCCGCGAGCGCGCTCGCCGTCCGCGCCGTCGAGGGGCTGGCCGGTGCTTTCACGGAGCGGAGCGGCGCGATCTTCACGGCGCGGGACCTTCCGAGGCGCGTCGTCCGCGATGTCTTCCCGGAGGCGGGCGCGAGGGCGCCCGACGTCGGCGGGATGACGACCCACGTCCTCTCCGTGGCGGGCGGCCGCGCGCTCGTGGTGTTCCGCCGCGGTCGGTCGACGGAGGCCGCTCCGTCGACGGAGGCCGCGCTCGCACGGGAGGCGTTGCTCCTCTGCGCGGAGATCGACGACGCGCTCTTCCGGGGCGACGTGGAGGACGCGAGGGCGCGCGCGCTCGAGGCGATGGAACGCGCGCCTCGCCACCCCGAGGTCGCGCGGCGCATCGTGGAGATCGACGCGCACAACGGCGGGCGCGCAGACGCCGCGTGGTCCCTGGCGCGATCGCTCCCCGTGGCGCTCGGCTCGCTCGGCGCGGAGACGGCGCGGGCCAGCGGGGATCCGGCGGGCGCGGTGTCCCGGCTCGTCGCGGACGCCGAGCGCGAGCCCTCCAACCTCCTGTCGGCGCGCCTGTTCGTCGACGCCGCGCGCGCGACGCGCGGTGACGACGAGGCCTTCGCCTGGCTCGGCGAGGCCATCGCGCGTGCGCCGCGCTGGGGAGGGGCACGCTGGGCGCGGGC
>SXGT01448813.1_pt1 | contig 25247 bp, 14 predicted proteins | sample 3176221 | NCBI WGS metagenome assembly SXGT01 (sample SAMN11356862, study PRJNA531348) | freshwater metagenome | isolation source: freshwater sample F1-120 | place: China: Fuxian Lake, Yuxi | collected 2017-12-25
CCCTTCCCAACGCGTACCCCAGCAACTTGCGGCAGAACTGTCCGATGATAACATCTCGGCGTTGATTCAGCAAATAGTCTCGCAGACCATCCAGGCCGTCGATCGCATGGCCATCGGCCAAAGTCGTTTGAGTATCGATCGGCACTCCGGCCTGGTTCCGCTCCCGACGCCGGCCAATCGCATCGAAGCCCTCCAGGGCAAAGCCGATCGGGTCAACCCGTCGATGGCACTTGGCGCATGCCGCATCGCTGCTATGCCGCTCAATCAATTGCCGTTCCGTTAAGCCCTCGGGCACGGTGTCGCTCAATTGTGGCACGTCCTTGGGAGGACGCGGCAGCTTCTCGCCCAAGAGCACCTCGCTGACCCAGTTGCCGCGCAGAATCGGACTGGTACGGGACGCGCCCGACTGTTTGGCTAGCGTCGTAGCCTGTGCCAGAATTCCACCACGGCCGAGCGCGCGGACACCTTCGACCCGCTGCCACAAATCCCCGGCCACCTTAGATAATCCATAGAAGTCGGCTAATCGTTGATTGACAAACGTATAATCCGCGTCGAGCAAATGGAGCAGAGACGCGTCGTCTTGAAACACGTGTGTCAGAAACAAGATGGACTCTTCGTACATATCCTCCTTCAATTCGGCGAATTCCGGAAACAGCTGCACACTCTTGGTCTCCGTGATCGGAAACTCGTGAATATGCAACCATTGGCAACCAAATTCGGTCGCAAGTCGTCGCACGCGTGATTCCTTGAGCATGCGTCGAGTCTGCTCTAAAAGTGACTGGGGTTCGTGGAGCTTTCCCGAGACGGCTGCGGCCCGCAAGGTTTCATCTGGGAGCGAAGACCATAGGAAATAGCTCAGCCGGCTCGCCAATTCCCAGTCGGTGACTGGAGCCGGCTCCGCATCGGCCGGGGCATCCTCGATACGAAATAAAAATGGTGACGCACAAAAAACCCGAGCCAGTGTCAAGCGAAATGCCTCATCGTGCTCAATCTTCTCAGTCCGCAGCTGGTGATACAAGCCGCGTAGCGACTCCTTCTCCGCCGACTCCAATGGTCGACGGTAGGCTCGGGCGGCGAACTCCATGAGTGAGTCCAATTGCCTCGGCTCGGCATCGACCAATTCCTGGCGAAATTGGGCCGCCCGCTGACGCGTGGGTTCGATGACTTTATCAAACGTGCCATTCTGATCTTGGCCGCTCATGATCTCGACAAACGACTCCAAGACATCGGAGTATTTCAGCGGCTCACGCGACACAAATCGCAACTCCTCCCAAAGTCGATCGATCTTCTGCCGCTCGGACTCATCAAGCACCAATCGAATCAGGTGATCGTCCTCGCGATAGTACTGGGTCAGGGTGAGCACTTCATCAGCGGGAACAATTTTTGGGTAACAGAGTGAAGGGGGAAATATTTGGCGGTGATCGTGCATCGCCTTCTCCCAAACCTCTTTGAGAGCATTGCCCGAAGCCATCAAGAGTGGTCGCTCAAACGTCCGCACGGCTCCATCGGGATGCAGAGCCGTGACCGACGAAAACGTCGTCGTGACGCGACTGGGCAACAGTCCTTCGGAGACCGTGGCCGTACCAGATACCAACGCCACCTGAACGATCTCCTCCGCGCCCCGTTCGGGATCGAGTTCGGCGGTCACCACCAATTCCCGGCCAGCTGCTACCGCATGAGGAATTCGGATCGTCCACACGCTAGGGGCCCGCATCGCCAGGGAGGCATCGTCGAGGGACTGCCCATCCGTCCGCTTGCCGAACTGGTGAGATTCCACGCCCTGCAATCCCTCGATGTCCCGCAATAGGATGTCCGCCTGTTTGTCCGCAACGAGCCGGGGATTTCGCCAGATCACGTGATCGTGTTCATTGCCGTCGCCAGCGTCGGTCGCTACCAACGAAAAGACAACCTCGCCTTTGACATCGTTTGTGGCCGCATCACTCTTGGGAGCATCTTCGGGCTTTTGGTCATTTGGATTATCGGGGGATGCGTCCGTCGGTAGCGGGTCAAATTTCAAACGCATTTCGTGTTGGGACACGATCGGTGAAACTTCCTCGAGCCAGCGGGGATGACTCCCCTTTCGTCCCAATTGTGCGATCGGGAAATAGGTCCACAGCCCAGCTTGCCATTGTGAGATCGATTCGGTGAGCGCCGCGACATCCTCCGTTCGCGCATCGCGCCAGCGTCGACGCAATTGGTCGAGGAGCGGCGACGGAGGTCCAGCGTTATCAGTAGTAAGGGTCTCCCAGAGACGCTTGAGATACTTGGCGTTCAACCCGCGTGCCGCAGCTACGGCATCAATCGAAGAATCCCCAAGCTGCAGAGTGTCGCGATCGGCGATTGTGGCCGTGAAATACCGATCCAATGGTAGGTATCCCCTCAGCCCCATGTTGCAGCTGCTATGCAAATTAAAGATGCCGACGGGCGTTCCGTTCTTGAGGTCGGCCGTCTCCACGTACTGCCCATAGAAGGCGCGGATTTTCGCAAGTATCTCATCGATCCAGTCACGCGGCGTGGTGTGCGGTGAAAAGCGAAAACCATCCGGCAGCAATACCACGTGACGCGCGATCCCCTTACCGGCGTCAAGATACTTGGTCAACAAGGCGGGGGACATCGACTGCGCGCTTCCCGCATTGGTAAACCCCTCACCTGCGGCGCTGTCCACTGGAAATTCACGAGCTGGATCCAAATTGGTCCCTGTCAGATCGCGAATCGTCCAGGTGTATTCCACATTGTTCAGTCGCCGCAGTACCACGGGTCCGGGATCCCCCGCGCGGGCCAATGCCTCCGAGCGCAGGTACCGCCTCACCCAGCCGCGAAGGGCCTCCAGCTCCGCTGAGCTCGGCTGTGGCTCGTCCGCCGGCGGCATCTCCTTCGCGTCCAGTTGCTCCGTCACTTTGATCCAAGTCGCCACCCCTTGCCGCACGTCGGCCAGCGTGGCGAATTGCTCCAGATCCAGGTCCCCCTGCTGGTCCTGCGTCGAATGGCAGTTGAAACAATAGGTCTGCAAGAGGGGTCGCACGTCGCGGGCGTATTCCGAACCGAGTTCCTCCCAGTCCGTCGTTTCGGCGCCGAACGTCCCCGGGCATATCAGTGCCATGGCCATAGGGCCCGCAAGAATCAGCAGGGCTGCGGTCCGGGACGATCGAACAACGTTCTTAAATGCCATCGGACTGAGTCTCTTTGAGGAAATGAGTCCAGTCCCTGCCGGCACGGAAACCATGGACTACTAATTGGCGATGCTACCATATTAACCTGCCCGATGGTCCCATTGCTATGCGAGGAAGGACGTAGCGCGCAGGCCCTGGTGTTGGCTGGTATGCGGATGAGCGACGCGCATCATGGGGCACGCTGGTTGCCCCCTTCGGCGGGAAGGCACGCGTCGAAGTTCATCAGCGACCATCCGGAGTGGTGCAATACGTGGGAGGACGGAATCGAACTCGATTGGACGCGACACGGCCGCCACTTTCCCTCGGGCCGACAGAAAGAACATGCCCCGATTCTCACCGAGACGGCATGAGGCCGCGACCCTAGGTGGCGGCGGCCAAACGAATTTGTCGCACGTGCCCGTCCAGATGTACCGTGAAGAGATCCACCTGGTTGGGATGCAAGTCCATGTCGTGAATCCGGCTGGGTGTCTCCAGAGAATGGTACACATCCTCTTGTTCTGCTTGCCAGAATCCGACGCACGGGTCGAGTGAACCGATGAGCTGACCGGAGGCATGGAACAGCGCCCGCCACATAATGGCCTCGCGTGGTTCCTTAACGGTCTCATGCTTGCGTGCCTTGGCTCCGGACTCCCAATCGAACGAGTGGGCGACGCCCTGCTGGCTCCCCGTCAGCGCATTGGTTGGCTTTTGTAAGCCGGAGGCCACCAAGATCTTCCGGTCGGGACTAAAGGCCAGCCCTAGAATACCGCCATAGTGGTTCCAATCGCCAATGTCAAAGTACATGTCGTACTGTTTGAGCTCAAGCTTGCGGACAAGGGCACCGGTCTTGGTATCCCAATGGTGGATATTCGCCTTGAGATCGCCTGAAACCAAATCGTGGGTTTCAGGGTGAAAGATGACGCTGAACACAAAATGCGGATGGCCCGAAAACTCGCGGACGAGTTTCCCGTCTGCGGCGGACCACAGCCGCACCATGTGGTCGTTGCCTCCCGTGGCAAGCCACTTCCCATCGGAGGACACCGCCAGCGACCTTACCCAACCGAGGTGCGCCTGGTCTCCTTTGTGTGCCTCGATAACGCGACCCGGTTTGGGATCGGCCGCTGCTGCATCCCAAGAAATCACACGGCCGTCGTAGCCGCCGGAATAGAGGGTGGCGCCATCGGGAGAAAAGCCGAGCGTTCGCACCCAGTTGGTATGCCCGGAGAACAACGTCTTGGTCCCCGTGGCGATTTCCCATCGCTGGATGGTGTGGTCCGTACCACCCACGAAGACATATCGGCCGGCCGGATCGACTCGGCAAACCAAAGGCCAGGGCGCGTGGACAAATTCCTTTGTGACATGGGCCAGCCGCCCATCGAGTTTAGCAACGGTGGATTGCGCTTCGCTTGTCGCCGTCATGTCAATAACTCCTCAATGGGCCCAGCGGCCGGATCGGCGATCGGGAATCGCCGCCCCGCGATGTCGAATTCCGCCGACGAGTCGATACCGACGGCTCTCAGGTAGGTATGGAACAAATGACGATGATCGACCTGTCGATCCACCACTTCCGCACCGGAATCGTTGGTCTTGCCAATCACCGCACCTTTTTGAATCCCGCAGCCACCTAGGGCGATGGACCAAGCATCGATTCCATGACCGCGGCCGAATCCCGGGGCGATCTTCGCCGTCCGGCCGAATTCCGTCATCACCACTACCAGCGTCCGCTCAAACAAGCCTCGTTGCGCCAAGTCCTCGATAAACACGGCGAATGGCCGGTCGAAATAGGTCACGTTGTGAATGTGGAATTCAAAGTTATTCCAGTGCGTATCGTGTCCGCCGTTCTTGACCTCAATGTAAGGGACTTCGTGCTCAACCAATCGCCGAGCCAGCAGCAATTGTTTGCCAAGTTCATGGTTTCCATAATTGTCGCGGACGGACTGCGGCTCCTTGGAGATATCAAAGACATCCCGTTGCGACATCATCTTCAAGGCCTGTTCGTAGCTCTGCGTGAACGCGTCCACTTCGGTCGCGTGCGTGGACCGCGAGTACCGTGTATTGATGAATCGTCGCCACGTGTTGCGTTGGGTGTCCACGGCCACGCTGATACCTTCCGGGAGCACGCTATTGGGCACGCCTGCGTCTCCTGAAACGGTGACGTTGGCATATTTTGGCCCCAAATAGGCGGCATTATTCCCCCGTCCAGCATTGCCAGAGGCGGCCGCAAAGATGTGTCCCGGCAGAGGAAAGTCTTCGCGTTCCAGGGCCTTGGCCACGGTCGCGCCCAATTCAGGAAATTCGGTCGCCGAACGAGCCATCCGTCCGCTGCGCACAAGATTCGTAGCCAACCCGTGATCATCGAGGCCCGTCTTGATGCTGCGAATCAAAGCCAAGTGATGCATTTGCTTCGCTGTGTGGGGCAACAACTCGCTAATATGAATTCCAGGCACGGTGGTCGGAATCGCCTTGAAGGGACCGCCCGTCTCGAGGTGGGACTTGGGATCCCACGATTCGAACTGGCTCAGCCCACCTTCCAGAAAAATCACCACCATTGACTTGCCGCGCCGGGCTACCTCAGTGGCGCCCAGGGGATGGGTAAACAGGCTAGCGCCGACGGCGCCGCCGATTCCGGCCAGGGTCGTCCCCATGAATTGGCGACGACCGATGAAGTGATCATTCGAGCCGCACCAAGTGTCTCTTTCTGCCATCATCGTCTCTCCAGCTACCATCCCTTACCGCTACCACCGCGCGCCAGGGCGACCTCCGCGAGGGCTACGGCATGAACCGCAACTCGGCGGAAGCCAGCATTCCCCAAACCAATTCCTGAATCGCCGCCAAGCGTCCGTCCCCTCGAACGGCCAAGTACTCGCGGATGGCTACAGATTCCTCCTCATCAGGCGGACGCGAAAAGACCGACCAATACATGGCCGACGTCAATTCTCCGGCATCCGCGATTCCTTGGAGCCGGTGGATGAGCGAACCCTCGGTCGGCTTGAGCCACTCTTGCACGGCCGAGTCATTCAACATGAACAACGCTTGGTCGGCGGCGGCAAAAAACGCATCTTGCGGGGTCCCCCCCGGCAAGGCATAGCGATCCACGAATTCTCCCTGAAAACTGGTGCGTGCGCCCTCGACCGTGGCAAGCACATGGGCTTCTCGCGCGGTCGTGTCGGCGAGCAATTGAGGATTCTCTTTGTTTTTCTCTTCCCAATCCTTCATCGCTGCGACGCGGGCGCGATGTTCGCCTCCCAACGCCGTGAATGTGGCGTTCCCCAATTGCTCGGGACTCAGGCCACGCGTGGGGCGGGCCGCATACTCCCGCACCCATTCCTGCTGCAAGTATTCTGCCGCATACGTCATCTTTTTACGCAATTCATCCATGACCGTCTGGTCAGCGGAATCACCGGCCTTTTGGATCTGTCCGCGTAGATCCACGAACAACAGGCGTTGCTCGGCCAAACGCTTCTGTCGCTGCCAATCTCCCTGTTGGTCGATGAGTCGCTGATGACGGACTTGCAGCACGCGAAGCACGCCTCGGGCCTCGGTCACGAACTCGCCCAAAGCCACCGTGCGGCTCCCCAACCCGGCCAAACGACTGCGCCGAGCATCGACTTGTGTGGCGGCCGCTGCCAAGGCCTCCTTGGCCTTCTCCAGTTCCGCCTCGACAGCCTTGACGGCCTCCGCATCTGCGGCCGCCCGCTGGGCAACCAGCGCGTGGGACGCGGCCAGTTCCTTGTCATCGGGAAGTTGCTTTGCGGCCTTCTCCGACTGCAGCGCGGCGGCCTGGAGTGCCGCGGCAATCTCCTGTTGCGCTTTGCGCTTCGCCTGTAAGTCGTTGTAGGTTTTTTGTTGTAGGTCCCGCGACTCCATCAACGTGCGATAGACCTTTTGTTCGGCATCAATTTCCTTTTGGACAACCGCGACATCCGCATGCGCGTCCGAAACGGCCTGCTGCGCATGTTGCATTTCCTCGCCCAAGGCCTTTTCGTTGACGAGCAACCGTTCGAGCCGTTCCGCGATCTGATTGATTTCGGCACGAATGGCCTCCGGATCGAAGGCTGGACCATCCCATTTCTCGTGTTCCGGGAGCGAAACCGACCGTTGATAGGTTTCCGAAAGGGCAATTTGTTTCAAGATTGCGCGGAGGTCATAGCGTAAGGAGACACAGTGATCCGTGAGCAGGTGCAACAACTCGGCCGATACGGGTGGATTGTCGGCATGATGCAGATCCACGGGGTGCACAACGCCGACGCTCAACATGTAAGCCCAAATGCGGTTCGCTAAATTGCGGCTGAAGGCCTGGCTCTTTGGGTGTGTTGCCAGGACGGCCAGTTGTTGGCGCAAACTGAATCGCGGCACCGATCGCACCCCCTTGGCGGGAGCGACCAAATAGGCCTCGGCGTCCTCCATGAAGTGCGGTTCAACGTCCATTCCCATAGCATCCGGCAAGACAGGTTTCGCCACCGTGGAACCGGCTTCCGGCACGAATACCGAGGCAAACTCCAGTTTCCCGTCCGCCTTTTCCCCCAAGAAAGCCTGATTTCCCTGTTGGGCGTCCTCGAAAAGAAACGAACGATTTAAGAAGGCCAGGATGCCGTAATACTCGGCCTGTTTGTAGTCGCCGACAATCGGATGATCATGACATTGCGCGCACTGCACATTGCGCCCGAAGAAAACACGTCCGACATCCCGCGTAACTAAATTGGCCTCCACGCCGCGGTCCAAATAGAACTTCGCGGCCGGGCGCAGCGTGTCCCCAGTGCCGTCCGCCGCGAGGATTTCGCGGCAAAGCTCGTCCAAAGGCCGGTTGTCGGCGAGCCATTGTCTTAAGAACCCGCGCCATTCGCCCGTGGGAATATACTTGTCGGCACGCCGCTCCATGATCATGACATCCAGCACGCTGGCAAAATGCTCTGCAAACTCCGGCCGTGCCAGCAGCGAGTCGATCAACTTTTCGCGGCGATCTGATACTGTTGCATCATCCGCGGCAGTTTGAGCCTCCGTCGCCGCTTCCTCCAGAAAGGCCCTTGCCTCCTCAGCGGTGGGCGAGCGCCCGATGAGATCCAGGGTCACGCGACGAATAAATGTGGCGTCATCAATCTTGGGTGCCACCGGTCCACGGTGATTGCCCGCGACGATTTCATCAATCTGCCGCCAAAGAGGTCGGCTGGCCGATGTGGAATGGGCGGCAGCTGGGACTGAAGAAGTTGTGGACACAGCCACAGTCGTCGGCTCTGACGGGTTGTCAACGGCCTTGGCCGACAGCCCCGGCAAGATCGCCAACAGTAATAATGTCAGCCATTCGCTCCACGCAGCCCCAGGCAATCTGCGATGCACCATGATCACTTCCCTCAACGGTCCCTAGGGAACTACCCACGGAAAGGGCAACTTCGCTCACCACCCTTTATTATGTCTGGAATAGACGCCAGTTGTCAATCCCTTGCAGTGGCGCAACTACCCGCTGGGGACACCTTTGCGTGGACACCGGACATCCATTCGGCATGACCCATAGCCCTTATGCTCCGCCAGGGGACACTGGCACCGATCTTTGCCTGCCGGGCCGAAAAAATGGCGGAATGGCTGAGATTTGGCCGGGGGAACTACAAACGGTCGGGCCCTTGGCCCTGACGAACGAACTGCGACAATTTCCCAGGCATTCTGCCTGGGCCATGCAAACCGATGGGCCGTTGGCCCGGAAAATACCGAAACGGCCGCGCGGATGCCAACTCCAAGAATATGGGTAATGACAAGGCAGCGCCTGGGAACGAGAAAAATACAAGCACGAAGCGCAAGCGAGTGAATCGAGCTCCCGAGACGCCGCAGGTATCTCCAGTTCGCCGCGCCCCGGGACGCACTCGCTAGCGCTTCGTGTTTGTAAGCCAATGCTCCCCCGTGAACCATGACGCGGAAGGTTGGCAGTCTCAACGCACCAACTCGACAATGCCCAGAGTTCCTGATATCTTTTTCTGGTCTTTCGGTCTAAATCCCTACTGCCACAGCTCCGATGTGGAGACCACCGCATGCATCCGCTGTTTCCGCGATCGGCCCTGTGCGTCATGACACCGTCTGCCACGAAAACGCTTTGGCTATTAGCTTGGTGGGTGGTCAACACGATGTCGCCAATCGCCTGCCCACCAGTGGCGGCCGGCGCGCCGGGAGATACGCTCGCCCACGGCTTGGTTGCCCACTGGACCTTCGACGAGCCCCAGGGGAGCGAGCTGAAGGACGCGGCTAACGCGGCCAATGGCGGAACCTTGGAAGAGGGAGCCACACGGATCGATGGACCGCTGCGCCGCGCCGTGAGTTTTGACGGCAAACAAAGTCGAGTTTGGGTCGGCAGTCCCCGCACCCTCGACTTGCCAGCCGAGATGTCGGCGTTCGCCTGGATTCGTTGCGAGAACGTTGACGCTGGAGAATACGGACAATGCATCTACGGACAGACCGGATCGGGGGGCAACGGTGGCCAATATGAGCTGTGTGTCGGCCGAGGAAAAAATCTGCGGGAAGTCACCGTGCTGTGGCACGACGTCGAGGTCTGCGTATCCAAGGCAAATCTGAAGGCCGGCCAGTGGTACCACATCGGATTCACTCGCACCGGAGGTCCCGGCAATTGGAAGTGCAACATCTACGTGGATGGACTGGTCAGCGGCACCGCCGAGAACATTGCCGCCGACGTGGGTCCGGCGTTGCCGTTTGCCATGGGTAGGCCGGGAGGTTACGACGGACTCTACTTTCAGGGCGCGATGGACGACTTCCGCCTCTATGATCGCGCACTCATGCCGGCCGAAGTGGGTACGCTGGTCAAAGTACGCTAGGCGTCTGGGACACGCTTGACTACGAACGCCAGCCGAATGAGGCGCTAGACCTCTTGGCTTTCCCCCTCGCTCCGTGCCCCCACTGGTGCCGCTGGAATTCACACGGTGTTGATCTTGCGCAAGAGTATGTGCATCCAGTTTCCCCTCGGCCGTACCAACAGTTCCGTGATCCATCGCGACCAGTGCGCGCCTTTAGCTGCCGCCCTTTGAACAGGATTCGGAAGCGGCGGCTCGATCAAACGGTGACCACAATGGATGCATGCCTCTCCCTGGCCATAGGTGCCATACGGGTTGCCTGCGAAATCCATCAAGGCAGTCGCGAGCCAATTGGACCGTGAACGATTTATCCCCACGAATGAAATCGCATCAAGTTCAAAACGACAGAACAGATTTAAGATGCGTTGCTCATCAAACGAGTTAACATGCCCCCAGGGCGGATTGGGTTTTCCACAGGTGTAGCACGTCGTTCGATCCACGCGAGTGTCTTGCTTGTAGGGAACGCCGATCAAGATTTGATGACTGCAAACTCGTTCCATCTCCTGGCAGACCTTTTGCAAGGTTGGGGGGGGTATATGTTCCAACACCTCCGCGCATAGCACAAAATTGTATGAGTCATCCGCAACCGATATCTCGGCAGCATCACCCTTGACGCAGCGAACCTTGGGGTGGGAAACCATCGGCTCCGTTAGGTCAAGCGCAGTCACCTCGTCAAAACGATCTGCCATGAGGAGCGAAAAATGTCCATCTCGGGCGCCGATGTCTAATGCGTTTCGGCCCTTGGTCGGCATGTGGCGAAGAAGGTCTGCCGTTCGCTCTCGTTCTGACGACGATGCACGGTACCCCGATAAGTCCATAGACGATCTCACTATTCTCGCCAAAAATTACGATCCGCAAGCGGTTCTGGTGCACCGCGGAGGGCCGTTATCGATTCCAATGAACCACTTGGGACCCTAGTGGCAGGCCACGCGGCGACAGCAACGTAACCCGTCCGACCCTAGCATTCTAATCAGATGGGCCGACGATTGCCGACAAGAATAATCCGGTACCCATTGGCCCCTAAGGCCGCCATCGTACCAGCGCTCCGCCGCCGGGTGGCAGACGGAGATGGATTTTGCCTTGATTGTCTTCCATCGACCAATCCTGGGTCGGCGCGTGGAATTCTTGTAAGGGACCACGCCCGCTGAGAATCGTCGTAACCTGGTGTCGATAGTCGAGATTGACGACCACGACATGGGTCGGATTGCCAATTGCATCCCCAAAATATCCGAGCAACACTTCCTGTCCCGCTGAGTCCGCGTGAAGTTGAAATGGGCTTCCATCTGGTAATGCGAGACCGCCCTTGGGTACCGGACCGCGATGATAGGCGCCCAATGACCGCAACGACTGCAACTCGACGGCCATCGCCGCGAAATCTCGATTGGCCCGTGTAACCGGCCAAAACAGCGCATTGGGGTGATCCACGTCCTGGCACAACCCCAGATCGTAGCGAAAATGGCAGATCCCTTTCGCACCATAGGCCAGCGAGGTAAACGTCAACCATCGAATCTCGTGCTCATTGGGGCCTCGCCATCCCTCGGTTGGTGAATCGCACGATTGAATCACATTAAGAAACGGCACTCCCGCCTCATGTGCGACCTCCCGCACAATGGCCAGATTCAAAAAATACTGATCCGTGTTTGATTCCTTCATGAAATGATAATGATCGTAACTAATCAAGCCCGGTCTTACCGTAGCAACAAACTGACGTAAGTATTCTCGATAAGCAGTCGCAACATCTCCCGTCGTGCCCAGCTGTTCATTGGAAGCATAGGTGGGGAATAGGTTGATGTAGGCCAAATGACGGGGATCGTGCTCACGTAAGAACGACACCAGTTTCCCGAGTTGAGGAAACTTCTTGGCACTTGGCTCATCAATCAAGTGATAGGCATAGAGGGCCGGGTGATCCTTTACTTGGCCGATGGTCTCCGCAAGCTTTTTCGCCTGAATGGGATCATCCGTATCGGGCGTACCGATCACCAGTTTTGCACGCAGGCCATGCCGGTGGTAGATTTCCAAGTCGTCGATGGTGCGGGCCCAACCCAGATTCCAGCCGCCAGCCTGGAGCTGGGCCGCCGACCGATCATTCAAGGGCATCGTCTCCGTGGGACCACACCAGTACGACACAATCGGATCTCCGATGGACCACGTGTCCGCCGTCGGAGGTGCAGCCCAAAGGGCATCAGGACACCATGCCCGGCCCATCCCCATAGCCACCACGACCAACAACCCGGACCATTTCACGCGATTTTCCTTGTTCTAATGGGCATTCCCGATGGTGAACCATCTGGAATTTCGCTGACTCTTAACTTGCTCAAGATGATTTTGTTTACCGCCCAGCCACCCTCACGTCATCGCTACGCCGTGCTCGCTTCGCAGACGGTGGGCCGCTGCGGTCAGTCGACAAAGTTTTTCGTAGGCTTCGTCGATTGTGGGGGGCTCCCCCGCGTCAGGGGCGAAACCGCAATCGGGATTGAGGGCCACCCGATCCAGCCCCAAGCGGCCGATCCCGCCTCGGGCAATCGCCGCCACCTCGTCGACGGTTTGCAATCGGTCCGAGCGAACATCCACCACGCCGATGCCGGCCTGTAGCTGCGCGGGCAGCATGTCCAGGTCACTGACATCCCCTGTCTCCGGATAGGCAAACTCCAAGTTGACCCGATCCACCCGCAGCTCACTCAGCCGCGGCAGCAACGGCTTGTAGTTGCCGACCACATCGGCGCGGCGTTTGTATACGCTGTGACAGGAATGCAGATGCACTTCAGCACGGAGTCCGTCGGCGATCTGGTTGATCGCAGCCACAGCCGCCGGCACCTCCCGATGGGCGTCCCACATACGATGCAGGCGCTCGTCATGCGATGAAGTTCCCGCCATCAGCTGTGGATCACAAAAATACGTCAGGGCAGGATCGTCCAACTGAATCACACCAATCCCGGCCTCAACCAGCGTTCTCGCCTCACGCTGCAGAATCTCCGCAAGGTGATCCATAAAATGCTGGGCCGTGGGATAGGCCTCGCGACTATAGTCCTCGTGCCAATAGCGAACTGCAATAAGAAATGGACTGGGAATGGCAAATTTCGTGACTCGATCGGTGTTCGCTACCAAAAACTGGGCATCGGACGCAAAAACGGATTCCGTCGCTGGCATGCGACGAACGACGACATGGGTGGTCTTGACTTCGCCCTGATGCTCAAAGCGACGACAGTTTTCAAAGCCCCCCACTCGATTGAGAAACTCCTGGATGTACTGGGTGCGACGCCATTCGCCATCGCTCACCACATCCAGTCCGGCGACTTCTTGCAGCCGAATCGCAAACCGAACGCAATCGTCCAAGGCGTGCTGAACGGATAAGTCTTGCGGTCTTTCGTCTCGTTGACACAGCAGATCCCGCACGACCTGCGGACGCGGCAAGGAGCCAATGGGGTGGGTATACAAAGGGGGTAATTTTTTACAAACCGCCATTTCGATTCGCCGTAGCAAGGGATATGAGAAAAAACTCGCCCTGGGGAAAGTGCCAAGGCAGCAGATCTCATGTGACATCGGCTGATGTGGAACCTTTCCGCAACGGATTGCTGCATGGTATCAGAAACATGGCTTGAGCCCACCCAGCTCAAAACGCTGTAAAAGATATTTTACGTGACGGGAAACAGGGGGCTGACGTCCCCCGCCCGCCAATTCGCCATGGGGCCCGGCCTGTTGGTTCCTGATATTGAGCGCATGCACGGGCGGACAAGCCGCCCGTGGCACCCAAAGATGTGGTGGCGATTTGCAGGGCACCTTTAAATCAGTTATCCTGCGTCATCGGAGCCTGGGTTGGCGGGGCCTGTCGTCGTCGCCCGTCCCTTTGCGACCACTGACCGGCCATCCAAACGAAAATCAACTCGCAGGAAAGGGATAGTTGCCCTATGCCTAGGTCCTACTTGTTTCGAATCGGCTCGCTTTTGAGCCACACGCATCTGGCTCCCATCATGACGGCTGCCACGTCGCACCGAGTTCGTGCAAGGCTCTGCTGCTGGCTCAATATCAGCCTCGTGGTCGCCGCCCTAAACCTGGGCGGCGCCCACGGCGCCGATCCCACCGTCGCCACACGAAAGTCCGTGGACTTCTCCCACTCGATCGTCCCAATCCTGAAAAAACATTGTGCGGAATGCCATGCGGGACATGAGGCCAAGGGTGGGTTTTCGTTTAACTCACGCGGCTTGATGTTGGAAGCCGAGGTTGTTACCCCTGGGATGGCGGAAAATTCACGCCTGTGGCAATTGATCACATCCCAGGATCCGGAAGATCAGATGCCCCCCAAAGACCGTCCTCGATTGACCATGGACGAAGTGGACACCCTGCGGGTCTGGATCGAGGAGGGACTCAAGTGGGACGAGGGCGTCACGTTTGCGGCCAGCCGCTACGAACCGCCGTTGCGGCCGCGGCGACCGGAACTTCCGCCGGTCACCAACGGGCGGCAGCATCCTATCGATCGCATCATCGATGCCTATTTGGCAGAACATGATATCCAGCAGCCACAAATCGCAGACGACGCCACGTACTTGCGCCGTGTCTCAATGGACCTGGTGGGACTCCCCCCGACCGTCGATGAACTAACGACATTCCTCGCGGAAACGTCCGTGGATAAGCGAGGGCAATGGGTCCGACATCTGCTGAACCAGCGAGAGGCTTACGCAACGCACTGGTTGACATTTTGGAACGATTTGCTGCGCAACGCCTACTCGGGTACCGGGTTCATAGACGATGGACGTTCTCAGATAACTCAATGGCTCTGTAAGGCGCTCTTGGAGAACAAAGCCTACGACCAGTTTGTCCGGGAATTGGTCGCTCCGGTGTCTCCAGAGTCGGCTGGATTTGTAAAGGGTGTTAAATGGCGTGGCAATGTCAACGCCAGCCAAGTGCCCGAACTGCAATTCGCGCAGAGTGTTGGGCAGGTGTTTCTTGGCATCAACATGAAATGTGCTTCGTGCCACGATAGCTTCATCGATCGCTGGAAGTTGGACGAGGCCTACGGGTTGGCGGCGATCGTCGCCACCGAGCCGCTCCAAGTGCATCGCTGTGACAAGCCGGTGGGACGCGTGGCCCGTGCCGCTTGGATTTTTCCCGAATTGGGGCAGGTTGATCCCGACGCACCCCAGCCGGAGCGATTGCGCCAGGTGGCTGAATTGCTGACCCACCCCGAGAACGGTCGCTTGGCAAGGACCATCGTCAATCGTATTTGGCACCGGATGATGGGACGCGGTATCGTCCATCCTGTGGATGCCATGCAGAGTCCGCCGTGGCATGCCGACCTGTTGGACTTTCTCGCGACCTACTTGGTGGATCAACATTATGATTTGCAAAAGGTCTGTGAATTGATCGCCACGTCGCAGGCCTACCAGGCTCGCTCGGTCATCCAGACGCAAGCTCAGGCCGACGCCGCCGAGTCCTACACGTTTCGTGGCCCCGTGGCACGACGCCTGACGGCGGAGCAGTTTTTGGATACCGTCTGGCTCGTGACCAACACCTGGCCGGAACCGGACAATGAGGCATTTGAACGGGATGGACGCCAACAAGGAGGCCAGCTCGCGGCCCTACTGGCCGCTTTGCGTCCGGCGGGGGCAGGCGCCGTCCCCGCAGATCGAGCGGCATGGGGAGGGCGGCACTGGCGAGCCGCCTTGCAACCGCTCGATCGCTTGCAGGCGAGTCTCGGTCGACCGAATCGGGAGCAAGTGGTGAGTAGTCGACCTGCGCAATTGACGACGCTCGAGGGCATCACGTTATCCAACGACCCGCGATTAGCCGAGATCCTGAAACAGGGGGCTGCCCAGTGGATGGGCCGCTCCGCGCCGTCCACCGATGCGATGATCGAGGGATTATTTCGGGCTAGTCTTTCTCGTCCCCCAACAAGCGATGAGTTGCAAGTGGCGCGTGAAATCTTAGGTGAGTCCGTGACGGAGCAGTCGCTGGAAGACTTGCTGTGGAACGTTTTCATGTTACCCGAATTTCAATGGATTCAATGATCATGGCCCCATTTCATTTTGGATCGGACGATTCGAGTCTCTCGGTGTCGGCGCAAACGGCGGCGAGTCGGCGTCAATTCCTGCGGGCGCTGGCAGCTTCCACGTCAGCCGCCATGTTGGCTGGCGAACCGCGACGGTTATCGGCGGATGCTCTGCCCACGGAGCCCCCCACACGGCGGCACGCGACCGCAGATAGTTGCATCCTGTTGTGGATGGCCGGTGGCATGGCGGCGCCGGACACGTGGGATCCGAAGTCCTACGTGCCCTTTGAAGTGGGCACGCCCGCGGAAAAGATCATCAGCACGTTTCCGGCCATCGACACGGTCGTCGACAACATCAAAATCACGGCGGGACTGGAACGCGTGGCACGTGTCATGGACCGTGGCACATTGATTCGCTCCCATGTGCAGCCAGACTTAGGGAGCATTCTACATTCGCGCCATCAGTACCATTGGCATACTGGCTACGTGCCGCCGCAGACCGTGGCCGCGCCTCATATCGGCGCCTGGATGGCCCGCATCCTGGGGCCGTTGAACCCTGTGATCCCCCCCTTTCTGAATATTGGCCAGCGGATTGAGGGCAACGGCGAATCCGAAGAGCTAAAATCCTTCACGACGGCCGGTTTTTTGGGGAGCGAGTATGGCCCGTTCAACTTGCCCGATCCAGAGGACGCGCTGCAAGCGGTGCGACCGCCTCGTGGTATGACGCCCGAACGATTCGCAGCTCGCTACCGAGCGTACGAGCGTTTGGTGAAACGCGGGCCTCACGCGGAAGGACTGAGCGACTATCAACAAGAATCGATGTTGCGGGCCATGGATCGAGCCTATCGCCTGTTGAGCGCGCCGGAACGAGCGGCCTTTGATCTGTCCTTGGAACCGGCGGAAAAGCGCGAGGCCTATGGAGACAGCCGATTTGGTCGTGGTTGCTTGCTGGCCCGACGACTCGTTGAGGCCGGTGCTCGCTTTTTGGAAGTGACGACCGAATACGTACCCTTCTTGCACTGGGACACACATGAGAACGGGCACACTACGGTTGCGCGTATGAAGCGGGAAATCGACGGGCCCATTGCCCAACTCATACTGGACCTAGAGCAGCGCAAATTGCTCGACCGTACTTTAGTGATTGTGGCCAGCGAATTCAGCCGCGATATGATGATCGAGGGGGTGCCGGGGAGTACTGCCAAGGACCAATCCAATGCAGCAACCGATACCATCCTCGAGATGCGCCACTACGGACTCCATCGCCATTTCACGGGCGCTTCGTCGGTGCTGATGTTTGGGGGGGGCATGAAACGGGGTTTTCTCTACGGGGCGTCGGCTCCCGAACGTCCTTGCCTGGCGATTGAGAACCCGGTGTCAGTGACTGATCTACACGCGACTATTTTTGCGGCGATGGGCATCGATCCGGCCACCGGCTTTGAAACGGAGCGTCGACCGTTTTATGTGACCCAGGACGGAAAAGGCCAACCCGTCATGCCCCTATTTGCGTGACCGGCCGCAAGTGGCATAGGCTTCCAGCCTGTGGAATCAACAGTGGCATAGGCTTCCAGCCTGTGAGCACCACTGTGAAGACGTCATCGGCAGGCAAGATGCCTGCCGCCACATGACGATCGACTGTGACACCGCACTAGGCGTCCAGGCAGAGCCGCGATTCGGGCGAGGCCGCACTGTTCTCGGACAGGGACGAACCGAGTGGTATGGCCCGGGTTCCTCGCGCGGTAACCTCGGGGCTGTGCAAGTTTCGCGAATGGCCGGATGGTTGCTCGATCTGTTCTTGGCAGAGTGTGTGCCAAGTCGCTCGGTCCACTTCCAAGATCCGCATGACGTCTGTCAATCCGGTCACATCGCGGGATTGACGGCATCCCAGCAGTTGCCGTAAGACGAAATCGTAGATGTCGGCCGTTTGTTGGGCGACGGGGGAGTGCTCGCGTTTCACGGACGCCAGCAGTTCCGTGACCACGGCGATGCAGCGAACCAGATCCAGGCTGGCCTCTCCGTGCGTGGGTCCATCCCACAGCTGTTGGGCGCGGCGACCGAATCGCAAGGCGCCCTCGATCAGCATCAACCGCAGACGTTGCGGCGAGGCCGTCATGACTTCCGTGTCCAAATACGAATGATGTGGGGATGGATACATTATGGCTTCGCTGGGGGTCTAGGGGAGGGTATTAGGCGGGGAGGCTATTTAGGGGGCCGTTCGGAATCAGGACGGGAAGGTAGCGTTTCATTGCCAGGGCTTGGAGGATATGCCGTCATCACCCCAAACGGCTCGACCCGGTGGTCACGGGTGGCAACCCCGAGATCGAGTTCACAATACTCAGGTCGTTGCGTAGTTTCCCCACGATCAAATCGAGCGCATAGAACTGGTTCAACATTCGCTCACGCTGCTGATCCAATCGATCGTTCATGAACGTAATCCGCGCCTGAAAATCCTCAATACTATCCTGCAGGGCTTCCGACCGGGCATTGAGCAAGGAATTCGAATCACCGCTGAGCCTGTCAATCATATCGGACAATTTCTTGCCCACTCCGAAGCTCGAATCCGTAAACAGCTCTTCCACCGCCTCGGGATCCGTAGCCAAGCGGTCGGATAGTTCGTCCTTGTCCAGTGAGAGCTTACCCTTATCATCCAAATTGAGGCCGATCTCAGCCAGCGTACGCACATCGCCGACTCCCGAGAAGACTCCCGTGAGCAATCCGCCGAGTTGCGACTCAATACGCAGCACTTCATTCGATCCAAAGAGGATTCCGGTAGAATTGTCGGTTTCTTTGAAGAAGGTCAGGTCATCGATTCGGGTCCGCAAGCTGTTGTATTGCTTAACGAGCGTATCAAGCGACGCGATAAAGTCGTCATGACTGGTGGCGATGTCGATGGCCACGGGCTGATCCGACACGCCTTTTAATGTCAGCTCGACCCCTTCGATCAAATCGTCAAACTTATTGGTCGCGGAGGCAATCAACTCGCCCGACCCGGTCGCGCCGTAGCCAACTAACGCATCCTGGGCTCTGCTAAGTTGCTCAAGATCAAACCCAGCGGATCGTGTATCGATCAACAATTGGCCTTTCGATCCGCTCACGCCCCCCACGAGCGACAGGCGATAAGGGTTGGCGCTTCCGCCTACCCGCACCACACTCGCCCGCACGTCCGGCTGGAGCGAGTTGATCTCTGCCACGATATCCTGCAAGGAATCGTCGCCGTCGAATTGCACTTGCACTCGAGTGGCGCCATTGATGATCTGTTCACTCGACCCTGGGACGCTTACCGATTTGCCATCTCCGGCGATACGCAGATCTGCAGCACTGGTACCACTAACATCCGTCACCTTGAGGGTCAATGGTCCGCCAGCCGTATCGGTCAGCAGAATGCCATCCCCCGTGTCGTTGATACGGGCATTGACACCAATTCCCAGATCATTGACAGCGTCAATGACGTCACCCACTGTCTCCGCGTTGAGCAATTTCAGACTTACGGCGCTTGTCGCTCCTGACGAATCCGTGACCCGAATGGATCCCAGTGTGACACCCTTGCCGCCGTTAAACTCCTTCAGTTGGGTGCTGCGGCTGACCGTCTGTCGATTCACAGAGGTGCCATTCACGGAGCTGGAGGCTCCATTGAATGCGATGCCCAACTTATCGGCCGTATTGGTGACATCGCCATTCGCCACGATCAGAGCGCCCCCACCGCCGGTGGTGTCGGTCAAAGCGATTCCGTTGCGAGCTGAATTGATGCTCGCTGTGATCCCGACCGCTGCCCCGTTGATCGCGTCCAAGATCTCGTCGAAGGTCTCAGCGCTCGATAGATCCACCGTGTCGCTGGCTCCGCTGCGATCGGTCAATTGTAACTGGCCCAATGGCAGCCCCTGCCCCCCGGCCAGTGACGCAGCCAGACTGGTACCCAAACCGCCCAGCAGTCGTCGTCCGGTGATGGTGCTGCCGGCCGTGGACCCGGCAATTCCCAACGTCTCGGCGACGTTGCCGCCAGCCGAACTCGCGACCGCAAACGAGCCACCCCCAACGGTAAGATCCGTCAGGACCAATCGTTCTCCGTCGGAAGCGATTTCGGCACGCAACCGAGCGGGATCGGCCGCGTTGATGGTTGACAATAGCTCGCCCAAGGTTCGCTCGGTGCGAGGTTCGCCGGGCGCACCACCGGAGGTCACGCCCGAGTCGGAGAGACTCACCAGCCCATTCCCCGTCCCTCCCGCTGACGCGGTGAACAACGCACTCACGGTAGGATTATTGGTGATCGCGGTGACGATGTCAGCCGCAGTCGTAAAACCGGCATCGATGTCGAAGGTCAACGTTTTATTGTTGGGGCCAGCATCGTCGTATTGAACCGTTTCCGTTCCCTGGGTCACGGAACCGCTATCAATGAAGCGAATGGCTACGTTATCAAACGATGCGCCGGTCTGCACCGCCGTCACCGTCACTTGAGCGTTGACGCCATTCTGTGCTTGGGTCGTTGCTGAGGCCGAAGTGGACGGCGCAACCAGCGGATGAAAGTCGATCGTCAATTGACTCCCATCACGAAATGCGACTTCGAGATCATCCAATGAGCCCCGAATCCCAATTCCATTGCCATCATTAAGATCATCCAGCTGCAGGCCGCTGTAGAGCCGCAGCACATCTTGGCCGGTGGCCTGATTCGCGTTGACATCGATCCCATTGAGCCCCAGGTCGGCGGCTGTCGAACCAAAACCAACTTCCTGCACCTTGAGATTCGAGGTTGTCACACCCGTCTCGTCGATAAGGCGAATGGTGTCCCCCTGCACGACCGCGCGAACACGCACGGTATCGTCAGCATTGATCTTGTCCAAAACATCGCCGATGGTCTGGGCCGAACCTAAGTCAATGACGGCAGCGGCGCCACTGCGATCGGTGATTCGAATCTTGCCGCGTGCCACCCCCGCGCCGCCGTTGAGTTGATCCAATTGGACCGACGGGTCTAAAAAGCCGCCGTAGCCAAACGTGAACGATCCGGCACCAATCGGCTCGTCGGCGGACGCGAAGCCGGAACTCAGCCATTGATCGACTTGGGCAAGGCGTGCGGGAGTTAACTGAAACGTTCCTGGCACCGGTGTACCGGTAATGGTTGCCGCCACTAAACTGGGATTCTGAGACGTCGCCTTCTGCCCGTTGAATACGCGTATGTCCGCCAGGCGAGACGCCGTATTCTTCATACCCAGTACAAGCGCGGTCAACTCGGTAATCGCCACGCGCTCGTTGGTCAGCAAAGCGGTTCGGGCCTCGAGTCGCGCGCGGGGCCGAGCCGCGACGGCCATCAGTTGATCAACCGTTTGCGTGATCGGAATTCCGGTGACCAAGCCGACGTTGCTTTGGATTCTACCCATAACACAACCCTCTTCATCCACGCGGTTGATAGCCGACTTGGCGGCAGCGCCACGGCCTATACGCTACTCTAGGTCATGCTGTGCAGCGCACGCGGCCGCAGGAGTCGTAGCTCGACGCGTCAATCCACGTAGACGGCATCTTCCCCATATCTGTCATCGGCATCGTGCCCCTTGTGCCTCCACGACAGATTGGCTGAATTGCTAGCGTGCAGGCTACTGGCGGGTCGCGTTAAACCGCTGCCGCCAGGCACTTTTTGGAATGCCGCGTCACGACGCCTTTCGCGGCAAACCAAAAAACGCGGGCCCGGCGATCCCGAAGATCCCGCCGGGCCCGCGTCCATCTTTGTCATCAACCGCCGTTGGCGATTTCGCTTATCGCAGCAGCGACAGCACGTTCTGGGGATTGCTGTTCGCGATCCCCAACACGGCCGTACCCGACTGTACCAGAATCTGAGCACGCGTCAGATTGGCCGTTTCAGCCGCAAAGTCAGCGTCGCGGATCAGGCTCTCCGCATCGGTCAGATTGCTGAGCGTGTCATTCAAGGAGATCTCATTCGACTCCAAGGTCGTCTTTTGGAACGATCCCAAACGACCTCGCAGCGACGTCACTTGATTGATCGCCTGCTCGATAATCGAGGCCGCAGTCGTGGCGTCCGTCTTCAACGCGGCACGCTCGCCGGAACCCAAATCGAACAACCGACCAGAGATCCCGCCCAATCGAGCACTGCTCACACCCTGGATGCCCAAGCGAGCCTGTTGATTGGTCACGACATCGGGACCGAGCTGGAACAGAGCACCACCACCGTCGATCGAGAAGTTGACGGTTCCGGTAAAGGCCGCTTCAACAGTCGTCGTCACGTCCAAAGTGGCCGTGTTGATGGTAAGCTGGTTACCGTTCCCCTTGGCACTGACGCCATTGACCGTAGCGACGACATCGGCTCCCGCGTCACGCTTCTTGCTGACGGCACCCAGGCCCGCTGTGATGGACCCGCCGGATACTTCCGTGAGCACTTCGATGTTGACGATAGCCTCACTGCCGTAACCTGTGGATCGCAGTTCGAGAGTCGTGGTGTTCACGGTCGCCTCGACCCCGGTCGCGTCCTTCACCAAGTTGATCGCATCGGCAAGCTGGGCAATGGAGGTGCCAGCCTTGACGTTGAACACTTCCGAACCAAAGCCGTTTCCACCCGACAGAACGAACACGGCAGCTTGCGTGATACCGCCCGTTGCCGTGGCACCACCCGTGAGCGTTGCCACTCCTGGAGGGGCATCCAGCGTTTCGACGTAGTTCTGATCGCCGGCCGAGGTCAACGTGGTGGCACTGAAACCCGTCAACCCATTGATTTCGGAAGCAATGGCCGAGTAGGAAACCGTTCCGCGGACCCGCACCGATATGGCACTGCCCGTGACGGACGCGACGGCCGTATTGTTGGTAATGGTATTGTCTTCAGTGACCGTTAGGGTTGTGCCGTTGGCTGCCGTGCCGGACGTGTCGGCCAATACCTTGATCGTGGCATTGCCAGCGTCGCGACCACCGGTGAGCGATGTGGTGACGTTGGCTGCCGTGGCGGCTGCTTGGTCCGTGCCGGCATTCGCACCCGCCGTCGCAGTGAAGGACCGACCGGCAACGGTGTTGATCGCCCCAACCAGGTCGTTGATGTCCGTTGAGCCGTCGGCCGTCGTCACATTGATCGTCAACGCGTCCCCAGCGGCATTGTAGGATGAGCCCGCCGAAACCTGTCCATAGTTGATGGTAATCGACGATAACGCATTACCTTCGGAGCCGTCGGCAGCACCACCGGCGAAGGCAGCCAAAGTCAAGGTGCCGGTTCCGAAGGTGAGAACGCCGCCAGTTGCCTGGGCAATGGTGTGCGAGAATGCGACATCCGCCGAGGCATTCCCGGTGGAGGTCGCCGCTGGAATGCCGGTCACATCCACTTGAGCCTTGGTGGCAGCAGTTGCGATGGTGATCGCGACGTCCACGGAGCCCGCAACGCCAAGGTTGGCTTGGTCGATTTTCGTATCGGCCAGCTTGTTGAAGTTCGTTCCGCCCGTGGTCAGGAAGTCCAGGCTGCCATCCAGCAGTTTTCGGCCTTGGAAGCTGGTGGTCTGCGAGATTCGGTTCAAGGCTTCCAGCGAGGAGTCAACCTGCAGCTGGTTGGCCGCAATCTGATCTTCGCTAAGAGCACCCGAGTTCGCACTTTCAGTCACCAACCCGCGGATGTCATTCAGAATCTTGCTGACCTGGCCCAGGGCGCTGTCAGCAGTCGCGATGATTTGGTTGGCTCGCTCCGTGTTGGTCACGGCAGCTTGAACGCTCACAATGTCGCTACGCAGATTTTCGCTGGCAATCAAACCAGCCGGATCGTCCTTGCCCGTGTTGATGCGCAAGCCCGTGCTCAACCGGGTCAAAGCTGTCTGGAGGTCGTTATTGGATCGGCCCAAGGTATTTTGGGCAATCAACGAGGACACATTCGTGTTAATGCGGGTCATCGGTCAACTCCCGTGCAATCGGTATAAAGGTTGTAGTTTCTGCCCCCCCCATATCTCGGAGCACGGGGAGCTACGCTCGTAAGTACTAGCAAAGTTGGGCCCGAAGTTGGGGGCAATCGAAATCGTCTTCGGCTAATCACGTTGGGCAACCTGAGCCAATCCGACGCAGTCTGCCCATTCCTCCCATGATTCTTCCGATTCCAACTTCCACTGCTCCTTACCTGCGGAATCTTACCCAAACCACTCTAGGTTGCTGTTTGCGCGCCGGCGGCCAATTTGGCAAAAAAAATTTTGCCCCTGCTCCCTGTTTGCGACTGCAGCGAACTCAATCTCAGCCCGCAAGCCGGCCGGGATTCAACTCGACGAATCGCCACACACCGGTAAAACCTGTCCAATCCCTACAGTCCTAGCCAAAACACCACAACCCACCCCGGAAGAGCGACGGTGCCGACCCCGGGTCTCCCGTCGCTGGCCTCGGACAGCTAGCAGAGGACATGCAACCTCAGACAAACACTTCCGAGCGGCCGAATTTAGGTACCGGCCTTGTCGACGTTGGCATTTGGTTGGTTTTGCTCGGCAGGGCCAGCTTCCGGCTTGCGAGACGCTTGTTCTCGCTTGATCGCCTCGTACACTTCCTGCCGATGCACGGGGATATCGGTCGGCGCGTTGATTCCCAGGCGCACCTTGTCGCCGCGAATGTCCACCACCGTGATGACCACGTCATCCCCGATCATGATGCTCTCGTCTCGATGCCTCGACAACACTAACATCGTCGCCTCCCTTGTTTTGCCGGACTCGTCAACTGACCATATTCTCCAATATGGCGACGACGGCAGAAGATGCTATCGGCCATCCAGCTTGCCCAGAATAAAGTAGATCAAAAATCGACGCACCTTTTCCATGGGGAGTTGTCGCACGGCGCAACAAGTAGTGATTGTAGGCGTCAATTGGGACAACCGACCCAAGCACTGGTGAGAGATAAGCGGAGGGATAACCGCTACAGATAGTCCAACAGGGACAATTGGGCAATGTTGGCCATAGACTGGAGTGCCGCCTGAAAAGCCGTCTGCTTTTGTGTGAGCTGCGAGATCGCCTCGACAAGATCCACGTCAATCTCCGACGATAGCGATCGCTTCAATTCGACCTGCTCGTCCTGAAGTCGATCCTGAAGCACGGCCACGTTTTGTTCCCGAGCGCCCAACTCGGCCCGCGCAAAATTCACTCGGTCGAGGTCCTCGTCCAACAGATTGATGGCGCGGCGGATGTCCGTGCCATCATTCGAATGCAGGCCGTCCACCAAACGGACCAGCGAATTGAAGACGCTCTGGGTCTCCAGGGGGTTGGCATCGTTCGCCTCAATGGTCGCGCCGGAAATCGAGTTGGTTCCGGGGGGCAAAAGGCCAAGGCC